>ENA-ORBV01000101-ORBV01000101.1-microbial-mat-metagenome-genome-assembly--contig:-NODE-101-length-171194-cov-15.453468_pt1 | contig 171194 bp, 187 predicted proteins | sample MGYA00237777_ERZ505514 | MGnify/ENA primary metagenome ERZ505514 (study PRJEB26160, sample SAMN06269048) | microbial mat metagenome | isolation source: Oligotrophic lake microbial mat | place...
GCGCAGCCGCCCCCCCGACCGGCGCTTCGGTTCTCACTCCGCGGCTGCGGGCAGAGTGCCAGATCGATCTCATTACGGTCATGGACGCGGGGGCCAAGGGATGAAAACCGGCGCGGCCCTGTGCTGCATGTTGCTCGCCGGCGGGCTTTCAACGAATGCTCGGGACGCGGGCGCCCAGGAACTAGGCAGGCTTTTCTTCACGCCGGAACAGCGCAGTGCCCTGGATGCGCGGCGCAAGGCACGCATTCCCGACAAGCCCGCGTCTGTCGTCGTTGAGTCGCCGGTGACACGACTGGACGGATTCGTACAGAGAGGTAGAGGCAAGTCTACGGTCTGGGTCAATGGCGAGCCCGTGCCCGAAGGAACGCAGCCCGAGGGCTTGCGTGTGGAACCCCGCCGCAATTCGGCCGGCCGGGTCAAGGTCGATATTGGCGAAAGCGATACCCAGGTCGACCTCAAGATCGGGCAATCGTTCGATCGCGGCACCGGCGAGGTGAAAGACTCGCTGCAGGGCGGGGAAATCAAAGTCAATCCCGCGCCCCGCAAGAAATGAGGCGCAGTCTCCGCGTTCAGCCGATGCGCCGGCAATCAGGCGTGATCCTCCTGGTGCTCGTGGGGTTGATGGGGCTTGGGGCGACCTACGGCATGCTCCGTGCGTTCAACCAGGCGGCCGGGCTGAACAGCTCCCGGCAGGCAAAGAACGCACTGGTCGTGGATGAAGCGAAGTCTGCACTGCTCATGTACGTGTCTACCCAAGCCGCCGCCGAGAGTTTTCCCGGCAAGCTCCCCTGTCCCGAAGACACTTCGAGAATCGGCACGGCGAACGAAGGGGATGCGATGGGCTACTGTTCGCTCCCTGCGGTTGGCCGGCTGCCCTGGAAAACCCTCGGCTATGCAAAGGCGCCGCTCGACCTGGATGGCGAGCAGCTCTGGTATGCGGTATCGCCCGGTTTTAACCGTGCGAACGGCACGGCGACGTTGGTGATCAACAGCAATACGCCTGCCGGGCTCACGGTGGATAGCAGCACCGCACGCGCGGTGGCCTTGATCTTTTCGCCGGGGCGCCCCCTTACCGGACAGTCGCGGCCGGCGATCTCCAACGGCAGCCCGCCCGCCGCAGTCAACTATCTCGATGGCGAAAACGCCACTCTCGACATCAACTTCATCACCCATGGAGCCGCCGGTAGTGTCAGCACGGTCTTCAACGACCAGGTCGCTGTCGTCTCGCACAAGGACTTGTTCGGGATCGTCGAACCGGCAGTCGCCAAGAGGCTCTATGACGCGATGGTCGCGGGGACCAAGAGCCTTACGTCGATCTACGCATCGGCAACCTGGGGAGCATCAAGCGCTGCGCCGGTTTTCCCATACCCGGTTCCTTTCGGGAACCCTGATACGAGCACCTTCCAGGGGGTAAGCGGAACGACCCAGGGGCTCCTGCCGGTGACGTTTTCGACCAATTCTGCGGCGGCGGATTGCAACCCGGCGACGGACGGCCCCCGATGCAATCCGACATTCGTTCAATGGACCAGCTTCCAGAGTATTACCCGACAGAGCGGAGGTACGCTGTATGCATCACCGGCGCCGACTTGCACCGTGGCCGCATCGCAGCTTTCCTGCGTCCTCTACAGCAACAACACCAGCACGCTCGTCATCAACCTCATTGCCACGGCAAGCAACGTAGCAATGGCGCTGCGGCAACTCGATGCGGATGCACCCTCCGTAAGCGACTTCAACCCGGCAGGGCGCACTGCTAGCGCGATCCTCAACTCGGACGGATCATCCCGCATCACATTCCAGGGCAGAGTGATATTGGGAACCGGTAATTTCTACGGTTGTTCGGGCGCCATCTTCGGCTTTTGCTATCGGCGAACCTTCACCATGCCGATCCGGATGTTCGAGGATCACCCGATCGTCAATAGTTCCGACGTCGACCACGGATGGTTCACGACGAACGAGTGGCACAAGCTGACCTACTATGCGATTTCCTCGGGATTCGCGGCGTCCGGCAGCCGCAGCTGCAGCGGCGCGGTATGCCTGACCGTCAGCAACCTGGGCACTTCGCCCAACAACAACAAGCGGGCGCTCCTGATCCTCGCCGGCCGCCCGATCGCCGCGCAGACTCGTCCATCGGCAACACTCTCCAACTACCTGGAGTCTGAAAACGTCTCGCCGATAGACGTCACATTCGTAACGCAGAAGAATTCGCTCCAGTTCAATGATCGCGTCGTGATCGTGGATTCCAATTGACGGTCCTGCTCACGCGACGGAACTCCGGCTTCTCGCTCGTCGAGGTTTCGGTCGTGCTGGTGATCGTCGGCCTGCTGCTGGCGGGCCTCTTGCTGCCGCTCGGTGCCCAGATCGAGCAACAGAACATGAATGAAACCCAGCGCCGGCTCGAAATGGCCCGCGAAGCAATTATCGGCTTCGCCATAGCCAATCGCCGCCTCCCGTGCCCGGCGACCGCCACTGGCCTCGGGGTGGAAGCGATCGCCACCGCCTTCGCTCCTGGGGGCGGCACCTGCAGCCTGCCCTGGACAGGATACGTGCCCGCAGTGACCCTCGGACTGTTGCCCGTCGACAGCAACAAGCTGTATGTCGATGCATGGGGAAACCCGATCCGCTACGCCGTCACCAATTTCAATATCGCCTTCACCGTATCCGGCGCCGCAGGCACCATGCCATTTACGTCTACTGACGGGATTCGCGCGGTTTATACCGCGTCATCACTCACCACGCTGGATCCTGACCTTCGCGTATGCGAGACCGCCACTGGGATCGCAGGTGGGTTGTGCGGTACAGGCCAAGCGCTGATCAACAATGCGGTAGCCGTGGTTTTCTCCACAGGAAAGAACAGCCCTACCGGAGGAACAGGGTCGGATGAAGCGGCGAATCTGAACGCAGATAGGGTTTTTGTAAGTCACTCGCCCACTCCGACAGCCGGAAATGAGTTCGACGACGTGCTGTTGTGGCTGTCGCCCTACTTGCTTTACAGCCGCATGATCACAGGCGGCGCTCTGCCTTGACGAAGCTCGGCAAGCGATGAAGCGCCTGTCGACGATCTACTATCGCCTGAGAACCGCAGGAATTAGCGCGGGCGATTCGGAAGAGCTCCGCCTGAAAAAGGTCGTCCTGCTGTTCGCATGCGGCCTGATGATCGCCGCAGCCGCGCTTTGGCTGGCGCTTTACCAGGCGCTCGGGCTGCCGGTGTCAGCGTCGCTGCCCGTGGGTTTCCAGCTCGCCTCCCTCGCCACGCTTGTGTACTACCTCATTACGCTGAATTTCGACGTGTTCCGGGCCGCGCAACTCTGCCTTTTCCTGTTTGTGCCCTTCGTAGTCCAGTGGTCCATCGGCAACTTCGTCTCGGCCAGCGGAATGGTCCTCTGGGGCCTGCTTGCGCCGGTTGGGGCCATCGTCCTGTATTCGGCCCGCGAATCGATTCCCTGGTTTGTCGCCTACATCGTCCTGATCCTCGCAACGGGATATGTCGACTACGAGCTGGCTTGGCTGCCCCCGAAGGGTCCTAAGGTGCCGTTGTCGACCAGCGTGGTGTTCTTCGCCCTGAATTTCGCGGCCATGTCCACGCTCGTCTATTCGCTTCTCAGGTTTGCATTCTCGGAGCGAGAGAAGTCCAGGGTGCGGCTGGAGGAGGCGCATGCCGGGCTTCGCGACGAGCAGGAACGTTCCGAAACACTGCTGCTGAACGTCTTGCCAGCCCCCGTGGCGGAGCGGCTCAAGCGGCTCGAGTCGCCCATTGCCGACCGGTTCTCCGAAGTAACGGTGATGTTCGCGGACATCGTGAATTTCACGCGCATGGCCGGGATGCTCGAGCCCGCGCAGATTTTCTCGCTCCTGAACCGGCTGTTTTCCGATTTCGACGCGCTTGCCGGGAAGCACGGCCTCGAGAAGATCAAGACCATCGGGGATGCCTACATGGTGGCGGGGGGGCTGAGCGCCGGGCAAACGCGGCATTATGAAGCGATCGCCGAACTCGCACTTTCAATGCGCGATCTCACCGAACGCGATTACGAAGTCAACGGCCAGCCGCTCCAGCTTCGGATCGGGTTTGCGTCAGGACCGGTTGTGGCAGGGGTGGTCGGCACGAAAAAATTCATCTATGACCTCTGGGGCGACACGGTGAACGTTGCCAGCCGCCTCACGTCCGAAAGCGAGCCCGGAGGCATTCAGGTGGATGAGCGAAGCTTCCAGGTTCTTGCTTCCGGCTACGAGTTCGAGGCTCCTCGCACGCTCAACCTGAAGGGCAAGGGCTACACAACCGTGTATGAGCTTCGGGGGCGCATCGGCGACTGCGAAGACGAACACGCAGTGCGAGTCGCATAGGCCGCGATCCTGCGGTATAGATGGCAGCATTTCGCCTGCTTAGCCGCGCGGGATAACGACTCCAGCCAGGAAATGGCAGCATTGCTCTTTGCGCGGATAAGCCCCCTTCGATGCGCCGAGCCTACTCCGGCTGGGGAAACCTCGGGGTGCCTTTGAGCGAAAAACACACCTCGCCGTCGCGGTTCGACGCCAGCGAAAGCTCGAAACCGTTGGCTTCAGCGTGCCGAGCCGCCTGATAGAGGCCGATACCCAGTCCCGCATGCGAGCCGACTGGCGCGTGAAACAGGAGCTTTTCGAGCCCGCCGCCAACCGCTCGCCCTGAGTCGCATACGCGGAAGTTAACCGCATCGCCGCACTCCACCGCAACGCGGATCTTGACCTCCGCGTCCAGCAGCCTCTTTGTCAGCGCGTTCTGGATGAGATTGTCGGCCACGCTCTCGGCCAGCGCGCGGGGCAGCATTGCGTTCGGCCGAATGGTCTTCGATTCGAACTCGATCCCATTCTGTTGATACTGTTGCCTGAGGTTTTCCCACCATGCCTCGACGGAGACGAACTGGTCGGTCTCGGTCTGAGGACGCTGGAGTTTCTCGAGTGTCGAGCTGAGCCTCTGCGCGATCACAGGCAGCTGCCGGCGGATCAGCGAAAGCAGTTCCGGAGAGTGGTCGGACCCGCTTGTCCGGCCCGCGACCGAAACCAGCACGTTCAGCGACTGCAGGAGGTTTTTCACGTCATGGGTCACGCGCGCGCCGGTTTCGTGGACAGCCTGCAGGTAGCTCTGCTGCTGGAGTTTCTGCTCCCGCTGCTTGGCCATGTAGAACTCCCCAAGCAGCTGGCCGAGGAGATGTAGATGCCACTGCAACGCGGGACTGGTCCGGTGGCGCGAAAAGATCACCAGCGAGAGTTCGTCGTTCTCGAAGCTCACTGGAAACGCCGTCTTCTGCCCATGCTCTCCCCGGTCGTTGGCCGTGCGCCACTCGGCCCCGGAGACCCACGGCAGGCGCGCCAGGCTGGCGATGCTTTCGGCAAGGAACCGATCCGGGCGCGACTCCAGCCTGGACAGCTCGGCAAGGAAATACAGCCACTTCTCGACGGGCAGCCCGATCGAGAACAGGTAGCGCGAGAAAAAAACATTCAGGCCGGCGAAGCCCGTGTGCGGGTTCCACGCGAGGCCGATGATGAACACGGTGCCCGCGATCAGGAAGACGGTGTAGGTCAGCGCCTCCATGTAATCGGTCCGGCCAAGGGTCATGAAGGTGAAGCTGCCGAGGATCACGACGCCGAGGACGAGCATCAGGAAGATGCTGTAGAAGAAATCGATGACCTGCGGCGCCTCGGGTGATTCAGGCTCGGTCGGGATCAGCGCCATGATCACGAACAGGAGCGGCAGGACGTATTCGGCGATTGTCCGGATCTCCGGCGAAAACACCTTGCGCGGCGCGATCTCGGGAAGGATCACGATTGCGAGAAGCGCGAGCAGGTACAGGAGAACGACGAGGTAGTAGCGGCGCTGCCAGCGGGCCTGGTGCAGGAAGACCTTGCCGCCGATCAGGCCCGCCAAAACGCATACCCAGAAGACAAGGAGCCACGCGTTTAGCCAGAGCATCACCGCCGTCGCGCCGAACGCGATAAAGGCCAGTTGCATCGCCGAGACCTGGTGTTGCCCGCGCAGGAAGGGCTGCCATAAGAGGATCAGCCCCAGATGCGCCAGCAACAGCGCCCGCGCCCAGTTGTCGGCCACGCCGCGAAGCGCCGCAACATGCAGGAGCAGGAGCATCGCGATTACAACGAAGCGTCCGTAACGCTGCGAAAATCCCTGCGCCGAATTCGCCAGGCGAGCGAAGAGCGGAGTGGAGAACGTGTCTGCTTGCATATAATGTGGGGTCGCGTTTAAGTTACTGTCGCATTCCGTAACGATACAGCCACTTGCTCCGGGCGCACTTTTGAGGCCAATCGCTGGATGTTAGCCCCCACAGCCCCGACCTCGATGCATGCCGGACTCACCCTCGCGAAATTCGTGCTTCTCGAAGCGCGCCGGACGCGGCTTCCGGTTCTCGTGTTCGCGGCGGTCATCGCGGGTTTTGCGCTCGCCGGCTTTCTTTCGCAGCTGGCGCTGACGGAAAGCACGTCCCTGCAGGCAGCGGTGCTTGCCGCTTTCTTCCGAGTCGTCACCGTTTTCCTGTCCGCGGCATTCGTAGTGACCAGCATGGTCCGCGAAGCGAACGACAAGGGGACCGACCTCCTTCTTTCGTTGCCGATCTCCCGCGCCGCCTACTACCTGGGCAAGCTGGCGGGGTTCGGCACCTTCGGAGTCGTGGTGGCCGCGGTTTTTTCGCTGGTCCTCTTGATCTGGAGCCCACCCTCGGCGGTCGCCGCGTGGTTTGTTTCGATGTCGCTCGAGGCATGGCTGGTCGCTTCGATCAGCTTGTTTTTCGTCGTGACCCTCGGCGACGTCGTCGCGGCACTTTCTGCGGCCGCTGGGCTCTACCTGCTGGGGCGCACGATCGGCTCGCTGCAGTCGATCTCATCGAGCCCCATCGCTATCCAGGATGACCTGTTGAGCAAAGTCGCGGCATGGGGGATCGACGCCATCGCGCTTATCCTGCCGCCTTTGGAACACGCGACGCAGACGAACTGGCTCCTCTATTCGCCGCCCCAGCCCGCCGAGTTTGCCCAGATTGCAGGGGGCCTCGCTGCCTACGCCGCACTGGTCACTGCCGCCGGACTTTTTGATTTTCATCGCCGCAACCTGTGACCGGGCTGCAGAGACCCCTCGGGTCGGTGCCACGATGGGTCGCAATCCTCCTCGCAGGGTGTCTGACCTTGCAAGTCCTGCTTGCATCGCGAGTGGCGCTCTCGCCCAAAGAGGCTGCAGATCTGCCGCGGCCGCCCCGGGCAGCCGTTTTGCGCGTTGCAGCTTTGGGGGAACCCGCCGCCCTGGCGCGCCTGGCCATGCTCTATCTCCAGTCGTTCGACTACCACGGGACCAATTCGCTCCCGTATCGCCGGCTGGATTACGACCGGCTCGTCGATTGGCTGAAGGCCATCCAGTCACTGGATCCACTAAGTAAGTACCCGCTCTTCGCAGCCGCCAGTGTGTATGCCGAGGTCGGTGATCCAGACCGGCTGCGGAAGATGCTCGAGTTCATTTACTCGGCCTTTCTGGAGGACCCGGATCGCCGCTGGACCGCCTTGGCGCATGCGACGCTCCTTGCCAAACACCGACTGCGGGACCTGCCTTTGGCCCTCAAATACGCCCGCGCGATCGACCGGACGACAGCCGGCGCCGACGTACCCCTGTGGGCGCGACAAATGGAAGTGTTCATCCTCGAAGACATGAAAGAACTGGAAGCCGCGAAGATCATGCTCGGCGGCCTGCTGGCAAAAGGTCAGGTCAGGGATGCTGCCGAACGCCAGTACCTGGAGCGCAGGCTCAAGGCCATGGAGGAAAGGCAGAAAGACGCAGGCGGGATACACCCTAAGTAGTTGAAGACTCGACTAGGGTGTCGGGAAATCGTCGCTTTTTTGACATTTCCTGATCAATTTAACGAAATTTTCCCGATTTTGGCCGGGCACGGTAGTTGCGTAGACACCGTCATCCATTCTGTCTGAAGGAGTAAGGTTATGAAGAACAATCAGAAAGGCTTTACGTTGGTCGAGATAGCGATCGTTCTGGTCATTATCGGGTTGCTGCTCGGCGGCATCCTTAAAGGCCAGGAGATGATCATCCAGGCCAAGATCAAGAACGCCATTACCGACTTCTCGGGCGTCTCGGCAGCGTACTTCGGCTACCAGGATCGGTATCGCGCAACCCCGGGCGACGACACCCAGGCCACGCGCTGGTCCGGCGCGGCAGCCGGAGATGGCAACCGCGTCCTCACCGGTTTGTATGGCTCGACCACTGATACGCACGAGTCACGCCTCTGGTGGGATCACCTGCGCCGCTCGGGATTCGTATCTGGTTCGGGATTTGCGCAGCCGAACAACGCGTTCAACGGGATCCTCGGCGTGCAAACCGGCGACGGAACAGCCACGGTCGGCGCCACTCCCACGGCCGCTCTGGCGACCCTGGGCGGCTTTACGGCCCTGATCATGTGCTCGTCCAACCTGCCGGACAAAGTGGCGATTGCCCTGGACGTGCAGATGGACGACGGGCTGGTGAACGCCGGCTTCGTTCGCGGTGTGGAGAACACAGCCACCCTTGCGGCGGCGACTGCAACGTCCTACCTGGAATCGGGCACGAATACGTACACGCTCTGCCGGCAGTTCTAATCGGGACGGCATCGCATAAAGGGCCAGCCTTCGGGCTGGCTTTTTTTTGCCTGAAACAATCAGCCACTCAATGAGCAAGCCGCGCTTCGAGGCCCCTGGCACGGCCCTGCTCCTCGCCGGGGCGATGTGCCTCCTGCCCTTCCTGCAGCCCCGGCATAGGCCACCGTTGGCCGCGTTCTACGATGAGTGGCTCGCGTTCGCGCTTGGTTCGGCGTCGCTGGCGATCTACGGACTGTCGCGGCGAAGCCAGGCCCATGTGCCACCGGCCGCGCTGTGTCTGGCAGCGTTTGCCCTCCTGCTGGCGGGCCGCGCGGTCCTGGGTCAGCCGGCGTATTTCCAGTCCGCGCTCGTATGGGCGCTCTACGCTGGCTTTGCCAGCCTCATGATCGTCCTTGGCAGCGGCCTCGCGAAAGACCTGGGGCGCGAAAAGGTCTGCGCTGTCCTCGCTGCTTTCCTCCTGGCAGGCGCACTCCTGAACGCGGCGTGCGCGACCTTTCAGATTGCCGGGATTCCGCGCGCCCTGCGCGAGTTCATTGCCCACCTGAACGGCAACCGGGCCACCGGCAACGTCGGCCAGGCCAACCTGTACGCGAACTACCTCGCCCTTGGCGAGGCTTCGCTCCTCTATCTTTACGCGCGCGGCAGCCTGGGGAGGCTGACGACACTCGCCTGCGGTTCAGTGCTCGTCCTGGCAGCGGCGCTGGCAGCCTCCAGGGCGTCGTTCCTGTATGCGGCGGGCTTCGCTTTGCTGGGATACCTGCTGATGCGCGCACGGCCTGATGACGCACAGGCACGTCGACTGGGAATCGCCGCGCTTGCGATGGGGCTGTGCGTGTTTGCCGCACAGTGGCTCGTTCCGTACGGGCTGGACATGCTTGGATACCGGAGCGAAGGCGGGATCCTCAGGCACGCCCTCCCGAGCGGGGAGGGCCCGTCATCGGACGAGGCATCGAACCTGCGGATCGGCGCATGGGCGCTTGCCTGGCGGATGTTCACGGAGGCGCCATGGTTCGGCGTCGGACCGGACGAGTTTCCTGGCGCCGCGTTCGAGCTCGGCCTGCCATTGGAACTCGCACGCGGGCAGCTGTGGACTTCGCCTCACAACATGCTCCTGCACCTGGCTTCCGAGAGCGGCGTAATCGCGCTGGCGCTCGTGGTCGCTGCGGTGATCGTCTGGTTTCGCCGAGCCTTTGGCGAGTTCTTGCGAACCCGGGATGCAGCCATGTGGTGGCTGCTCGCATGCGTCGGTGTCGAGTTGCTGCACGCACTTCTCGAGTACCCGATGTGGTACGCGCATTTCCTGGCCCTCACCGGCTTGTTGATGGGCGTCAGCTCGGGCAGTGGCGTTCCGATCCGACCGTTGGTTAGCCGCGTAGTCGCCGGCTTCACCGCGATTGCCGCCGCAATCCTCCTCGCCGTCACCCTCGGTACCTATTTCAAGTTCGATCTCGCCAGCCCGGTTGCCGCAGGGCGCTCGCTAGCCACCGATTCAGAGATCGCCCGGGATCGCAACACACTCTTCGGGCTCGGCACCAGCCTGCTTGCACCCCGGGCCGAGACCTGGCTCTTTCTCTCCTATCCGCTGGACGAAGAAGGCTTGTCGGAGAAGATCCAGGTCGGCTCTCGCGTGATGCGCGTCTGGCCATCGCGCGAAGTCGTCGGCCGCCAGGCGATTTTCCTCGCCCTTGCGCGAAAGGATGCAGAGGCGGTGGATCTGCTCAACCAAGCGGTCAGGACATTCCCCGCCCATCGAAGCATGTTCACGACGATGATCGAGTCCGCGCCGGTTCGCGCGCGCGAGACGTTGCTGCCATCGCTCGAGAAAATCTCGAAGTAAGGGCGAATCGGGAGGTCACAGGAATCGGCTCTACCGGCATGCCGGGGGGGTCACGCTGGGCTAAACTGGGCGCCCATGAATCGCGCCGCACCCAAGCCCTCCTCCATGGCCGGCCAAGGCTCGCTCGAACTCGCCCGCAAGGTGCTGGAAATCGAAGCCCATGCGATCCGGTCGCTCAGGGACCGGATCGGCGAGAGCTTTGTCGAGGCTCTGGAACTGATCCTCGCGTCTTCCGGCCGGGTTGTCGTAAGCGGGATAGGCAAGTCCGGGCACATCGCGCGCAAGATCGCATCCACGCTTGCCAGCACCGGCACCCCCGCGTTCTTCGTGCATGCCGCGGAGGCGTCACACGGCGATCTGGGCATGATCCGTCCCGAAGACGTGTTCATCTGTATCTCGAATTCCGGGGAGTCGCCCGAACTGCTCTCGATCGTTCCAATGGTGAAGCGCCAGGGCGCGAAGCTGATCGCCATGACCGGCCAGCCGGATTCGACGCTCGCGCGTGAATCGGACGTCCACCTCGACGCCGGCGTCGAGCAGGAGGCCTGCCCCCTGAACCTCGCGCCTACGGCGAGCACGACCGCCGCCCTGGCACTGGGCGATGCGCTTGCGGTTGCGCTGCTCGATGCGCGCGGCTTCTCCGAGGCGGATTTCGCCCGCTCCCACCCGGGCGGGTCCCTCGGGCGCAAGCTGCTCACCCACGTTTCGGACGTCATGCGCAAGGGCGATGAGATCCCCTCGGTTCCGTTGGGGGCCACCCTCACCGAGGCGATCTTCGAGATTACGCGCAAGCGCCTCGGGATGACCGCGGTCCTCGGGAAAGACGGCAAAGTGGCGGGGATTTTTACCGACGGCGACTTGCGCCGCACCGTCGAGAAGGTGGGAGACCTCAAATCCGCGAAGATCGCGGACGTGATGAGCGCGGCACCCCAGACCATACGGCCCGAGTCACTGGCGGTCGAGGCGGTGGAGATCATGGAACGACGCAAGATCAACCAGCTTCTCGTGGTCGACGCGCAGGGCGTGCTGGTCGGGGCCCTGAACATGCACGACCTCTTCCGCGCAAAGGTCGTTTGATGGCGACAGCGTTGGATCGTGCGCGCGGAGTGCGGCTGATGATCTTCGATGTCGATGGCGTGCTCACCGACGGCAGGATCTACTACACGGACTCGGGCGAGGAGATGAAATCGTTCAGCACGCTGGATGGCCACGGCATCCGCATGCTCATGGCAAGCGGGGTGGGAGTCGCAATCCTGACCGGGCGCCGGTCCGATGTAGTGAGCCACCGCGCGCGCAACCTTGGCATTTCCAACGTCCTGCAGGGCATCGAGGACAAGCGTTCTGCTTTCATCGAACTCGCGGCTTCGATGGGCCTCGACCACGAGGACTGCGGGTACATGGGCGACGACGTGGTGGATCTACCCGTGCTCATCCGATGTGGCTTTGCCGCGTCGACGCGAGAGGCGCCCGAGATCGTGCGCGGCCGTGCCCATTTCGTCGCGACCCAGCCGGCAGGGTCCGGGGCCGCGCGCGAAGTGTGCGAGATGCTGATGCGCGCCCAGGACACGCTGGACGCAGCGCTCGCGCGTTACCTGGACTGACAGCGCGTGGGCCCTTCTTTCACGCGCCTGTTTCCGCTTTTGCTGATGCTTTCGCTCGCGCTGCTTACGTTCTGGCTGGAGCGCACCGCGCGCATCGAGCAGGGCCACCCATCGATGCGAAGGCATGATCCGGACTACATCGTTCACAATTTCAAGATGGTCGGCTATGGCCCGACAGGCACCGCCGAGTCGATGCTTTCGGCGGCCAAAATGGTACATTATCCGGACGACGATTCGACCGAGCTGCAGGCGCCGCGCTCATTGCAGACCAAGCCCGGCGAGGCGCCGATGACGCTTACAGCCGACCGCGGCGCGATGAGCCAGGACGGCGAAGACACTTTCCTGTACGACAATGTGCTGCTGGTGCGCGGCGCCATCCCGCAGCAGCCGGAATTGCGGATTGAGACCAGCTTCCTGCACCTTGTGCGCACCCGGTCGCTCGTGCGGACCGATCGCGAGATCGCAATCCGGGAAGAAGGGCGATACCTTACGGGTCGCGGGATGGAATACAACAACGGGACGCGCGTGCTCAATATCCGCCAGAACGTGCGCGGCCGGTTCGAACAAAGGAAGACTCGTTGAAACAGCGCGGCGCCGCAGTGCACGGGATCCGTAAGTGGGCGATGTTCGCAGCGGCATGCGCACTGCTGCCGGCAACCGCCCTGCACGCCGAAAAGGCCGACAAAGACAAACCGACCCAGATCGACGCGAACCGCATGAGCTCGGACGATGCGCGGCGCATCAGCATCTTCGAAGGCAACGTCGTGCTCACCAAGGGCACGATCCTTGTGCGCGCCGATCGCATCACCGTCCGGCAGGATGCGGAGGGCTTCCAGATATCGACCGCGTCCGGGAACCCGGCGCGTTTCAGGCAAAAGCGCGACGGCAAGGAGGAATGGATCGACGGTGAAGCCTTGTTCATCGAGATCGACGACAAGAAAGAGAAGGTCGAGCTTCGCGACAAGGCGCGCATCGTTCGCGACAAGGACGAAGTGCGCGGCGACCTCATCTCGGTGGATACGCGCTCGGAGTTTTTCTCCGTGACCGGCTCGAAGAGCGCAGGCACGGCGGGCAATCCCGAAGGCGGCCGTGTGCGCGCGGTGATCCAGCCCAAGGTCCGGTCCGATGATGCCGCCGGCGCTGTTGCCCCGGCGGCACCCGGCAACCCCACGGCACCTTCGGCACCCGCCAAGCCCCCGGCTAAATGAGCGCCCTTTCGGCGGAGAGCCTTCGCAAGCGCTACAAATCGCGCACCGTCGTACAGGACGTTTCAATCACCGTCTCGAGCGGCGAAGTCGTCGGCCTTCTCGGCCCCAATGGCGCGGGGAAGACGACCTGCTTCTACATGATCGTGGGCCTCATCACGGCCGACGCCGGCAGCATCCACCTCGACGGGCGCGAGCTGACCCATCTCCCGATCCATCGCCGGGCACGCATGGGCATCTCGTACCTCCCGCAGGAGAATTCGGTTTTTCGCAAGCTGACGGTCGAGGAGAACGTCCAGGCCGTGCTCGAGCTGCAGGGGCTGTCGGGCGAGGACATGGAGGCGCGGCTGGTGGAGCTGCTCACCGACCTGAACATCGCCCACCTTCGCAAGCACCCTGCATTGGCGTTATCGGGAGGCGAGCGCCGCAGGCTCGAAATCGCGCGCGCCCTGGGCACCCGTCCGGCGTTCATCCTGCTGGATGAACCATTCGCGGGCGTGGACCCCATTGCGGTGCTCGACATCCAGAGGATCATCCGTTTCCTGCGCGAGCGCTCCATCGGCGTGCTGATCACCGATCACAACGTGCGTGAAACGCTCGGCATCTGCGACCGTGCCTACATAATGAATGATGGCGCGGTGCTGGCCTCCGGGCATCCGGACGAAATTGTCTATAATGACAGCGTACGCCGGGTCTACCTGGGCGAGAATTTTCGCATGTAGGCCCGCCCCGGGCGCCCTCCACGCCACGGGGCTTCGGGCAGAATCCCTGAAACGATCCTTGCGCTCTGCCACCGCCTCCCGATGAAGCCGACATTACAGTTCCGGCTGTCACAGCATCTAACGCTGACGCCACAACTGCAGCAGTCGATACGCCTGCTGCAACTGTCGACGGTCGAGCTCAACCAGGAAATCGAGCGCATGCTCCTGGAGAACCCGATCCTCGAGCGCGAGGGCTCGGACGACGGCCTGACTGCGCCAACCAATTTCAACGCCACACAGGAAGCCGGCCGCACGACAGACGCGCCCGCAGAGGCTCCGGCAGAAGCTCCTGGAGCAGCAGGCGACGACTGGCAGCCCGACTATTCCGCGCCCGCGCGCACTGCGACCGATGACGACGAAGATGGTGACCGGGCATTCGTCGCGCCCGAAATGGTTTCGCTTCGCCATCACCTCAACGAGCAGCTTTCGCTCACGAATCTGCCGCGCAAGGACCGTGCACTGATCGAGATGCTGATCGACGCGCTCGACGACGACGGCTACCTCACGCAGCCGCTGGAGGAGATCGCCGAGCTGCTCCCGGCCGAAGCCGGGGTCGACATCGAAGACCTGGGAATCGCCCTGCGCCACCTCCAGAACATGGAACCCGCGGGCGTCGGGGCGCGCTCGCCGAGCGAATGCCTGCTGCTCCAGATCCGCGCAATGCGTCCGCGGACCGAGGCCGATCTCAAGGTGGCCAAGCTCGCGGCGACTATCGCGGAGCTGCACCTCGAATCGCTTGCTCAGCGCGACTACTCGCGACTAAGGCAGCTCCTCGGAGCGAATGACGACGAGCTGCGAGCGGCACAGCGGCTGATCCTCAAGCTCAATCCGCACCCCGGCGCGGCCTATTCGAACACCGAAACGCGCTATGTGATTCCCGATGTGATCGTGCGCAGGATCAAGGGCGTATGGCGCGCAAGCCTGAATCGTGAAGCAATGCCGCGATTGTGCATCAACCGGCTGTACGCGTCCCTGCTTTCCGGAAACCGGAACGGCTCGAATGCGATGTCAGGTCAGCTCCAGGAAGCGCGCTGGCTGATCAAGAACGTGCAGCAGAGGTTCGACACGATCCTGCGCGTATCGCAAGCGATCATCGACCGCCAGCGTCATTTTTTCGAGCATGGCGAGGTGGCGATGCGCCCGATGGTGCTGCGCGAAATCGCCGAAACGCTCGGGCTGCACGAGAGCACCATCTCGAGGGTCACCACCCAGAAATACATGGCCACGCCCCGGGGCACGTACGAGCTCAAGTACTTCTTCGGCAGCCATGTGTCGACAGAGACCGGCGGCGCTTGTTCCGCAACGGCGATCCGCGCCCTGATCAAGCAGCTGGTGGCCGCCGAAGACACGAAGACCCCGATGTCAGACTCCCGTATCTCGCAAATTCTCGGCCAACAGGGTATCGTGGTGGCAAGGCGGACGATTGCGAAGTACCGCGAATCGTTGCAGATCCCGCCGGTCAACCTCAGAAAATCCCTGTAATCCCCAACCCCAAAGCCCGGAGGCGCCAATGAACCTGAATGTCAGCGGCCATCATCTCGATGTAACCCCGGCGATACGCACCTACGTGAGCGGCAAGATGGATCGGGTCACGCGGCATTTCGACCACGTGATCGACGCCCACGTCATCCTGTCGGTGGAAAAGCTCCTGCAGAAGGCCGAAGTGACATTGCATGTTCCCGGCAAGGACATCCATGCCGAATGCAGCGACGCCGACCTGTACGCCGCGATCGACCTCCTGGTCGACAAGCTCGACCGACAGGTCATCAAGTACAAGGACAAGACCCAGGCCAAGCCCCACGACGCGCTGAAGCATCACCCGGGCGCCGAGCCCTGAGCAGCGCCCCTGCCGGGGCCGTAACGTACAAAAAGAGATCCCGGGCGCGGGCTGCCGCACCCGGGCTATAATGCGCGCCCTTTCGCAGGCCACCCGCATCCCGGCGGGCTTTTCAGCGCCCCGATCCATGAATCTAGTCGCCAAGCTTCTTCCGCCGGCCAACGTCGTGGTCGATGTTTCAGTCTCGAGCAAGAAACGCCTTTTCGAGCATCTGGGCCTGCTTTTCGAGAACAACCACGGCGTGGCCAGCAGCGTCGTTTTTGACAGCCTTTTCGCGCGGGAGCGGCTGGGTTCGACCGGGCTCGGACATGGCGTTGCGATCCCGCATGGACGCATCAAGGGGCTCAAGGATGCGCTGGGCGCGCTGGTGCGGATTTCGATGCCTGTGCCGTTCGATGCGCCCGACTCCCAGCCCGTCAACCTCGTGTTCGCGCTGCTTGTGCCGGAGCAGGCCACCGATAAGCACCTCCAGATCCTCTCGGAGCTGGCGCAGATGTTCAGCGATGTCGAATTGCGCGAATCCATGAACACCGCGGCGGATTGCGCCAGCCTTCATCAACTCATCGCCACATGGCAACCGGATGCTGCAGGTCAACGTCACGCAGTTGCATGAAGACAACCGCGAGGCGCTGCAACTGTCCTGGATCGCGGGACAGGACGGCAGCACCGCGGTAAAGCGCGAAGCCGCGGCTTCCGCGTCGCTGATCGGGCACCTCAACCTCACGCACCCGAACAGCGTCCAGGTCCTCGGCAGTTACGAGGCCTCGATGTTCGGCGCGTTTTCCGAGGGCGCCCGCGCCGAGTTTGTCGCCAAGCTATTCTCCGGCCCGCTTACCGCGGTCATCGTCGCGGACGCGATAAGCACCCCGGCAGAGATCCTCGTGGGCGCACGCGAGTCGCATACCCCGCTGTTCGCCACGCCGCTGGCGGCGCCGCGCGTGATCGAGGCGCTTGCCCGCTACCTCGCCAAGGCGCTGGCCGAGAAAACCACGCGCCATGGCGTCTTCATGGACGTGCTTGGCCTCGGGGTGCTGGTGACCGGCGAATCGGGCGTAGGCAAGAGCGAGCTTGGCCTCGAGCTCATCAGCCGCGGGCATGGGCTCGTTGCGGACGACGTCGTCGAGATTTCGCGTGTCGCTCCCAAGATCCTCGAGGGCCGTTGCCCGCCGGTCCTGAAAGACTTCATCGAGGTGCGCGGACTTGGGCTCCTGAACGTGCGCACGATCTTCGGCGAAACCGCGGTGCGGCCGAAGATGCGGCTCAAGCTGATCGTGCACCTCGAGAAACCGACGCCGGGCGGCGCGGAAGTCGAGCGCCTGCCTCTTGCCGAACAGTCCGAAGAAATCCTCGCCATCACCGTGCGCAAGGTTGTGATCCCGGTCGCGGCCGGGCGCAACCTGGCCGTTCTTCTCGAAGCGGCGGTGCGAAATTACATCCTGCACCTTCGAGGCATCGACAGCACTGCGGAATTCATCATGCGCCAGAAGCAGGCCATCGAGTACGACGGCGAAAGCGAAGAGTAGCCGGCCGGCCGCGCCGCATCGCGGCCGGTTTCGTTATAAGCTTTCCGCATGTCCATGCAACTCGTCCTGGTAAGCGGAATGTCCGGGTCCGGCAAGAGTATTGCCCTGACCGTCCTCGAAGATGCGGGTTACTACTGCGTCGACAACCTTCCAGCGGCGCTGCTGGCCGAGGTTGTCCGCTTTCTCGCCGAGGCCGGCCACGCGCATGTGGCGGTAAGCGTGGATGCCCGCAGCGTGGCCCTGTCCGCCCTCCCGAAGAGTCTCGCCGCCCTGCGTGCCCGGGGAATCAACTCGCGCCTGCTGTACCTCGAAGCCAGCCAGCAATCGCTGCTGCGGCGTTTTTCCGAGACGCGGCGCCGGCATCCTCTCGCGGGCCAGGGCCTCACGGTGGCCGAAGCGATCGAGCGAGAGCGGGAGATGCTCGCGGGCGTTGGCGAGATCGGCCACCGCATCGATACGAGCGACCTTGCTCCAAAGGCCCTGCGCCACTGGATCAAGGACCTGCTGGGGCTGAATTCCGCATCGATGATGCTGCTGTTCGAATCCTTCGGCTTCAAGGATGGCATCCCGCTGGATGCGAACTGGGTGATCGACGCGCGCATGCTTCCGAACCCGTACTACGTGCCCGAACTCAGCTTGCTCACCGGCAGGGACGCGCCCGTGATCGAGTTCCTCGAAAGCCAGGAAGCCGTCGGACGCCTCTTCGAGGATGTCCGTACTTTCCTGCTCCGATGGCTGCCGGACATGGTGCGCGACAACCGCTACCACGTTACGGTCGCGATCGGCTGCACGGGCGGCCAGCACCGCTCGGTCTATCTCGCCGAAAAGCTGGCTGCCGATTTCGGCAAAGCATGGCCGGTGCTTGTCAGGCACCGCGGCCTCGCCAACAGGGATCCCGAGGATTGAGCGAGCAGCTCACCGGGGATCTTCCGATCTTCCCGCTAAACGCAGTGCTCTTTCCGGGTGGCCTGCTGCCCCTGCGCATCTTCGAGCAGCGCTACATGGACATGGCGAAGGGTTGCCTGAAACACGACCTCCCCTTTGGCATTTGCCTGATCCGCAGCGGTAACGAGGTTGGCGTCCCGGCAACTCCGGAGCCGATCGGGTGTACCGCGCGCATTGTCGAGTGGGACATGGCGCAGCTGGGCGTCCTTTCGATCAAGACGCTCGGAGAGCAGCGGTTTCGGATCAAGTCGTCCCGGGTCACGCAGGCCGGGCTCACCAGGGCCGAGGTGGAAATGCTGGCCCCCGAGGAAGACGCGAAGCTGCCCGACGAATTCGAGGCCTGCGCCGCGCTCCTGAAAGCGGTCATCGACGAGCATGGGGCCGGGATCGTGGCATTGCCGGCGCAACTGGATTCGGCGTCCTGGGTGGGATCGAGACTGACCGAGATCCTCCCGGTGCCGCTTGGCGCCAAGCAAAAGCTCCTCGAGCTCGGCGATGCGATGCAACGCATCGAGATCCTGAACAAGTTCCTGCTCCAGCACGGCCTCGCCCGCTAGAGCTCCCGCAGGACTTTCCGCACAGGCGCAGGCACGGCCGCTACGATCGCTTCGTGCGGGTCGAGCCAGATCCTGCCTTGCGCTTCCACGCCGGGCCGGAGTGCGCCCACGTCGCACATGACCGGCGATATCCGAAGGCGGAAATGGGTGAAGGCGTGGGCAAACGAAGGCAGCTCGCGGTGGCCGGAGAGCTCGCAGCCGAACCGTGCAAGACAGTCCGGCGCGGGATCCTCGCTTTCGATCTCGGGAAAAGTCCAAAGTCCGCCCCAGATTCCAGCGGAGGGCCGTCGCTCGAGAAGCACCTGGCCGCGATACCGCAACACCAGCCAGCGGGCTTCGCGCGTCTGGTAGTTCTTCCTTGGCCGCGGCGCCGGCAGCTCGCCGGTCCTTTCGGTTCTCCGCGCGACGCATTCCTCCGATAGGGGGCACTCCCCGCAGGCTGGGTTGTTGCGCGTGCAGACCGTCGCACCCAGGTCCATGAGTCCCTGCGTGTAGGCCTCGATTGCGCCTTTCTCGCCGCCGCCGGGCAGCAGGGATTCCGCCAGCTCCCAGAGCCTGGCTTCGACTTTGGCAGTCCCCGGAAACCCTTCGATGCCGAAACGGCGCGCAAGCACTCGCTTTACGTTGCCATCGAGGATGGGGCCACGCTCGCCGAACGCGAATGCCGCGATTGCGGCCGCGGTCGAGCGGCCGATGCCGGGAAGGAGGGCGATCTCCGCGGCGGTTCCGGGAAACCGTCCGCCAGGGGCTTCCATGATGTCGCGGGCAGCCTTGTGCAAATTGCGGGCGCGGGCGTAGTAACCAAGGCCGCTCCAGAGTTGGAGCACGTCGTCCTCGCTGGCCGACGCAAGCGAATTCACGTCCGGGAACCGCGCCATGAACCGCGCGAAATACCCGACCACCGCGCCTACCTGGGTCTGCTGCAGCATGATCTCCGAAACCCAGATCCGGTAAGGATCCCGGGTGCCCTGCCAGGGCAGGTCGTGGCGGCCGTGCCGGCGCTGCCAGGCGATGAGCCTTTCGGCAAAAAAGGGCGAATCAGGGGGGGGCGAACTCACCGGCGAATTCTACGGTGCGGTTTGACGGGGTCGGGTGAATTCGGCACCATGATTGCGGCGCCCATCCCGTGGCGCAACCGGAATCCAACCCATGCTCGCCTTCATTCTGCGCCGGGTAGCCCAGGCCGTGCTTGTCATGCTGACGGTCGGATTCATCGCCTTCTCGCTGTTCACGTTCGTAGGCGACCCGGTCTTGTTCATGCTCGGCCAGGACGCCACGCCCGAGAACCGGGAAAGGGTCACCAAGCTGCTGGGCCTCGACAAGCCTTTCTACGTCCAGTACGCGAATTTCGTTGGCCGTGCGCTGCAGGGAGACTTCGGGCTGAGCCTGCGCCAGGTGCAACCGGTGTCGAGGCTCTTCGTCGAACGCCTGCCCGCGACGCTCGAGCTTTCATTCGTGGCCGCGTTCCTCGCGCTCGCGGCAGGGATCCCGATGGGCGTTTACACGGCACTGCGCCGCAATACGTGGCTGGCGCAGGTCTTCCTTGCGATTTCGCTGATCGGCGTGTCGTTGCCGACTTTCCTGATCGGCATCCTTCTGATCCTGGTTTTCGCGGTCGTGCTCGGCTGGCTGCCGTCCTTTGGGCGAGGCGAAACCGTCGCCATCGGGTGGTGGACCACCGGGCTGCTGACGCCCTCGGGCATCAAGTCGCTGATCCTGCCGGCAATCACGCTGGGGCTCTTCCAGGTCACGCTGATCATGCGCCTGGTGCGCTCCGAGATGCTCGAGGTGCTGCGCACCGACTACATCAAGTTCGCGCGGGCGCGCGGCCTGTCGGACCGCGCGGTGCATTTCCGCCATGCGCTGAAGAACACGCTGGTGCCGGTCATCACGATCGCTGGCCTCCAGCTTGGCGCGATCATCGCTTTCGCCATCATCACCGAGACCGTTTTCCAGTGGCCGGGCATGGGCCTGCTGTTTATCCAGGCCGTGACCGTGGCCGATATCCCGGTCATGGCGGCCTATCTATGCCTGATCGCGCTCTTTTTCGTCGTGATCAACCTGGTCGTCGATCTGCTTTACTATGCCGTGGACCCGCGCTTGCGCCTCGATCGCGCGGTGGCAGCGCACTAGGAACGGAGCAATCATGAATGCACCCCTCAAGCTCGATACGCCCGTGGAAAGGATCAGGGCCTTTCACGCCGAACTGACCGCAATCCGCCACGACATCCACGCCCATCCGGAACTCGGGTTTACCGAGCAGCGCACCTCCGACCTCGTCGCGGCGAAGCTCGAGGGCTGGGGAATCGAAGTCCATCGCGGCCTCGCCAAGACCGGGCTCGTCGGCGTCATCCCGGGCCGCAAATCGACGAGCGGACGCGCGATCGGATTGCGCGCCGACATGGACTGCCTCCCGATGCACGAGCTCGGAAACATGCCGTACAAATCGGTCAATGCAGGCTGCATGCATGCGTGCGGACATGACGGTCACACCACCATGCTGCTGGGCACGGCCCGGTACCTCGCCGAAACACGCAATTTCGATGGCACGGCGTACGTGATCTTCCAGCCGGCCGAGGAAGGCGGTGGTGGCGGAAAGGTCATGATCGACGACGGCCTGTTCGAGCGTTTCCCGGCCAACGAAATCTACGCGCTTCACAACTGGCCGAGCCTGCCCCCGGGCAAGATGGCCGTGCGACCTGGCCCGGTAATGGCGGCCACCGACGAGCTCACGATCACCGTGCGCGGCAAGGGCGGCCACGCCGCCATGCCGCACCAGTCGATCGACCCGGTGGTGATCACCGCCCACATCATCACGGCGCTGCAAACGGTCGCGAGCCGCAACGTCAGCCCGGTCGATGCCGTGGTCGTGAGCCTGTGCTCGATGCAGACCAGCCAGGTGGGCGCGTACAACGTGATCCCAAACGAGGTGAAGCTTTGCGGCACGGTCCGCTCTTTCCGCGCGGAAACCCGCGATATGGCGGAAAAGCGCGTCAAGGAAATCGTCACCGGGGTGGCAACCGCAATGGGCGGCAGTGCCCAGATCGACTACCAGCGCAACTACCCGGCTACGGTCAACACGGAACGCGAGGCGCTCTTCGCCGCCAAAGTGGGCGGCAGGATCTTCGGCGCGGAGAACGTGGTTACAGATGCCGACCCGACCATGGGCGGGGAGGACTTTTCGTACATGCTGCAGGAGCGTCCGGGGGCTTATGTGTTCCTCGGCCAGGGCGGCGGACCCATGGGCTGCTTTCTTCACAACCCGAACTACGATTTCAACGATGACGTGATCCCGATGGGCGCGGGCTTTCTGGCCGCGCTCGTCGAGGAATCGCTGCCGGTAAAATAATCGCCTGACTGGGAGGTCACAAATGAAGCTTGCACGCCTGTTTGCCGCCGCAACTGCCGCTCTCGTCGCATCTGCCGTCGTCTGCGTTCCCGCCTTCGCGGCCACGTTGAGATGGGGCGCACAGAACGACATCCTCACCCTCGACCCGCATTCGCAGAACCACGCCACGACGCACGGGCTGCTGCAGCATACGTACGAGAGCCTGGTGCGCTACACCAAGGATTTCCAGGTGGAGCCGAGCCTTGCCACGAGCTGGCAGCAGGTTACCCCGACGCAGTGGCGGTTCAACCTGCGCAAGAACGTCAAGTTCCATGACGGGTCGCCGTTCACCGCCGACGACGTGGTCTTCTCCTACGGCCGGATCATCCAGCCGCAGGGCACCAACCAGATCTACGTTTCCGGCGTGAAGGAAGTGAGGAAGATCGACGACTACACGGTCGAGTTGAACCTGTCCGGGCCGAACCCCGTGCTCCTGCGCCTGCTCGTGGATTTCCGCATCATGAACAAGGCATGGTCGACGAAGAACAGGTCCGAGAGCGTGCAGAACTACGTGGCCAAGGAAGAGTCGTTTGCTTCGCGCAACGCCAACGGCACCGGCCCGTATGTGATCAAGCTCTGGGAACCGGACAAGCGCATCGTCATGCAGGCCAATACGGCGTGGTGGGACAAGATAGAAGGCAACGCCACCGAGGTGATCTACACCCCGATCAAGTCCGATGCAACGCGCGTGTCTGCCCTGCTCGCCGGCGACGTCGACCTCGTGACCGACCTCCCCACCCAGGACGTGACGCGCCTGCGCAACGACCAGAAACTCAAGGTGCTCGACGGCCATGAGGTGCGCACGATCTTCATCGGCATGGACCAGCACAGCCCTGAACTGTTGTATTCGAACATCAAGGGCAAGAACCCGTTCAAGGACATTCGCGTACGCAGGGCGCTGAACATCTCGGTCGACCGCGAGGCAATCAAGCGCGTGACCATGCGGGGCCTGTCGATTCCCGCCGCGATCATGGTCGCCCCCGGTGTCCACGGCCATAGCAACGACCTCGACAAGGTTTCGCCCCCCGACATGGAAGGCGCGAAGAAGCTGCTGGCCGAGGCTGGTTACCCCGCCGGCTTCGAGTTCGGCCTCGACTGCCCGAACAACCGCTACGTGAACGACGAGGAGATCTGCCAGGCCCTCGTGGGCATGTGGGCGCGCATCGGCCTCAAGGTGAAGCTGAACGCGCAGCCGATGGCCAGCTTCATCTCCAAGATCCAGAAGTTCGACCACAGCGCCTACATGCTTGGCTGGGGCGTTGCGACGTTCGACGCAAACTACACGCTGCAGTCGCTCATGCGCACCAAAACGACCGGCGCCGACGGCAGCTTCAACCTCGGCCGCATCAGCGACGCCAAGCTCGACGCGCTGATCGACGCGGCCAAGGTCGAAACCGATGCGAAGAAGCGCGATGTGCTCCTGCGCGACGGCCTCACGATCACGCGCGACAACTTCTACTACATCCCGCTGCACCACCAGCTGCGCCCCTGGGCGATGAAGCGGAACGTGAGCACCGTCCACAAGGCGGACGACCGTCCCGAGTCCCGTTTCGTGCGCATCGAGTAAGTCGGCTACGCGCCGAAGCGTCCGGGAAGCGGCACTGCACTTGAGCTCCGGGGGGAGATTGCGGGGAGTCTGGGACCACGATCTCGCATGGAGCTTTCGCCAGTCGCCGGTGATCATGCTGGCCGCGCTCATGACGCTCACTTGCGTCGGGGGCGCGCTCTTCGCTCCCTGGATCGCGCCACACAACCCGTTCGATAGCGGCACCCTTGTGCTGACCGATGGCTTCACGCCGCCCGCCTGGGTGGCCGGAGGCACGCCGCGGTATCTCCTCGGCACGGACGACCAGGGGCGCGACATGCTCTCGACGATCATGTTCGGGGCGCGCATCTCGCTCGCGGTGGGCGTCGCCTCGGTGATCTTTTCGATGATGCTCGGGGTCGGCCTCGGCCTGATCGCCGGTTATGTCGGCGGCAGGCTGGACGCGTTCATCATGCGCGTGGCCGACATCCAGCTGTCCTTTCCGCCGATCCTCGTGGCCCTGCTGATCGACGGCGTCGCGCGCGTCGCGCTTCCACGCGAGGCCCACGACAAGATAGCGATCTACGTCCTCATCCTCGCCATCGGCGTTTCCGGCTGGGTGCAGTACGCCCGGACCGTGCGAGGGTCGACGCTCGTGGAACGCAGCAAGGAGTACGTCCAGGCCGCGCGTGTGATCGGGCGCAGCCAGGCGTCGATCATGCTGAGCCACGTGCTCCCGAACGTGCTCGGGCCCGTGCTCGTGATCGCCACGATCCATATCGCGACGGCCATCATCACCGAAGCCACCCTCTCCTTCCTCGGCGTCGGTGTCCCGGCCACCCAGCCTTCGCTCGGCACCCTGATCCGCGTCGGCAACGACTTCCTGCTTTCGGGGGAGTGGTGGATCACGGTTTTCCCGGGCATGGCGCTGATCGTGCTCGTGCTCTCGGTGAACCTCCTTGGCGACTGGCTGCGCGATGCGCTCAATCCCAAGCTGCGCTGAGGTGCTACTGACATTTTTGCCTCGGACCCCTGGTCTGGGAGCAGTTCCCCGGGGAATCCTACTGACATGACCGCGCTGCTCGAGGTGCGCAATCTGCGGGTCGAGTTTCCCACGCGGCGCGGACGCCTGGTGGCGGTCGACGACCTGTCATTCGAGATCGCGCCCGGGGAAGTGCTGGGGGTCGTCGGCGAGTCCGGCGCCGGAAAATCGCTCACCGGGATGGCGATCATCGGGTTGCTCGAGCCGCCCGGACGCATCGCCGCCGGCGAGATCCTCCTCGAAGGCGAGAGGATCGACAACCTGCCGCCCGAATCGATGAGGCGCATCCGGGGCAAGCGCATCGGCGCGATCTTCCAGGACCCGCTCACCTCGCTCAATCCGCTGTTCACGATAGGCGAGCAGCTGATCGAAACCGTCCAGGCGCACCTTGGCCTCGACGACCGCAAGGCGCGCGTGCGCGCGATCGAGTTGCTGGCCGAGGTCGGCATCCCGGCCCCCGACGCCCGCATCGACAATTACCCGCATCATTTCTCCGGAGGCATGCGCCAGCGCGTCGTGATCGCGCTCGCCCTTTGCGCACGGCCGCGGCTCATCGTCGCCGACGAGCCGACGACGGCGCTCGACGTGTCCATCCAGGCGCAGATCATCGAGTTGCTCAAGAAACTCGCCCGGGAAAACGGCGCCGCGGTCATGCTCATCACGCACGACATGGGCGTGATCGCCGAGACGGCCGACCGGGTCGCGGTCCTGTATGCGGGTCGGCTGGCGGAGATCGGGCCGGTCAAGGAGATCATCCACGCGCCGCGCCACCCTTACACGTCGGGGCTGATGAGTTCCATCCCGAAGCTTGGCGACAGGCGCAAGTCTCTCGCGCAGATCGACGGGGCGATGCCAAGGCTGACGGCGATCCCGCGGGGCTGCGCATTCAATCCCCGCTGCCCGAGCCGCTTCGAGCGCTGCATGGCAGAGCGGCCCTCCCCTATGGACGCGGGCACCAACCAGGCCGCCTGCTGGTTGTATGTCCGCTGAAATCCTGCTCTATGCCCGCTGAAATCCTGCTCGATGCCCGCTGAAATCCTGCTCGATGCCCGCTGACATCCTGCTCGAGCTGAAGGGTGTCGGGCGCAGCTTCGACGTTTCGCGCCCGTGGCTAAACCGGGTGCTTGAAGGCGAAGGACGCAGGAGCCTGCGCGCGGTCGACGATGTGTCCTTTGCAATCCGGCGCGGCGAAACGCTGGCGCTGGTGGGCGAATCGGGTTGCGGCAAGTCCACGGTGGCGCGGCTGATCGTCGGGCTGTATGCCCCTTCGCAGGGAAAGATCGAGTTCGAAGGCAACGACCTCGCCGACCCCGTGTCGGCACCGCTTCGGCGCCGCATGCAGATGATCTTCCAGGACCCGTATGCAAGCCTCAACCCGCGCTGGCGGGTGCGCGACATCGTGGCCGAGCCCATTGTCGTGCAGGGGCTCGCGCAAAGCCGCGCCGAGCTCACGGCGCGCGTGGGAGAACTCCTCACCCAGGTCGGGCTCGCGCCGGAAGACGGCGAGAAGTACCCGCACGAATTTTCAGGCGGGCAGCGCCAGCGCGTTTCGATTGCGCGGGCGCTTTCGTCCAATCCCGAATTCCTCGTCTGCGACGAGCCGACCTCGGCGCTGGACGTCTCCGTGCAGGCCCAGATCCTCAACCTCATGAAGGACCTGCAGCAACGGCTCGGGCTGACCTATCTCTTTATTTCGCACAACCTCGCGGTGGTCGGGCACATCGCTACGCGCGTGGGTGTGATGTACCTCGGAAGGCTCGTGGAAGTGGCGGACGCGAACGACCTGTTCGTGCGTCCGCGCCATCCCTATACCCGGATGCTGATCGATGCGATCCCGGATCTCGAGATGAGCGGCAAAGCGCGCACACCCGTGGCCGGCGAAGTCCCCAACCCGCTTTCACCGCCCCCCGGCTGCACTTTCAACCCGCGCTGCCCGCATGCGAACGATCGATGCAGGCAGGAGCGGCCATTGCGGCTCGAAGTGCGCGGCGGGCGGAGCGTGGCCTGCCATGCGGTGGAGGAAGGAAGACTGCTGGAAGGTGCCGCTAGCGCTTTCGCAGGTTAGACACGCCGAAAGGCACGTGGCCGGTGGCCACCCGTTTCTGCGCGGCTTCCACATGCCCGCGCTGGTCGTCGAAGTAGATGTCCGGCTGGAAAGCGCAAAGGAACTCGCTCTTGTCCAGCCCGCCAAGGAACATGGCCTCGTCCACGCCGATGTTCCAGTCCATCAAGGTGCGCACTGCGCGCTCGTGGGCCGGCGCGCTTCGCGCGGTCACCAGCGCAGTGCGGATGCGCATCGGCACTTCCGCTCCCGCGGTCTGCAGCCGGTGCAGCGCCTCGAGCAGCGGCTTGAACGGCCCCGGCGGCAGCGGCCTGTGCGCGTGCTCGGTCTCATGGCGCTGGAAAGCCGCGAGCCCGTCGCGCTGGTAGACCACTTCGGCTTCGTCTGAGAACAGGACCGCATCGCCGTCGAAGGCGATGCGCACCTCGCCGGCGTGACGGCCGGCGGCCTGCGCCGATTCGGGGATCACTCGCGCTGCGGGAAAGCTCGCATCGAGCGCGCCGCGCACGTCATCCTCGTTCGCGGACAGGAAGAGGTTGGCCTTGAGCGCCTCCAGGTAATGGTAGGCATTCCGGCCGCGCGTGAACACGCCGCGCTCGAGCTTCAATCCCGCCTGCTTGGCCGACCGGAATACGCGCAGCCCCGAGACCGGATCGTTCTTCGACAGGATGACGACCTCGACCCGGTGCTCATCGGGCGTATTGAACGCAAGCAGCTTCTGCACGAGGGGGAAAGCGACGCCCTGCCGCGCGCAATCCTCGAGGCGCGATAGCTGCAGCTCCATGTACGCGCGATCGCCATTCTTGTCGAAGACCTCGTTCTCCTCCTCGAAGTCGAACAGGGCCCTCGATGAAATGGCCACCACCAGCTTGCCGTCGAACGACACGGACATCGCGAATTTCCCGGGCGCCAGGCAGTGGCGCAATGGCGTCGATTGTACTTCGCGGCCGCACAGCCGTCGGACGGCCGCCGGGCTCCTACAGCGGTTGCGCCCCGAGCGCGGCCAGCCCCGCCCTTGCAACCTCGCAATCCTGTGCGCCCGTGCCCGAGCCCACGCCGATCGCGCCTACGCAAATGCCTTCGATCATTATGGGAAATCCGCCTTCGAGGTTGGTCAGGCCGCCATCGGTGGCGATCGCCATTTTCACCTCGAGCTCGGGCTTGAGCTGGCCCGAAGGCTGGCGATGCGATGCGGCCGAGATCGCCTTTTTCTGGGATGTGCGGATCGACATCGTCTTGGCGCCGTCCATGCGCACGAAGGCGAGCAGGTTGCCGCCGTCGTCCACGATGGTGATGTTCTGCGGCACGCCGAGCGACTCGGCTTTCTCGAGGGCGGCCTCGAGTGCGCGCATTGCGCCCTCGTGGGTGAGCTTAAGGAACGGCTTGGTATACGGCATGCGGGCCTCACGTTGCTGGGAAGAGAAATGCCTGCTCGAGGTTGGCACGCACGCCGGTGCGGCCGCCTGCGGGAAACTGCTCGATCGCCCCGAAGCCCGCGTGGCGGGCGCGCATGAGACGGCCGTCGTCGCACCGTACATAGATGTCTACGTGCGTGCCCTGATACACATGAGTCTCGACAACGGCAGTGCCCAGGTTGGCCGCCGGGTCGGCTTCAGGAACGAGCGCAAGCTCTTCCGGGCGCAGGAAAAGGACCGCCGCCGACCCCGGTCCAAGGCCATCGGCCCGCGAAGACGGCAACCGGACGCGGACGGTGCCGATCTCGAGCAGCGTATCCGCGCCCGAAGCCGGCCCGATCCTGCAGGTCAGGCGATTGATGTCGCCGATGAACGAGGCCACGAAGCTCGTGGCCGGGCTGCGATACAGGTGCGCGGGCTCGGAAAGCTGTTCGATCCTCCCCTGCGACATGACTGCGATCCGGTCCGAGAGGGACAGCGCCTCGGACTGGTCGTGCGTGACGAACAGCGTGGTGATCCCTACCCGCTTCTGGATCTGCTTGAGCTCGACCTGCATCTCGGCCCGCAGGTTCTTGTCGATTGCCGAGAAAGGCTCGTCGAGCAGCACCACCTTGGGATTGATGACCAGCGCCCTTGCCAGCGCCACCCGTTGCTGTTGCCCCCCGGACAACTGCCGGGGGGTGCGGCCGCCCATCTGCGGCATTCGCACCATGTCGAGGGCTTCGGCAACGCGCTTCGCGATCTCCGCCGCAGGGACCTTGCGCATCTTGAGCCCGAACGCCACGTTCTGCGCAACGGTCATGTGCGGGAACAGCGCATAACTCTGGAACACCATCCCGATGGATCGGAGATACGGCGGCACCCGTGTGACGAGGTCCCCATCGATGAAGATCTCGCCTCGATCGGGCTCGAGGAAGCCTGCGATGAGGTTCAGCAGCGTGGTCTTGCCGCAGCCTGAAGGCCCGAGCAAAGTCAGGAACTCCCCCTTCCTGACCTCGAGCGACACGTCGTCCACGGCTGGCGTGCCGTCGAACGACTTGGAGAGGCCTTCGACCGAAACGCTGAAGGTCTCGCTCATGACGGGGCTCAGGCGGCCTTGCCAGCAGCGCGGCGCCAGTCGGCCACGTTGCGAAGACCGTTCTGCGGGGTCACACCGCCCCGAAGCGCACCGGCGCCAGTCGGCCCCCATAGCACGTCATAGCTAGCCGGCAACTCCCGGCTCTGGGGTGTCGAGAGCCACAGGCGGTACACGAGGCGCTTTTCTTCCAGCTCGTCGAAATCGACGATCGCGGTGCGCGAATGGTAGGTGACATGGTTGTTGAGCAGCTGGATGTCGCCCGCCTCCATGCGAGTCTGCAGGCAAAGCTCTTCGGCCAACGAGGCGAGCAAGTCGAGCGCCTCGTCCTGCTCCTCGCGCAGCCGCGGCGTGCCATTGAATTTCTGCGCCGACTCGACATAGGAGCGCGAGTACTGGCTCGAGAAACGGCCTTCATGCACACCGAAGACCGGATTGACGTAGTAGGGCAATTCACCGGGCACCTGCTCGTTCTGGCGGCTGTGGTGATAGCTGCCGAACAATTCCTCCAGCAAATCCGGGCGGCGCTCGAGCATTGCGTTATGGAGCGCCGGCGTGCTCACGATCTTGCTCTCGCCGCCTTCCTTGCATTGGCGGGCGCACAGCAAGGCCACCACGTCGCATCGGTCCGTGTGGAACCGAAGCGACGAGGCCGAGCGGTAGCCACGCGAACTCGGGAGGCCGAGCTGTTCGCCGTAGTCCCGGACTTCGGCGAAGAATTCGCCAGCCTTGTTCTGCGAGACCGCGGTGCCAAGGTGGGCGCCGATCCCCCAGAGGACCCAGCGCAGGTCTTCCATGGAAAAGTCGCCGGTCGGAATCCCGCGGATGTTCGCAACACCGCAACCGCGCTCCAGCGCCTCGGAGATTGCCGCGAACCGGCGCGAGAGGACGGGGAGGGGGAAATTCTCCGCGGTCACCGAATACATGTCCGAGCGCGCCTCGCGCACCGCCGAGATCGCGCGCTCGAGATCCTCGATCTCCGCCCTGTCGAGCACATGGATCCAGTCGCTGCGCGCTGCCATTTCGCTGCCGACCCAGACGTCGGGTCCGGAAAGCGGTGCGCGAAAGGGGAGGTTTTGAGGAGGGGGCGGAGCCCCCTCCTCTCGCCCGGTTTGGTTTGCTCCCATCAGAGTCCTTTGCTTTCGTTGATCATCGCGCCTGCTGGATCGAAAGGATCCGCTCCAGGCCCAGCCATCGGTTAGCCGCGACCAGGAACAGCACGGTCGCCGCAATCAGCATCGAGGATATCGCGGCCATGGTCGGGTCCGCGTATTCGCGCACGTACGTGTACATCGCCACCGGCAGGGTCTGCGTCCGCTGGCCGGTGACGAACAGCGTGGCGGTGAATTCGTTGAAGGACAGGATCGCGGCGAAGAGCCATCCTCCCGCGAGGCCGGGCGCCAGCAGCGGGAGGTCGATGCGCAGGAAAACGGTCAGCGGCGACGCCCCCAGGCTGGCGGCCGCGCGCTCGAGGGCGGGATCGATGTTCCTGAGCGATACATAGACCGCGCGCATCACGAAAGGCAGCACGAGGATCACATGGCAGATGACGACCAGCGTGAAAGTCCTGGACATGTTGATCTCCGAGGCCAGGATCAGCATCGCCACGCCGAGGGTGAAGTGCGGGATCACCAGCGGGGAGAGCAGCACGGCCTCCAGCGTCCGCTTGCCGGCGAACTCGAAGCGCTCGATGACGAATGCCGCCAGCGTGCCACAGACCAGGGCGATCGTGGATGCCCATGCGGTAATGATGAGCCCGTTTGCAAGCCCTTTCCTGAAATCGTCGTAGCCGATCGCGCGCTCGAACCATTTGAGCGAAAACCCGGTCGGCGGGAACATCAGCAGCGCCTTGTCGCTGAATGCCGTGATGATCACGACCACTGACGGCAGCGTGACGTACACGAGCGTCACCGCGATCAGCAGCCCGTACAGGAAGCGCAATGCCTTGTCCCTGGCTCGCATCTCTAGTGCAACCCGACGCGTTCAAGGCGCCGCATGCCCAATGCCATGAAATACAGGAGCAGGAACACCAGCACCAGAGCAACCATGCTGAGCACCGCGGCGAACGGAAAATCGAAGTTCGAGAAGCCCAGCTGGTAGACCATGTTGGAAATCATGTTCACCTTGCCGCCGCCAACCAGCTGGGGCGTGGCGAAGGCCGAGAGCGTCCATGCAAAGATCGTCACGGTCCCGGAGAGGATGCCGGGCATCGAAAGCGGCAAGGTCACGTTCCAGAGAACGCTCAATGGGCTCGCCCCGAGGCTGGCGGCGGCTTTCTCGTAAGCCACGTCGATATGGCTGATGGCAGCCGCAAGGATGACCACCATCACCGGCAGCGAGTACTGAACAAGCGCTATCAGCACTCCCAGCGGCGTGTACAGGAGCTCGAGCGGGGTGTCGATCAGGCCGGCGGATTTCAGGGTGCCATTGATGAACCCGTTCTTTCCCAGCACGACCAGCCAGGAGTAGGTGCGCACGATATCGCCGGTGAACATGGGCACGATCGTAGTAACGAGGATCGTCGACTTGAGGAGCTTCGAGTCCGACCTCACCAGCGCGTACGCGAGCGGGTAGCCCAGCAGGAGGTTTCCAACGGCGGTGCACCCAGAGAGCAGCAGGCTGTCTAAGAACACCCGCAGGTACACCCACTCGCCCATCCGCCCGAAATTGCCGAGGGTGAACCCGCCGACCTGCAGGGAGCCCGGGATATGCTCGCGAAAGCCGAACTGGAGCAGCGAAGCGAGCGAGGCCGTCAGCGCTGCGGCAAGGAAAAGCGCCGGAAGGATGAACCAGGCGAAGTACGCCGGCCGGCTGTCCGGCATCACGCGGCCCGGCTGCAGGGCCGCCGCGACTTCGGCCGCGGAGCGCTCAGCGTGCGATCAGGTTTTCGGTAAACCACTTGCGCCATTCGCCCAGCAGTTCGGAGCGCTGCTTGTGGTCGATGACGATTGCCTGGTCCTTCCATTGCTGCGCGGTGGTGAATAGGCCGGGGAGCTTCGCGATCGCCGGGTCCACCTTGGCTTGCGAGCTCACCGGTCCCATCTTCTGCTTGTTGGCCACCAGCGTCTGCGTCGCCGGGTCGAGCGCGATATTGATGAACCTGTACGCGAGGTCCATTTTTTTGCTGCCCTTGTTGATCCCCATCGTGTCGATGCCGATGATGGCACCTTCCTTCGGAACGACCAGGTTGATCTTCACGCCCTGGTTCATCATGTGATACGCGTTGCCCGAGAGCAGGACCTGGACGGGCGTCTCGCCCGAGCCGATCTTTTCCTGGCTGGTGGCATCCGAGCTGTAGAAGGCCTTGATGTTCGGCTTCAGCTCCAGCAGTTTCTTCTGCCCCACGGCCCAGTCCTTTGCGGTCTTGCCGCCCGAAAGCAGGGCGGATGCATAAATGATGTGGCTTGGATCGAAGTCCGGCAGGCCAATCATGCCCTTGAGACGCGGGCTCCACAGGTCGGCCCAGGAGTTGAACTTGATGTCCGCGGGCACGAGGTCGGGACGGTACGCGATCGTGTAGACGTACGACCAGGTCCCGACGTGGAACGGGCTGATGATCGCTTCCGGGAAGATCGTCTTCACGTTCGGAATCTTCGCCATGTCGAGCCGCTCGTACAGGTCGTCCGAGGCGTACAGCCAGCCGACGTGGCTGGTGGTGAAGATGAGGTCGGTTTCGGGGTTGGCCTTGGAGAGCTTGGCCTTGTTGAGCCGGTCGATGGTCCCGCCGGTAATGAACTCGACCGGCACACCGGTTTCGGCGGTGAACCGCTTCGCCATGTTCTCGGCGACGAAATCACGCCAGCTTCCGCCCCAGATGCTGATACGCAAAGGGTCCTGTGCGGCGGCGTCGTTTCCAAACGCCCCACCAAGCAGCGTAAACGCGAGTGCCGCGCCAAGCGCGCGTACCTTCGATCCAAACTTCGTCGATCCGGTCATAGCTCCCTCCAAAGTTAAACGTCGGGTGTTTACTTCGGCCTATTTCCTGATGCGCTTTGCCTTCTGTTTCGGACTCTTCGGCGCTCTGGTCGCTTTCGCGGGCGAATCAGGAATCACGGCGAATACGTCGATCTCCATCAACAACTCCGGGCGTGCAAGACCCTGCACGATAATCCCGGTCGAGACCGGGTGCACGCCCTTCAGCCACTTGCCGACCACGCGATAGACCGCCTCACGATAGGCCCGGTCGGTCACATAGATCACGATCTTGCAGATGTCCTCGAGCTTCGAGCCGGCTTCCTCGAGCAGGATCTTGAGGCAGCGCATCGCGTTCTCGGTCTGGGCTCCCGGATCGTTGATACCGTGGATCCTGCCCTTGAGGTCCATCCCGGTCTGGCCGCGCACGAACACCATGTTGCCCGCGCGCACCGCCATGGCCAGGTCGTTGTCGATGTCCTGCCCCTTCCAGACATCGCGGGTGTTGAACTTTCTTATCCGTGTATGAACCATATCCCTTTCCTAGCAATAGTCATGCCGCCGATTTCATTCCGGCCGGGTGTACCTGCACTGGGGCGTCTACGCGGTCCGAAAGACCCGCGAACTTCTTGACGAGGTCGAGCGGACCGGAAAAATCGAACGAGCCATACAGCGCGGCAAGGTGATTGAAGTGCGGTGCCTGCGCGAACTGCACGAAAGTGAGGCGGTGACCCGCGTAGTCCGAGTTGAGCAGGTCGCGTGCGAAGGCGAGCAGCTTCCTGCGGTCTTCCGCCGCCCAGTTCTCGTTCAGAGTATAGAACTTGTCCATCCAGGACTTGGTGCCGTCGGACACGAAACTCGAGTAGTTGGGCGTGACGCACAGCTGCCCGCCGCACAGCTCGCGCGCGATGTGCATGATCTGCGGGAGGTTCGAGCAGGCGTGGATCCTTCCGGCGTAGAGCAGCGACTGGTTCGGCATGACCAGACCGCCCGGGCTTTTCTCGGCCAGGGCGATGGACGCGGCCAGGTGAGCGCGGATCCCCTCGCGATACGCGACCATGTCGGCCAGCTTCTCCTTCACCGACTGCATCTTGTCAAGGCCCGTCTGCTTGCAATTCCACATGGCCGCGCCAATCATCATGTCGGCGGTGTAGAGGATCCGGAGCACGTACGGGAAAGCCGAATAGCGATGCAAGGTGCCGCGGATGTAGCGCGCGCCTTCGGTGAAGCGATGGAAGAAGACGTCCTCCCAGGGGATGAGTACGTTGTCGAGCACCATGAGCGTATCGACTTCGTCGTATCCGTTGCTTAGCGGGTAGTCTTCCTTCGAGCCCCGGCCGGCGAAACCGGCGCGGCAGATATGCTTCACGCCGGGAGCGCCCATCTTCACGATGCAGCCCAGCGCGTAGTCGGAGAGTTTTTCGTCGGCCCACGCCCCTACGGTGGGCTTGAGGAAAGCCTGGTCGGCGTAGGCCGAGCCGGTCTCGTATTTGGCGCCGCGGATGATGATGCCCTTGTCGGTCTCCCTGACCACGTGGCACATCATGTCCGGGTCCTGGTCCTGCGGACGCTTGGAACGGTCGCCCTTCGGATCGGTGTTCGCGGAAACGTGGAACACGTCTTCCTCGAGCACGCGCTTGATGTGGCGATCGATATTCTCGGAAAAGCGCGGGTCGATCTTGTTGAGCACGTCGCGGCCATCGTAGAGAGACCACATCTCGCCCACGGTCTCGTCGCCCATGCGGGTCACCACTCCGCGGATGTCCTTGAAGAAGACATCGAGCGCGTTCCACTTGTCCCACCAGTCCTGCTGGGTGTGGGGGAGCTTCAGGAGCACCGGGTTGCGCTGGCCGCCCTCGTCGTAGCCGAACACGTCCTTGTGCGCCGGTTCGTGCTGGATGTCGTACATGCGCGCCTTGACCTCGACGATCGGCTTGAAGGCCCGGTGCGTCGTCACGTCCTTGACTCTTTCACCGTCCATCCAGACCTCGCGGCCGTCGCGGATCCCTTCCTTGTATTGCTCGCCGGTACGCAGCATGGCGGGGTGACTCCGGGTAAGTAGTGAGCCTGCCAAGGTAGCGCCGGCTCGGCATCGGATAAAATACTTTTTCCCGCGTAACTGTATAGGTTTGGCCTATGCAAGATGCCGAAGCGTCCGCTTACCCCCGGCTCTCCCTGCGCGCCCTGCGCTACTTCGTCGCGGTCGCCGAAAGTGGCAGCGTCACGTCGGGCGCAGCTCGGGTGCGCGTGTCCCAGCCGTCCATTTCAGCGGCCATCGCCCGGCTGGAGGCCGACCTCAAGGTCCAGCTCTTCGTGCGTCACCATGCCAAGGGGCTATCGCTAACACTCTCGGGCGACCGGCTGCTTGTCCAGGCGCGTGGGCTGCTGGCACATGCCATGGAGGTCGAGCAATTCGCCGACGCCATGGGGGGCGCCCAGCGCGGCGAGGTCAACGCCGGATGCTTCATTACGCTCGCGCCTTTCCTGCTGCCGGGGCTGCTTCCAGCCTTTGCGACGCGCTACCCCGAGATCTCGCTGCACATGGAGGAAGGCAACCAGGCCGAGGTGCTCGAGCGCCTGCGCAATGGGCGGTGTGAAGTGGCTTTGACTTATGCGTACGGCCTCTCGGACGAATTCGAGGTGGAGCTGCTGGCCGAGCTTCCCCCGAGAGTGATCCTTTCGCCAGCCCACCCGCTCGCGCGCCGCGGCAAGGTGAGCCTCAGGGAGCTGGCCGGTGCGCCGATGATCCTGCTCGACCTGCCGCACACGCGCGACTACTTCCTTTCGCTTTTTCGCTCCGTGCGCATCGAGCCGCGCATCGCCCACCGCACCCAGTCCTACGAAATGGTCCGCGGACTGGCGGCTCGCGGGCTGGGCTTCGGAATCCTGAATGCGATTCCACGCCTGCCCTGGACTTACGACGGGAACAAGGTGGTCGCAGTCCCGATCGCCGAGGCGCTCCCCAACATCCTCGTCGTTTGCCTGCGGCTCAAGAAGCTCGCCGCGAGGCCCGCAGTAAGGACCTTTGCCGAATTCGCGAAACTGCATTTCGCAGCGGTGTGGCCCAAGCTTATGCAGACCCAGCCCAGGAGGCGGCCAAGGAAGAAGGGAACCCTGGCCCCGCCGCCGCCCCTTGCTAGTAGCCGCGTTTCGGGTCGACGACGTTGATCAGCGGCTCGCCCGCGGCAAGGCGGCGGAGGTTCTCGGCAACCTGGCGCGCCGCGGTGCGTGGAATAGCCACCGACGCCAGGTGCGGCGTGACCAGGACCTGGTCGAAATCCCAGAGCGGCGAAGTCGAGGGGAGCGGTTCGACCTGGAACACGTCGAGCGTAGCCTCCGCAATATGACCGGACCTAAGGGCGGCAATCAGGGCCCCTTCGTCCACGAGCTTGCCGCGTCCGACATTCACTATCTTCGCACCGCGCGGGAGAAGTGAAAGCGCCTTGGCGTCGAGGACGCCTTCGGTCTCGGGCGTCAGGGGCAGCATGACGACCAGGATCTCGCTTTTCGCAAGGAAAGGCGCGAATCCCTCCTTGCCATGAAACGATTTCACGCCTTCCAGCGATTTGGGCGAGCGCGCCCAGCCGGACACCTGGAAACCCTGCCGCACGAGTTCGCTCGCCGCCATCGCGCCCAGGTTGCCCAGCCCCATGACTCCGACGCTGCAGGCCGGGGCCTCGCGCGGATGCAGGTAATGCCAGCGACGCTCCTTCTGCGCGCGCGCGAACGACACGAAGTCCCGGTAGTGGCGCAACACCGCCGCCAGGACGAACTGCGCCATCATCCGGCTCATGTCCGGGTCCGCGATGCGCACGATGGGAATGCCTTCGGGGAGCGAGCGGTCCTGCACGATCGAGTCGACGCCCGCGCCGAGGTTGATGATGAGCCTGAGGTTCGGGAACTTGCGCAGCTCGCCTTCCGGCGCCTTCCACACCATTGCCGCCTGGATGTCGCGTGGATCGCCGGCTTCGGGCCAGACCCTGAAGTCCAGGCCCGGGATCGCTTCGCGCAGGTGCTTGCCCCAGTCGGAGGGGTCGTCGTATTCGCTGTAGAAGAGGAGTGCCATTATTTTTTCCGGTCGAGCAGGCGGCGCATCGCGACTATCGCCAGCTCGTAGCCATCCGCGCCAAGGCCCGCCACGATACCCGTGGCGGCTTTTGAAATATACGAATGGTGGCGAAACGGTTCGCGCCGGTAGATGTTGCTCATGTGCACCTCGACCACGGGCCCCGGAAAAGCGAGCAGGGCGTCGAGCAACGCGATCGACGTATAGGTGAGGCCGGCCCCGTTGATGATCAGTCCGTCGGCCTTGGAGATCCCCTCCTGCACCCAGTCGATCAGCTGTCCTTCGGAATTGCTCTGGCGGAAAGTAAGCGTGATCGACAACCGATCTGCCTCGGCGGTGCAGCGCGACCGCAGCGTTTCGAACGTGTCGCTTCCGTAGGTGCCCTGGTCCGTCAACCCGTAGAGGTTGGCATTCGGCCCATTGAGGAAAAGAACCGGCCTTGCTGCGGGCTCGTTCACTCGACGCTCACTTGTAGCCGGGTGCCTGGGTCGGGTCGACCGCGCGCTGGATGTAGTCGTTCATTTGCGGAAAATATTCCGCGAATACGCCCTTGAGCTCGTCGATCGGATGATCGTGCCAGTCCACGCGCAGGTCGATCACCGGCCACACGAATCGGTCGACCACGAAGATTCCGGCCGAGCGAACCGGGGCTGTTTCGCCACCGGCGTCCAGCCCGGCAGCAAGCGCGGCGAGCAGGCGCTCGCCCAAGTGGCTGCTGCCGTCGCGTTCGAAAGCCTGGACCATCGCCTTGGGGATGGAGTCATTGGCCAGCAAGTTTCCGCAGGCCACGCAGTCCTTGCCGTGTTGCTCCTTGTAGAGCCCGAGCGACTTGGCTCCGGAATAGCTGGCGGTCGCGCCGTTCACGTCGACCACCGCAAGCTGGCGAAAATCCGCAAACGGCCGCGCGGCCACGATCGAGCGCAACACGGCTTCGGCGCCGTAGCCTTCCTCGAGCAGGTCGAGGCCGAGCTGGCCGAGCGCCGGGTCGGTGATGTTCTGCGTGGCGATGGCGCCAACGCCAGCGCGTGCCCAGCGGCCGCACCGGCTCGCAACGGCGATGCTGGATGAAGTGACGACAACGCCGAACCGCCCGGTTTCGCGGCAGCGGGCAATGATGGAAAACGTCATAGCTGGATGTCCTCGCTTGGGATCTGCCCGTGGTTTTCGAGCGTGCGATAGGCCTGGTCGGAATAAAGGAGGGGCGCACCCTCCCGGGACTGCAGGCCGACCACGGTGCCGACAAACACGGCGTGGGTCGAGACGATCAGCTCCTGCGTGAGCTTGCAGTCCATCACCAGCAGGCCGTCGGAGAGTACAGGCGCGCCCGTGGCAATCTCGGTCCACGAATCGCAGGCGAATCGGTCGTTTCGCCAGCGCTCGATGCGCCCGGCGAATGAATCCGCCACGTGGCGGTGCTTGCGATCGAGAATGTTCACGGCAAAGCATTCGTTGGCGCGAACGGCGGCGGCGGTCGGTCCGCCAAGGTGAACGCAGACGAGCACTTGGGGCGGGTCCGCCGACGCGGTGCAGATCGAGCTGACGGTCACGCCAAAACGCCCGCCGGGTCCGGCCGTGGTGACCACCGAGACAGGCGTGGCCGCGCGGCGCATGGCGGAGGTGAAGAGCTTGATGTCTACGGGATCCATGCGGGGGTGAAAAGTACGTTGCATCCAGAGTCTACATTCAGTTCGGACGTGGCCATCCGGGCGCGACCGTCGTTTTGCGATACATCGTAGTGGCGGGCGCTCTGCTTCGGTAGCGCGCTTGTAGATGGAGCGGGTGATGGGAATCGAACCCACGTAACCAGCTTGGGAAGCTGGTGTTCTGCCATTGAACTACACCCGCGAATCAGTTTGAGCCGCCGCGGATTTTACCTTCCATCGGCAGGCCACCCGACGGGCGGTCGGATATCCGACGCGCGTATGAAAAAAATATCCTTAATAAACAATATGAAGCGATAAAACCGTGGAATTTACCTCAAATAAAAAAAACGCTAAAAAAGGCAGTTTTTCCTATCTGTTAAACAGGGTGAGGAGTACATTGCAACCTGTGGGGGCACACTGTTTGATGAAGGAGAAACAAATGATTGCCAGGACAATGATTCTCGCGGCGGCCGTCGCACTGGGCGGCTGCTCCACGCTCGCCGACTTCGGCCCGGTGAGCAAGAGCGGCCCGTTGACCCGCAAAGCCGTGAAGAACGATCAGGGCCATGTGGTCGGGTTCAAGCAGTTGCTGCGCAACTCGGACACCGGCGAGGTCGTAGCCCAAGTCAACCTGTTTACGCCGATCGTCGAGAACGGCGCAATCGTGGGCTACGAAGAGCCTTCCCGTGGCGGCGCAATCATCCGCGACCTGGCCGGCCACAGCATCGGCGGCCGTTTCGCCGACCTGCGCAGCCGCAGCACGAATTCGAACAGCAAAGGCGGCTTTACCCTGATCGTGCGCGCACGTGGCTTCGACCAGGCGCTCGAATCCGAGAACATCGCGTCGGCAAAACCGCCAGCGCCCGGATTCATGGACCTGCTCGCGTCCCTTACCAGTTCAGACCTGAACAGGATCCGCTAACCTCCCCCTCGGATCCTGCCTGAAGGCTGACCGCACGCGGTCAGCCTTTTTTATGCGACGCCGTCCTGGCGCCGGTCGGGCGCGCCGCTCACTTGCTTTCCAGCACCCAGGCGCCGTCCCAGTCTTCGGGCGGCGGGTTTTCCTTCAGGTACTGGGCGCGCTCGATGTGGAGGTGGCTGGGCTTGTCTTTTGGATTGAGCTCGAGCGCTTCGCGGAACAGGCGCGTCGCATCATCCCAGCGACGTGACCGGTACGCAGCCAGCCCGTTCTTGAACAGGCCCAGCACCTCGACGATGTGGGGAAAGCTTTCGTCGTCATGAAAATCGAGCACCTCGACCACCGCCACGGGCTTGGTCTTGCCCTTGACCACCGCAAGGTCGATCTCGCGCGTGCGGTAGGTGCCCTTGAGCTTGCGGAAGGTGAACTCGCTGATCAGCAGCTTGGCGCCATACATCTTGCACGCGGACTCCAGGCGCGCGGCGAGGTTCACGCCGTCGCCGATGATGGTGAAGTCCATGCGCTTCTGCGAGCCGATGTTCCCCGACACCACGCGATCCGTATTGAGGCCGATGCCGATTTCGACGGGCAGCTTGCCCTCGGAGGTTCGCTGCCTGTTCCACTCCGCGAGCGTCGTCAGCATCGAAATTGCCGTGCGGGTGGCGCGATCCGGATCGTCCTCGTGGGGCACCGGGATGCCGAAAGCCGCCATGACCGCATCCCCGATGAACTTGTCGAGCATGCCCTCTTCCTTCTGCAGGCAATCGACCATCAGGGTGAAATACTCGTTCAGCAGCGCGACCGTCCCCTGCGGCCCGAGCTGCTCGGTGAGCGTCGTGAAGCCGCGGATGTCGGAAAACAGCACGGTCGCCTCGAGGTCCTGGCCGCCCAGCAGGTCGGTGCCCGCGGCCAGCAGCCGGTCCGCAATGCCGGGATCCATGTAGCGCGACATCGTCGACTTCAGGCGCTTCTCCGAGCTGATGTCCTCCAGCACGATCATCGAGCCGATGCGCTGGTGGTCGACGTTCAGCAACGGCTGCACCGTGAAGTTGACCGACAGCGTCGTCTCGCCCACCTGCAGCGGCGCATCGACGCTGATCTGCTGTTCGCCGGTCTCGGCGACCAGCTTCAGCTTGTCCAGCACCCACCCATTGGCCGGGCCGAAAAAATCGGCCACGGGAACCTGCGCGACATCCTTGGCCGCGGTCCGCAGGATGCGCAGCCCGGCAGCGTTGCAGGTAGCCACCTTGTCCTGCGCGTCGAGCGTGATGAGGCCGTTCGACATCGACTCCAGCATCGCCTCGTTGTAGTTCTTCATCGCCTGCACGTCGGCGAAGAGCTTGGCGTTCTCGAGGGCGATCGAAACCTGCGCCGTGAACGCTCTCAGGCGCGCCTCGTCCTCGTTCGAGAACGGGCCGCCGCGCTTGTTCAGCACCTGGGTCACGCCAATGGTCTTGCCCAGCTTGTTGACCACCGGCACGCACAGGATCGAGCGCGTGAAATAGTTGGTCTTCTTGTCGAACGCCGGGTTGAAGCGCAGGTCCGCGTAGGCGTACGGGATGTTGATCGTCTTGCCAGACTGGAACACCGCCCCCGCGATACCGAGGTGGTTCGGAAGCCGGATCTGGAGCGATTCGAGGCCCTGCCCGACCTCCGACCAGAGCTCCTTGGTCTTCTCGTCGTTCAGGAAAAGCGTCGAGCGCTCCGCGTTCAGCATGCGGGTGGCTTCGCCCATGACCTTCTGCAGCAGCGACCCGAGCTTGATGTCGGAAGTCATCTCCGAGACGATGTTGACGAACTCGAGCTCCTGCTTGCGCACGCGCTCGACGCGCTCGATGACCTGCGCGCTCTGCAGCGCGACCGCGCCCTGCGCGGCCATCTGCTCGAGCAGCGCGAGGTCTGCGGCGCTGAACTTGCCCTTGCGCTTGTTGAGCAGCTGGGCCACTCCGATGATCAGGCCCTTGGCGGTGCGAATCGGCACGCAGAGGATGTCGCGCGTAACGAATCCCGTGCGCTCATCCACGCTGCGATTGAAGCGCGGGTCCGAGTAGGCATCGTGCACGACCGCGCCCTGGCCTGTGGTGAACACGTGACCCGCGACCCCTGTTGTGTTGAGGATGCGGATCTCGCGCCGGAACGCACCTTGCGCGACGCGCGAATAAAGCTCGTTGGTGTCGTAGTCGTTGAGGAACAGCGTGCCGCGTTCGGCATTGAGCTCGGCCGTCGTCGCGTCGAGCAGCGTGCCGAGGACCTCGTCCAGCGAGTCGGTCACCGACATCTTGCGCGAAACCTCGAGCAGCAGCTCGGCCTCGCGCAGGCGCCGCTTTTGCGAAGTGGCCGAGGAGTTTGCGTTGCGCTTCGTCGCAGCCGCGGGCCTGGCGCGGGGTTTCTCTGGGGTCAGTGTGTTCTCGCTCATTGTCGCGAAGTGTGTTTTCCGGTGTGTCTTTCCATCGTTTCGCGCATCGCAACGATCGATGCATGCAATTGCGCGATCTCGTCCTGCGCGGCTTGCCGTGTGGCCTGCACGCTGGTTTCCTGGGCGATCCTGGCCGTTTCGAGCTGCTCGCGCAGCGCCGCCGCGGTGGCCTTGAGCTGCGCGATTTCATTGGCGGAGGCTGCGTGCGCCGCCTGGATGCGGCTCTCGGCCGCGTGGCGGGCCGTCTCCAGCTGATCCCTCAGGGCCGCGGAGGTCGCCTTGAGCTGGATGATCTCGTTGGCGGCCGCGGCGTGGGCCGCCTGTACGTCGGCATCGCGCTGGATCACCGCATTCTCGAGCGTCTCGCGCAGGCTGGCGGCGGTGGATCGCAGCAGCTTGATCTCGTCCTGGCCGGCGGCGACGGCCTGCTGGACCTCCTGCTCGCGCCTGGCATGCGCCATCTCGAGTTCGCCGCGCAGGGCGATGACCGCGCGTTGCATGTCGCGCGATTCCTTTTGCGCGGCAAACAGAAGTTCTTCCGGGGATTGGCTTCCGGCAGGGGTCATTTTTTTCTGGATTTCCTTCTGCTTGCATTCTAAGTCAGGCGGCAGCGCCGCGCGTCAATCCGCATGACCTGTTCCGGCCCCGCCTTCGCCGCCCCACCCACGGAGCGGTATCATTGGGGTCATGATACAAGTCACCGTAAATGGCGCGGCGCACCGTTTCGACGGCGCGGTGGATGTCGCCGCCCTCATCGAGCAGCTGCAGCTCGCCGGAAAGAAAATCGCGGTCGAACGCAACGGTGAAATCGTGCCGAGAAGCGCGCATCGCGCCACGTTGCTCACCAATGGCGATCGCCTCGAGATCGTCGTGGCCGTGGGCGGAGGCTGAACATGAGCGACCAACTCGTGATTGCGGGCCAGTCCTATCGCTCGCGCCTCCTCGTGGGCACCGGCAAGTACAAGGATTTCGCCGAAACGCGCGCGGCCATCGACGCTTCCGGCGCGCAGATCGTGACCGTGGCGATCCGCCGCACCAATATCGGCCAGAACCCCGGCGAGCCCAACTTGCTCGACTCGCTGCCGCCTTCGCAGTTCACCCTGCTGCCGAACACCGCGGGCTGCTATACCGCGCTCGACGCGGTGCGCACGCTGCGCCTTGCGCGCGAGCTGCTCGAGGGCCACGACCTCGTGAAGCTCGAGGTGCTTGGAGACCCGCAGTCGCTTTACCCCAACATGCCGGAAACGCTCGAGGCCGCGAAGACCCTTGTGGGCGAAGGCTTCAAAGTGATGGTGTACTGCTCCGACGATCCCATCCAGGCAAAGATGCTTGAAGACCTGGGATGCGTCGCGGTGATGCCGCTCGCTTCGCTCATCGGCTCGGGCATGGGCATCCTCAACCCCTGGAACCTGCAGCTCGTGATCGACCGGGTTTCGGTGCCGGTGCTGGTCGACGCGGGCGTGGGTACCGCCTCTGATGCCGCGATTGCGATGGAGCTCGGGTGCGACGGGGTGCTGATGAATACGGCGATCGCAGCGGCCCGCGACCCCGTGCTGATGGCGCAAGCCATGAAGAAGGGCGTGGAGGCCGGACGCGACGCCTTTCTTGCGGGCCGCATGCCGAAGAAACTCTATTCGGCGGCGCCGTCATCCCCGACGGCGGGCATGATCAGCGGAGCCGCGAAAATCAAAGCCGCCTAGGCGCCCCGCATGGAGGCGCCGCGCAGGACGGTCCGCAGCTTTGTCCTGCGACAAGGGCGAGTCTCGAACGCCCAGCAACGCGCCTGGGAGACGCTTTACCCGCGGTATGGCATCGCGTTTTCAGAGCAGCCGCTGGACGCGCGGGCCGTGTTCGGGCGCAGCGCTCCGTTCTACCTCGAGATCGGCTCGGGCATGGGCGAGACCAGCGTTGCAATCGCCAAAGCGCATCCCGACAACGACTACATCGCCGTCGAAGTCCATCTGCCCGGCGTAGGGAGCCTGCTCAAATCGATCGACGAGGAAGGCCTGGGCAACCTGCGCGTGATCCGCCATGACGCCGTCGATGTGCTCGAGAAAATGATCCCCGACGAAACGCTTGCCGGCCTGCATGTGTTTTTTCCCGACCCGTGGCCAAAGAAGCGCCACAACAAGCGCCGCCTGATCCAGCCGCCGCTGGTGGCGCTGGCCTCGCGCAAGCTCGCCCTTGGTGGCTACCTGCACCTGGCGACCGATTGGGAGCCTTACTCGGAGCACATGCTCGAGGTGCTTGGCGCCGAGCCGCTCCTCGAGAACACGGCGGTCGACTACTCACCGCGCCCGGCGTATCGCCCGCAGACCAAGTTCGAGGCCCGCGGGCTCAGGCTGGGGCACGGCGTGCGCGACCTCGTATTTCGCAGGCGTGCCCGCTGAATGTACTGGTGTCGATACAAAAACTGCCCCGGAAGCCGCTCCAGGAGCCGACTCCGGCATTGAATTGTTCCGAATTCAGGGGAGAAACAGCTCGAGCAGCTCGTTCAGGAAACGCTGCCCCTTGGCCGTCGGCCGCAGGCGCTGCCAGTCGCGTTCGAGCAGCCCGAGCGATTCGCCCTTGGCCAGCGCGGCTTCCAGCGAGGTGATCTCCATCCCGGTGCGTTCGCGAAACAGCGCAATCGGAAATCCCTCGACCAGCCGCAGCGCATTCAGCATGAACTCGAACGGCAGTTCGCTTGCGGCAACCGTCTTGTGCTCGACGATGGACTTGCCCTCCGGGGCCATTGCCATGTATTCCCGCGGCTGCTTCGCGCGGGCGTGCCGCTCGACGCGGTCCGGGAAACTGATCTTGCCGTGGGCACCGGCACCCAGGCCGAGGTAGTCGCCGAACTGCCAGTAGTTGACGTTATGCCGGCAGCGCAGCCCGGGCCTGGCGAATGCCGACGTCTCGTAGTGCTCGAACCCGGCGGCGGCGAGGAGCGACTCGGCGTTCTCCTGCATCGACGCGGCCGCATCGTGCTCCGGCAGCGGGGGCGGATGACTGTAGAACACGGTGTTCGGCTCGAGGGTCAGTTGGTACGCAGACAGGTGGGAGGTGCCCCACCGGATGGCCTCCTCGATATCCGCCGTTGCCTCCTCGGCTGTTTGCGACGGAAGCCCGTACATCAGGTCGAGGTTGATGTTCTCGAAATTCGCCTGCGCGATCGAGATGGCCTGGCGCGCTTCGTCTGCGCTGTGGATGCGGCCCAGCGACTTCAGGTGCGCATCGTTGAAGCTTTGGATCCCGATCGACAGGCGGTTGATGCCGCAGGCGCGAAAATCGCGGAATTTGCCCGCCTCGAAGGTGCCGGGATTCGCTTCCAGCGTGATCTCGGCATCCGCCGCAATCGTGATCCGGGAGCGCAATTCCGAGAGCAGGCGGTCGATCGAGCTTGCGGCAAACAGGCTCGGCGTGCCGCCGCCGAAGAAGATGCTGTAGACGCGCCGTCCCCAGATCCATGGCAGCGCATTCTCGAGGTCGGCCACCAGCGCTGCGCAATAGGCGCCCTCGGGCAGGTCGCCCTTCTTCTCATGCGAGTTGAAATCGCAGTACGGGCATTTGCGCACACACCATGGCATGTGCACGTAGAGCGAAAGCGGCGGCAGGGCCTCAAGGCGGATCGAGCCGGGCTTCGCGAGCGCCACCGTGGCGGGCGCGGGCATCAGCTTGCCTGCCGCAGGCGCGCGAGCAGCCGGTTCAGCGCCACTCCACGGTGGCTGATGCGGTTCTTTTCGGCGCTGCCGAGTTCCGCAGCGGTCCTGCCCAGTTCCGGCAGCAGGAAGAGCGGGTCGTAGCCGAACCCATTCGTGCCGCGCGGCCGATCGGTGATCACGCCCGACCAGTTGCCTTCGGCCACCAACGGCTGCGGATCGGCGGGATGCCGCACGAGCACCATCACGCAGGCGTAGTGGGCCGACCTGGCAGCTTGCGCAGGCCCGCACGCGAGCGCGTCCAGCAGCTTTGCATTGTTGCGCACGTCGCGCTCTTCGCGATGGCCCTGCCTGCCCGCGAAGTACGCGGAGTTCACGCCGGGCTCGCCGCCGAGCGCATCCACGCAAATGCCGGAATCGTCCGCAAGCGCAGGCAGGCCGGACGCGCCGCTCGCATGGCGGGCCTTGGCAAGCGCGTTCTCGAGGAAGGTGAAGTGAGGCTCGGCGGCCTCGCCGATGCCGAGCTCGCCTTGGGAAACCACTTCGATGTCCAGCGGCGCGAGCAGCTCGCGGATCTCGCCAAGCTTGCCCGGGTTGCCGCTGGCCAGGACCAGCTTTTTCAACGTCGGCGTCAAATCGCCAAGGCGTGCTTCTGCGCTGTGACGAGTTCGCGGATGCCCTTGTCGGCGAGGCCGAGCAGCTGGTCGAGTTCCTTGCGCGAGAACGCGGCGCCCTCGGCGGTCCCCTGCACCTCGACGAACCCGCCGGCGCCAGTCATGACCACGTTCATGTCGGTGTCGCACGCCGAGTCTTCGGCGTAGTCGAGATCGAGCACCGCCGTGCCCTCGTACACGCCGACCGAAACCGCGGCGACAAACTCCTTGATCGGCAGCTCGGTCAGGTCGCCGCGCGCCTTGAGCCAGTTGAGGGCGTCGTGGACGGCGACAAACGCCCCGGTGATGGACGCGGTGCGCGTCCCGCCGTCGGCCTGCAGCACATCGCAGTCGATCTGGATCGTGCGCTCGCCGAGTTTCGACAGGTCGACCACGGCGCGCATCGAGCGGCCGATGAGGCGCTGGATCTCCTGCGTGCGGCCCGATTGCTTGCCGCGCGCGGCCTCGCGGTCGCCCCGGGTGTTGGTTGCGCGCGGCAGCATGCCGTACTCGGCAGTTAACCAGCCCTGCCCGCGCCCCTTGAGGAAGGGCGGCACTTTCGCATCCACGCTCGCGGTGCACAGCACCCGCGTGTCGCCGAAAGAAACGAGCACGGAGCCTTCGGCGTGCTTGGTGAAGTTGCGCTCGATACTGACTGCGCGCAATTCGTCGGGCCTGCGCTTGCTTGGTCTCATTTCTTTCCGTCGCTGTATTGTTTCAGGGTCGCCTTGATGTCGGCGATCGCGCGCTCGATCTCGGCATCGGTCATGTGCGCTTCGGCCAACCCGGAGTCGGTGAAGTCCTGCACATCGGTGGGCAGGTCGTGGGTGGGCACCGTTATCGGGGCCGCTGCCTGCCTCGCAACCGCAGCCTCGCCCCATGCGATCGCCACGACGGAAAGATTATCGCACTCCTGCCCGCCGCGAACCTCCGCGAGCGACATCAGGTCCGGCATCGCCTGGATGAGGCTCTTTTCGGACAGCTTGCCGAGCATCTGCCTTTGCGTAAGCGGGCCCCAGAAACCGTCCGAGCACAAGAGGAGGATGTCGTCCTTTGCAAGGCTCGCGGTTGCCGCGGGCTCGATCCTGGGCGAATGGCCGCCGCCGAGGCACTGCAGCAGCAGGTTCCTCTGCGGGTGCGAGCTCACCGATTCCTCGCGGATGCGTCCCTGGTCGACCAGCTGCTGGACACGGGTGTGATCCTTGGTGCGCATGAGGATCGAGCCGCGGCGAATGAGGTAGAAGCGCGAATCGCCGATATGCGCCCACCACGCCACGCCGTCCTGGACGATGCACGCCACCAGGGTGGTTCGCGGCGAATCGGGCAGCTTGAGCTTCTTCGTGTATTCGTCGATCGCGGCATGCACTCGGCCGATGCCGCGAAAGAGGAACAGGTCCGGATCCGGGATGCGCGTCTGCGCATCCCTTTGGAACGAAGACGCAAGCGTATCGACCGCGATCTGGGCGGCGACTTCGCCCATGAGATGGCCGCCCATGCCGTCGGCGAGCACCAGCAGGAGCGAATCGCGCGTGTACCAATGGCCGATGCGGTCCTGGTTGTACGCACGCCCGCCAACTCGGCTGTCCTGGAAGATCGAGAATTTCATGCGCGCGGCCGCTGTGTGGGGCTCACTTGCCCTGCGCCTGGTTGCCCGCGGCAGCCTTGTCCGCGCCGTCACCCGTACGCTTGGTGAACCTCGAGAGCATGCCCTTCAGCTGGTCGATCAGCGGACCCTCGCCCTTGTGGTCCGGGTCCTTCTGGCCAAGCAGTGCTTTCTGCAGCGCGAGCACGCTTTGCGGCCGCTCCATGTGGTCCAGGCGCATGCACCAGTCGATCGTGTCGAGGAGCTGGCTGGTGTACTTCCCGCTCCAGGCCCTGCGCGCGGGCTCGACCTTGTCCTGCGCCGCCCGCTGGTCGGCCGGCTGCGGCGCATCGGCCGACAGGCAAGCGTACATCGCCGCGCCCACCGAGTACATGTCGCTCCAGGGCCCCAGGTTCTGCCGGTTGGTGTAGTGCTCGGGCGATGCGTAACCCGGCGTGTACATCGGCGGCAACTGTGTGCCCTCTGCGGTCAGCGTCTGCCGCGCGGCGCCGAAATCGATGAGCAGCGGCGAGCCGTCGTTGCGCACGTAGATGTTGCCCGGCTTGATGTCCAGGTGCAGGAGCTTGTGCGAATGCACTTCGCGCAGGCCGTGCAGCAATTCGCTGAACGTGCGCCGGATCCACGCCTCCGACAACGGGCCGCGGCGGGCCTGGATGTGTTCCTGCAGCGTGCGCCCGCGCTCATAGCGCATGACCATGTACACGGTCTCGTTGGCGCGGAAAAAATTCAGCACGCGCACGACGTTCGGGTGCGAAAGCGTCGCGAGCGCACGGCCTTCCTCGAAGAAGCATTTCATGCCGTAGCGGTAGATCGGCAGGTTCTCTTCGGGCACCGCGGGCGACGCATCGGTGCCGGTACGCAGGGCCAGCGACGCGGGGAGGTATTCCTTGATCGCCACCGGCACTTCGTTCTCGTCATGCGCAAGGTAGACGAACGAAAAACCGCCCGAGGCAAGCACGCGCAGGATCTTGTAATTCTCGAGCTGAAAGCCTTCCGGCAGCGACTGGTTGGCCTGTTGCATTTGCATGGCGGACGGAGCGCGCGAAGGCGGAGCGGTGCGGCAGACTGATATGATACGCGCTTGATCCGCGAGGGCTGCGCAGTAGTGCACAGTTGCCCTCACATCCCACCTGACTCGCGTGCCTCATGATCCATAGCATGACCGGATACGCCACCGCATCGGCGGAGATCACCGGCGGAACGCTCAACATCGAGTTGCGCTCCGTAAATTCGCGTTATCTCGACATCCAGTTCCGCGTCGCGGACGAGCTGCGGATGCTCGAGGCCGGATTGCGCGAAGCGATCAGTGCGCGCCTGTCGCGCGGAAAAGTGGATTGCCGCCTGAGCCTGTCCACCACCGCGACCGGCCCGCGCGCGCAGGCATTGAATGTCGCCGCGCTCGAAGAGCTCGGCAAACTCGCGGCCATCGTCAGGCGCGAAATGCCCGAGGCCACGCCGCTGCGCACCGCCGACATCCTGCGCTGGCCCGGCGTGCTGGCCGAAGGCACCGTCTCGGAAGCCGAACTCCGGGAGCAGGCAACGGCGATCGGCGCAAAAGCGATCGGCGAGCTGACAGCCGCGCGCGCTCGCGAAGGCGCAAAGCTCGCCGGAGTGATTCGCGAACGCGTAGCCGCCATGCGAAAGAGCGTCGCGGCTGTCGCGCCTTTCGTGCCCGAAGCCATCGCGGCCTACCAGGAGAAGATGGCGCAGCGCCTGCGCGACGCCCTCGGCACGGCCGACGACGAGCGCGTGCGCCAGGAGATCGCGGTCTTCGGCATCAAGATCGATGTCGACGAGGAGCTTCAGCGCCTCTCCACCCACCTCGACGAAGTCGAGCGCGTGCTTTCGAAAGGCGGCTCTAAAGGGACGGGTAACCCCGTGGGCAAGCGCCTCGACTTCCTCATGCAGGAGCTCAACCGCGAAGCCAACACGCTCGGTTCCAAGGCCGCTTCGCAGGCGATCTCGGATTGCGCGCTCGAACTGAAGCTCCTCATCGAGCAGATGCGCGAGCAGGTTCAGAACATTGAGTAGGTTGCCATGAGCGGGTCGCTGATCGTCATTACGGCCCCATCGGGCGCGGGCAAGTCATCGTTGATCGCCGCGGCTCTCGCGGCAGACCCGAAACTGGGCGTATCAATTTCGTACACCACTCGCGCCCCAAGGCCGGGCGAGCAGAATGGGCGCGAGTATCACTTTGTCGACGAGCCGACATTTTTGGCAATGCTGAACCGGGCTGAATTTCTCGAATCGGCCGAAGTGCATGGAAACCGATATGGAACATCTCAGAAAGCGATCGACCTCTCGCTTGCGGCTCAGAGGGATCTCATCCTCGAAATCGACTGGCAGGGCGCCCAGCAGGTTCGTGGCCTGTACCCTGATTGCATAGGGATTTTCATCCTGCCGCCGTCCATCGGGGAGCTCGAGCGCCGCATGCAGAAGCGCGGCCAGGATTCGCCGGAAGTGATCCGCCGCCGCATGGCGGTCGCGAGGGAGGAGATCAGCCACTCGCCGGAGTTCAATTATGCTATTATTAACAAGGACTTCGATGAGGCCTCGCAAGACCTCCTCGCAATCATACGCAGCGCGCGCCTGGGCACCGTCCGGCAGCTCGCGCAGCATCCGGAACTCTTCAGACTCGGGACCTAGACCATGGCACGCATCACAGTAGACGATTGCCTCAAGCGCATTCCCAACCGCTTCCAGCTCACGCTCGCCGCAACTTATCGCGCGCGCCAAGTGAGCACCGGCGCCTCGGCGCTCGTGGATCCGAACAAGGACAAGCCCACCGTGATCGCGCTGCGCGAGATCGCCAGCGGCAAGGTCGGGCTCGAGGTCCTCAAGAAGAACCCGGCTTCGCCGATGCCGATCGCGACGCCCTGACCCCAGAGGTGCCCGGCGGGCGGCAGGCACGAGGGGGGCCGCCGCAGCGGGCATCGATGCCTAACCCTTGCTCAGGCCTGTTCAAGCCAACCCCCCGATGGCTGCCGTCACCGCGCTGAACGAGGGCCTGTTCACCTACCTGAAGCCCACCGACATCGCCAGGCTCGGCGATGCGTACCGCTTCAGCGAAGCCGCCCACGCGGGCCAGACCCGCCAGTCCGGCGAACCCTACATCTCGCACCCGCTCGCGGTCACCGAGATCCTCGCCGGGTGGCACATGGACAGCCAGGCCCTCATGGCCGCGCTGCTGCATGACGTGATGGAAGACACTTCCGTCACCAAGGACGAGATCTCCGACACCTTCGGCCGACCGGTAGCCGAGCTGGTGGATGGCCTGTCCAAGCTCGACAAGATCGAATTCCAGTCCGCCGAGGACGCGCAGGCGGAAAACTTCCGCAAGATGCTCCTCGCGATGGCGCGCGACGTGCGCGTCATCCTCATCAAGCTTGCCGACCGCCTGCACAACATGCGCACGCTGAGCGCGGTGCCGCCGGTCAAGCGGCGGCGCGTCGCGCGCGAAACCCGCGAAATCTACGCGCCGATCGCGAACCGGCTGGGCCTGAACAACCTCTACCAGGAGCTCGAGGAACTCTCGTTCGCCCACCTGTACCCGCTGCGCCATCGCGTGCTCGCGAAGGCGACGCGTTCGGCTCGCGGCAACCGGCGGGAAGTCATCGGCAAGACGCAGGACGCGATCAGGAACAAGCTGGTCGACGCCGGCATCGAAGCCGAGGTCAACGGGCGCGAGAAGCATATCTACAGCACTTACAAGAAGATGCTGGACAAGCACCTCACCTTCTCCGAGGTGCACGACATCTACGGGTTCCGGGTCATCGTCAAGAATGGCGTGCCGTCGTGCTACCTCTCGCTCGGCGCGTTGCACGGCCTGTACAAGCCGGTGCCGGGCAAGTTCAAGGACTACATCGCGATCCCCAAGGCCAACGGCTACCAGTCGCTGCACACCACGCTGATCGGCCCGTTCGGCACGCCAGTCGAGCTGCAGATCCGCACCGAGCAGATGCACCGCATCGCCGAGACCGGCGTCGCCTCGCACTGGATGTACAAGGACGAGGGCGCCACGCTCTCGGACCTGCAGAAGAAGACGCACCAGTGGCTGCAGTCGCTCCTCGAGATCCAGAACCAGTCCGGCGACTCGGCGGAGTTCCTCGAGCACATCAAGGTCGACCTGTTCCCGGACGAGGTCTACGTGTTCACGCCGAGGGGAAAAATCCTTTCGTTGCCGCGCGGCGCCACTGCGGTCGACATGGCCTACGCGGTGCATACCGACATCGGCAACCGCTGCGTGGCGGCAAAGGTCAACAGCGAGCTCGTCCCGTTGAGGACCGAGCTCAGGAACGGCGACCGCGTCGAGATCGTCACCGCGAGCCATGCCAAGCCCAGCCCGGGCTGGCTGCAGTTCGTGCGCACCGGCAAGGCGCGCTCCAACATCCGCCACTTCCTCAAGACCATGCAGTACGACGAGTCCGCGGCGCTTGGCGAGCGGCTGCTGGAGCAGGCCCTGCGCCCGCTCGGCATCGCGCTCACCGAAATCGATGCGCACAACTGGGAGCGCGCCGTGCGCGACGCAGGGGCGCGCTCGCGGCAGGAAGTGCTCGCGGACATCGGCCTGGGCAAGCAGCTGCCCGCGGTCATGGCGCGCCGCCTGCTGAGGTTCCGCGAGCTGCCGAAGGATGACACCAGGGTCCCGGGCAAGCCGGTCGGCAGCGTGGTCATCCGCGGCACCGAAGGCATGGCCGTGCAGCTCGCCACCTGTTGCCGGCCGATCCCGGGCGACGAGATCGTCGGCTCGATCAAGAAAGGCCAGGGACTGGTGGTGCACGCCGGCGATTGCCACCAGATCGAGCGCTCGCGCAAGAACGAGCCGGACACCTGGATCGGCGTCGATTGGGACCCGGCCACCGCCAAGCTCTTCCAGGCCGCGATCCAGGTGACCGTGACCAACCAGCGCGGGGTGCTGGCCAAGGTCGCTTCCGAGATCGCCGATGCCGGATCGAACATCGATTCGATCACGATGGACGAGGACCGCTCCCTCTACACCACCATGCTGTTCGTGCTGGAGGTCGCCCACCGCCAGCACCTCGCGCGCGTGATGCGCTCGCTTCGCAGGCTGCAGGACGTGGTGAAAATCGCGCGGATGCGGGAGTAACCGCGCCTCGCGCGGCGGTTACTTGCCGCCGAGCCCCAAACGCTTGGCGCCATCGACGTAGAGCTTCACCTTCTCTTTCATGAACGCGTCCATCTCGTTGGTGCCGACGTTCACCAGCTCGAATCCGCTCCTGGCCGCGAGTTCCTTCATTTCCGGATCGTTGTTCAGCGTCATCCACAAGTCGGAAATGCGCCTCTTCACATCGGCGGGCGTGGACTTCGGCACGCCGATGCCGCGATAGGCGCCATCGACCCAGTCGACACCCAGCTCGCGGAAGGTCGGCACGTCCGGCAGCAGCGGATGGCGCTTGTCCATCGCGACGGCGAGTGCCCGCACCTTGCCCTTGTTGTTGATCGCGAACGCCGTGTACGACATCGCGCCGCCGACGTGGCCGCCGATCACGGCGGTCGTCATGTCGCCCGTCCCCTTGAACGGCACGTAGGTCGTCTTGAAACCGAAAGCCGCGTTCATGCGCTCGTGGGCGGCGTGGTTGGCCGAATTGAGGCCGGAGCCGCCCAGCGAAATCTTGCCGGGATCGGACTTGGCCGCCTTGACGAAATCCTGGAACGAGCGGATCGGGCTCGACTCCTGCACCACCAGCGCATCCGGCGTGTAGTGGAACCAGAACACCGGCGTCACGTCGTCGGTCTTGTACTGGACCTGGCCCTCGATCGGCTGGAACACGATGTGCGGCAGGTTGACGCCGACGATGTGGGTGCCGTCGCCCGCGAGCTGGTTCATCTGCGCCCACATGAGCCCGCCGCCCGCGCCGGGCTTGTACTGGATGACGGTCTCGATCGCAGGGCAGCGCTTCTTCAGCACGACCTGCTGGTGGCGGGCCGAAAGATCGGATTCCCCGCCGGCGGGAAAAGCCTGCCAGTAGTTGATGTTCTTGTCGGGGCAGGGTTGCGCGAAAGCGGAAGTGATGCAAGCGGCTGCGACGCAAATTGCAGCGAGCAATCTGTTCATTTGGAGTCTCCTTGGTGTGCTTTTTTCCAAGGATACCGCAGTGCATCCATTGGCGGCTGTGCCCGCCGCAGTGTTTCAGGCAGTCCGCTTCTCGATCGGCTTTACGGAGATCCGAAGGCCCGTCGCCTTCAGGACGGCGCTGAGACTGCGAAGCTCTGGATTGCCTGACTTGGAGAGCATCTTGTACGTCGCCTCGCGCGTGAGTTTCGACATGCGGGCGATTCTGGCAAGGCCACCCTGTGCCTGCGCCACCTGGCGAAGGGCAAGCATGATCGCGGCCTGATCGCCGTCTTCGAGGACAGCCTCGAGATACGCCGCGGCCTCCGCAGGAACCTTGAGTTGCTCGACCAGCCAGCCGTTGTAGGGCAGGCTAGGCGCCGCGAGGCTTCCTTTGTGCGCTGCGCGCTTTGTAGTCTTCGAAATATTTTTTGGCACGATTGATGTCCTTTTGCTGCGTTCGCTTATCCCCTCCGCAAAGGAGGAGGACGATCACCTGGCCAGCCCGGGAAAAATAGACGCGGTATCCCGGTCCCCAATCGACCCTGAGTTCCAGCACCCCTTCGCCCACCGGATCAACATCACCGAAGTTGCCGACCGCCACACGCGCGAGCCTTGCCTCAATCCGTGAGCGCGCCTGCCGGTCAGACATGCCCTCCAGCCATTCAACGAACGGCTGCTCGCCAGCGGAAGTCTGGTAGTAGCGAAGTTCGAAAGTCATTGTAATTTATAGTTCACACTCGATCAAGGCACGATTCCGGAGTTTCTTCACAATTGCGCCAAAGTCGAAAAATGAAAAAGGGCCTAGCCGAAGCTAAGCCCTTTGAATTTTGGTAGGCCGTGGCGGATTCGAACCGCCGACCAACGGATTAAAAGTCCGCTGCTCTACCAGCTGAGCTAACGACCCAAAACGAACCGCGGATTTTACTTGGTGGGCGGTTACCGGGTCAACGAAACCGGCGGTATTAACCCTAAAGCGCGCTCAAGGCTCGCGCATCAGCCGCCAGTACTGGAATTTCATGGTAAGCGCGGAGCCTGCGACGATCGAGACGAGCGTGAGGATCGACCCGAGCGCGAGCGTCGAAACTCCCGAGATGCCCTGCCCGATCGTGCAGCCCAGCGCAGTGACGCCTCCAAACCCCATGAGCGTCGTGCCGACCAGGTGCGTGGCGGTGTCCTCTGCGTCGCGAAATCCTTCCCAGCGGAAGGTGCGGCTGGCAAGCGCGTACACGGCCGATCCGACGACCACGCCGAAAGCGGAGACGATGCCGAACGTGAGGACGCGCGAGGTGTCGGTCCAGAGCATGAGGTACTCGAGCACGTAGGCGAGCGGCGCGACGAAGCTGAAGGACTCCATGCGGCCGCTGTTCGTGCCAACGAAGGCCTCCTGCAGCGTGCTGGGGTCTTCCTCGAGGTGGCCGATGTGCCCGCTGACATACCAGGCCCCGACCACCACGAGGCCGATGACCACGCCGCCAAGCACATTGTCGAAATTCGAGCGGAAGTCGCGACTCGAAAACACCGTGCCGATCAGGCCAAGCGCAATGACAAGCGAAAGCACGAGCACCAGCGTCGGCTTGGAGACCCCAAGCGGACCTGCAAGCAGCGTAGGCAGGTCCTGCCCGCCCGGCAGCACCAGCGTGGCTTTCTCCAGCACGCCGACCCGGAATGCGCCGAACAGCCCTTTGAGCGTCATATAGGCCGAGATTCCGATCACGATGAACACCACGACCGACTTGAGGTTCCCGCCGCCAATCCGGATCAGCGTTTTGGAGCCGCATCCCGAGCCCAGTGTCATGCCGATCCCGAAAAGGAATCCCCCCGCGAGATAGGACAGCCACGTGAAATTCGGCGTCTGGTAGAGGGACTTCGACAGGTCGATCGCGCCCGCGAGGTGCAGGCCGTTGGCGCCGAGGATCGCGACCGCAATCGCCAGCAGCCACATGCGCATGCGGCCGGTGTCGCCCATGTTGACCCAGTCCGACACCGCGCCCATGGTGCAGAAGCTGGTCTTGTTGCCCACCGCGCCGAAGATGAAAGCGAGCGCAAACGATCCGCCAAGGACGTAGGGCACCAGCTGCGCGGGCGTCGTTTCACTCATGTTGCGTAGCGCGTGGTATCGGCCACGCCGGCCGCGGCAAAACCGTCTTTCCGGATCCGGCAAGCATCGCACAAACCGCAGGCCCGGCCGGCCGCATCCGGCTGGTAGCAGGTCACGGTCCTTGCGGGATCCACGCCCAGCTCGATCGCGAGCTTGATGATCTCCGCCTTGGACCGGTCCACCAGCGGGCCGCGCACTTCGATCCGGCGGCCTTCGACCGCGGCCTTCGTGGCAAGGTTGGCCATTGCCTCGAATGCGCCCAGGTATTCCGGACGGCAGTCCGGGTAGCCCGAGTAATCGACGGCATTCGCACCGACGAAGATGTGCCGCGCGCCAAGCACTTCGGCCCAGCCAAGCGCCAGCGAGAGCAGGATGGTGTTGCGCGCCGGCACATAGGTGACTGGAATGCCGCCCGTGACGCCGGCCGTGGGCACCTCGATCGATGCGTCGGTCAGCGCCGAGCCTCCGAACGCTGCGAGGTCGAGCTTGATGGTCTTGTGCCCGGCCGCCCCCGCCGCAGTGGCAATGCGGGAAGCCGCCTCAAGCTCGGCCCGGTGCCGCTGGCCGTAGTCCACCGAAAGGCAGAAGCACTCGTAGCCTTCTCGCAATGCCCAGGCGAGCGTGGTCGCCGAATCGAGCCCGCCGGAAAGAAGGACAACCGCCTTGCGCCCGGTTGCCGCTGCCGCCCCCACGGCCACAGCTCAGCGCTTCTGCAGCCGCTGCTTCGCGGTCGCGGCCGCCTGGCTCGCGGGGTAGCGCTCGAGGATGCCTTCGAGGGATTTCTGCGCGCCGCGACGGTCGCCCAGTGCTTCCTGCGAATTGGCGATATTGAGCATCGCGTCCGGCGCCTTGGCGTCCTCGGGCCAGGACGCGAGCAGCTTCTGCTGCGCGGCGATTGCATTGCGGTAGTCGCGCTGCGCCGCGTAGGCCATGCCCGTCCAGTACTGCGCATTCGGCGCCAGCTTGCCATTGGGGTAAGTCACCATCAGGCCCTGCAGCGCCGAGATCGACAGGGGATAGTTGCCTAGCTTGAACTGGTTGAGCGCGGCCTCGTACGCCTTGGTCTCTTCCGGCGTTGCCGGCGCGTCCGCGGGTTTTTCGACGGCGGCGGTTTCGCGCGGCTGCTCGAGCTTCCTCAGGCGCGTGTCGATGTCGAGGTAGAGGTCCTTCTGCCGCTTGTCCGCATTCTCGACCTGGTTGGCGAGCACTTCGATCTGGCCGCGCATGCGCGAGAGATCGCCCCGGAGCGCATCGATCTGGGCCGCGAGGTCGACGAGCGCGCGGCGATCGCGCACCTCCGTCTCGATGCGGCCCAGCCTTTCGTCGACCGCCTGCTGGCTGGCGGTGACCTGCCGGCGCAGCGCCTCGATGCGCGCCCTCGCCTCGTCATCGTCGAACAGCCCCGCATTGGCGGCCGGCGCCGCGGCCGCAAACGCCAATGCAACCAGCGCCGCGCGCGGCAGGACGAGCATCAATATTCGCCGCCGTAGAGGATGTCATCGCGGCGGTTTTCCGCATAGGCTTCCTCGGTCGATCCCTGGGCCTTCGGCTTCTCCTCGCCGAGGCTGACGGACTCGACCTGCTCTTCGCGCGCGCCGAGCAGCATGATCATCCGCTTCATCGCGTCCGCCCGCTGCTGGCCGAGGGCGAGGTTGTACTCGCGGCCGCCGCGGTCGTCGGTGTTCCCCTGGATCAGCACCTTCGCCGTGGGGTTTTCTCGCAGGAACTTGGCATGCGCCTCGACCAGCGGGCGGTACTCATCCTTGATCGAGAAGCTGTCGAGGTCGAAATACACCGAACGCTTCGAAAGGATGCTCTTGGGATCCCTGAGGATGGGCCAGGTGCCGGCGCCGGGCTTGGGTTGCGAAAGGTCGACGCGGGCAACGGGTCCGCCCTGCACGGGGCTGGTCTGGACCGTGGGTGGGGGAACGACCCCGGGCTTGCGGTCTTCGACCGTGGCGCCCGCCTGTTCGTCTGGCGGCGAGCCAGCGCACGCTGCAAGCAGCGCCGTGGCGAGTAGGCTGATCAATATGGCACGCATTTTTGTCTCCTATGATCCGTTTTCATTCCTTGATGAACGGGCCCCACGCGGGCTCGCGCACATCGCCGCCGGTCACCGTCAGCCGCTGCTTCACGCGCCCGTCGGAGGACACGGCCGAAAGCACCCCTCGCCCGCCGATCACGGTTGCGAGCAGGATCATGCGGCCGTTGGGCGAAAAGCTCGGTGATTCGTCCTTGTCGCTGTCGGTGAGCACCTGCACCTGGCGCGCGCCGAGGTCGAGCATCGAAACCTGGAACCGGCCGCTGTTGCGCGCGATATACGCCAGACTTTTGCCGTCGGGCGAGATGCGCGCGGAGACGTTGTACGTTCCATCGAAAGTCACGCGCTGCGGGTCGCCGCCGTTGGCCGGCATGCGGTAGATCTGCGGGCTGCCGCCACGGTCGGAAGTGAAGTAGATGTGCTGCCCGTCAGGCGAAAACACCGGCTCTGTGTCGATGCTGGTCGAGCTCATGAGGCGGCGCAGGTTGCTGCCGTCCGGGTTGACCGTGAAGATCTGCGACCCGCCTTCGCGCGAGAGCGCCACTGCAAGGCGCGAGCCGTCGGGCGACCAGGCCGGCGCGCTGTTGGAGCCCTTGAAATTCGCCGCCACCTGCCGCTGCCCGCTCTGCAGGGAGTGGACGTAGACGACGGGCTTCTTCTGCTCGAACGAGACATACGCGAGGCGCCGGCCATCCGGGGACCACGAGGGCGAAATGATCGGCTCGAGCGATGCGAGTGCCGTCTCGGCGCCCGCGCCGTCGGCGTCCGCGATCTGGAGCTCGAAGCGGTTGCCTCGCTTGAGCACGTAGGCGATGCGCGTGCTGAAAACGCCTCTTTCGCCGGTCAGCTTTTCGTAGATGTAGTCGGAGATGCGGTGCGCCGTGGCGCGCACCTGGTTCTTGTTGAGCGTATAAGCCACGCCGCCGAGCGTTGCCTGCTTCACCACGTCGAAAACACGGAAGCGCACTTCGTATCGCCCGTCAGGCATCACCGCGACGCTGCCGAGCACGAGCGCATCGGCCAGGCGCGAGCGCCATTCGGGAAAGTTGACCGGGCTCGCCTCCGTCAATGCAGAAGGCGGCGGCTCAATCGTGCGAAACAGCCCGCTCCTTTCGAGGTTCGCGCGCACGATCGACGTGATGCCGGGAGGGAGGGCGCCTTCGCCGGCGAAGGGCACGATCGCGATGGGGAGCCGGTTCGTGCCGCCTCCGGTGATCTCGATCGATAACTGAGCCGATGCGGCCGGCGAGAAGGCTGCGGCGGCCAGAACCAGCAAGAAGTACCAACGCCTGAGCATGCTGCGGATGCTTCCTTTGTGGAGAGGCCGATTATAGCGGAGCGACTTCGTTCACTCGTACGGACGGAAGGTTAGTATCAGTTCGCGCTCGAAAAGTTCACCCTTGTCGGGTTTCGGCAGCGGCGATGATTTGAGGATTGCCCGTTCGACTGCGGTGTCGTATGCAGGAATGCCGCTGGATTTCTTGAGCTTTGTCGAGATCACTTCGCCAGTCGGCAACTGGATGACTACGAACACCGCTTCCGGGTTGCCTTTCAGGTCGATGGGGAGGATCCAGTTCCCCCTGACCTTTGCGATTATTTTGTCGGTGTAGCCCGACAACGCCCGCTTCCTGGCCGCGTCCCCTTCCCGCGCCAGTTGATTCTTGATGTCCTGGCGCTCGCGGTCGGCCTTGAGCGAGCTTTGCTCGCGCGCAAGTTCCTCGCGCATTTGCTTCTGCATTTCGTCGTCGCGCGGCTTGGCGGGCGCGACCGGCTTCACCGGCTCGGGCTTCGGCTTCACCGGCTCGGGCTTCGGCTTCACCGCCTCGGGCTTGGGTTTCGGCTTGGGGGGCTCGGGCTTGGCCTTCGGCGGTTCGGGCTTCGGGGGCTCGGGTTTCGGTTTCGGCTTTGGCTTAGGCGGCTCGGGCTTGGCCTTGAGCGCGATGTCCGGCTTGGGCAGATCGATTTTGGGTTCCGGCTTTGGCGGCGGCGGTGCCGGCGCAGGCTGCACCACGGGCTCCGGCTTAACGTCCACGCGCTGCACCGGAGACGGCGGAGGCGGGGGCACGTAGAGCTCGACGCTGATGGTCTCGGGCGGACGCGACTGCCAGTGCACGCCGAGGAACAGCACGCCGAAGAGGATGGCATGCACGAGGATCGCAAGCACCGCGGCGGCGTTGCCCCCGGGCTCGCCCCGCTCTTCGAAATGGACCGGGATGGTTGCGGCGCTCATTGCGTACCCGATGGAGCGTTCATCGACCGGTCAGTGAATCCACGCGCCCGTCACTGGGCGGGCTTCACCGACAGCCCGACCCGCTTGACCGATTGCTTTTGCAGCTCGTCCATTACTTCGAGCACGGCCTCGTATTTCACGTTCTTGTCGGCGGAGATCACCACGGGCTGGTCTGCGTTCTTTGCCTGCTTGGCCTTGACGATGCCGGCGAGCTCGCCCTTGCCGATGCGGCGTTCCTCCTGCACCGCGCCCTTGGCATCGCGGTCGCGCACGATGATCGATGCGTCCTCGCGGATGACGACTTCGAGCGGCGTGGCCGGCGCGACCGAGGACTTGCCGACGCTCGGCAGGTCCACCACGCCGGGCGTGGTCAGGGGCGCGGTCACCATGAAGATCACCAGCAGCACGAGCATCACGTCGATGTAAGGCACGACGTTGATCTCGTTCATCAGGCGGCGGGAGCTGTGGAGTCTCATCGGCGCGTCCCGGGCTACCCGCGCGCGGTCTGGCGCTGGAGGATGTTGGAGAACTCCTCCATGAAGCTCTCGAACCGGATCGCGAGCCGGTCGATGTCATGCGAGTAGCGGTTATACGCAACCACCGCGGGAATCGCCGCGAAGAGGCCGATCGCGGTCGCAATCAGCGCCTCCGCAATGCCGGGCGCGACCTGCGCGAGCGTGGCCTGCTGCACGTTGGCCAGGCTCCGGAATGCGTGCATGATCCCCCACACCGTGCCGAACAGCCCGACGTACGGGCTCACCGAGCCCGCGGAGGCGAGGAACGAAAGGTGGCTTTCGAGCACGTCCATCTCGCGCTGGTACGTCGCCCGCATTGCGCGCCGCGCGCCATCGACCATCGTGCTCGCATCGGTGCCGCGCTGGCCGCGCAGCTTGGAGAACTCGCGAAAGCCAGCCTCGAAAATGCGCTCCAGGGTGCCGATCGAGTGGCGGTTGTTCACCGCGCCCTGGTAGAGCAGGTTGAGGTCGTTGCCGCCCCAGAATTCGCGCTCGAACGCGTCGGTTTCGGCGCGTGCGCGGCGGATGGTGAACATTTTGCGGAAGATGAACAGCCAGCTCATGAACGAGACGCCGAGCAGCAGCGCCATCACGAACTTCACCACCAGGCTGGCGCTCGCGATCAGCGTCCAGAGTTCGAGGTCCTGGTTCACGTTCATAGCTTGAGGTTCATCCGCCGTTGTCCAGAATTTTCTTCAGCGTTGCGGGCATCCGGGCCGGCCGCTGCCGGTCCCGGTCGACGAGCGCCAGCCGCACCCGGGCTTCGACCAGCAGTTCCTGCCCGCGTTCGACGTGCTGCTCGAAATCGACGCTTGCAGGCCCGATGGAGGCGACCCGGGCAGTCACGGCCAGCAGGTCGTTCAGCCGCGCAGGGCGATGGTAGCGCACCGTTATGCCGTGCACCATAAACAATATGCGGCTCTCTTCGGCAAAGCGCGGCAGGTCGAATCCGCGCTCGTTCAGCAGCTCGGTTCGAGCGCGCTCCATGAACGCGAGGTACTGCGCATGGAACACGACGCCGCCCGCGTCGGTGTCCTGGTAGTAGACGCGCACCTGCAGCCTGAAAGGCGCGCTCAGGGTTTGCCCTGCTTTTCGCGCATCGCTTTCATGAGCACCTGCGAGCGCGCGGAAAGCTCCTCGGCGTGGCGCAGCCGCTTGGCGTCGCCCGTCTGCAGGCCGGCTGCATATTCGGCGAACATCTCGCGCCGCACGCCCACGAATTCAGTGAGCGCGCGCAGCCTGTCGGCGATCGGCGCGCCCGGATCCACCTTGAGCGCGGTGAATCGCGCATGCGCAACGATCCAGCCGGGCAGGACGTCCTTCTCCAAACCCTCGCCAAGCTGGCGGTCGTTGATGCGCCCGGCCTTTCTCGCCTCGATCAGCGAGCCGGCCTTTTTTGCGAGCGCCTCCTCCTCCACCGTGAACTGCTGGATCGCCGCAGTCGCGGCTTTCTGCGCGGCATACGAATACTTCGGCGGCGGAACGACAGAAAAGAGCGCACCCAGCGCAACCGCGGCCAACCCTGCGGCCGCCGCGGCGCGGCCGACACCCATCGGCGCGCGCGGCTCCAGCGGCCGCGCGAGAACCCAGGCAAGCGCAAAACCGCCCACAAGCCCGCCCGCGTGCGCCGCGTTGTCGATCGCCGACACCATCGCCCCGATGACGATGGAATACGCAATGAACGCGATGGTGCTGCCCATGAGGCTCTTCAACACACCGTTCGGGATCGAGCCGGGCTGGCCAAGCACATAGGCGCCCAATGCTCCGTACACGCCGAAGATCGCCCCGGATGCGCCCGCGCTGACGACGCGATCGGCGTTCCACAACAGGCTTGCGAAACTGCCAGTGAGCCCCGCGAAGAGGTAGATCGAGAGGAACGTGAAATTCCCGTACAGCCTCTCGACCAGGCCGCCCGCACCCCAGAGCGCCCACATGTTCATCGCGATATGCAACAGGCCGAAATGCAGGAAGGCCGAAGCCAGCAACCGCCACCATTCGCCTTCCTTGGTGAGCGGCCCGAAGTTGGCCCCCCAGCGCAGGTGCACCGTGGAATTCGATTCGAGCAGCCCCGCGCCATCGACGAGCATGGCAACGAACACCAGCACGTTGATCGCGATGATCGCGTGCGTAACCCACACGCGCGGGGTCGCCGAGTAAAGCCGATGGCCGAAGAGGCCCTGCTCGGCCGCGAGCTGATCGGCGCAGGCTCGGTCCGGCCCCTCGCTGCCGGACACCCTCAGTCCGGGTTCCCTTTCTCGGGTTCCGGCGCGAGGCTGGAGAGCAGGTCGGCGCCGCCGTTGATCGCCGCGGGCGCCACGAGCCCGAAATGGCGATACGCCTGCAGCGTGGCCATGCGCCCTCGCGGGGTCCGTTGCAGGTAGCCCTGCTGGATCAGGTAGGGCTCGAGCACGTCCTCGATGGTGTCGCGCTCTTCGCCGATTGCGGCGGCGAGGTTCTCGACGCCGACCGGCCCGCCGCCGAAGCGCTCGATCACCGCGAGCAGCAACTTGCGGTCCATCACATCGAATCCCAGCGGATCGACATCGAGCATCCTGAGCGCGGCTTCAGCTACTGATTGCGTAACGATCCCGTCCGCCTTGACCTGCGCGTAGTCGCGCACCCTGCGCAGGAGCCGGTTGGCGATCCGCGGCGTGCCGCGCGAACGGCGCGCGATCTCGGGTGCGCCTTCGCCCTCCATGCCCACGTCGAGCAATTGCGCCGAGCGCCTCACGATCGAGGTCAGCTCGGCCTGGTTGTAGAACTCCAGGCGCGCGACGATGCCGAAGCGGTCGCGCAGCGGATTGGTCAGCATGCCCGCGCGCGTGGTCGCGCCAACGAGCGTGAACGGCGGCAGGTCGAGCTTGATCGAGCGCGCCGCCGGCCCTTCGCCGATCATGATGTCGATCTGGTAGTCCTCGAGCGCGGGGTAGAGGATCTCCTCGACGATCGGCGAAAGGCGATGGATCTCGTCGATGAAGAGCACGTCGCGCGGCTCGAGGTTGGTCAGCAAGGCGGCGAGGTCGCCGGGGCGCTCGAGCACCGGCCCGGAGGTCTGGCGCAGACCAACACCCATCTCGCGCGAGATGATGTGGGCGAGCGTGGTCTTTCCCAGGCCCGGGGGCCCGAAAAGCAGCACGTGGTCGAGCGCCTCTTTACGGCCGCGCGCCGCCTGGATGAAAATCTCGAGCTGTTCGCGGATCTTTTTCTGGCCGACGTACTCGGAAAGCTTCTGCGGGCGCAATGCGCGCTCGATCTGCTCCTCCTGCACTGAGACTGGAGCAGCCGAGATCAGCCGGTCGGTTTCGATCGCCACGTCAGGATTTTGCCAGAGCTTTCAGCGCGGCCCGGATGCCGTCGGAGACCGCCATGTCGGCCGGAATCTTCGCCGCGGCGATGCGGGCTTCCTTGTCGCTGTAGCCCAACGCGAGCAGTGCGTTGAGCACATCCGAGCTCGAGCTCGGCTGCGAGCCGGCCCCGCCTGCGCCGGGCAGCACGTCCGCGAGCTTTCCCTTGAGTTCGAGCAGCAGGCGCTCGGCGGTTTTCTTGCCGATGCCCGGAATCTTGGTCAGGCGCCCGGCATCCTGCGTCGCGACGGACTGCGCAAGATCGCTCACCGACAAGCCGGAGAGCACCGACAGCGCGGTCCGTGCGCCGACGCCGGAGATGCGGATCAGCTTGCGGAAGGCCGAGCGCTCCTCCTCGGTGCCGAATCCGAACAGGATGTGCGCGTCTTCGCGCACCACGAGATGCGTCAGCAGGACGACTTTCTCGCCGGTGGCCGGCAGGTTGTAGAAAGTGCTCATCGGCACGTCGACTTCGTAACCGACGCCGCCCGCATCGACCATGACCTGCGGCGGATTCTTCGCCGCGAGGATGCCTGTGAGCCTTCCGATCACGGACGGATGTCCTGCGTGCTTCCGGTCAAACCAGTCTCCCGTTCTTCATTCGGCGGCCAAGCGTCGGCAACGAGCCCATGCCCTGCCCCGCATGCGCGTGGCAGATGGCGCAGGCCAGCGCATCGGCGGCATCCGGGCTCGGATCGCCCGGCAGCGCGAGCAATCGCCGCACCATCATCTGCACCTGCTCCTTGCCGGCCTTGCCGGCCCCGACCACCGCCTGCTTGACCTGCAATGCAGTGTACTCGGCGACCGGCACGCCCGCGAGGACCGCGGCGCAAATGGCCGCGCCGCGCGCCTGGCCGAGCAGCAGCGTGGACTGCGGGTTCACGTTGACGAAGACTTTCTCGATCGCCGATTGCGAAGGGCGATTCGCGGCGATGACCTCGGCCAGCCCCTCGAGCAGCACCTTGATGCGCGCGGGCAGCTCGCCCTCGCCGCTTTTCACGCAACCGCTCGTCACGTACACGAGGCGCGGGCCGATCTTGTCGATGATGCCAAAGCCCGTCACCCGCAGGCCCGGGTCGATGCCGAGGATGCGGACCGCGTCGCTCAAGGTGAGCCCACCACGCCCGCTTACGCCTCGTCCAGCGCTGCGGTCGTGAAGACCTCCTGCACATCGTCCAGCCCTTCGAGCGCGTCGAGGAGCTTGCGCATCTTCGAGGCGTCCTCGCCTGCGAGCGCATTCTCGAGCGTGGGCTTCATCGTGATCTCGCCGATCTCGGGCCTGAGGCCGGCCTTCTCGAGCCCGGCCTTGACCTGCGTGAAATCGGCGGGCGCGCAGATGACCTCGATCGAGCCGTCTTCGTTTGCAATCACGTCCTCGGCGCCCGCATCGAGCGCGGCTTCAATGACCTTGTCTTCCGTCAGCCCGGGCGCGAACAGGAACTGGCCGCAATGCTTGAAAAGGAAAGCCACCGAGCCGTCGGTGCCCAGGTTGCCGCCGTTCTTCGCGAAGGCATGCCGCACCTCGGCCACAGTGCGCGTGCGGTTGTCGGTCATGCAGTCGACGATGATCGCCGCGCCGCCGATGCCGTAACCCTCATAGCGGATTTCCTCGTAGGAGACACCCTCGAGCGTGCCCGCGCCGCGCGCGATCGCGTTCTGGATGCTGTCCTTGGGCATGTTCGCCTCACGGGCCTTGTCCATCGCGAGGCGCAGGCGCGGGTTGATCGACGCGTCGGCGCCGCCCAGCCGCGCCGCGACCGTGATTTCCTTGATGACCCGCGTGAAGATCTTGCCCCGCTTGGCGTCCTGCCGCCCCTTGCGGTGCTGGATGTTCGCCCACTTGCTGTGTCCGGCCATCGATAGTTCCAGAGTCTGATGCGGGAAAACGTATAATTTTACCTCTATGGTCCCGCCTATGCTCATCGCCAAGAACGGCCACACGGAGCTCTTCATGCTCCCCGGCCTCAGCAACCGCCACGGCCTCATTGCCGGCGCGACCGGCACCGGCAAGACCGTGACGCTGCAATCGCTCGCGCAATCGTTCTCCTCGATCGGCGTGCCGGTGTTCATGGCCGACGTCAAGGGCGACCTCGCGGGCATGGCCAAGGCGGGTGGCGGCAACGCGCGCGTAGACGAGCGCATCAAGTTCCTCGAGCTCGATGTGAAGTACGAAGCCGTCCCGGTTGCTTTCTGGGATGTGTTCGGCCAGCAGGGCCATCCGGTGCGCGCAACCATCTCCGACATGGGCCCGCTGCTGCTCTCGCGCATGCTGAACCTGAACGACACTCAGGAAGGCGTGCTGAACCTGTTATTCAAGATTGCAGACGACAACGGCCTGTTGCTGCTCGACGCAAAAGACCTGCGCGCGATGCTGCAGCACATCGGCGACAACGCTTCACAGTTCCAGACCGAGTACGGCAACATTTCGGCGGCCTCGGTCGGGGCGATCCAGCGGGAATTGCTGTCGCTCGAAAACCAGGGCGCCGGCAAGTTCTTCGGCGAGCCCATGCTCGACATCGCCGACCTCATGCAGACGCAGGGCGTCGATGGAAAAATGCGTGGCGTGATCAACATCCTGGCCGCCGACAAGCTCATGAATTCGCCCAAGCTCTACGCGACCTTCCTGCTGTGGATGCTCGCGGAGCTGTTCGAGCACCTGCCCGAAGTGGGCGACCCCGAGAAACCCCGCCTCGTGTTCTTCTTCGACGAGGCGCACCTGCTCTTCACCGACGCGCCCAAGCAACTGCTGACCAAGATCGAGCAGGTCGTGCGCCTGATCCGCTCCAAGGGCGTGGGCGTCTACTTCGTCACCCAGAACCCGCTGGATATCCCGGAGTCGGTCCTCGGGCAGCTCTCCAATCGCGTGCAGCATGCGCTGCGCGCCTTTACGCCGAGAGACCAGAAAGCCGTCAAGGCCGCCGCCGAAACGCTGCGCGCGAATCCCAAATTGAATACCGCGCAGGTCATCATGGAGCTCGAACTCGGCGAGGCGCTAGTGAGCCTGCTGGACGAGAAAGGCCGGCCCGGCATGGTCGAGCGCGCGTTCGTCGTGCCGCCGGGCAGCCAGCTCGGCCCACTCGAGGCCGCCGAGCGCAAGCAGGCCATCGAGTCCTCCACGATCTACGGTCACTACGAAAAGATCGTGGACCGCGAGTCCGCCTACGAGAAGCTCAAGGGCCGCGCCGTGGAGCGGCATGAAAACGCCCCGCAGCAGCAGCAAGGGTCGGCGCCGCCTGCGCAGGCTCCCGGGGGCGCACGTACGGGCGATGGCGCGGGCGGCGGCGGGGGCAGCGTCATTTCGGACATCCTCTTCGGCCGCAAGGGCCCGCGCGGCGGCCAGCAATCAAAAGGCGTTGTCGAGGCGGCGGCTACCAGCGCCGCGCGCGCCATCGGCTCGGAGATCGGTCGCCAGGTCCTGCGAGGCGTGCTCGGCTCGATTCTCGGCAGCTCGAAGCGCAGGTAGTGGCCGGGGTTTCATACCGGGCGTGGGGGCTGCTCTTCGCCCTCGGCGGTGTCGTCGGCTTCGGTTTCCGCCCGGTCTTCGTGAAGCTCTGCTACGCGGTGCAGCCGGTCAGCCCGGTCACGCTGCTGTTCCTGCGCATGGCGCTGTCGCTGCCGTTCTTTGTCGCGGTGGCCTGGTGGCTGGGACGTGCCGATGCCCGCAATGCGCACGACGCGCAGCGCGCGCCGCTCACCGCGCGCGAATGGGCGGCAGTCGCGGCGCTCGCCTTCATGGGCTACTACCTTGCGAGCTTCCTCGACTTCATCGGCCTGCAGTACGTTGGCGCCGGGGTCGGCCGGCTGATCCTCTTCATGTACCCGACGATGGTGCTGCTGCTTTCGTTCTTCTTCCTGCACAAGCGGCCAGCGGCCAGCGAGCTCGCTGCGCTCGCCATCAGTTACGTGGGCATCGCGCTGGTGGTTTCAGGCCAGATCGGGGCGACCGCGCAGGACCGCCTGTTCCTGTTCGGTGTCCTGATGTGCCTCACCAGCGCCTTGTGTTACGCGGTCTACCTCGTCGCCGGCAGCCAGCTCACGCGCCGCATCGGCTCGATGCGCTTTACCGCCTACACGATGATTCTCGCGACGGTGCCCGCGGTCGTCCAGTTCGTGGCGCTCGAAAAGGTCGGGTCGCTCGACCTGCTGCCGCAGATGTGGTGGTACCTCGCGATCATGGTGGTGTTCTGCACCGTGGTCCCCGTCTTCCTCGTGGCCGAGGCGCTCAAGCGCATCGGCGCAAACCATTTCGCCCTCATCGGCGGGATCGGCCCGGTCGTCACCGTTTTTGCGGGCGCGGTGGGTCTCGAGGAACCAGTCACCCTTTTGCAGGTCGCAGGAAGCATCCTCGTCATTTCGGGCGTATTGCTCGTCTCACTCAAACCCAAGGCAGGCCAGAGGCCGCCTTCAGAGCAGAAATCATGATCACCACCTCCGGCATCACCATGCAGTACGGCGCCAAGCCGCTGTTCGAGAACGTTTCCGTCAAGTTCGGCGGCGGCAACCGCTACGGCCTGATCGGCGCCAACGGCAGCGGCAAGTCGACCTTCATGAAGATCCTCGGCGGCGAGCTCGAGCCGTCGGCGGGCAACGTCTCGGTCGATTCGGGCGAGCGCATCGGCCGCCTGCGCCAGGACCAGTTCGCGTACGAGGACCAGCGCGTGCTCGACGTCGTGCTCATGGGCCACGAGCAGATGTGGGCCGCGATGTCCGAGCGCGACGCGATCTACAACGACGCGGACTCGACCGAGGACGACTACATGAAGGCCGCCGGGCTGGAGGAGAAATTCGCCGAATACGGCGGCTACGACTCCGAGGCGCGCGCGGGCGCCCTGCTCTTTGGCCTGGGCATCCCCGAAGAACAGCATCGCGGGCCGATGAGCACGGTCGCGCCGGGCTGGAAGCTGCGCGTGCTGCTCGCGCAGGCGCTCTTCGCCGACCCGGACATCCTGCTGCTGGACGAGCCGACCAACAACCTCGACATCAATTCGATCCGCTGGCTCGAAGGCATGCTCGACCAGCGCCAAAGCACGATCATCATCATCTCGCACGACCGCCACTTCCTGAACAGCGTCTGCACGCACATGGCCGACCTCGACTACGGCGGCATCCGCGTCTATCCGGGCAGCTACGACGACTACATGCTCGCCTCGACCCAGGCGCGCCAGCAGGTGCTGAACGCGAACACGAAAGCCAAAGAGCGCATCGCCGAGCTGCAGGACTTCGTCTCGCGCTTCTCGGCCAACAAGTCCAAGGCCCGCCAGGCGACCTCGCGCCAGAAGCAGATCGAGAAGCTAAAGGTCGAGGACGTGAAGCCCTCCTCGCGCCAGTACCCCTTCATCCGCCTCGATTACGACGAGAAAGAAAAGCTCCACCGCCATGCGGTCGAAGTGGAGAACCTCGCCAAGGGTTACGGCAAGCCGCTCTTTCACGCGTTCAACCTGATCATCGAGGCCGGCGAGAAGGTCGCGATCATCGGCCCGAACGGCATCGGCAAGACCACGCTGCTGCGCTGCCTCTGGGGAGACCTGAAAGCGGAGGCCGGCAAGATCCGCTGGACCGACAAGGCGCGCCCCGGCTATTGCGCGCAGGAGCACACGGCCGACTTCTCCGAGGACGCGAGCCTCACCGAGTGGATGGGGCAGTGGAAAGCCGCCTCGGACGAAGACCAGATCGTGCGCAGCACCCTGGGGCGCCTGCTCTTTTCCGGCGACGAAGTCGGGAAGTCGGTCAAGGTGGTGTCCGGCGGCGAGGAGCAGCGGCTGATCTTCGGCAAGCTCATGCTGCAAAAGCACAATGTGCTGCTCATGGACGAGCCGACCAACCACCTCGACATGGAATCCATAGAGTCGCTGAATACCGCGCTCGACAAATTCAAGGGCACGCTGGTGTTCGTTTCACACGACCGCGAGTTCGTCTCGTCGCTGGCCACGCGGATTATCGATATGAGGGTTGACGGCATCGTCGATTTTCGCGGAACCTACGACGAGTACCTGCAAAGCCAGGGCGTGGCCTAGGAAGGGAAGGAGGGGCCCCGCCCCTCCTCAGAGCTCCCCGGTCAATCATTAAGGGAACAAACATGGATCTCGGAATTCGCGGCAGGACCGCGCTGGTATGCGCGGGCAGCAAGGGCCTGGGAAAGGGATGCGCACAGTCGCTCGCGAAAGAAGGCGTCAACCTCGTGATTACCGCGCGAGGCAAGGAAGCGCTTGAAGCGACGGCAGAAGCGATCCGCAAGGCGCATGGCGTCAAGGTCACGACCGTCGCGGGCGACATCACCACGCCCGAAGGTCGCGCCGCCGCGCTGGCCGCCTGCCCCGCGCCGGACATCCTCGTCAACAATGCGGGCGGCCCGCCACCGGGGGACTTCCGCGAATGGGACCGCGAAGTCTGGATCAAGGCGCTCGACGGCAACATGATCACGCCGATCCTGCTGATCCGCTCGGTGGTCGACAAGATGATCGAGCGCAAATTCGGTCGCATCATCAACATCACCTCGGGCGCGGTGAAATTCCCGATCCCCGAGCTCGGGCTGTCCAACGGCGCGCGCACCGGCCTCACCGGGTTCGTCGCCGGACTGTCTAGGAAGACGGTGCGCCACAACGTCACGATCAATGGGGTGCTGCCCGGGCCGTTCGACACGGACCGCCTGCGCGGCAACTTCAAGTTCAATGCACAGAAGACCGGCAAGACCGAGGAGGAGCTGGCGCGCGCGCGGGCTGAAGCCAATCCGGCGGGCCGCTTCGGCACCATCGAGGAGTTCGGCGACGCATGCGCGTATCTTTGCAGCGCGCAGGCCGGCTTCATCACCGGGCAGAACCTGCTGCTCGACGGCGGCGCCTACCCGGGCACGTTCGGGTAAATATCCGCGATGCCGTTCGCGCGGCGGCTGCGGCAAGGGAAGGAAAACGCCGGGCTGGCCGATGATTGCGCCCAAGCCCCTGCCGCACTCCACTTTACTTGGTAGCATTCGACCCCATGAAGCTCACCCCCGCGCAAGTCGACGAATACCGCCAGCGCGGCTATGTCGTCGTGCCGAACTTGTTTACGCAGGCCGAGATCGCCGTGCTCAACCGCGATCTGGACGCCTACCTCGCGCAACCCAAGCAGGAGATCCATCTGCAACGTCGCGGTTCCGAGGCCGCGCGGCTCGCGTATGCCGCCGACCGCTATTCGGAAGCGTTTCGCCGGCTGGTGCGGCACCCGCGCTGGATCGAGCCGGCCCGGCAGCTGCTGGACGACGAGATCTATATCCACCAGCTGCGCATCAACCCGAAAGCCCCGTTCGACGGCGAGAGTTTCTGGTGGCACCAGGACTACGGCACCTGGCGTCTCGAAGACGGCATGCCGACCCCGCGTGCGCTGATGCTGGGGGTATACCTCGATGACGTAACCGCGGCGAACGGGCCACTGCTCGTCATTCCCGGATCCCACCACCATGGCGCCATCGACGAGATCAACCCGGATCGCAACGCCGGCGGATACACGGTGGCCGATATCGATCGTCCGGCGATCGCGCGGCTGGTCGCGGAGCACGGCATCGAAGCATTGACGTTCCCGGCAGGCACCGCGGTGTTCATCAACTGCAACCTCGTCCACGCCTCGCCCGAGAACCTGACACCCGCACGCCGCACGATCGTCTATCTGAACGCGAATGCGGTGAGCAACCGCATCACCAAGCCGGTGCGCGCCGAACACCACGCGAGCCGCGATTTCACGCCTCTTGTGCCGCTTGCGGACGACTGCCTGAGCGTGAATTTCTAGGCGCTAAGTCCGCGGCGGGACTTCCCCCGCCCGTATCCTTGCGCTGGCCGGCGTTTCCGCATCGGCGTACGCCGCAAGCCCGGCGGCACGGTCGATCGGCACCGCAGTTCCCAGTGTGGTTCCGCCGGGCGGCTGCAGATTCGGCGGGAAGAACGCGAGTTTCTGCGTCTTCGCCAATTTATCGCCGCGCTCCAAATCCAGGTTGCGCTCATTGGCCGCAGCAGGCTTGACTACGACGCCGTCGACGATTTCGAGGTCGAACCACCAGCGCTTGACTGGATTGCGCTCGCCGCCGCCGGTCGCGTCGTCGTAGTCGATCAGCGCGCGGCGCGCGGCAGGCACTTCGATCGACAGCCATAGCAACCTTTCGGATTCGACCAGGTCCTCGCGGTTGTAGGGGCAGGTCTTCATGCATCGCCCGCAGGCCGAGCCTTTTGCGTTGGTGAGCCGGTAGCGGCCGCACTTCTCCACGTCGGGCTTCCAGATCTCGTAGCCGTTGAACATGACCTTCGGCCCGAACGGGATCGCGTTGCACGGGCATTCGCGCGCGCACTTTTTGCACATGGCGCAAACGGTCTGAAGGCCGAAGTCGATCGGCCGGTCGGCCTCCAGCGGCAGGTCGGTGGTGAAGACCACGGACTTCGAGCGCGGGCCGATGAAGGGGTTGAGGACCAGCTCGCCGATGCGCGAGAGTTCCCCCAGTCCAGCCATCAGCATCGCGGGGATGTGCAGGAGTTCGGAATACGCGTTCGAATGCACCCGCGACGAATGTCCCAGGCGCCGCAGGTGCGCGGCCATGACGCCCGCGAGCAGCGCGCCTCGCATATAGGCGCGCATCGATTGCGCGCCGGACACCCAGTCGTCGCCCGATGAGCCCTCCATGGTTTCGAAGCCCTGGTCGATCAGCATGACGACGGCATTCGGATGGTAGGGCTCGATGGCCTCGCCCTTCTCGTCGCCGTGGGAGTAGTACATCCAGGGTTCGGCCCGGCAGATGCCGACGAAATCCGCGCCCATGTAATACCCGAGCGCCTTGATCGCATCGGCATTGCGCCTGGCGTCCGGCAAGCGGGACGGATCCAGGCTTTCCAGCGGGTCGCGGGTACCTTGCAGCGGGACCATGTTGCGGATCAGGGGCGTCATCGCAAACGCCAGCGGGTGCTTGACCGCGAACCGGCGCCGCTCCACTGCGGCTTTCTCGCCGAGGTCCCCGGCGAGGGCGCGCGAAAATAGGTCGGCGCGCTTGGGCATGCGGCGGATCTCGTCGCGCAGGATCAGCGTGGTGGGCGCATCGACACGCTTGATTTTTTCCATCGGGTAACGCCCCAGGTGGAGCGGCCGCCGGGCCTCTTCGGCCTCTGTCCAGCCCGGACGAGTACCCGGCTGCCCCATATACGCTTGCGCGTCCGGCCACTCGAGCGAGGCGAGCGGCACGTCGGGCGCCATCTCGAAACCCGTAGTCACCACGCCCAGGCGGAATCCGCGTTCCATCATCGGCGCCTTGAGAATCCCGTTCACATCCTTCGCAATGCCCGCACGCTGCGCCAACCGCTCGATCGCAACCTGCGTGTCGCCGGCGACGTGACCGCGCGCCGGCCAGCCGAGGCTGCGGACATACCCCGCGAGCACCACCGCCAGTTCCGCACAACGCAGATCGGTTCGCGCCGCGTTGGTGCCGAGGATCCATGCGTCACCCGGGTCGCCGGCGGCCGGTTCGCGGCCGAACTCGACGAGGAACACGAAGGCGTGGGTGTGTCCGGCGACGCAAAGGGCACTCCAATCGGACGCGTCGATCCTGCATACGCCGGCCAGCGTGGCATCGAGAAAATAGGCGGAGGCCTTGAGGTTGCGGGCGCGCGCGAGCGGATCGTCCGGCACCGGCGCGCGCGCCGGGGCGACTTCACCGTCGAGGTAGTGTGCGAACAGGGCGCGGTATTCGGGAAACGCAGACACGATCGAGTCCGCCGCCGGGACGCCCTTGTCCATTGGCATGCGCGCTTCGCTCACGGCCGCCTGGGCGTCGCGCGCCAGCAGTTCGACCGGCAGCACACCCATGTCGAAGGGACGGTTGCGGTTGGAGAACAGTCGGGACATGGTTCGGGCTCCGTCTTGCACCAAGGCCAGCGAGGCTGGCGGCCGGCACAAGGATAGCTGAACCGGCAGACGTGTTCAGCTGCCCATGAGGCGCCGCGAGTCCCCTTCCATGGCGCTGCGCCAAGGCGGCGGGCAAGACGGTGGAGGAGATCGAGGAGGCGTTTTTTCCGTGTCTACCGGCCGACCACGCTGATCGGGCGCTTCGCCTCGGTCACGGAGGTCGCGAACCCGGCGGTCTATCTGTGCGGAACGGGGGTCTCGGCCACTTCGGGCGCGGCCATGCGGGTCGATGGCGGGGTGGTCAACCAGATCATGTAAGGGGTCTCAGGGGAGGCCGAGCACGGTGTTCACGGCCTTCAGCAGGATCTCGCCCTTGAGCGGCTTGGTCAGGTAGCCGTCGGCGCCGCCCACCAGGCCGCGCGTCACGGCGGCGCGCGTGGCCTCGGCCGTGATCATGATCACCGGGATCACTTTCAACGCGGGCACCTGCATCATCTTCTGCAGGATCTCGAAGCCGTTCGTGCCCGGGATGTTCACGTCGAGAAGCACGAGGTCCGGCACCGGCTGCTTGCGCATTTCGGCAATGATGGCTTCGCGGCCGGCGGCGTAGCGCATCTCGAACCCGGCCCGGCCGAGCAGGCGCCCGATCAGCGCGCGGAAGTCCGCGTCGTCATCTATCAGCAGCACCACGTGCTTTTCCCCGGAGGCGAGGGCGCGGGCCGTCACCGAGCGGCGCGCAATGCTCACGTAGTAGCCGTCGCTCGCCAGGGCGGATTCCCCCAGTCCGGCTTCGCGCTCGGCGCTGGCGTGCGCGCCTGCGCTGGGTTCGACCGGCGCGGCGGTGGCGGCAAAGAACGAGGTCAGGTCGAGGCCGGTTTCCTCCTCGGCGGTGGCCTGCCGCACGAGCCCGTCGCGCAGCAGCGTGCGCAGGTGGGCGCGCACTGCTTCCGGCGCGATATGCCCAAGCCGCTGCTCGATGTCGCCGACGTTCGCCTTGCCATCGACCTGCACGAGCAGTTCGAGCACTTCGGAGGAGAGTTTCGTCGCGCCGCCGTGGATCTCGGCTTCGCCCTTGTCGGTGGCGTGAAGGACGTCCTGCGGATAGACCGGGAGCGACTCCCGGTTATCGACGGAATAAACGCTGACGCGTTTCTCGTTCATGCGGCCAATGTACTCTCCCGCGGCGGGACAGGTAAAGTAGGCAAAACTTAAGTGTCGGCCCTCAGAGTCGCTACAAACGGATAGGCAAATCAGTCCCGCTCCTTTCGCGCACACCCCCCGGCCGCAGCGCTCCTCAGTCCAACGGTGAGCTGGCGGCGTCGAGTGCGGCGGTGGTTTGTCCGCAATGCCGCGCAATTGAAACAACTGGGCTGGTGACGCCGCGAAAGCGTTCGGCTGAGGTATTGTCCTGCAAGCAGGATTGGTACAGTCGGACACGCGCGAGAGAGTACCCGGAGGCCCCATGGCTGCAGTCCTGAAAATAGAACCTTCGCCCCTGCCGCCCGGCCCGATCGGCGGCCCCGCCGCTTGGAAGGGACCGGAGATCGACAAACGCCGCGACGAATGGATCTACGAATTCACCGCAGACGACCTCGCGGAGCTCGACGCGGCCATCCGAGTGCACTGCTCGGAAGGGCGGCAGATGGGCGACATCTCGTCGGCCACCTTCATGCTTCCGATGCTGGCGAAGAAGCTCGCCGGGCTGCTCGAACAGGTCCAGCACGGACGCGGCTTCGTCATGCTGCGCGGCTTTCCTGTTTCGAAGTACAGCACGGCCGAAAGCGCGGTGGCCTACCTCGGCATCGGCGCCTACTTCGGCAAGTTCCGCTCGCAGAATGCAAAGGGCCACCTCCTCGGCCATGTGTGCGACCTTGGCCTCGACATCAGGAAGCCCACGACGCGCTATTACCAGACCAACCGCGAGCTCGAGTTCCACACCGATTCGTGCGACATCGTGGCGCTCCTGTGCCTCAAGACTTCGAAGTCCGGGGGCGAAAGCCGGCTCGTAAGCTCGGTGACCCTGCATGACGAGATGTACCGGCGCCGGCCGGACCTCTGGAAGCTGCTCTTCAATCCCTTCCCGACGGACCGGCGCGGTGAAGTGCCTCCAGGGATGCTGCCGTGGTTCGACCTGCCGGTGTTCAACTGGCACAAGGGCGAATTCTCGACGATCTTTGCCGGCCAGTACATCCGCTCGGCGCAGGCGAATTTCTCCGAAGCGCGCCGGCTCTCCAAGGAAGAGCACGAGGCCCTCGACTACCTGGACACGCTGTCGAACGATCCGGAGCTCAACCTGACCATGGAATTCAGGCCCGGCGACATGCAGTTCGTGCACAACCACCAGATCCTGCACAGCCGCACCGACTTCGAGGACTGGCCCGAACTGGAAAAGCGGCGCCACCTGCTACGGCTTTGGCTTGCGCCGCGCGTGGCGCGTGAGCTGCCGCCGGCCTACGCGCAACGCTACGGCTCGATCGAGCCGGGCGACCGCGGCGGCATTATTACCAAGGAAACCACGCTGACCTTCGTCCTGGAGCCCCAATGAAAGCGCGCAAACCGGTATCGAACATTCGCAGGAAGCTCCTCGCCGCCGCCGGCGCCTCTACAGCACTCGCGGCTTCGGGCGCCGGTTTCGCGCAATCGCAGGCGTACCCGAACAAGCGCGTGCGCATCCTCGCAGGCTTCGCACCCGGCGGCATCGTCGACACGCTCGCGCGGCTGCTCGCGGATCGACTGACAAAAACGATGGGCCAGCCGTTCGTGGTGGAAAACCGGCCCGGTGCCGGCGGCAACCTCGCGACCGGATTGGTGGCGCGAGCCAAGGGCGATCCGTACACGCTGAACATGGGCAGCAGCGGCCCGCTGGCGGTGAGCCCGACCACGGAAGCGGACCTCGGTTTCGACCCGCTGGTGGATTTGATTCCGATTTGCATCGTTGCGAAAACACCGCTGGTCGTCGTGGTGCCTGCCGCCTCGCCCCACCGCGACCTCCAGTCGCTGATCCAGGCGATGAAGAAGTCCCCGAAAGAAGTGCTTTACCCGACCCCTGGCGTTGGCTCCCCGCAACTGCTCGCGCAAGAAGCGTTCCGCCAGAGAGTCGGATTCGCTGCATCGCCGGTTCACTACACGGGAAGCCCGGCGGCGGTCATGGCGGTGTTGTCGGGAGAGTTCGAATTTACAATCGAGAACCCGCTGCTCACCCTCGGGCACATCAAGGCGGGCAAGCTGCGCGCGCTCGCGGTCACCAGCAGGCAGCGCGCGCCGCTGCTGCCCGATGTCCCGACCATGTCGGAGTCAGGGCTCGATGGTTTCGAAGCCGGCGGCTGGTACGGCCTGGTTGCGCCGGCCGGCATCCCGCAGGACATCGTCAACCAGCTGCATGCCGAAACGGTGGCCGCGCTCAAGGAACCCGAGATGGCGCGGCGCATCGCCGAAATGGCTTCGCCCAATATCACCAGCACGCCGCAGGAGTTCAAGGAGTTCATCGCCGAGGAAACGAAAAAGTGGCGCTCGGTGTTGTTGGCGGCGAAGAAGCCGGCTTGATCCGGCTGCGGAACGTACTGGTACCGATACACCAACTGCCCGCTCAGCCGCTCCAGGAGCGGGGTTTCAGTATGAATTTGCGCAAATAGGCCAATTCACAGGCACGCGCTGCGACCACCCGACAGCGTCGAAAAGTTCGCGGCGAGGCTGACAGACGCGCAAGTCGATCTCAACCCGCATCAGATCGATGCAGCGCTATTCGCCTTCGGGTCACCGCTTTCCAAAGGCGCATGGCTGGCCGACGCGCAGGACCGGGTGGACAGTCAGCGCGATGAATTGATTCAAGCCATTGAGGGAAAACTGACGCAGTCGACAAAGATCGAGCTGCTGTTCGCGATTTGGTGGGTTCTGGGGTGACTGCGTGGCTCACAGGCTCATCTGGTGAGCCTGTGAGAGGGTCAGAATGTTTCCGTAGGCGGATGGCATACTGCCAAGCTGACACTCCGGGAGCATGGAATGAGTGAAAATCAACTCCCAGTCCTTGGCGGAAAGTCCTTCGAGGCGCTCAAGCAAACCAACCTGCACGGCGCCGAATACTGGAGCGCCCGAGACTTGCAGCCGCTGCTCGGTTACAGCCAGTGGCGGCGCTTCGAACAGGCCATCGAGCGCGCGATAACCTCTTGCAGGCAATCGGGAAATGACCCGGACTACCATTTTGCCGGGGCCGGCAAGATGGTCGAACTCGGTTCGGGCAGCGAGCGCGAAGTGGGTGGGTTACTGGGCGATGTCGGAGACAAGAAAAAAGATACGTGAGGCCAAAGACAGTTCATCGAGGATCTGATTTGAGCGCCCAGGACAAAGAGGTCATTGTTTCGGAACACGCGCGTACCCAGGCGGCGCGCCGTGGCCTGATCGAGGAAGTCGTGCTCAGTGTCGCTAGGTCGCCCGAGCAGCGGCTCGCGGTTCGCCCGGGGCGTGAGGTGCGGCAGTCGCGTATTGGCATGCCAGCGGGCGATACACTGTACCTCGTGCGAGTGGTGGTGGACTCAGGCCCCGAGGCAGATATCGTGGTCACAGTTTATCGAACCAGCAAGATCGACAAGTACTGGAGCAGCCCATGAAAGTGAACTACGACGCCAAGATGGATACCCTCACCGTAGTATTCCGCGACGTTCCAGTTGCCGAGAGTGACGAAGATAAGCCGGGCGTGATCCTCGACTACGACGCGGCCGGCAATATTGTCTCGATCGAAGTGCTCGATGCATCCACGCGCGTGGAGGAGCCGCGTACGGTGACGCTCGAGACCGTAGGCTAGGGCGAGCGTCGGGAAGAGAGGGCGATGATATATAGCATTCAGGATCTGGCCGTCACGCGTGAGCGCGTTTCGTGACTGAGTGAGGTCAAGTGGTTCAGGCCGGCCAAAGGCCAATTCCAGATCTTCTACCGGCAGGGCGCTAACCACCTGGAATACCAGCCTGATTTCGTCGCGGAGACCGAGAGCTCGATCTACATGCTGGAGCCAAAAGCCTCCAACCAACTCAGCGATCCGGTCGTGCTTGCCAAAAAGGGGGTCGCCACAAGCTGGTGCGGGAACGCATCCGAGCACGCCAAAAGCTATGGCGGGAAACCGTGGCGCTATGTACTGATCCCGCATGACGGGATCGCGGAGAATATGTCTCTGGACGGCCTCGCGGCGAGGTACGGTACTGAATAGTCACCGCTCGCCAACCCTGAAATGTACCGGTACCGATACGCCAACTCCCCGCTTGGTCAGGCGGGGCGCGGACGTCGGGATATGAAAGTCCTGAATTCAGATTATGCGGCTGCTCCCGCCAGCACCGGCTTTTCTTCCTTGATCGGCAGGTTGACCAGCGCCGCGAGCGAAGCCAGGACGATGTCGGCGTACCACATCCAGTTGTAGTTGCCGGTCGAGTCGATCGCGATGCCGCCGAGCCACGCGCCGAAGAAGCCGCCGATCTGGTGGCTGAAGAGCGTGAGGCCGAACAGCGTGGCGAGATACCTCGGCCCGAAGAGCTTGCCTACCAGCCCCGCGGTCGGCGGCACCGTCGAGAGCCAGGTCAGCCCAAGCACCGCGGCGAACAGGTAGAAGGTGAGATCGGTCTTCGGCGACATGAGGTAGATGGCGATCGCGACTGCACGCGACGCATACATCCATACCAGGATCATCTTCATGCGCTTGGTTTGCCCGAGCCACCCGGCACCGATGCTGCCCACGATGTTGGCAAGGCCGATGATCGCCAGCGCCCCGGCCGAGACGGAGGCCGGCAGCCCGCAAAGCGCGACTTCACCGGGCAGGTGGGTGACGAGGAACGCGATATGGAAGCCGCAGGTGAAGAACCCGGCGTGCAGGCACCAGTAGCTCGGGTCCCGAAAAGCGATGCGCGTCTGCTCCCCGAGGGTCATGCCGCCCGGCGGGGGCGCCATCGTCACCGCGGCCGCCGCCTTGGTCTGCCGCAACGGCAATGCCATGAGGATGGTGGTGAGCGTGGTGGCGGCAAGCGCGAGCATTGCGACGACCCAGCCGAATGCGGTGATCAGGGCCTGCGCGAGCGGCGCGAACACGAATTGCCCGAACGAACCCCCGGCGTTGATGAACCCGGAGGCGAACGAGCGCCTGTCGGCCGGCAGGCGCTGCGCCGCGGCGCCGATGAGGATCGAGAAGCTGCCGGCGCCCGCGCCTGCCGCCGTGAGGATGCCCATGGCGAAGATGAGCCCGAGACTTGAATCCATCCACGGCGTGATCGCCATGCCGAACGCGAGCAGGATTGCGCCGAAGACGATGACCCTGAACGAGCCGACGCGGTCGGCGAGCATGCCGAAGAGCGGCTGCGCCGCCCCCCAGACGAACTGGCCTACCGCAAGCGCGAAGCTGATGGCGACGATGCCAAGGCCGGTGGACGAGTTCAGCGGCGAGACGAAAAGTCCCGTCGTCTGGCGCACGCCCATGGTGATGGCGAGGATTGCCGCAGAAGAAATAACCAGCGTCCAGAACTGTCTTTGCGCAGACATGGGGCCTTTCCCGAAACGACGCAATTTACACGGTTCCGAGATAAGCGGAGCGAACCTCCTCGGAGGCGAGCACGTCCTTGGCCGTGCCGCCCATGACCACGCGCCCCCGCTCGATCAAATACGCGTCCTGCGCGATCCCGAGGGCCTTGGCGACATTCTGTTCGACCAGCAGCACGGTGGTGCCCGAATCGCGAATGCGCAGCACGATGCGCAGCAACTCCTCGATCATCTTCGGCGCCAGGCCAAGCGAGGGTTCGTCGAGCATCATGACCCTGGGGCGGTTCATGAGCGCACGCCCGACCGCGAGCATCTGCTGCTCGCCGCCGCTCATGGTGCCGGCAAGCTGGCTGCGCCGCTCCGCAAGCCTGGGAAAGGACGCGAGCACTTCTTCCAGTCGCGCGTTGCGTTCGCCGCGAGGCAGCAGCCATGCGCCGAGCTCGAGCGTTTCGAGCACCGTCATCTGCGCAAACAACTGGCGTCCCTCAGGCACATGGCCGACGCCGTGCCGGACGATGGCCGCGGGCGACGCGGGAAGCGGCACGCCATCGAGCAGCACCTCCCCCGCGCGCGGGATCAGGCCCGAGATCGCCTTGAGCAGCGTGGTCTTGCCCGCGCCGTTCGGGCCGACGATGACCGTCAGCCGCCCGGCCGCCGCTTCGAGGTCGATGCCCCGCAGCACCGCGATCGGGCCGTAGCCGGCGCGCAACCCGCGGACGCAGAGCGCGTTCACGCTTCCGCGCCCAGGTAGGCTTCGACCACCGCGGGATCGCGCGCCACGTCCTGCGGGATCCCGTCGGCGATCTTGCGCCCCTGGTGGAGCACCACGACGCGCTCGACGCTTTGCATGAGCACGCGCACCGCGTGCTCGATCCAGATGACCGCCAACCCGAGTTCGTCGCGAACGCGCCGGATCAACGCAGCGGCGAGTTCCAGCTCGCCTTCGGTGAGGCCGGCAGCCACTTCGTCGAGCAGCAGCAGCCGCGGCCGCGCCCCGAGCGCCATGCCGATTTCGAGCAGGCGTTGCTTCGCAGGCGTGAGTTCGCCTGCAGGCAGCCGGGCGGAGTCCGCCAGGCCGAGGAACCCGAGGATCGAAGCGGCGTTGTCGAACGCATCATGCGCTTGCGACCGTCTGCGGCCGGCAAACTCCAGGCCGAAGCGAACGTTCTCCTCGGCGCTCATCGCGGGAAACACGCGCGGCGTCTGGAACGTGCGCGCCACGCCGCTTTGCGCGTAGACGTGCGCGCCGCGACCGGTCAAGTCCCGGCCCGCCACGACCAGCCGTCCCGCTGTCGGCGCGAGCACGCCGGAGAGTGTGTGGAAGAACGTGGTCTTGCCCGCGCCGTTGGGCCCGATCATGCCCACGAGTTCCCGCTCGCGCACCTCGAGGCTCACGCCATCGACCGCGACCAGGCCGCCGAAATGCACGCTGACCTTCTCCGCGACGAGTACGGGTTCAGCCATCGCGAGTCGGGGCGGCTCGCTTGCGGGCCCAAAGGGAAGCGAGTCCTCCCGGCAGGTAAAGCACCAGCAGGATCAGCAGGACGCCGAGGATGATGAGGAAAAGGTAGGGAAACTGCAGGCGCAGGAGTTCGGTCAGCAGCGAGAACACGATCGACGCAACGAGCGGCCCGGCAACCGTGTGCGCCCCGCCGACCATCGCGATCAATACGGTCTGGAATCCGATGAAAGGATTGAACACCGCCGGCGGGTCGATGTAGGTCCATCGCACGGCCATTGCGGCTCCGAGCGCGCCGGCGAAGAAAGCCGAGAGCGCAAACCCGCCGATCTTCGCCAGGCGCGTATTCACGCCGAGCGTCTGCGCACGCTGCTCGTCGGCACCGATGCCCGCGAGCGCGAGGCCGAAGCGGGAGTTGCGCACGATCACACAGGCCACCACCGCCGCGAGCGCAACTACGAGTACTGTCAGGTAGACCGTCGCCGCCTCCGGCGTTTCGGTCAGCACGCGTCCTACGGTGCCGGAGTACTTCTTCTCCACATACGTGATCGCGTGGCGCACCAGCTCGCCGAGCCCGAAGGTGAGCACCGCGAAGTACGCGCCGCGCAGATGCAGGATCGTCGCGCCGACGATCGCCGCGAAGGCCGCCGCCACCATGCCCCCGAGCAGGACCGCGACCGGGTAGGTCAGCGTCTCGTAGCCGAGCGCGGTGACATACGCCCCGATGCCGAAGAAAGCGGCGGTGGCCAGCGACAGGTAGTTCGTGGCGCCCGAGAACATCGCCCAGCTCACCGCGAGCCCCGCGTACATGAGGCACGTGAGCGCGAGAGACAACAGGAATTCGTTCAGCACCCAGGGCGCTGCGGCAAGCACGACGCCGCTCGCGGCAAGTGCGAGCGCCACAGTGCGAGGCAAGAGGACGCGGGCGCTCATCGCGCAAACAATCCGCGTGGACGCGCCAGCAGCACGAGGATGAAGACGCCGTACGAAAGAATCATCTTGAGCGACGGGCTGGTGAAGTGCATGCCGAACGCTTCCACCAGCCCAAGCAGCAACCCGCCGGCCAGGCACCCGCCTGCGCTCCCCAGCCCGCCGAGCGTGATCACGATCAATGCAGTGACCGTATAGGGTTCGCCCATCGAAGGCGAGATTTCATAGACCATCGACAGGAGCGCGCCGGCCACGCCCGCGAGCGCGATGCCCGCGCCGAACACCGTGGGGTGGAGCACCGCGGTGTCGATGCCGACCAGCTGGGCGCCGGTGGGCGACTGCATCATCGCGCGCACCGCCTTGCCGAACAGCGTGAACTTGAGCACCGCCAGCAGCGCGAGGCTGGCCGCGAGCGCGAATGCGAACACGAGCAGCCGGTTGGCGCCGAAGCGGGCGCCGGCGATCTCCACCGAATCGCTGAGGAACGTGTAGCCGCGCAAATCCGCGCCCCACGCGAGGTAGGCCAGGTTCTGCACGATGAACATGAGGCCGAAAGCGACGAGCAGGCTCCGGGCCTCCACGATTTCCACATTCGCGGCCGTCTTTGCAATCGGCCTGAAGCACAGCCGGTACACCACGAGCCCGACCACGAACAGCACGAGCGCGACCACCGGCAGGAACACCAGCGGGTTGACCTCGAGGATCGTCTGCGCCCACCAGGTGAGGTACGCGCCGACCATGAGGAACTCGCCGTGCGAGATGTTCATGATGCGCATCAACCCGTACTGCAGGTTGAGGCCCATCGCGACCACTGCGTAGATGCCGCCGGTAATCAGCCCCGAGGCCGCGAGCTCCAGCCAGAAACCCAAACCGGTTTCGGGCTTACTTGAATGCCGGCTTGGGGTAGAGCGAAGCGCTGGTGGCGCGCTGCGGCGGCCACACGACCTCGAATTCGCCGCTTTGCCACTGGCTGACCACGCCGGGCGTCGAGATGTTCTCGCCGCCCTTGAAGCGGATCTTGCCGATGACCGTGTCGAACTCGTTTGCGGCGATGTAATCGCGTACCGCCTTGCGGTCGAGGCCGGCTTTTTCCACGGCCTGCTGGAGGATCTGCAGTCCCGCCCAGGCATGAGCGCTCGCCCAGCGGTCGGGTTCCTTCTTGAACTTGGCCACGTGTGCGTCGAAGTACGCTTTGGCGGCCGGGCTCGACTTGGGATTCCACGTGCCCAGGCCCATGACGCCCTCGACCATCGTGCCCATCTTGTCGCGATAGACCGGGAACGCGGTCCCGACCGCTGCGTAGAACACCTTGGGATTGAACCCGATCGCCTTGGCCTGGCCGGTGACGAGGAAGGTATCCGGCGGGTAGGAAAGGCTCACGAACGCATCCGGATTCTTGGCCTTGATGTCGTTCAGCACGGGCTGCAGGTCCTTCACGCCGAGCGGGTAGCTTTTCTTCTCGATGACCTGGATCTTCTTCTGCTTGAGGGAAGCTTCGAGCGCCGTGGCCTGCTCGAGCCCGAACAGCTCGTCGACGTGAATGAACGCGACGGTCTTGGTGCTGCGCGCGGCGAGGTACTCGGCGAGCGCATCCATCATCACGTCCGGTTGCTGCAGGAGCGCGAAGAAATACGGGGATTTCAACTGCAGGAGCTTGCGGCCCGTCGCCGTCGGCGCAAGCATCGGGTAGCCGTGCTTGGTGATCAGCGGCAGCACGGCGAAGTTGGCGCCGGTGCCCCACGGCGGCAGGATCAGGTCGACCTTGTCGCTGGTAATGAGCTTTTCGTAGGTGCGCACGACCGTCTCGGTCTCGCTGCGGTCGTCGTAGCCGACCAGCTCGACCTTCCTGCGCTTGCCCTTGACGTTGAGCCCGCCGGCGGCATTCACCTGGTCGGCCCACATGATGTAGTTCGGTTCCTGCGAGACCTGCGCGCCCGCGGCCCACGGTCCGGTTCGCGCTATTGCGTAGCCGATGCGCACCGGCGCGTCCTGCGCCAGGACGCTTGTGGCGACGTTTGCTCCGGCCGCGACCAGCAACGCGGCGGCGAGGTTTCTCCAACGCAGCACTGAAGTCATTTTTTTCGTCTCCTCTGGGATTCTATGTTTTGTTTTTTGTGACAACACCTTAGACTCGCACTATCGGGGTGTCAATGAGCCCTTTCGAGGCTGTCACGAGCCCTTTCAAGGCTGTCACGAGCCCTTTCGAGGCCCGAGTATGATGCCCGGCAAGGCCGCTGTCTTGACTGTACGCGCAGCGGAATCGACGCTGCCGCACGGGTGAATCGACGATGTTGACCACGCTTTCCACCGATCGGGTCCGCTCGGACACGTATGCGAGCCAGTGGCTCGTGGGTCAAAGATGAGCGCGCCACTGCGAGGCGAGGAGTTTCGCGACGACTATCGCAAGGCGCTGCCGGCCGGGATCGTCCAGCGGCTCGCGAAAATTTCGTTAGCGCGCTCGGCGTGGTCGGTGATGCAGGAAGTCATCGTGCTTGCTGTGCTGGTCACGCTCGCGCTCGCGTTCTGGTCGTCGCCCCTGGTGGTGATCGCCTGCATCGTGCTGATCGGCACGCGGCAGCACGCGCTCTTCGTGCTCGCGCACGACGCGGCGCATTACCGCCTGTTCGAGCAGCGCTGGCTAAACGACGCGATGGGCCGCGCCTGCGCCACGGTGCAGGGCCTTTCGATGTGCACCTACCGTGTGGTGCACCGCCTGCATCACAACAACCTGTACGGGCCGGCCGATCCCGACACGGCGCTTCACGGCGGCTACCCGCGCGGGCGAGCCTACCTCCTGAAGAAGCTGCTCAAGGACCTCACGGGCTTCACGGCCTGGAAGACCTACGCGTACTTCTTCGGTGCTCCGGCCATCAATACCGAGACGAACGTGGCGCTGCGCCCGCTAAACGACACTTCGGAGCGCCTGCGCAGCGAGGCGCGCCGGGACCGCGCAATGGTCATCGGATTCCACCTCGTTGCGCTGGCGCTTGCAGCCGCGGCGGGCTACCTCGTCGAATACCTGGTCCTGTGGGTGCTGCCGCTGGTGACCGTAGTGCAGGTGATCCTGCGCCTGCGCGCGATTGCGGAGCACGGCGCGACCACGGACTTTTCGTCCCCGCTGACCGCGGCGCGCACCAACCTGGCCGGCCCGCTGGTCGAATGGCTGCTCTTTCCCCACAAGGTCAACTACCACATCGAGCACCACCTCTACGCCTCGGTGCCCCACTACAACCTGCCCGAACTGCATCGCGAGATGGTGAAGCACGGCGTGCTGGAAGGCGCCGAAGTGCTGGCCTTCAGGCAGACGCTGGGGAAGATTTTCGCCGCACGCAGGCCCGCAACCCAAGCAGGCTAGAGCGAGGGGAGGTCTGGAGCAGGGGGCGTAGCCCCCTCTTCTCGTCGCGTCACAGTTTCAGCCGCATCGGGCGCATGCCCGAGAACTGGAACCCTTCGGCAGCGTAGACCCCGTGCGCCTGCGCGTTGTCCTCGTCGCTGAGGAGCGTGAGGCGCAGGCAGCCCTCCTCCCGCGCGCCCACCACGGCGTGTTCCAGCAGCGCGGCGCCAATGCCCCGGCCGCGGCACTCCGGCAGCACGATCATGTCCTCCAGCCAGGCGGCCTTGCCACCCTCGGCCGTGCTGATGGTGTAGAGCGTGCTCACCATGCCAACGACGCGCCCTGCTTCGCGGGCCACGTAAATCCGGCCGATGCGCGGATCGGAAAAGATCGCCTCCAGCGCGCGCTTCTGCTTGGCCGCGTCCGGGGCGAAATCGGCTTCGAGCGCGAACAGCACACCGAGCAATTCGACGAGCTGCGGCAGGTCGCCCTTCTTTGCCGCGCCCAGCTCGAGCCCGGCGTCCTTGGCAGTCACCACGCGGCTCCCGTCGCCGCCCGCAAGAGCATTTCGCAACCCGGGGGCCAATCGCATTGACGCCGCCGCGCGGCCCCCCGTACCATGATTTTCATTCTTGACAGTGCCTCTCATAAGCCGATGTCCTCCAGCTTAGCGCCGGGCCTGCCTTGCCGCAAAACGTCGCAATGAAATAATTTCGGGGAGCCGCATTGAAAGTCAAACAAGTGATCTGCGCTGCCGGGCGCTCCGGGTATATGCATCGCGACCTCATGGCGATCAAGGCCGGCGCCCGCCAGGACGGCATGATCTTCCACGGTCCCACGGTCACCCCCGGGTTCAAGAGGATCGTCGAGCCGGGCACGATCATTTCGGTCATGCTGGTGCTCGAGGACGGTCAGGTCGCGTTCGGAGACTGCGCGGACGTGATCCTCGCCGGGGTCGCCGGTCGCGACCCGGTGTTCCACGCTTCCGATTACATGGATGTCATGCAGGGGCCGGTCGCCGCAGCCCTAACCGGCCGCGACATCACGAAGTTCAAGGCCAACGCCGACGATATGGACAAGATGCAGGTCGGTGGCAAACGCCTGCACACGGCGCTGCGATACGGCATCACGCAGGCGCTGCTGCATGCCGCCGCGCTTGCGGGCAAGGAGACCATGGCCGAGGTGATCGCGCGCGAGTACGGCACCACGATCTCGAAGAAGCCGATCGGTATCCTCGCCTCGGGCCACAAGGACGACCCGACGCAGCTCGACCGCATCATCCTCAAGCGCTTCGAGCTGCTGCCGCACGCCTCGTTTACGGTCGTCAAGACGCACGTGGGCCTGCAAGGCGAGATCCTGCATGCGTGGGTGAAGATGGTCGCCACGCGCATCAAGACGATCGGCGACGCGGACTACCGCCCGCGCATCCACGCCGACCTCTACGGAACGCTGGGCGAGCTGTTCTCGATGGACGTGGGCAGGATCGCCGACTACATCGGCACGTTGCGCGAAGCCGCCGCACCGTACGATCTCCTGGTCGAGTCGCCGATGATCGCGAAAACGCAAGCCGAGCAGATCGCCAGGTTCGGCGAGCTGCGCGGCCTGCTTAAGAAGAAAGGCATCGCGGTCGGCATCATCGCCGACGAGTGGTGCAACACGCTGGAGGACATCGGCCTCTTCGCCGATGCGCAGGCGGCCGACTTCGTCCAGATCAAGACGCCCGACCTCGGCGGCATCAACAACACCATCGAGGCGGTGCTTCACTGCAGGAAGAAGGGCATGGGCGCGTGCCTTGGCGGCACCGCAAACGAGACCGATCACTCGGCCCGGATCTGCACGCACATCGGCCTGGCCTGCCAGCCGGACTTCATGCTTTCCAAGCCCGGCCTCGGCACCGACGAGGCCCTCATGATCCAGACCAACGAGATGGCGCGCACGCTGGCCATCCTCAAAACGCGGAGCTGAACGCATGCATGCCCGAATCCTTTTCCGGCTCGCCGCCTGTGCGGGCCTCATCGCCAGCACGACCGTCCTTGCGCAAGGCGCCGCCGAACAGCCACGCTACGGCGGGACGGCGGTTGCCGCGATCGGGTCCGATCCCGGCGCGCTGAACCCGAACATCACCGTCGGCGTGCCCGACGTGTTCGCGGGCTGCATCCTTTATGACGGATTGGTGCGGTTCGCGGAGGGCTTCAAGATCGTGCCGTCGCTGGCCAGGTCCTGGACGATCTCGCCGGATGCGCTGACCTATACCTTCAACCTCAACAAGGCCAACTGGCATGACGGCAAGCCGCTGACTTCCGAAGACGTGAAATTCACCTTCCTCGAAGTCAGCACAAAGTACGGCTCCAAGTTCAACGCGCCGGGCAATGCGATCAAGGAAATCCTCACGCCCGACCCGCAGACGGTGGTCATCAAGCTGTCCAAGCCTTTCGGGCCCTTCCTCTTCTCCATGGCCTGCGAGCAGAACGCGGCGATCCTGCCCGCGCATATCTTCCGCGGCACGGACGTGCTCAAGAACCCGGCCACGCTGACCAAGCCCGTGGGCAGCGGCCCGTTCAAGCTGCAGGAATGGGTACGCGGCAGCCAGCTGACGTTCGTCAAGAACACGGATTACTGGACCAAGGGCGAGCCGTACCTGGATCGCATCGTGGTGAAGATCATGCCCGACCCGGGCGCGCGCATCCTCGCGCTGCAGGCCGGCGAGGTCGACTACATCGACCAGTACTACTTCCCGATCAGCGCCTTCAAGGTGTTCGAGAAGAACCCGAAGTTCTCGCTCAAGGAAGTGAACTACCCGAGCGACGACATCATCATCCTCAACACGCGCAAGGCGCCGCTCAACAACGTCAAGGTGCGCCAGGCGCTCATGATCGCGCTCGACCGCAACTACATCCTCAAGAACGTGTTCCTCGGCACCGGACAGGCCGGCGCCGGCCCCTTCGACTCGCGCATCGCCTGGTCCTACAACCCGGCGGCCAATTACGAAAAGCTCTATCCGTATGACCGCGCGAAAGCCGAAGCGCTGCTGGACGAAGCCGGCCTGAAGAAGGGCCCGGACGGCACGCGCTTCACGATCCGCCTGTCGTTCGATCCCGGCCGCGGCGAGTACACCTCGTGGGCGCAGGCGATCCAGCGCTTCTGGCAGGCCGCCGGTGTCAAAGTGCTGCTCGAAGGCGCGGAGCGTCCGGTGGTGCTCAAGAAGGTCTACGGCGACTACGATTTCGACGCGACGCTGCAGAACTACTCGACTTCCGGCGATCCCGCGCTTGGCATAACGCGCACTTTCCACTCCGCGTCCATCAAGCAGGGGACCAACTTCAACAACGCGAGCGGCTATTCGAACCCGCAGCTCGACGACCTGCTGGACAAGGGCCGCGATGCCGCCGACCAGGCCGGCCGCGCGAAGTTCTACTTCCAGGCGCAGGAAATCATCGCGCGCGACCTCCCGACGCTCACCGTCCACCAGCAGGCGCAGATGGGCGCCGCAAGCGACAACCTGCGCGGCATGTGGCAGGCCGCCGCGTACCAGTGGTGGAACCGCGCGTGGCTGCGCAAGTGAAGCCCGTGGGCGCCTCGCGCACGCTTACCGAGTCGCTGGCGGACTACTGGTCCACCGCACGCTACGAAGACCTGCCTGCGCAGACCGTGCGCCTGGCGAAACGCTTCCTGCTGGACACGCTCGCCGCGGGCATCGCGGGCGCGCATACCGAAGTCGTGGATGCGGCGCTGGCCGCGGCGCAGGTGTCGGTCGAAGCAACGAGCGGCTCGGCCACGCTCTGGGGGCGCAGTGAAACGCTGCCCGCGCCGATGGCCGCGATGGTCAACGGCACCGCCGCCCACGCGCTCGAACTCGATGATTTCGGCGGCTGCGGCCACTCCGGCGCGGTTGTGATTCCTGCGCTTTGCGCCCTCGCCGGGCGCCATGCGTTTAGCGGCAAGGAAGCGATCACGGCGCTGGTCGCGGGCTATGACCTCGCGGCGCGCACGCTCGAAGGCGCCGGCGGCTACCGTCCGGTCAACGACCTGGGCTGGCATTCGACCGGCATCTGCGGAAGCTTCGGCGCTGCGGCCGCAAGCGCAAAGCTCCTGAACCTCGATGCCGGGCGTTTCGCCGATGCGCTCGGGGTCGCCGGCACGTTCACGGGCGGCATCTGGGCTTTCCTCGCCGATGGCGCGATGACCAAGCGCTTCCATCCGGGCAAGGCCTCGGAGAATGGACTCTCCGCGGCTTTGCTCGCGCAGGCCGGGATGACCGGCCCGCGCCAGGTGCTCGAAGCCGAATGGGGCGGGTTCTATTCGACGTACGTGAAGGACAAGGCGACCCCTGAAGCGACGCTGCTTGGCCTTGGCAGGGAATTCCGCATCGCGCGCTCGGGCATGAAACCCTATGCGTGCTGCCGCGGCCTGCACGCCTGCCAGGACACGCTGTTCGAGCTGATGCCCGAACTGGGCGTCAAGAGCGGCCAGATCGCGGGCATGGTGGTCCACGGCAACGACCAGTACCGCCTGCAGTTCGACCGGGTCGAAGTCGGCAACCTGCTCGAAGCGCAGTTCAGCATCCAGTACGCGCTCGCGGTCGGCGCGGTCAGCGGCCGCGGCACGCTCGACCAGTTCACGCCGCTGCACACGGACGATCCCGAAGTGCAGAGGCTCATGCGCGCCACCAAAGTGCTCGCCGATCGCGTAGTGAAGCCTGGCGAGTACCCGCCGCTCGAGCTCGTGCTCTCGGATGGGCGGCGCATCGAGCGCCACACCAGGTTCGCCAAGGGCGCGCCCGAACGGCCGCTTTCGGATGACGAGCTGCACGTCAAGGTCTCTTCGCTGCTCGACCCCGCGCTCGGGGCCGCTCGTGCGCGCGAGCTTGCCGACTGCGTGGCCAACCTCGATTCGGTCAGGGATTTCCGCGAACTCGTCCGGCTGCTGGTGCCGGAAGGACGTGCCCAACGCGCCGCATGACGGCGCGCTCCTTTTCGTCGAGTGGCATGAAAACGATTGAGGCGAGGGGGTACGGGGGAGCCGCAGGTTCCCCTGTTCCGATTGAGGCGAGGGGGTACGGGGGAGCCGCAGGTTCCCCTGTTCCGATCGCCTAGTGCGCCGCTACATCCTGGCGCGGCTTCTCTGGGCCGGGCCGATCGTGCTCGCGATCGTCGTGGTCACTTTCCTGATCATCCACATCGTCCCGGGCGACCCGATCCAGGCGCTGGTCGGCGATTTCCCCACGCCGCCGGGCTACGCCGAGAAGATCCGGGAGGACTTCGGCCTCGACAAGCCGCTCACCACGCAGCTCTGGCTGTACTTGTCGAACCTCGCGCAAGGCAACCTCGGCTTCTCGTTCTCCAACCGCCAGCCGGTGCTCGGCCTCGTCCTCGACCGCGCGCGCTACACGCTGCTCCTCATGGTCCCGGCGCTCACGCTCGCCGCGATGCTCGGCATCACAATGGCGCTCGCCGCAGCGCCGCGCGCGGGCGGGCTCATCGACAGCGCGATCACGGGCTTGAGCGTGGCCGGGTTCTCGATCCCGATCTTCTGGCTCGGGCAGATCCTCGTCATCGTGTTCGCGATCCAGTTTCCCTTGCTCCCGGCGCAGGGCATGGTCTCGGCGCGCGAATCGCTGCAGGGCTGGCCGTGGATGCGCGACGTGCTCTGGCACATGGTGCTGCCGGTGTTCAGCATCACGATCTTCTACGTCGCGATGGTTGCGCGGGTGGCACGCGCAAGCGTGCTCGAGGCCCTGTCGCAGGACTTCGTGATGACGGCACGCGCCAAGGGGCTTTCGCGCCGCACCGTGCTCTGGCAGCACGTGCTGCCGAATGCGATGATCCCGGTGGTGACCGTGATCGGCTACAACTTCGGGCATTCGCTTACGGGCGCGATCCTGGTCGAGACCGTATTCGCGTGGCCGGGCCTCGGGAGCCTTTTCATCACCTCGATCGGCAACCGCGATTACCCAGTGCTCCTGGGCATCTTCCTGGTCAGCGCGATTGCGGTCGTGATTGCGAACCTGATTACCGACATCCTCTACGCCGCGCTCGACCCCCGCGTGCGCTCGAGCTATGGGAAGCATGCCTAAGGCACGGGCGCGGGAGCGACGGCTCCCGATCCCTCGTTTCCTGCAGCGCTTCCTCGCGTACCGGGCGGGGTTGGCCTCGTTCGGCTATGTGGCGATCCTTGCGCTCGTGGCGGTGACGACCTTTTTCCTCACCGGCTTCGATCCGCACCAGATCTCGGACCACGCCATGGTGCCGCCGTCTGCGGCGCACCTGTTCGGCACCGACGAGCTCGGCCGCGACATGCTGCTCGGCATTCTGTACGGCTCGCAGGTGTCGCTTGCGGTCGGCGTGAGCGCAGCGTTCGGCGCGACGCTGCTGGGCATCCTGCTCGGCGCCGCGGCGGGCTTCTACGGCGGCTGGCTGGACCTCGCAGTGATGCGCATCGCGGAGATGTTCCAGGTTGTGCCGAGCTTCATCCTTGCCGCGGTGATCGTGGCGCTCTCGGGGACCGGGCTCATGCAGGTGGTGGCGGTGATCGTGCTGCTCGCCTGGCCGCAGATCGCGCGCATCACGCGCGGCGAAGTCATGCGCGTGAAGCAGCTCGAGTTCGTCGACGCGGTGCGCTGCCTCGGCCGGCGCGAGTGGGAGATCCTCGCCAAGGAGGTCGTGCCGAATGCGATGGCGCCGGTGCTCGCGGCCGGCACGCTGGTCGTGGCGCAGGCGATCCTGCTCGAGGCCTCGCTCTCCTTCCTTGGCCTGTCTTCGGCCGACATCGTAAGCTGGGGACGCATGCTGAACGCCGGCCAGCGCTTTCTCTTCAACGCTTGGTGGATGTCGGTATTCCCGGGCCTGGCGATCTTCCTCACGGTGCTCGCGTTCAACCTGCTCGGCGACGCCATCGGCTCGGCGCTGAACCCGCGCACGGTGACTCGCTGAAGATGGCCAATATCCTCGAGATCGACTCGCTTCGCCTGGCTTACCGCACGCGCGGAACGCTCGCGTATGCGATGAACGATGTCACGCTCTTCGTCGGCGAAGGCGAGGCGGTCGGCCTGGTCGGCGAGTCAGGCTCGGGCAAGTCGACTTTGGCGCGAGCGACGCTGGGACTGACACCGCGCAGGATCGCCACCATCGAGTCGGGCAGCCTGCGCATCGGGGGGACGGACGTCACGCGCTTCTCGGAGGACCAATGGCAGGCGATGCGCGGCAACCCGGTCGCCATGGTGTTCCAGGACCCGCTTTCCTACCTCAACCCGGTCATGCGCGTCGGCAAGCAGATTGCCGAGAGCGTGCGCCAGCATGCCCCGAAACTGCCGGTCGCCACCCGCGTGGGCGAGCTCCTGTCGTTGGTGAGGCTGCCTGCAGCCGCGGCCGACGCTTTTCCGCATGAGCTCTCGGGCGGCATGCGCCAGCGCGCGCTGCTCGCGGTCGCGCTCGGCTGCGGGCCGAAGCTGCTGGTGGCCGACGAGCCCACCACCGCGCTCGATGTCACCACGCAGGCCGAGATCCTCGCGCTGATCCGCGAGCTGCGCGAGCGCCTGGGCATGGCGTTGCTGCTGATCTCGCACGACCTTGGCATCGTCGCATCGGCGTGCGACCGCATCTATGTGATGTACGCCGGGCACACAGTCGAGTGGGGCGTGACGGGCGACGTGTTCCAGCGGCCTGCGCATCCCTACACGGTAGGCTTGCTCAAGGCCGCGCAGGCTGCGCGCAACACCGCAGGGCGCTTTGCAACCATCGCTGGCGACCCGCCCAACCTTTCGGAGCTTTCGCCCGGTTGCCCTTTCACGCCGCGCTGTCCGCTGGTGCGCGCCGAATGTTCGCAAGCCATGCCCCAGCCCGGACCCGCCCGCAACGCCGGCGCGCAGACCGTGCGCTGCTGGGCTCACCAATAAACCGCCGCGTTCATGGCCGATCCGATCCTCGTCCTCGAGAACATCTCCAAGAGCTTCCGCCGGCCGGGCCATGCGCCGGTCAAAGCGGTCGATGATGTGAGCCTCACCGTGGGCCGCGGGGAGACCGTTGCGCTGGTGGGCGAAAGCGGCTCGGGCAAATCGACGCTGGGCCGGATCGCCTTGGGCCTGCTTGCACCCGATCGCGGCCGCGTCCTCCTCGAAGGGCGGAACCTCGGCGAGCTGGGTGACAACGAATTGAGGGCCGCACGCATCGCGATGCAGCCGATCTTCCAGGACGCCTCTTCCTCATTGAATCCGCGCCGGTCGGCCCGCGAGCTCATGGCGCAGGCGCTGCCGGGGGCGGGGGCGCGCACGAACGAGCTCGCCGCGCGACTGCTCGATCGCGTGGGCCTCTCGCCGGGGAGCGACTACCTCCCGCGTTTTCCGCACGAGATTTCGGGCGGGCAGCGCCAGCGGCTGGCGATCGCGCGGGCGCTGGCGATGAATCCGCGGCTCATCATCGCGGACGAGCCGCTGTCGGGCGCCGATGTGTCGATCCGCGGCCAGATCCTCAACCTTCTGCTCGACATCAAGGAGGAGCGCGGCGTGGCCTACCTCATGATCACTCACGACATCTCGATCGCGCGCCACTTCGCCGACCGGGTTGCGGTCATGCAGCGGGGCGTCATCGTCGAAAGCGGCCCGGCCGCGCGGGTGCTGACCGCGCCCTCGCATCCTTATACGCAGGAACTCGTGGCCGCGGTGCCCGTCCTGGAGGCGCCCGAGGCGGCATCCCGGCAGGCGTGAATGTACTGGTACCAGTACAAAACTGCCGCCTTACCCGCTACCAGAGGGTACTTTGGTAAAAAATGTCCTGAAATTGCGAGATCATCGTGGCGCCGCCGATTTGCCCGTGTCGCCCGCCCGGATCGCCTTGGCAGGCACCAGCCGGGCGAGGTCCGCGCCTTCGACCAGCCGGATCCCGGCCTTGGCGGCAAAGGCCCGCGCGGTATCGGTCACCTCCGCGCTTGCGATGTAGATCGAGTCATGGGCGTCGTGCGCCTCGCGCGCCGCATCCAGCTCGCGCAGCATCTCCACTCCAGCGCGCGCGACTTTCCAGCGCTTGCCGGCCACCAGCGTGACGCGGCCGGCCTTGACCAGCTCGAGGTCCGCGCCCGCCCGGCCGATTCGCTTGACCCCGTACCCGTCGCGGCGAAACCCTTCTTCGAGCGCGGTGGAGAACTCCTGCCAGGACAACGCCCGCAGGGCCCCGAGGTTGCCCGCAACGGCGTCGGCACTGGGTGCGCGCAGCTGCTTCCAGAGCGTGTTAGCCGAGATGACGATGAACGGCAGCGCAAGGAAGATCGCGTAGATCGAATACTCGGCCGGGATGACGAGGCGGCCCAGCGCAAACAGCGCGGCGGCGATGGCGCCGCTGACCCACCACGGGGAGCGCAGCAGGATCGCGAAAATGGAGTTCTGGTGCATTTTGAGTTTCATGGCCGGCATCTTGCCCGGTTTCCGCCGTCGCGCGCATGGCGAAACGCGAAAGTCCCGCGGCGCCGGCGGCGGGCGGGTCGATTAAGATAGGCACGCAGCGACCCCAAGGAGAAACACCGCATGCAGACCGTTCACGACCTCGTGCGCCTGGCCGCCGCGCGCCGCCCGGATCACCTGGCGATTGCGGACGACCGCACCGATCGCCGCCTGACCTACCGCGACCTGCTCGCCGAGATCGACGCCTGCGCGGCGGGATTCGCGGCGCAGGGGCTGGGGCCGGGCAAGATCGTCGCGACGGTGCTGCCCAACCTGTTCGAGCATGCGATCGCGTTGCTTGCGCTGCATCGGCTGGGCGCGGTGCCGGCGATGATCAACGCGCGTTTGAAGCCGGACGAAGCCGCCGGCCTCGCCAAGCAAGGCGGGATGGCCGGCGCGATCCTGCTGCCGGACGAAGCGATGGCTCGCGCCCTGAAGGAAGTCCTGCCTTCGGGCGCCCCGCTGATCACCGTGGGGACGGGCCCGGCCGGGACACGCGCACTGGACGCCTGCCGCGGCGACGCCGGATCGCTCGCGCCCTGGAAGTCGCCGGATCCCGAGGCGCTCGCGTTCGTGCTCTACACCTCCGGAACGACCGGCCTGCCAAAAGGAGTGATGGTCCCGCATCGCGCGACGGACGCGCGGGTGCTCTACATGGCGATGCAGTGCGGCGTGATGCACGGCACGCACAACAAGGTGCTTGGGCTGATGCCGCTGTTCCATGCGGTCGGCTTTTTTTCGGGTCTCCTGGGCGCGCTCGCTTTCGACGGCACTTACTACTTGTGCTCGGTCTTCGATCCAGCGCGCGCCATGGAGACGATCGAGCGCGAGGGCATCACCCTCCTGTACGGCTCGCCAACGCATTTCCACGGATTGCTCTGCGCGCCCAACTTTTCAGCCGAGCGCATCAAGAGCGTCCAGACCGTGATCTATGCCGGCGCGGCAATGCCGGGTCCGTTGCTCGAGCGCGTCGCTGCGGCGTTCCCGGGGCGCAAGATGACCAACATCTACGGCACCACCGAGATCATGAACGGGCTCTACTTCCCCGAGCCCGCGGGACGGCCGCACCTTTACCGGCCCGGCTACTACTCCAGCGTGCGCGTCGGGCGCATCGGCGGCACGGTCGAGGATGTGGCCGACATCGGCGAGGAAGGCGAGCTGCTGATCGATGCGACCGCCGATGCGACTTTCCTCGGCTACCTCAACCGGCCCGAGGCGACCGCGGAGAAAATGCAGGGCGGCTGGTACCGCACCGGCGACATCGCGATGCGCCGCGAGGACGGCGACCTCGAAGTGCGCGGTCGCGTGGACGACATGATCATCACCGGCGCCGAGAACGTGCACCCTTACGAAGTCGAGGCCACCCTGGCCCGCCATGCGGGGATTGCGGAGGTCGTGGTGCTCGGCGTCCCCGACGAGCGCTGGGGCGAGATCGTGGTCGCCTGCGTAAAGCCCGGCGCCGCACGCCCGAGCGAGGATGACCTGGATCGCTTCTGCCGCGATTCCACGCTCGCCAACTACAAGCGCCCTCGCGCCTATGTCTTCTTCGACGAGATCCCGCGCAACGCGGCCAACAAGGTCCTGCGCCGCGTGCTGCGCGAGAACGCGCATACGGCCCTGGCCCGCAAGAAGGCCTGAGCAATGTTCCTCCGAAACAGCTGGTATGTCGCCGCGTGGGCCGAGGAGATCGGCCGTCTCGCGATGCTCAGGCGCATCCTGCTGGGCGAGCCCGTGGTGCTCTATCGCCGCACGGACGGCAAGCCCGTGGCACTGGAAGACCGTTGCTGCCATCGGCACGCCCCGCTCTCTTCCGGGCGCGTGCGCGGCGACAACCTCGAGTGCGGCTATCACGGGTTTACCTACGACCCGTCCGGCAAGTGCGTGAAGATCCCGGCGCAAGACACGATCCCGCCGAACGCCCGCGTCAGGAGCTATCCAGTGGTCGAGCGCCACAAGCTGGTGTGGATCTGGATGGGCGACCCCGGACGGGCGGACGAATCGGCCATCGAGGATTTCCACTGGCTGGACGACCCGGCGTGGCGCTTCAAGGGCGAAAGGCTGGAGCTCCCGGGCAACTACCTGCTGCTGGTGGAGAACCTCTGCGACCTGACGCACCTGCCCTTCGTACATTCTTCGTCGCTGGGCACGACCGCGATCCCGCCGAAGGAAGGCGCGCTCGAGACGCGCAAGGAGGGCAACGCGGTCATCGTCGAGCGCTGGACCGAGAACGTGCCGGTCACGTCGTACTTCCGCGCCATCGCGGGATTTCCGCGCGAAGCGATCGTCGACCGCTGGATGCACCTGGTCTTCACGCCGCCGGCGTATGTGCGCCTTGATATCGGCGCCGCGCTTGCGGGAAGCGGCGCGCGAGCCGGCGACCGCTCAAAAGGCGTGACGACGCGCAACCTCAACGCAATCACCCCCGAGACAGAGAAATCCAGCCATTACTTCTGGGCGCAGGCGCAGGACTTCGGCACCGGAGACCCGAGTATTTCGGACCTCGATTTTCGACTCACGCACGGCGCATTCCTCGAGGACCTGAAGATGATCGCCGGCCAGCAGGCGAATATCGACCTCGACCCGGCGGTGCCGCGCGTGAATATCTCGACGGATACGGGCGGGGTGCAGGCGCGGCGCGTGGTTGAGTCCTTGATCGCCGCGGAACAAGCTGGAAAACCCAGGCGAATCGAGCGCCACGCGCTTATGCCCTGACGCGCCCGCCTCGACGAGTCAGGCGCGCAGGGCGTCCGTCAGGGACCTACTCCTTGATCGCGGAAACGGTCTTGGCGGAGCGGTTGTACTTCAGCGTGAGCTTGTTGATCTCGCACAGGTCGAGGTCTTCCCACGTGACTTCGGCGTTGTTGTCGTCGAACACCACCTTGATGTCCTGCACGCAGTTGGCCGAGTCGCTGAACTTGAACAGCTTGGACTTGCTGTTTGCCAATTCCCCGTCGCCCAGGCGATCCCTGCCCCACGCGTTCTTGTTGGCCGCCGAGATATAGACCTCGCGGATCGTGTAGCCCGTCCCGTTGACCAGGGTGAAATCGGCGTCACCTGCAAGAGCCGCGACGGAGGACAGCGCGAGGGTGGCTGCGATAAGCGATGACCAAAGATGGCGCATGTTCAGTTCCTATATGGGGAAATATTTGGTGGACCGGATCGCGACGTTCGTCGCGCGGGCGGATGATACGGGAAACGCGGCTCCAGCCCTTCACCAACTCGAACTTTTGCAGAATCGATCGCTGTCAGGTGCGCGCAAGCCGCTGCAAACCGCCTACGCAGCAGGCATCGCCTCGAGCTGCTTAGCGGATTGGGATAGGCCTTTCAAGATCGCATCGAGCACGTGATGCGGAAAATCCTTCGGCACAGCCTGTTGGACCGATGCGATTACCACAGGCGTTGCTGCGAGAATTTCCTTGATCAGCGGCTCCGCCGTTTCTCCCAGGCCGCACTGGGTGGCCAGGTCATTGAAGTGCCTGCGCTGGATGTCCTTCAACAGGTAGTGTTTGTTCTTGCCCCGCACCGACATCGCAAGTCTGGCGTTGTGCCATGAAATTTTGCTGGGGCCTTCGCCAATGATGGGCCATATTGACAGCACATCGTAGAGCGGTGTCAGTTGAAAGCGGCCTTGCCTGAGGATGCGGATACTGAAGTTCTTTGCGTGACCGTCGGTGGCGGCGAGCATCCAGAACAGAAGCTGGGCCTTGATGAGGCACGCCAGATCGGCGTCGCGATTGATCGAACCTCGCAGTATTCGCGCGATATCGACAATGCCCGGCCCGCCATCGCGTTCATATTTCATGGAGGACGGCGTGGCGGTGGCTTGGCAGAAGTCTTCCTGCACGAGACGCAGCCAGTATTTCCCGCTCGAATGGAGTTGCCGATCGAATCTTTCCACCACGAGCACCTTCTGCGCGCCGAATCGGCCGATATCGCAATGTGCGACGGGCAATCCGTAGGCGCGCAGTATCCTTGCACAGAGCCATTCATTTTCGATCGACGTGCTCATGTCGGCCTGCATTCCCCCCACCAGGCCGAGCGGCAGCTTGAAGATGTGGGTGGTGGGTGTGGCGCCCAGCGGCCGGCACCATTGGCCGTCGTGGCGCAGGAAGGCGGTTTTTTCCTGGGCGCCCGCAATCGAAATGCGCAAATCGCCGTCCCCGGGATGTGCCGCGAGAGACGAAGGCGATACGGTTTCGACTAAGGCCCGCTCGACTTCTGCTTCGGAAAGCGGCAGCGCATCGATCGTGTTCACGTCCTTGGGTTCTTCATCGGGCGGGAGCAACTGAACCGCGCCTACGCAATCGCGCCCGATTGCCGCGAGGAGATCGAAGGGGTTGCGCGAAGGAGAGTGAAAGCGATCCTGGATCCGCTTTCGAATCGGATCGGCATCTGGCAGCAGATTGTCGAAGTACGCCTCGACGGGCCTGCCCTTGATCGAGCCCTCATCCAGGCTCAGGGGCAGCGAGAGCGAGAGCGCGCGCCCTTCCTCGGATTCGACCCAATCGGAGTCGTACTGGAATTCAGTCTCACGACGGGACGGAATACGCCACTCACCTGCGCGTGTGCCGTTGACCCATACCGAAAGCGCGCGGGCGCGGGATTTACGGCCCAATGGCTACCACTCGGTTTTGGATGGGCGTTGTGCGGACGACCTGTCCTGGATCACCAGTTCGAGGCCGAGCAGGTTCGTGAGATCCAGTAGCCGCTCAACTGTGAGAGTGCCGGGGCTCGTTTCAATCTCGGACAGACGGTTCTGGCTGATTGCCAGTTTGGCTGCCAGTGTGCGTTGAGAGAGTTTGGAAGCGCGCCTTCGGGTCGCAAGGATCCGTCCAAGTTGGGCGCTGCGGGCCAGGATCTGTTTCATGTGGATCTCTATCGGTATTGTCGATATACTTAATATATCGGTTTTAACGATAAATATCAATTATCGCTTTTGGCGATACTCACGTCGTCCGCTGTGGCTAGAGCAGAGACCGGCGATCCGTCCGGCATCGTCAGCTTGAACTGTGCCCTCGATCGTTCCAACGCGTTTGTCAGTTTCATGATTGCGATGAGCGCATCGACTTCCGAGTAATCGAATGCAACGGTCCAAGCCTGCATCAGAGCGAGCGCCCGAATGTGGCCATCAGGAATATTTTGTCCGGAAAGCTGGCGCTGGCAGTCCACATATTCTTCGTGGAAAAGCACTGGAATGATGATGCGGGCTTCGCCCGTTCGAGACAGCTCCGCATTCATCACGAGCCTTGAAATGCGTCCATTGCCATCCGAGAATGGGTGCACTTCCGAGATAAAAAAGGCGAGGTAAATCGCCCTCGCAAGTCCCTCGGGAACACTTCTGGCGAGGGTTGACCCCTCGATGAGAGTCCCTCGCACAAGGGCAGGATCCACGAACCAGGTTGTTCCCGCCCGGTTTGGATCGAGCTTGAACTGCCCTGGATTCACCTCCGGTCGCATTTGCATCATTGCCGCATGGCGCGCAGCGAGTTCCTTGGGGAAATCCGTCCCGAGCGGCGGAACGGCTTCCCGCCACGGTGATTGCAGCGCCTGGCGAAAAACTCCCAGTACATCGTGCGAGTCCTTGGGACGATTTTCGACTAGCCGGCCCTCGAGCGCAATCTCCATTGCCTGCGCTATTTCGAACTCGGTCCCTTCGACATAATTCGAGAAGTAGGACTCCAAGAACGCGAAATTCGAACGTGCCGGCTCTTCGGTAGCTATCGCGGGGCGACGTGGAACGGCTTCGGTACGCAGCTTGGACGCCAGAATTTCGAATCGATCCAGGCGTTCCTTGTCGATAGGCGTTCTCTTCGCAACGAGTCTGCCCTCCTTGGTCTTGAGCTTTCCATCAGAGTGAGTGGAAAGCAGCGCGCCGATCAAACCCTCCAGCTTCGCAAATTCTTTCTCGAGGCCGAGGGGTTTAGCGAGATCGCGCGCCGTGTCGCGAATCAAGTTGAGCTCGGTTTCGCCGCTTGCGTTCATGACCTTGACGAGCCTTTGTTCGACGGCTTCGTCTCCTGCCGACCTCCGGCGAGGTCCGCGCGACTGGGTGAGATTTTCCAAGAGTTGCCTCGGGCGGGACGCGAAGTGCAGTCCAGCATTGCCAATTGGCATGTCTCCCGGTAGCGCAGACAGCCCCTTCACCAGCAGTGCGGTAAGGCCGGGCAACTCGATCTTTTTGTTGTATCGCGTTGGATGGCTAACGATAATCGTGTCGTCCGGCGTGATGCCCCCTACATACGCACTGCGGTGCGATACGACTCCGCCTGGCACCATCGCCCCCAAGATTCGGCTCCAATTCCTGCGAACAATCGCTGCCTGTGTCTTGGGATCCTGTTCGCGGACGTAGACTCCTTCCGCCAAAGGAGTCAGTTCCCCTTCTTTGGCCCTCCGTTGGATCGCGCGTGCTTCCGCCTCCGGCGCACTACGGGTTATCAGGACTTCTTCTTGTCGCGGGTCGGCTAATTGGCGCATCGGATAGGCTTAAAGTGTCGTCTAATGGCTAATTATAGGGGGTTTTGTCGGTTTATGGCTAATAATATGTCTCAGCACTTTGTCGTCTCGTGCCTAATAGAAAGCGAGCTACTTTAGCCACTGTCGTTATATAGCTATCTTTGTGGGCTGTCTGTCGTTAAAAAGCTACGCCCCGGTTGGCGATACCGACCCGGTCCATGGCGCCTTACGTCGGTTCAAACCTTGCACCCGGAGCCGTAATGACGTTGGCGTTACGGCGGGATAGAATGCGTCCTCGCAAACCGGACCACGACTATGAAATCCGCCGCCGCGCCCCCCGCAAAACCCCCCAAGCCCGCTCGGCGAGAGACGCTCAACCTGCGTATTCCGGCGGCAGAGCGCAGCCTGATCGACCGCGCCGCGCAATCGCGTGGCAAGACCAGAACCGATTTCATCCTCAGCGCCGCGCGCCGAGCCGCCGAGGAAACACTGCTGGACCAGACCCTGTTCCAGGTCAGCCCCGCCGCGTACGCCAAGTTCCTGGCGCGCCTGGACTCGCCGCCAAATCCCAACGAGCGTCTGCAGCGCGCGTTGAAGGCGACGCCGCCTTGGCCGCAGGACTGACTTCGGTGGCATGCTGCTTGCCCCTGAGCCGCTGACCTCGGAGCATAGGCTCCAAGGCTTCGACAGCGGCGTTGCGTCGCTTGACGAATGGCTGCAGCGTCGGGCGCTCCAGAACCAGGCGAGCGGCGCTTCACGCACCTTCGTGGTCTGCAAAGCCGAGCGGGTCGTCGCTTACTACGCGCTGGCCGCCAGCGCGGTGGCGTCGAACGCTTCGCCAGGGCGCTTCCGGCGCAACATGCCCGATCCGATCCCGGTGGTCGTGCTGGGCCGCCTGGCCATCAGCCGCTCCCATCAAGGCCGCGGGCTCGGTCGCGCCTTGTTTCAGGACGCGGCCAGGCGCATCGTCCATGCGGCCGACACCATCGGGATACGCGGCCTGCTGGTGCATGCGATCTCGGATGAAGCCAGGGCCTTCTACCTGCGACTCGGCCTTGATCCTTCACCGTTCGAACCGATGACCTTGATGGCGACGCTGCCCGACCTCAAGGCCGCCCTCCAGTGAGCCGCCATCGGGCCGGACGGTCGGGCTCCTGAAAGTAGACTGCGAAGTCACGCGGCAGGCTTCGCCACAAGCTGCCGAGCCGATTGCGACAGCCCGTTCAAGATCGACTCAGTCCGCCATTTTTCTCAGACGTTGAAGCGAAAGTGCATGACGTCCCCATCATGCACCACGTACTCCTTGCCTTCGACGCGCATCTTGCCGTGCTCCTTGGCGCCGTGCTCGCCCTTGCCGGCAATGAAGTCCGGGTAGGCGATCACCTCCGCACGGATGAATCCGTGCTCGAAATCGGTATGGATCACCCCGGCGGCCTGCGGCGCGGTCGCGCCGATCGCAACCGTCCAGGCGCGTACTTCCTTGGGACCGGCAGTGAAATAGGTCTGCAGGCCCATCAGCTTGTAGCCGGCGCGGATCACGCGGTTTAAGCCCGGCTCCTCCAGCCCCAGGTCCTCCAGGAAGATTTTCTTCTCCTCGTCTTCGAGGTCGGCCATCTGCGATTCAAGAGCCGCACAGATCGCGACTACAGGCGCGCCCTCCTTCTTCGCATGCGCTTCGACCGCGTCGAGCAAGGGGTTGTCGCGGAATCCCTTCTCATCGACGTTTGCGACATACATCGTCGGCTTCATGGTCAGCAGGAACAACGGCTTGATCACCACCAACTCCTCCTTGGCGAGATCGACGGCGCGCGCAGGCAGGCCCTGGTCGAGCGCTTTCTGCACTTTCTCCAGCACCGCGACCAGGCGCTGCGCCTCCTTGTCGCCGCCGGTCTTGGCGAGCTTCACGTTCTTGGAGAGTTGCTTTTCGACGGTGGCAAGGTCGGCCAGCGCAAGCTCGGTGTTGATGGTCTCGATATCCGAGACCGGATCGATCTTGCCGGCGACGTGAACCACGTTTTCGTCCACGAAGCAGCGCACCACGTGCGCGATCGCATCGGTCTCGCGGATGTTGGCCAGGAACTGGTTGCCCAGGCCCTCGCCTTTGGATGCGCCGGCGACAAGGCCCGCGATGTCGACGAACTCGACCACCGCCGGCAGCACTTTCTGCGGCTTCACGATCGCCGCAAGCTTGCCAAGGCGGGGATCGGGGACTTCGACGATGCCCACGTTCGGCTCGATCGTGCAGAACGGATAGTTCTCCGCGGCGATGCCGGCCTTGGTCAGCGCATTGAACAGGGTGGACTTGCCTACGTTGGGCAGGCCAACGATGCCGCATTTCAGGCTCATGTCAGGGATTCCTTCACCGGGGGTTCTTTTGGTGGTTTGGGTTTGGTGTGCAGCTTGTGCATCGCGCGCTCGACGTCGCCCGCAACGGCGAGCGGCAGGATCTCGAGCGCACGGTCGATCGTCTCTTCGATCGCTTCGCGGTCGAGCTTGGAAGGCCGGGTCAATACGTAGTCTGAAACCAGGTCGCGCTCGCCGGGGTGGCCGATCCCGAAGCGCAGGCGCCAGTAGTCGTTGGTCCCCAGCTGCGCCGAGATGTCCTTGAGGCCGTTGTGCCCGCCGACGCCGCCGCCGAGTTTCATCTTCACCACGCCGGGCAGGAAATCGAGTTCGTCGTGCGCGACCAGTATTTCGGCCGGCGCGAGCTTGAAAAAGCCCGCCAGCGCCGCAACCGAGCGGCCCGAAAGGTTCATGAAAGTGGTGGGCATGAGCAGCCACGCGCCGGAGCTTTCGTCGCGTCCCGCCAGGCCGTGGTACTTGCCTTCCTTTTTCAGTGCAACGCGCTTGGCATCGGCGAATTTCTCGACCAGCCGGTAGCCCGCGTTATGCCGCGTGCCTTCGTATTCCTTGCCCGGATTGCCCAGGCCGACGATGAGACGGATTGCCATGGGTCCAAAAAAAAGCGGCAAGGCCGGATGCGCCCTTGCCGCCCTTTCCTATCGCCTGATTTACTTTTTGTCTTTTTTGTCGCCGCCCTTGTCTGCGGCTTTGGCACCGGCGGCGGGCTTCGCGCCGGCGGCCGGCTTCCCACCACCCTTGACGTCGGCGGCCTTGTCGCCTTCCTTGGCGGGCTCGGCCTGCTTGCTGGCCGGCACATCCCCCGCGGCTGGCGCTGCGGCCGTGGTTTCTTCCTCGACCACTGCGAGCTGCGGCACGAGCACCGACACGACCACGGGGTTCTCCTTCTTGTGCAGCACGGCTTCGACGCCCTTGGGCAGCGTGATGTCCTTGGCATGCACCGTGTAGCCCACCGTAGCGTTGGAAAGGTCGATTTCGATGAACTCGGGCAGGTCGTCCGGCAGGCAGGTGATGTTGAGCTCGTTCAGCACGTGGCTCACGACCCCGCCCTGCTCCTTGACTGCCTGCGACTGCTCGGCGTTGATGAAGTGCAGCGGCACCTTCATGTGGATCTTACGGTCCTTGGCGACGCGCTGGAAGTCGATGTGCTGCACCTGCAGCTTGAAGGGATGCATGTTGAAGGAGCGCAGCAGCACGGCTTCCTTCTCGCCTTCAAGGTCGAGCGTCAGGATCGACGCGTGGAAAGCCTCGCGCGAAAGGTTCCGCGCCAGCTCCTTGTGGTCCAGCTCGATGTTCACCGGTTCCGACGTCCCACCGTACACGATGCCGGGCACTTTTCCGGCATTGCGCAGGCGGCGGCTCGCACCCGTTCCCTGCAAAACGCGCTTTTTCGCGCTGACTTCGATTTTCATGACTGCTCCTAAAGTTACGCGGCCCGCGACCAGGCACACGTCAAATTGGGACGCAGGGGACACCCCCGCACCCCGCAAAAACTATTCGACAAACAGCGAGCTCACCGAATCCTCGCTGAAGATCCTCAAAATCGTTTCAGCCAGCAGGCCGGCCACCGACAGCTGGCGGATCTTCGCGCACGCCCGCGCGTCCTCGCGCAAGGGAATTGTGTCCGTCACCACCAGCTCGTCCATGTCCGACTCCGCGATCCTGCCCACCGCGCCGCCCGAGAGCACAGCGTGCGTGCAATACGCAACCACCTTCGTGGCGCCTTCCTGCTTGAGCACCTGCGCGGCCTTGCAAAGCGTGCCCGCCGTATCGACCATGTCGTCCATGATCACGCACGTGCGGCCTTCGACCTCGCCGATGATGTTCATGACTTCCGAAACATTGGCCTTCGGGCGCCGCTTGTCGATGATCGCCAGGTCCGACTCCAGGCGCTTGGCCAGCGCCCTTGCCCGCACCACACCGCCCACGTCCGGCGACACGACGATCAGGTTGTCGTACCGCATCTTCCATACGTCGCCGAGCAACACCGGCGCCGCGTAAATATTGTCCACCGGGATATCGAAAAATCCCTGGATCTGGTCCGCATGCAGATCCATCGTCAGCACGCGCGCCACGCCCACCGCCGTCAGCATGTTGGCCACGACCTTCGCGCTGATCGCAACCCGCGCCGAGCGGGGCCGGCGGTCCTGCCGTCCGTATCCGAAATACGGGATTGCCGCGGTGACCCTCGCGGCCGACGAGCGCTTTAACGCGTCGACCATCACCATGAGCTCCATGAGGCTGTCGTTGGTGGGCATGCAGGTCGGCTGCAGCACGAAGACGTCCTTGCCGCGCACGTTCTCCAGCAACTCCACCATCACTTCGCCATCGGAGAACTTGCCGACGATGGCGCGCCCGACACCGATGTTCAGGTGCTTGACGACGTCCTGGGCCAGCCGCGGATTGGCGTTGCCCGTAAATACCATCAAGCGTTCCAGCACTCTTGCCGGTACCAGGTTGGCCATGTCCTCGACTCTCAGGCTTTAAAGCAGTCAATCGTGGCTGGGGAGGAAGGATTCGAACCTTCGCATGCCGGAATCAAAATCCGGTGCCTTAACCAGCTTGGCGACTCCCCAAAATTTATTTCCGTACTTACGCGTCTCCGGCCAGGTTTCGCAGCGGGTGCTCGTCGAGGCCGCGGGCCACGAACCCCCGCATTCCCTCCGGCAACCGCGCCTGGACCGCGCGCGCTTCCTCTTCGGTTTCGTATCCGGCGAATACACAGGCACCGGAGCCGGTCATTCGCGCGTCGCCATACCGCGAAAGCCACTCCAGATGCTCGCCGATCTGTGGATAAAGGGCTGTCGCGACCGTCTGAAGATCGTTCTTTCCGAGACCCGGCAAAAAGGCCGGTATTCTGAGTGCTTTCGTAGCCCGTGTCAACGCGACAGAGGCGAAGATTTCTTTTGTGGATACCGATACTTGCGGCGTCAGCACGAGGTACCACGCGGGGGGCGCGGAAAGCGCTGTAAGCCGCTCGCCCACCCCTTCGCCGAACGCGGTTTTCCCGAACACGAATACTGGCACGTCGGCACCGAGCCCGAGCGCGAGTTTCATCAATTCGGACCGCGTGTAGCCGAGCTTCCATTCGTGGTTGAGCACCAGCAGCACCGTAGCCGCATCCGAGGATCCGCCGCCCAGGCCTGCGCCGATCGGCAGGCGTTTCGTGAGCGCGATATCCGCGCCGAGGCTGGATGCCGCCGCTCCTATGCGACCGCTCGCGTGCTGCTGCAACGCCCGGGCCGCGCGCAGGCAGAGATCCGACCCGGCATCGACGCCGGGCGTCTCGTTGACGCGCCTGATCACCCCATCGTCGCGAGTCGTGATGCCGATCTCGTCGCCGTAGTCGATGAACCGGAACACGGTCTGCAGCAGGTGATAGCCATCCTCCCTGCGGCCGAGTACGTGCAGGAAGAGGTTCAGCTTGGCGGGTGCCGGGTACCATTGGAACTGAGGGAAGAACTGCGGCATGGACGGATGCGCGCACGCGCGCCTAGCGCGGTTGCGGGCCCAGTTTCCAGTCGTGGATCGCGAGGCGAAGCTCGATGCCCGGATAGGTGAGCTTCAGGCGCGTCGGCAGGCCGTCGGGACGATATTCCTGGTACTCGACATGCCAGCCGTTCTGGTCGAGGCCGGAGATCCTTCCCTGGCCGTCGCGCACGACCGTGGCGTGCGAACCTTCGACCGCCTTGCCCCGAACCCAATCGGTCAGGCCGGCCAGCGGCAGCCTGAAACCCAAAACCTGTTCGGTCAGCGCCTCGGCATCGTTCGCGCGGTAGTCGCGCAGCTCGGCCGTCGTCAGCACGACCTCATTGCCGTTGCGTACGATGCGCGCAACACTCGATCCGACCGGGGTCGTGATGAGCAGCTCGTCCGACGCCTTCGAGTGCCGCCAGGCCACGTTGCCGGAAGCGGCTTCCTCCTTGAAGCGGGTCGCTATGCGCCCTTTGAGCTCGAACTCGATCGTTTCCTGGTCGGCGAGCGGCCGCAGCCCGGCGCAGCCGGACACCGCGAATGCGAAAAGAAAGGCGAGTGCGCTAAGGAGGTGCTTCACGGCTGTGCAGTCGACGCGCGAAGGCGTCAGGGCTTGAAGCGTTTGATGGTCTTCTGCAGCGCTTCGTTGTCCGGCGCGATCTTGGTCGCCTCGTTCCAGATGCGCTCGGCCTCGGCGCGTTCGCCGGACACCCAGAGGACTTCGCCCAGGTGGGCGCCGATCTCGCCGTCGGGCCGTCCCTTGTAGGCGCGGCGCAGGTGCTCGAGGGCGCGCGGGAGATCGCCCATGCGGTAGTAAATCCAGCCCATGCTGTCGACGATGAACAGATCCTGCGGCGCGAGGATCATGGCCTTTTCGATGAGTTTCTTGGCCTCGTCCAGCCGCACGTTCCGGTCCGCGAAGGAATAACCGAGCGCGTTGTAGGCGTGGGCATGATCGGGCCGGATCTTGATGAGCTTGAGCAGGTCCGACTCGAGGATGTCGTAGCGCTCGAGCTTCTCGGCGGTAAGCGCACGGTCGTAGAGCAGGTCGGGCTGGTCGGGCTGGGACTGCAGGGCGCTGTCCAGCACCTTGAAGGCCTCGGCGTTCTGGTTGACCTCGCGCAACAGCTGCGCTTCGGCGATCAGCATTTGCGTCTGTTGCTCGCCGGCGTTCACCTTGCGCAGGAAATCGCGCGCCTCGGCGAGTTTGCCCTGCTTGGAGAGGATCTGCGCATACCGCAGCCGCGAAGGGATGAACTGGTCGCCCGACTCGATCTGCGAGTACCACTTGAGCGCGCCGGGGAAGTCTTTCTTCTCTTCGGCGACCTGGCCGAGCGTGAATCGCACGCCGTCCTTGTCGCGAAACCGCATGTCCAGCAGGCGGCTCAGGTAATTCTCGCTCGCATCGAAATCCTTGATCTGCACGGAGAGCAACCCGACCGCGTACAGGACATCGGTGTTGTCCGGATGCTGCTTGAGCAGCGCCTGGAACTGGGTACGCGCTTCGGGCAGCTTCTTGTCGAGCACCAGCAGCCGCGCATAGTTGAGCCCTGCTTCGCGCGACGCCGGATACTTCTGCACGAAAGAGGCCAGGCGGGCTTCGGCTTCGGCCGGGGACTTGGGCTGCAGCAACTGGGCTTCGAAGATGGCCGGCAGGTCCCAGTCGGGCTTCAGCTGGGCCGCGCGACGCACTTCTTCGAGCGCGAGGGCTTCGTCCTCGGCGCCTGCCGCAGCCTGCGCCACCGCGAACCGCGCCTGCGGCAGCGACGGGTATGCAGCCGCGAGCTTTCGAACGATCGCGAGGTTCGTTGCCTTGTCCGGATTCTGGGCGAGGAACCGGTTGATCTGCAGGAAACCGTTCACGGCTGCGGTCTCGTTGTTCGAGAAAAGCTTCATGAGGTACGGCTCGGCTTCCTCGACGCGCCGTGCGCCGATGAGCAGTCCCCCCATGGTTTGCACTGCAAGCATGGAACCGGGCTCGGCCTCGTACCAGACCGTGGCGGCTTCGAGCGCGAGCTTCGGCAGGCGCGCGTGGTTCGCTATCTCGGCGGCGCGCCGGGCGACCCGTGGATCGCGCGTGCGCTTGGCGAGGTCGACATACGTTTGCGCCGAGTAGCCCGAGTCCTCGCGCTGTGCCGCGATTTCCGCGAGCAGCAGGCCGAGCAGCACCTGCTCGGTCAGCTCCTGCTTGGGCAGCGTGGAGTCGTCTCTCTTCGGCGTCGGTGTGTTGGTGAGGGTCGGCGTCGGCTCGTCGTCATCGTCATCGCCGTCGATATCCCGCACGGTGGCTTGCGCCAGGACGCTTGTCGCGAACGCGAGCGCAAGCGTTGCCGCAAGCACGCGCAGCGGCGCCGCGGGAACCTGAAAATTCCACGGGAGTCTTCGAATCAACACAGGGGGGGAGAGGGACGAATCACGCTGTCGGTCACGGGTCATATTAGGTATATTTGCCGCTCCGCACAAGCGCGGACCATGCAAATAGCCCGCCTTTGACCCGGGGCGCGACGCAAAGTTCTGCCATGCCCGAATTACCCGAAGTCGAGATTACGCGCCGCGGGATCGAGCCCCATCTCAAAGGGCGAACGATCACGGGCGTCGAGGTGCGCGAATCGCGCCTGCGCTGGGCGATCCCGCCGGAAGTCGAAGCGCTCGCGGGCTGCAAGATCGTCTCGGTGAAGCGGCGCGGGAAGTACATCCTCGTGGACTGCGGCCGGGGCTCGCTGATCCTGCACCTCGGGATGTCCGGAAGCTTACGCATCGTTGAGCAAGGCACCCCCGCAGCCAAGCATGATCACTTCGACCTGACCGTGGGGTCGCGCACGGGGTCGCACACGGGGTCGCACACACTGCGACTTCGTGATCCGCGAAGGTTCGGGGCGGTGCTCTGGACAGAGGACGACCCGGGCGCCCACCGGCTGCTGTCGGGGCTCGGCGTGGAACCGTTGTCACCGACGTTCGATGCCAAGCTCCTGCATTCGCTCACGCGCGGCCATCGCGTGGCGATCAAGCTCCTCCTCATGGATGCGAAGCGGATCGTGGGCGTGGGCAACATCTACGCGAACGAGAGCCTGTTCCGCGCCGGCATCCACCCGCGAACAAAGTCCGCGCGTGTGTCGCTGGAGCGCAGCCGCAAGCTCGTGGTTGAAATCAAGAAGACCCTCGAGGAAGCGATTCGCGCGGGCGGCTCGAGCTTGCGCGATTTCGTGCACAGCGACGGCAGCACCGGTTATGCGCAGCAGAACTACCGGGTCTACGGACGCACGGGCGAACCGTGCAGGAAATGCGGCACGCCGATCAGGCGCGTGGTGATGGGACAGCGTGCGACCTTCTATTGCCCGTCCTGCCAGAAATAGCCGGCTTCAGCCGCCGAGGGACTTGACCTTGTCCCTGAGCTTGTCGCGCACGAGGGGATGGACGAACTTGGATACGTCGCCGCCGAGCGTGGCGATCTCGCGAACCAGGGTTGCCGAGATGAACATGTGCTGCTCGGAGGGCGTAAGGAACACGGTCTCCACGTCCGGATAGAGGTTGCGGTTCATCCCGGCGAGCTGGAACTCGTACTCGAAATCGGAAACGGCGCGCAGCCCGCGCATGATCACGCGCGCGTTGTGCTGGTGGATGAAGTTGATGAGCAGCCCGCTGAAGCCCACCACCTTCACGTTGGTGAGGTCCTGCAGCACTTCGCGCGCTATGTCGACCCTTTCGGTCAGCGTGAAGAAGGGCTTCTTTGCGCGGCTGTCGGCGACGCCGACGATGACCGAGCTAAAAATGACTGCCGCCCGCCGCACGAGATCCTCGTGCCCGCGCGTGAGGGGATCAAACGTCCCCGGGTAGACCGCTCCGATCATCGTTCCACTCCAGCAATTGAAAACTGACCTGTCCCGCCCGGCTGCGCTTCAGCTCGCGCCAGCGCCCTTGCGATTCAACCGGCGCTTCAACCGGAACAGGCGCCTCGACATAGACGCGCGATCCGCTCTTCAGCACCTGCGACAGCCGCCCCAGCACTGCGGGGAGCACATTCTGCCTGAACGGGGGGTCGAGGAAAACCAAGTCGAACTGCTCCGTGGCCCTCGAAAGGTACGCCAGCGAGTCGCCGGATAAGACTTCCAGGTTCGTGGCCGCAAGCCTTTCCGCGTTTGCACGCAATGCCCGCACCGCGTGGGCCTCCCGCTCGACCAGCACGACGCGGCGCGCGCCGCGTGAAGCCGCTTCGAACCCCAACGCGCCGCTTCCTGCGAACAGGTCCAGGCACTCCAATCCGCCCAAGTCCTGTCCCAGCCAGTTGAAAAGGGTTTCGCGCACGCGGTCCGGTGTTGGCCGCAGGTCTTCGGCCGCCGGAAACCTGAGGACGCTCTTTTTCCAATTGCCGCCGATGATGCGCACGCGGCCCGCCGGGACTTGGTTCGATTTGGCCAATTTGGGTGGAGTGCGTTTGCTAAAATGTGGACCCATCTTAGCGGCTTTCCCCGCCGCTCATCTCCATGTTCGGCTTCCCGAAAAAACCTGCGCAGGACACCCCACCGACTCAGTCGTGGGCGGAACGGCTCAAGTCCGGTCTCTCGCGCACGCGCGACGCAATCGGCGAGATGTTCCGCATGGAGGTCATCGACGAAGCGCTCTACGATCATCTCGAGTCCGCTTTGCTGCGTGCGGACGTCGGAGTGGAGGCGTCGACCGAAATCGTCGAGGCGCTCCGGGTCGGCGTGCGAACGCAGGGCCTCACGGAACCCTCAGCGTTAAGGAAGCTGCTGCGCGAGGAGTTGCTCAGGCTCGTTGCGCCGCTCGAGAAGTCGCTCGAGCTTTCACGCGCAAAGCCGCTGGTGATCATGGTCGCGGGGGTCAACGGCGCGGGCAAGACGACTTCGATCGGGAAACTCGCAAAATACTTCCAGGGCCAGGGCAAGACAGTTCTCCTCGCAGCCGGCGACACTTTTCGCGCGGCGGCGCGCGAGCAGCTCGTGATCTGGGGCGAGCGCAACAACATCACTGTGATCGCGCAGCAATCCGGCGATCCGAGCGCGGTCATCTTCGACGCGGTCAGCGCGGCTGCGGCTCGCAAGATCGACATCGTGCTCGCGGACACGGCCGGACGGCTTCCGACACAGCTTCATCTCATGGACGAGATCCGCAAGGTCAAGCGGGTGATCGCCAAGGTCATGCCGGACGCGCCGCATGAGGTGATTCTCGTCCTGGATGCGAATACCGGCCAGAACACGTTGAACCAGGTCAAGGCTTTCGACGACGCGGTCGGGCTCACCGGACTGGTCCTGACCAAGCTGGACGGCACGGCCAAGGGCGGCGTGGTCGCCGCGCTTGCGCATATGCGCACCAAGACCCCAAAGTCGCGAGTCATCCCGCTCTACTTCGTCGGGGTCGGCGAAGGCATTGACGATCTGCGCCCGTTCAATGCGCGCGATTTCGTCGAGGCGCTCGTTGATTAGGTTTTCAAACGCCTCGAAGCGCTACCCCGGCGGGCAGGAGGCGCTCAGGAATGTCAGTTTCTCGATCGAACCCGGCGAGCTTGTTTTCCTGACCGGGCGCTCGGGCGCCGGCAAGTCGACCCTGTTCAAGCTGATCCCGGCCATCGAGCGGGCCACCAGCGGCTCCGTAATCGTAAACGGGCAGAACGTATCGGCGATCAAGCCGGCGGCGGTGCCCTTCCTGCGCCGCCATTTGGGACTGGTGTTCCAGGACCAGAAGCTCCTTTATGACCGCAGCGTCTTCGACAATGTGCTGCTCCCGCTTTCGTTTAGCGGGTTCGCGCCGAAGGAAGCCGCGAAGCGCGCACGCGCCGCACTGGACAAGGTCGGCCTGAGCGCGCGCGAGAAGCTCAACCCCATCCAGCTTTCCGGAGGCGAGCAGCAGCGCGTCGCAATCGCGCGCGCGGTCGCCAACCGGCCGTCAGTCCTCATCGCGGACGAGCCGACCGCCAACCTCGATGCCGATTCGGCGGCGTCCGTCATGCAGATCTTCGTGTCGTTCCAGCAGGTCGGCGTGACCGTGCTCATCGCAACCCATGATCTCGCACTGGTCGGGAAGATGGGCAATCGCGTCCTCAGGCTCGAACAGGGCAGGCTGGTGGAAGGCGGTGAGCCCGCGTGAGCGCATGGTTCTCCCAGCATGGGCAGGCGCTTCGCGGCGCGCTTCGCAAGCTCGCGAATCAACGGGCTTCGAGCTTCTTGAACGTGCTTGTGATCGGAATTGCTCTGGCGCTGCCCGCGGGCGGCTATGCACTCCTTGCCAATCTGCAGGGCGTGGCCACCCGGTTCGCGCTCGAACCGCAGCTCAGCGTGTTCCTCGATCCGGAACGAAAGCCGGCGGATCGCGAGGGGCTGGAGAAATGGGTCAGGGCCGACCCACGCGCCGGCGCGGTCCGTTTCGTTTCCAAGGACGCCGCGCTCGCCGAACTCAAGAAAACCGAGGGCATCGCCGAGGTTGTCGCTGCGCTCAACCTGAACCCGCTGCCCGACGCCTTGGTCATCAAGCTGCGGGAGGGCGCGCCGGGGCAGCTGGATGCGTTCGCGAACGAGCTTCGCAAGCGGCCCGGTGTGGCTCAGGTCCAGGCAGACTCTGGGTGGGCCCGACGCCTTGCGGCCCTGATCGAGATCGGCCGGCTCGCGATCGGGGTGCTGGGCGCCCTCCTGGCCGCCGGCATGGTCGCGGTCACCTTCAATACCATCCGTCTTCAGGTCCTGACCCAGCGCGAGGAAATCGAAGTCGCAAGGCTGCTCGGTGCTACCGACTCATTTGTTCGGCGTCCCTTTTACTACCTGGGCGCTCTCCAAGGAGTGGCCGGAGGCGGGGTCGGGCTGGCCATCCTCGCCGGGGGACTTTTTTTCATGAACCGTGGGGTCCGCACGCTGTCGGAAACATATGGTTCAGGATTCCAGCTCGCGTTCCTCACCTCCGGGGATGCCCTCGCGGTTGCCGCTCTTGCAGGGTTGCTCGGGTGGCTCGGGGCGTATCTCTCAGTAAGCATATACTTACGTGAAATAGAGCCAAGGTAGGTACGAGGGGTCCTCAGACTGGGAACTATCCACCCCTTTAGCACTCTAATCGCGAGAGTGCTAGAATTTGGGTACAAAGGAGATAATGCAATGCAAGGAACACTAAGTCTGCCGGCGCAATTTCCGGTTCCGATGCCGGCCGGGAGTCTGGATACGTACATCCAGACGGTCAATCGGTTTCCGCTCCTCACCTTGGAGCAGGAGCAGGATCTCGCACGCCGGTACCGCGACAAGGAAGACCTGGGCGCGGCCCGGGAGCTCGTTTTGTCTCACCTGCGGCTCGTAGTGTCAGTCGCCCGTGGTTACCTGGGCTATGGCCTGCCCCATGCCGACCTGATCCAGGAAGGCAACATCGGGCTGATGAAGGCGGTCAAGCGGTACGACCCGGAGCGGGGGGTTCGGCTTGTCTCTTTCGCGATCCACTGGGTCAAGGCCGAAATGCACGAGTACATACTGCGCAACTGGAGGCTGGTCAAGGTCGCCACCACCAAGGCCCAGCGCAAGCTGTTCTTCAACCTGCGCTCAATGAAGAAGGGGCTGGGCACGTTGTCACCCGAAGACGTCAATCGCATGGCCAGGGAGCTGAAGGTGAAGCCCGAGGAAGTCTCCGAGATGGAGATGCGGCTGGCCGGGCAGGAAATGACCTTCGAGGCGGACGAGGACGACGAAAGCTACGCGCCGGTGAATTACCTGGCCGCGGACGGCAACGCCGAGCCTTCGAAAGTGCTGGAGACGGAGCAATCGGAGCGCCTGCGCGCCGAAGGCCTCGCCAAGGCGCTGGAGAGCCTGGATGCCAGGAGCCGCCGGATCGTGGAGTCGCGCTGGCTGCAGGAGAAAGGCGGGCTCACGCTGCATGACCTCGCAGCAGAGTTCAAGGTTTCGGCCGAGCGTATCCGTCAGATCGAAGCCAAGGCGCTCGAGAAGATGCGCAAAGTGATGGGGCCTGTGCCCGCGTAAGTCTGGGCACGTGAGTAGTGGCGAGATGCTGATGCCACCCGAAAGAACGGCCGCCTTGTGTGGCCGCTTCTGTTTTCAGCCGCGCTTTTCCTTGAGCAGTGTCCGGACGTCTTCGACCAGCGTGCCGACCTGGTCGTGCTTGACGAACAGACGCAGGCGCCCTTCCCGGTCGAAGACATAGCTCGCCGCGGTGTGGTCGATCGTATAGCTCTCCGGACTCGAGCCCGCGCGCTTTTCGTAGAAGACCTTGAAGTCCTTCGCGGTCTTGAGCGTCGTAGGAAGATCGCCGAAAAGCCCGACGAACCGGGGATCGAACGCCGGCACGTATTGCGCGAGCACGTTCTGCGTATCGCGCTCTGGGTCGAGGGTAATGAAAACCACCTGTACCTTCTCCGCATCGGGTCCGAGCTTCTGCATCACGTCCTTGATCTCGACCAGCGTGGCCGGGCAGACGTCGGGGCACCTCGTGAAACCGAAGAACACGACGACGACCTTGCCGCGGAAATCGGCCAGCGTCCTTGGCTTGCCCGTGTGGTCGGTAAGCGCAAAGTCCTTGGCGTAGTCGGCGCCGGTAATGTCGATGTTGCGGAACTTGGGTGCTCCGCCGTCGCATGCCGCCAGCGAGAGGACCACCGCTACGGCCGCGGCGAAATTACGCCACAAGGTAGTGATCGGCGAGCAGCGCCGCGAAAAGCAGCGAGAGGTAGACGATGGAATAGCGGAAGGTCCTGCGCGCAAGGTCATCGCTGTAGTCGCGGTAGATGCGCACGGCATAGCCGATGAAGATGCCGCCGAGCACCAGCGCAGAAGCGAGATACAACCATCCATTCATGCGAATGACGAAAGGCAGGAGCGAGGCGGCGAACATGATGAGCGTGTACAGCAGGACATGCAGCCGCGTGAATTTCTGCCCGTGCGTGACCGGGAGCATCGGCAGGCCGGCCTTCGCATACTCCTCCGTCCGGTAGAGGGCGAGCGCCCAGAAATGCGGCGGCGTCCACGTGTAAATGATGAGAAACAGCATCATCGCCTCGGTCGTGACTTCGCCGGTCACTGCGGCCCATCCAAGCACCGGCGGCATTGCGCCCGAGGCTCCGCCGATCACGATGTTCTGCGGCGTGGCCGGCTTGAGGATCACCGTGTAGACGATTGCGTAGCCCACGAACGTGCCGAGCGTGAGCCACATCGTTAGCGGATTCACAAAGGCGTTCAGCAGCCACAGGCCGAGCCCGCCGACCGTGCCCGCAAATACCAGGGTCTGGAACGCAGTGAGATCGCCTCGCGGAAGCGGACGCCAGCTCGTGCGGCGCATCAGCGCGTCGATCTTCTGCTCGACGAGGCAGTTGACGGCTGCGGCGGCCCCCGCGACCAGCGCAATACCAACCGTGCCGGCCAGCAGGATCTGCAGCGGGACCATGCCGGGCGTGGACAGGAACATGCCGATGACCGCGGTAAACACGATCAGCGACACTACGCGAGGCTTGGTCAGCGCATAGAACGAGCGCAACCGCTGGGTGAACGTACGCGGTGCTGCCGGATGGAGAGCTTGGGTCGACACTGGGTCAGGTGATCGGGTCGGACAGTGGGGCCGCGCCGTGACTTAGCGCAAGTCCGTGGAAAGTAACGTAGTTTATCACGACGAGCAGCACGAGCAGCAGCGCCGCCCCGGCATTGTGCGCGGCGGCCAGCGCAAGCGGTAGGCTCAGCGCAACATTCGCGAGGCCGAGCGTGAACTGGGCTGCAAGCACCGCCACGAGTGCCATCCCAAGGGCGCGCGTGCCGCTTGTCACTATCAGCCTGGCCGCGAGCGTGCCCAGGACCGCGACCACCAGAAGCGCAAACATCCGGTGGGTCCAGTGGATTGCGACGAGCGCATCCGCGGAAAGCAGGGCGCCCTGCGGGGTCATGCCCAGTTCGCGCACTACATGGAATGCGTTTGCGAAATCCATCGAAGGAACAACCGCGCCGCGGCAGAGCGGCAAGTCGGGACAGGCGAGCGCCGCATAGTTCGTGCTCACCCACCCGCCAAGGACGATTTGCATGCAAAGCACCACCAGCGAGACGAGCGCCAAGCCGTGAAGCGATCTCACGCGCGCGGAGTCCGCCCCGGTCCTGAGCGGCCATTGGCGCATTGCCAACCATGCAAGCAGGGCCAGCGTCGTCATTCCGCCGATCAGGTGGGCAGTGACAATGGCCGGCTTGAGAAGCATGGTGACTGTCCATTTGCCGAGCGTGGCCTGGATCGCGACCACGATCACGATTGCCCCAGCCAGCCAGGGTGACTGTCGTAGCGTGCCTCGGCGCATCCACGCGAGGAAGGCGACTGCAAGGATCAGCAATCCGAGCATGCCCGCGAGATAGCGATGGCCCATTTCCTTCCACGCTTTGGACATCGAGACCGGGCCGTGGGTGCCGCCCTGGTCTTCGACCGCGCGGCGGATCTGGCTTTCGGCGTTTGCCGGGGTGATCTTGCCGTAGCACCCGGGCCAGTCCGGGCAGCCAAGCCCCGCGTCCGAGAGCCTTACGTACGCCCCGACCACAACGACGATAAGCGTGAGGACTGCGCACGCGAGCACGAGGGCGCGGTAGGTCCGGACGCGGCCGTCGCGCTTCGAATCCTCGTTCATCCTATTCCCGACACTTTCATTAGCCGCTGCAGGTCCTTCAGCATCCGCGACGGGTCCGGATCGCGCGGGAAACGCATCATCAGGTTGCCGTTCGGATCCACGAGGTAGATATGGTCCGACGCCGCGCGCTCGGCCGGAAACTCCGCTGCGATCGGGGTACCCGAAGTGCGCGCCAGGCGCGTGCCTTCGATGGCCTGCATGAGCCGCGGCGCGGGTGCTTGCGCGTCGGTCACGAGCCAGACGCGCTCGACGCGCGGGGTATTTTTTCCAAGCGCCTTGCGGGTCTGGCGCATGAAGTAGAGCTTGCGCTCGCAATACTCAGCGCACGCGCCTGAGTCGAACTGCACCAGCACCCACTTGCCGCGCAGGTCCGAAAAGCGGAACGCACCCCCTTCGTGATCCTGCAGCCGCGTGTCGGAGAGCGGCCGGGTCGGCACGAGCGTGCCGTAGTTGGCGGTGCTGCCCGGCGCAAGGTCGAAGAAGAACACGACATATCCGGCCACGACGGGCAGCGCGAAGAATGCGGCGAGCGCGAGCAGTTTGATGCGGCCGCGGCGCACCGGATCAGCGGGCAGGGCGAACACGCTCGAAACTCAGGACGATGAAAATGAGGACCGACACCATCGCGAACAGGTACCACTGCATGGCGTAGCTGGTGTGCTTTTCCACGCCGAAATCGGCTTTGGGCCATTCCCTCACCAGGCCATCGGAAAGCCCGGAATGCTGCTGGAGGAACACCGGCTGGAGTGCAAGGCCCGACCACTTGGAGAAGCCTTCAAGCGTGAGGTTTTGCCAGACCTTGTCCCCGGCCACGCCCTCGCCCGCGGAAAGGACGCGCGGCGCGTGCTCGAGCCCCATCCCTTCGACTACGACCTCGCCCGCCGGGGTGCTGACGGCGGGTAGGTCTTCGCGGCGCTCGCGAGCCGCGACCCATCCGCGGTTGACGAGCATGTGCATCGCGCCCCCCGGGAGGCGAAGCGGGGTCACCACGAAATAGCCCGGCCGGCCCCTGTGGACCTTGTTATCGAGCAGGATCGTGTACTGGGGCAGGAACTCGCCTCTTGCCGTCAGCCGCCTGAGCACCAGGTCGGTGGCTGGCTGCGCGGCTCCCGACACGGCCATCGGCGCCGCGCTGCCTGCGCGCTCGACGCGCGCGGCAAGATCCTGCTTGTCCTGCGCGCGCCGCGTCTGCCAGTTGCCGAGCGAAATCGTGCTGACGCTGGCCAGCAGCGCGAGCAGGAACCCCCACAGGCGCGGACGGAAACGCAGGCCCCTCAACATGGGGAGCATCGGTAGATTGGCTGCATCACTTGGACTAGACTTCATTCATGCGCTACGTAGCTATCGTTGTGTTCATCCTGATCGTCGCCAGTTTGGCGGCTGGCCTGTATTTCGTCATGCACGATGAGCCAGGCTCCAAGCGGGCGGTGAAAGCACTCGCGATCCGTGTCGGACTGTCGATTGCACTGTTCCTGGTCTTGATGGGCAGCGTTTACTTCGGTGTAATCCCCGGCCGAATTCATTAAGGAGGGGGTACGGGGGAACCCTGCGTTCCCCTGTCCCCTTCCTACCCTGTTTTCGCGCCGCAAGGCGTGAAAAAAAGATGCCGCACAGTGTGCGGCATCAAACTTGCTGCCTCCGGAGTCCCAGGCGCGCGTCTTTGTGCGTACGCGTGGGACCCCCTCCTCCTCGTTAATCGATCCAGCCGCTACAGCCAGTAGACGAAGATGAACAGGCCGAGCCACACCACGTCCACGAAGTGCCAGTACCAGGCCACGGCTTCGAAGGCGAAATGGTGGTTCGGCGTGAAATGCCCGGCCAAACAACGCGCGAAGATCACTGTCAGCATGATCGCGCCGAGCGTGACGTGGAATCCGTGGAAGCCGGTGAGCAAGTAGAAAGTCGAGCCGTACACGCCGGTCGTGAGCTTGAGATTGAGGTCCGAGTAGCCGTGGCCGTATTCGATCGCCTGGCAGCCAAGGAAGACGACGCCGAGCGCGATGGTGAAGAACATGAAGAGGTTCAGCAGGCCGCGCTTGTTCTCCTTGAGCGCCCAGTGCGCGACCGTAATCGTCGCGCCGGAGGACAGCAGGAGGAAAGTGTTGAGCGCAGGCAGGCCCCACGCGCCCATGCGCAAGAATTTGTCCTCGAAGCCCGGGCCGGCCGAGGGCCAGTGGGCCGTGAAGCCCGGCCACAGGATTTCGTTGTGGAGGATGCTGCTCAGGTCGGGCACCGACACGACCCGGGCCCAGAACAGCGCGCCGAAGAACGCGGCGAAGAACATCACCTCCGAAAATATGAACCAGCTCATGCCCCAGCGGAAGGAGACGTCGACCTGCTTGGAGTACATGTTGGTTTCGGATTCGCGGATTACATCGCCGAACCAGCGGAACATCATGTAGAGCAGGATCATGAACCCCAGCGCAATCGCCACCCATCCGCCGCCCATGCCGTTGAAAACGAAGACGGCGCCAAGCGCCATGAGGAACAGCCCCACCGAGCCCATGATCGGCCAGGGCATGGGCTGCGGTATGAAGTAGGCCGGCGTGCCCTGTGCGGTCGGATGTTGCGACATTCGTGTTCTCCCGAGGTCCTGATTACCCTGAATTTCTACCCTTGATTCCGAGCTAGCTCGTCAGCAGCTTCACTATCGCCGTCGCCCTGCGCGGCCCCTCGACAGCCATCACGGCTTGCCACCCATGCCGGGAACCTCAAAGAAGGTGTACGACAGCGTGATCGTCTTGATATCTGCGGGCAGGTTCGGGTCGATGAGGAACACCACCGGCATGCGCCGCGTCTCCCCGGCGGCGAGCGTCTGCTTCGTGAAGCAGAAGCACTCGAGCTTGCTGAAGTACTGTCCGGCCCGCTGCGGCCCGTAGCTGGGCATCGCCTGGCCGGTCACCGGCGAGTCGCGCGTGTTGACGATCTCGTACTCGACCGTCATCAGCTCGCCGGGATGCACTTCGAGGTGGCCTTGTAACGGCCGGAAGCGCCAGGGCATGCGATGCGCATTGGCATCCAGCTCGATGGTGACCTTGCGCGTGTAGTCGATCTGCGTGTTCTGCGACGTGGCGGTCGCCACCGGGACGAGACTGTTGATCCCAAGTGCGACGCAGATTGCCTTGTAGAACGGCACCAGCGCATAACCGAAGCCGAACATGAGCGCGGCGACGATCGAGAGCTTGACCAGCATGCGCCGGTTGTCGCCCGGGAGATGGCTGGCGCCGCTCGCGCTCATCTGAGCAGCCCGTACTTGGCGATGATCGCGAGGAAGAATGCCAGCGCGATCGAAGCCAGGACGAGCGCGGTCCTGGTGTTGCGACTCACCAACGCCTCACGCTGCGGAGCATGGGTCAGTCCTTGAGTCACTTGATGACCGGCGGCGTTTCGAAGGAGTGATAAGGCGCGGGCGACGGCAGGTGCGTCCATTCCAGCGAATCGGCGCCTTCCCACTGCTTCTCGGCGGCCTTTTCGCCGCTCGTGATGGCCTTCACGATGATGTACAGGAACAGCAGCTGCGAAAGGCCGAAGCCGAACGCACCGATGGAGGAAATCTTGTTCCATGTCTCGAACATCAGCGGGTAGTCCGGAATCCGGCGCGGCATGCCCGCGAGACCCGAGAAGTGCTGCACGAAGAAGGTGATGTTGAAGAAGATCATCGACAGCCAGAAGTGCCACTTGCCGAGGGTCTCGTCGTACATCTTGCCAGTCCACTTGGGCAGCCAGAAATAGATGCCGCCGAAGGCCGTGAACAAGGCACCCGCCACCATGACGTAGTGGAAGTGCGCGACCACGTAGTAGGTGTCATGCAGCTGGATGTCGACCGCCGCCAGCGACAGCACCAGACCAGAGAATCCACCCATAGTGAAGAGGAACAGGAATCCGAGCGCGAACAGCATGGGCGTCTCGAAAGTCAGCGAGCCGCGCCACATCGTCGCCAGCCAGTTGAAGATCTTGCAAGCCGTGGGCACCGCGATCAGCGTGGTGGCGTACATGAAGAACAGCTGCCCCGTCACCGGCATGCCCACGGTGTACATGTGGTGCGCCCAGACGATAAACGACAGGATGGCGATCGAGGAGGTGGCGTAGACCATCGAGGCGTAGCCGAACAGGGGCTTTCTCGAGAACGCCGGGATGATCTGCGAGATGACCCCGAACGCCGGCAGGATGATGATGTACACCTCGGGGTGGCCGAAGAACCAGAAGATGTGCTGGTAGAGCACCGGATCCCCGCCGCCGGCCGCGTTGAAGAACGAGGTGCCGAAATGGCGGTCGGTCAGCGTCATCGTCACCGCGCCCGCAAGAACCGGCATCGACGCGATCAGCAGGTACGCCGTGATCAGCCAGGTCCAGACGAACAGCGGCATCTTCATAAGCGTCATGCCGGGGGCGCGCATGTTTAGGATCGTGGTCACGATATTGATCGAGCCCATGATCGAGGACATGCCCAGCAGGTGGACCGCGAGAATCGTGAGGTCCATGCCCATGCCCATCTGGATCGTGAGCGGCGCGTACATCGTCCAGCCCACGCCGGGCGCGCCGCCAGGCACGAAGAACGAGATGATCAGGAGCGATCCCGCGAAAGGCAGGATCCAGAACGACCAGTTGTTCATGCGCGCGAACGCCATGTCGGGCGCGCCGATCTGCATCGGGATCAGCCAGTTCGCGAATCCCACGAAGGCCGGCATGATCGCGCCGAACACCATGATGAGGCCGTGCATGGTGGTCATCTGATTGAAGAAGTCCGGATCCACGATCTGCAGGCCGGGTGAGAACAACTCGGCGCGGATGACCAGCGCCATCACGCCGCCCACCATGAACATGGCGAAGCTGAACCACAGGTACATCGTGCCGATGTCCTTGTGGTTGGTGGTGGTGATCCACCGCATCATCCCGCCGTAGCCGTGGTGGGGATCGCCGTGGTGGTGATCGTCCTTGGCGTGGCCGTGCTCGTCGATGACTGCGCTCATTGGGTGTCTCTCCTGAAGGTATCCGTTACTTGCGCAGGGCCTTGATCTCGGCGGGCTGGATCACCTCGCCGGTCTTGTTGCTCCACGCGTTGCGCTCGTAGGTCACGACCGCAGCGATATCGGTGTCGTTGAGCTGCTTGGCGAACGCGGCCATGGCGGTGTTCGGCTTGCCGTTCAGGATGATGTCGATGTGCCCGGCTTTCGGGCCCGTCGTGAGCTTGCCGCCGTCAAGCGGCGGGAACGCCGGCGGCGTGCCCTTGCCGTTGGCCTGGTGGCAGGCGACGCAGTTGGCCGCATAGACTTTCTCCCCGCGCGCCTTCAGGTCGTCCAGCGTCCACACCTTGGCCGGGTCTTCCGCGGCCGCGGCGATCTTCTTCTTCTCGTCGCCGACCCACTTGGTGTAGTCCGCGGCGCTTACCACGCGCACCACGATCGGCATGAAGCCGTGCTCCTTGCCGCACAGTTCCACGCACTGGCCGCGGTAGACGCCGGTCTTCTCGGCCTTGAAATGCAGGTCGCGGATGAACCCGGGGATCGCATCCTGCTTGGCGCCGAATGCGGGTACGCCCCATGCATGGATCACGTCGGCGGCAGTGGTGAGGATGCGGACCTTCTTTCCCACCGGCACGACGAGTTCGTTGTCGACTTCGCGCAGGTAGTGCTCGCCCTTGGGCGCCTTGCCTTCGATCTGGTCACGCGGTGTGGAGAGCTGCGACACGAAGCTGATGCCCTCGCCCTCGCCCTTGATGTAGTCGTAGCCCCACTTCCACTGGTAGCCGGTGACCTTGATGGTCATGTCGGCATTAGCGGTGTCCTTCTGCGCGATGACCAAGCGTGTCGCGGGCCAGGCGATGACGATAAGGATCAGCAGCGGGATGACGGTCCAGATGATTTCGACAGTCGTGTTCTCGTGAAAATTCGCTGCCTTGTGCCCCTGCGACTTGCGGTGCGCGAAGACCGAATAGAACATCACGCCGAACACGCCGACGAAGATCACCACGATCAGCAGCATCACGTACTCGTGCAGGTCGTGGATGTCGTCGGCGATCTTGGTGGCCGCTGGCTGCAGGTTCCACTCGAGCGCATGGGCGCTGCCGGCGGCTGCCAGCGCGAGGATTCCCGCGAACAGGACCCAGTGTCCGAATTTTCGTGCCGAGAACTGATGCATGCTCACCCTTTCGATTCCTAACTCCGTAATCTTTTTTTAAGCTCGCCCGCCAGCTCCAGCCGCGCCTGCTCCTGCAGGTGCCTGCCGATCTCCAGGCTGCGCCCCGGCACTCCCAGAAGGACCCGCATGCTGGTGCCTTCGCCGGCAACCCTTACGCTGGCCCAAGCCGGATTGAACTCGTGGCAGCGTACTGAATCCGATTCCCGCACTTCCACCTTCAGGCTGCCTTCGCCTAGCTCGATGCGCTCGTAATCCCCCGCATGCCGGCCGTTCAACGCGAACGCAACCCCCAACGCCACAATCTCGATCCCCGCGAAAGGCAGGATCATCCAGGCTCCCAAGGCGGCAAATGCAGCTGCAATCCCCATTGTCGCGACCGCGATCACACCGTAAACCCAAAGAAGGCCGGAGGGTGAAATCGAGCAGTTGCGCTTGAGGAGCAGGCTGAACCCCGATCCCTGCCCTTGAAACGCCAAATACTGGCGGGGAATTTCCTGGCTCCAGCCGTTCATGGAAGTGTCGTGGCGGCACCGCAACAAAAGCTCCCATAAGGTATCACAGGGCGACCCCCGCAAACAAGCCGGCATCCGAGATAAAGCCCCGGATTTAGACGCGTTTTCCCGATTCAGTTTCGCAAACGCGAATCGCTCCCGAGATTTACGATGGCGTGCCCTTCGGGGGTTTTGCGGGCGGCCGCTTTCCATGCATGACCGTACACCACCTCCACGGTCGCGGGCACACGGCCTTCTCGCGCGAACCTGGCGAGCGATTCGCCGACCGCTTTCCAGCGGCGCGGGCCGAAGAGCCCGCGCGATCGTCCGGCCAGCGCGCAGGTCTGCCCCGTCGACTTCAGGTCCGCGGTCATGCCCGCGAAATCCGCATAAGTCAGCGTGATCGTTTCCGTGTCCATGACCGGGGCTGCGAAGCCCGCCGCGACGAGCATGTCGCCCAGGTCGTGCATGTCGATGAAAGAGTGGACATGGGGCGCGTCCCTGAAACCGGAAAAAGCCGTGCGGAGCTCCTTGAGGGTGTCGGGGCCCAGGGTGCTGAACATCAGCAGGCCCTCGACTTCGAGCACGCGGTTGAATTCGCCGATCGCCGCCGCGGGATCCGCGCTCCAGTGCAAAGCCATGTTCGACCAGACGAGAGAACAGCTGCGCGACGAGATCGGCATGCGCGCCATGTCCGCGCATACGCCCCATGGGCGCCGCCGACCCCTGAGCCGGTCCAGCAACCGGGGCGGCTCGATGGTGCGCAACATCTGGAGCGACACGTCGAGCGCCACCAGCTGCGCTGCAGGGTAGCGTTGGGCAAGGGGCGCCGATTGCGGCGCCGGTCCGGATCCCGCATCCAGGATGCGGGTCGGCGAAAGTTTTACGTAATCCAGCCTTTCGAGCATGCGCGCGCCGACTTCCTGCTCGAGCCGCGCTGCGCCGAGATACTCCGGCGCTGCGCGGTCTGCGTTGCGTCGGACGCAGCGGCTGTCGAGCGCGAACTGGGGCGGCGGGGCTGGAATCGGCGTCGTCAAAGCTGCTGGAGCGTTGGACCGGCCAATTCGCGCTAAGCGGCCGCTCTGTGGGTGATCGACTCGAGCACGCCCTCGACGCTTCGCGCTATCGCCAGCACCCGGCGGTCGCCGCCTGCAAATCCGGCAACCGACAGCCCGACCGGCGCCTCGCCGGGCGCATGACAGGGCAGCGTGGCGCCGCACCCGTCCAGCACGTTGCCGAGACCCGTATTGCGCAGCAGGCGCAGGTTCCAGCGGAAATAGTCGTCGTCGGCCTTGCCGGATTCGGCAATGGAGGGCGCGCTGCACGGCGTGGTCGGGTACAGCATGGCGTCGTAGGGCGCGCCCAGGGCCTCGGCCTCCCGGATGAACTCGGCGCGATCGAATCCGAGCTGGATGTAGTCCGCCGCGTTGAAATCCTTTGCAAGCACGACCCGCTTCGATACGCGCGGGTCATAGCCCGAAGCCCGCGTCTCCAGGCGCTTTCGATGGAGGAGGTACGCTTCCGCGCCCGCAAATCCGCCATTCTTGTAGAGATCCATCGAACGCGTAAACGACGGTGCGTCGACTTCGGTCACGATCGCGCCGGCCTTCGAGAGCGCCGCAAGCGCCCGTTCGAAGGCCTGCGCGACGTTGGCGTCCAGGTCCTCTATGAGGATGCTTTTCGGCACCATCAGCCGCAGGCCTTTCACCGGCATTTCGGGCAAAGGGTCCGGCGATTCCGCGGCGAGGATCGCGTCATACGTCGCGCAGCACGCCACGGTATTTGCAAGCGGCCCGACCGAATCGAGCGTCCACGAGAGCGGGAAAGCCCCTTCCCGCGGGATGCGTCGCGCGGTCGGCTTGAAGCCCGCAATGCCGCACAAGGAAGCGGGCACGCGCACCGAGCCTCGGGTATCCGATCCCAGCCCCATCGCGCACATGCCGTCCGCGACCGAAACGGCCGCGCCCGAAGAGGAGCCGCCGGGAACGCGCCCCGTCTTGCGATCGTACGGGTTCCTGGGCGTGCCGTAATGCGGATTGAGCCCAACGCCGCCGAACGCGAACTCGACCATGTTGGTGCGGCCGACGATGACTGCGCCCGCTGCGCGAAGCCGCGCTACGGCCGGCGCATCGACCGCAGCCGGTGCGGCATCCTCCAGCACTTTGGATCCTGCGCGCGTGACGTCGCCGGCAACGTCGTAAAGGTCCTTGACCGAGATGGGAATCCCGTCGACCGGCGAGCGGACGATCGCGGCGCGGCGCAGCCGGTCCGAATGGTCGGCTTCGGCGAGCGCGGTTTCGGAATACGTCTTCAGGAAAGCGCGCGAGCCTTCGCCCTTCGGGTCGGCGATGCGTGCGAGGGCCTGTTCGACGAGCGAGCGGCTGGTGACCTTTCCGGCGGCTAGCTCGCCGGCAAGCCGTGCAACTGTCCACATGATGGGAAATTCCATTGGAGGGGAGGGCTGGATTCTCAAGCCCCCCGGATGGCGGCGTCAACAATGCGTGCCCGTTGCCGCATAATCGTTCGCAATGAGAACGTCCCTCTGGACCCGTGGCGCAGCCGCGCTTGGCGGCCGCTTGTTCGCCGGCACCTGCTACCTGTGCCGCGGCGAAAGCCAGGGAACGCTCTGCAGGCAGTGCGACGCGGACTTGCCGCAACTGGCCCAACCGCGGTGCCCCCAATGTGCGTTGCCTTTGCCTGTCGAGACAATCTGCGGTCGATGCCTGCGGGAACCACCGGCGTTCGATGCGACCGCGGCGGTTTTTGCCTACGCTTTTCCGGCCGACATCCTGGTACAGGGCCTGAAGTTCAGGGGTGAACTCGCCCTCGCCCCGTTGCTGGCCGATGCACTTCATGCGGAGCTCACCGCAAGACAAGACGACCCGGTCGACCTGCTGGTCCCGGTCCCATTGCATGAACTCCGGCTCAGGGAGCGCGGCTACAACCAGTCGATGGAGATCGCGCGCGCGCTGGCCGGCCTGACCGGCGTGCGGGCGGCCGCGGACCTGTGCGTCCGGGTGCGAAACACGGCCGCCCAGCTCGAACTGCCGTGGAAAGAGCGCCGCGACAATGTGCGCGATGCCTTCAGCTGCAGGCGCGCGGTGGAAGGCAAGCGCATCGCTGTCGTCGATGACGTGATGACGACGGGCGCCACGTTGAACGAAGTCGCCGCGACCCTCAAGAAGTTCGGCGCGGTGCGGGTGGTCAACTGGGTCGTCGTTCGCACGCCGATGGACTGACGCCATATGTTCCACATCGTCCTGTACCAGCCCGAAATTCCACCCAATACCGGCAATGTGATCCGCCTCGCGGCCAATAGCGGTGCGCGGTTGCACCTGGTGGAGCCCCTCGGGTTCTCCATCGACGACAAGCAGTTGAAACGCGCGGGCCTTGACTATCACGAGATCGCGAACATGCAGGTGCACGCAGGCTGGCCGGCGTGCTTGTCGGCGCTTGCGGGCTCGCGCCTGTTCGCGTGCTCGACGCGTGGGACCGTGCGACATACCGAGCCGGCCTATGCGGACGGGGACGCATTCGTGTTCGGGCCCGAGACGCGCGGGTTGCCGGAGGCGATCCTCGAGTCCGTGCGGGCCGAGAGGCGGCTGCGGCTTCCGATGCGTCCCGGCAACCGCAGCCTCAATCTTTCGAACGCGGTGGCGGTGGTGGTGTACGAAGCCTGGCGCCAGCGCGGCTTCGAAGGCGCGACTTGAAAGAAGGCGGGCAGCTAGCCCTCGCTGCGCGGGTCGCGCGCAAGCAGAAGGTCGAGCGCCGCGCGCGGCGACATTTCCCCGGCCAGCACCGAATTGACGGCCAGCGTGATCGGCAAATCGACCCCGTGCCGCTCGGAGAGGCGCAGCGCTTCACGAGCTGATCGCACGCCTTCGGCCACGTGGCCGAGGCCATTCAGGATCGATTCGAGCGACCGGCCCCGCGCAAGCTCGAGACCGACCTTGCGGTTGCGCGAGAGCGTGCCGGTGGCAGTGAGGATCAGGTCCCCCGCGCCGGTGAGACCCATGATGGTTTCCGCGCTCGCCCCCATCGCCACGCCCAGGCGCTGGATCTCTGCAAGACCTCGCGTGACGAGTGCAGCGCGCGCATTCTGGCCAAGGCCCATGCCGTCCGAGATTCCGACTGCAATCGCGAGGACGTTCTTGACCGCGCCCCCGATCTCGACGCCTGTGAGATCCGCAGAGTAGTAAATCCGCAGGCGCCCGCCGTGCAGCCGTGCGGCCATGCTGCTCGCGAACTCTTCGTCATGCGCGGCGAGCGTCAGCGCGCACGGCAGTCCTTGCGCCACTTCGAGCGCGAAAGACGGTCCGGACAACGCGCCGCAGGCAGGCGAATCTGCGCCAAACACCGACTCCACAACTTCGTGCGGCAGGCTGCCCGTGCCTTCCTCGAATCCCTTGCACAGCCAGATGAACGGCACGCCCGAGCCGCGTTTGCGCAACATCCCTGCAAGGGGCCGGAGCCCGGCAACGGTCGCGGCGAGGATAACGAGCTCGGCCCCGGAAAGCGTCGATTCGAGATCGCCGCCGACCACGAGGGCCTCGGGCAGCGCGACCTCCGGGAGATAGCGCTCATTGCGCCTTGCGGCTTCGATCGCCGCGGCCTGCGCCGGATCGCGGGCCCAGAGTTTCGTCCCATGGCGTTGCGCAAGCGCGATGCCGAGCGCAGTACCCCAGGCACCCGCGCCCAGGATCGCGATCTTCATGCGTGCAAGTGTGCGCAGGGGAGCATCGCCCTGCGCGCGGGGATCAGAGGCCCCAGACGAGCGAGGCCTTGACGAACCCGGCCGAGCCGTCGGCGTGGCGCACGCGGACCCATCCGCCGGGTGCGATCTCGACGAGTTCAAGGGCCACGTTCTGGGTTGCCTGGAAGGCCGAAGGCGCAGCGTCGTCCGCCCGGCTCTTCACTTCCACGCTCGGCGTGGTGACGATGACCATGCGCCGGTCGGAGAGGGATTTGCGCTCGACCCACGACAACGTTCCCGTGTGGTCCCGCACCTTGACCCATGCATCGAGGTTGACGATGACCTCGACGGGGTAGAAACGCGACGCCACGTACACTGGTGTCGACGCACGCGAGGGCGCGTCGTACATCACGGCGGCGTTTTCGCTGACCGTGCGAAAATCCGCCGCCTGCGCGAGCGCTGCACAGCAGAGCAGGGCCGCCCCGAGCGAGCTTTTCTCAGGCAAGCGCTTGCCCACGGGGCGCCCGGACATCAGTGCGCGATCTCGATGCGCGACTGCTTGTCCTTGCCCTCCTGCTGCCTTTGCACATACAGCGCCTCGAATGAAACCGGCGCGAGCAGGACCGGCGGAAAGCCGCCGCGGGTGACGAGGTCCGAAATCGCCTCGCGCACATAGGGGTAGAGAATGGTGGGGCAGCCTATGCCCAGCAGGGGTTCGAGTTCCTCGGCCGGCACGTTGACGATCGAGAACAGGCCGGCCTGCGCGACTTCCGCGAGGAACAGCGTCTTTTCGCCAGCCTTTGCGGTCACGGTGACCGTCACTACGACCTCGTAATACGAATCCGACACATGGTCCGACTCATTGTGGATCTGCACGTCGAGCTGGGGCGATTCGGCCTCCATGAAAACCTGGGGGGCGTTCGGGAGCTCGAGCGACAGGTCCTTGACGTAAAGCTTTTCGATGTTGAACGAAGCCTGCTGCTGTTCTGCCATTGGTGTCTCTTGGTTGACTGGGTATCGGGTCGGGTCGTGTCAGGCCGCCGCGAGGAGCGCGTCGAGCTTGCCGGCGTGGTCTAGCGCGTGGAGCTCGTCGCAACCGCCGACGTGCAGGTCGCCGATCCAGATCTGCGGCACCGTGCGCCGGCCGCTTTTCTGCGACATCTCGGCCCTGCGCTGGGGCTCGAGGTCCACGCGGACCTTGTCGATCGTCACGCCTTTGCCGACCAGCAGCTGCTCGGCAGCGATGCAATAGGGGCACGTCGCCGTGCAATACATGACTACTTTGGGCATGTTATTTCACCACGGGCAATCCGGCCTGCTGCCACGCCGGAAAACCACCCGCGAGGTTGACGACATTGGCGAATCCCTTTTCACGCAGGATCGTCGCCGCTTTGGATGCGCGGTTGCCATCGCCGCAGATGACGATCACCGGCTTGGCCTTGTGCTTGTCGAGCTCGCCGGCGCGCGCCTCGACGCTGCCCAGCGGCATGTTCCTGGCGCCGAGCAAATGCCCGTTGTCGAACTCGGTCGGCTCGCGCACGTCGAGGACCAGCGCGTCTTCGCGGTTGATCATCTGCGTGGCCTGCAGCGTGCTGACCCAGGGACCGCCCGAGCTGCGGCGAACGTAGGGCCACAGCAGCATCGCGCCGGAAACGAACGCGACTGCAACCAGCATGATGTTGTTCCTGAGGAAGTCCACTGGGGTTCTCGAAGTCCGTGAGGGAAAGGGGCCGATCTGGTCCCTGAGGATCAGGGGGCACTATTATAGAATAGGCCGCTCGGCAATCGTTCCCCTAACTGCGCGTTCCCCTAACTGCGCGTTCCCCTGACTCGCGGCCTCGCTGACCTGAACCATGCACAAAATCGTCCTGTTGCGTCACGGTGAGTCGGACTGGAACCGGGAAAACCGCTTCACGGGCTGGACCGACGTCGACCTTTCGGCCAAGGGCGTCGAAGAAGCGCGTGCCGGCGGACGCCTCTTGAAAGCCGAGGGTTACTCCTTCGACATTGCGTTCACCTCGGTCCTGCGCCGCGCGATCAAGACGCTTTGGCTGGCGCTCGAGGAAATGGACCGCATGTGGATCCCGGTCGAGCACAGCTGGCGGCTGAACGAGCGCCACTACGGCGCGCTCCAGGGCCTCGACAAGGCCGAGACCGCGGCCAAGTTCGGCGAAGAGCAGGTGCTTGCCTGGCGGCGGAGCTACGACACGCCGCCGCCGGCCCTGGACAAGGGCGACCCGCGGTATCCGGGCGGCGATCCGCGTTACGCCGGCCTCGACGAATCGGAGCTGCCCCTGAGCGAGTGCCTCAAGGACACCGTGGCGCGCGTGATGCCGTTCTGGAACGGCTCGATCGCGCCGGCCGTTCGCGCGGGCCGCTGCGTGATCGTGGCGGCTCACGGCAACTCGCTGCGCGCGCTGGTGAAATACCTCGACGGGGTCTCTGACGCCGACATCGTCGGCCTCAACATCCCGACCGGCATCCCGCTGGTCTACGAACTGGATGCCGCGTTGAAGCCCCTGCGCCACTACTACCTCGGCGACCAGGAGGAAGTGGCCAGGCGCATCGCGGCAACGTCCAGCCAGGGGAAGGCCAAGGCATAGCCGCGCGTGCGCGCCCAAGCTGAGTGACGTTCGTCGCGCACCGGTTCGCGGTTTTTTTCGCAGCCACGATAGGCTGGATCGTGTTGTCCGTCGCTGCGCCAGGCGACGCGGACGACCTGAATGCGTTGCGCACGCGCATCGAAGCGCTCAAGTCCGAGCTCGACCAGAAGGAAACGGCCCGGCGCGAATCCCGCGACGCGCTGCGCGAATCCGAGCGCGCCATTTCGGAGGCCAGCCGCGAGCTGGTCGTGCTGGAGGGCGAAAGCCAGGCCGCGCAGGACGAGATCAAGGCGCTCGCGGCAAGACGACGGGCACTGGGCGAAGGCTTGGAGAAACAGCAGGCGGCCATTGCCCGGATGCTTTCCGCGCGGGTGGCAGGCGGCCCGCCGGATGTTCTGCGCGTAGTGCTCTCGGGCCAGGACCCGAACGACGCCGCTCGGCATCTTTACTACCTTGGCGTGATTTCGCGGGCGGCAGCCAGGCTGCTTTCGCAGTTCCGCGCCGACGCCACCGAGCTCGAGAAGGTCTCCCTGCTGGCGGCCGAGAAGACCGCCCGGCTGGAAACCATCGAAACCGGGAAGCGCGCCGAGAGGCAAAAGATCCAGGCAGAGTCGCTCGAACGAAAGCGCGTCCTCGACCAGCTGGCCGGCGACATCCGTGCCGGCCGCAAGGAAATCCGGGGCCTGCAGGCCGACGAATCGCGCCTGACCCGGCTGGTGGAGGAAATCGGCAAAGTCCTGACTGCCAAACCCGGCGCCGGCTACGCACGCCGCCGCGGGCCGGAGAACGAGAAAGTCCCCGAGGCCGGCGCCCGCGGAGCCGAGGGCGCGCAGGGCGCCTTTTCAACTCTCCGCGGGCGACTGCGGTTGCCGGTGCGAGGGGAACTACTTGCCCGGTTTGGCAGTCCACGTACCGATGGTGGCGGCAGTTCGAAGGGGGTGTTCATCCGGTCCGCCGAAGGCCAGCAGGTTCGCGCGGTGGCCCCTGGCCGGGTGGTGTTTGCAGACTGGATGCGCGGATTCGGAAATCTTCTCATCGTGGACCACGGGCAGACCTACCTTTCGGTCTACGGCAACAACGAGGCGCTGCTGAAACAGCCGGGCGACGCGGTGTCGACCGGTGATGCGGTTGCCACCGTCGGGAGCACGGGTGGCAGCGCCGAAACGGGCTTATACTTTGAATTGCGGCATCTCGGGAAGGCTTTCGACCCACTGCGCTGGTCGAACCTCAGGTAGATCCGTATCCAGGAGCGAACGACATGGGCGGTAACAGGGGCAGCAGAATCAGACAGATCGGGCTGGTGTTTGTCGGCGTGATCGCCGGCGTGCTGGTCAGCCTCAACTTCCAGGCGATCGCGCAGCGCGACCGCTCTCCGCTGCCGATCGAGGAGCTGCGAGCATTCACCGAAGTGTTCGGCGCCATCAAGGCCAACTACGTCGAGCCTGTCGAAGACAAGAAACTCATCAGCGAAGCCATCAACGGCATGCTCACGGGCCTCGACCCGCACTCGGCCTATCTCGACGCCGACGCCTTCAAGGAGCTTCAGGTCGGCACCCAGGGCCAGTTCGGCGGCCTGGGCATCGAAGTCGGCATGGAAGACGGCTTCGTCAAGGTGGTGTCGCCGATCGAGGACACCCCCGCCTACCGCGCCGGCGTGAAGCCCAACGACCTCATCATCAAGCTCGACGAGACGCCGGTGAAGGGCATGGCCCTCAACGACGCAGTCAAGAAGATGCGCGGCAGGCCGAATACGAACATCACGCTGACGATTTCGCGCAAGGGCGAACCGCAGCTCATCGTCATCACGCTTACGCGCGCGGTAATCCGCGTGCAGAGCGTGAAGTCGAAACTCATCGAGCCGGGCTACGGCTACGTGCGCGTGTCGCAATTCCAGGAATCGACGGCCGAGAGCCTCGTGAAGGCGATCGACAACATGTACAAGCAGGGTCCCCCGCTCAAGGGGCTCGTGCTCGACCTGCGCAACGACCCGGGCGGCCTCCTGTACGGTGCGGTTGCGATCTCGGCCGCTTTCCTGCCACAGAAGAGCCTGGTCGTCTCGACCGACGGGCGCACCGAGGATGCCAAGCGCAAGTACTTCGCATCGCCCGATGACTACCTGCGTGGCGGCGGCCGCGACGATTTCCTCAAGAGCCTGCCGGCGGCTGTGAAGACTGTGCCGATGGTGGTGCTGGTCAACGGCGGCTCGGCTTCGGCCTCCGAAATCGTGGCCGGTGCTCTTCAGGATTACAAGCGCGCCACGGTGATCGGGACGCAGAGCTTCGGCAAGGGCTCGGTGCAGACGATCATGCCGCTGGGCAACAGCACGGCGATCAAGCTCACCACGGCGCGCTACTACACGCCGAGCGGACGCTCGATCCAGGCCAAAGGCATCACGCCCGACATCATTGTGGAAGAGCCGGGCTCGAGCACGTCGCGCCTGCGCGAAGCCGACCTGACGCGCCATCTCATCAACCCGAGGGACAAGGAAGCCGCCGAGAAAGAGGCTTCCGAAGCCGCCGAGCGCGCTGCAGCCGCGGCCAAGCGCCAGAACACGCCGGACGATCCTTCACGCAAGCCCATCGAGCTCGGCTCGAAGGACGACTTCCAGCTCGCGCAGGCCATGAATCACCTCAAGGGCAACCCGGTCGTCGGCCAGCCGCCCAAGACGGTGGCCGCCGATACCAAGGCACCCGGCGGCTGACCTTCCGGACGCAGCGCTGTGCATGATGCGCAGCTGCTGCGCTACAGCCGCCATATCCTGCTCGACGAATTCGGCGTCGAGGCACAGCAGCGGCTTTCCACCAGTCATGCATTGATCGTCGGCGCGGGCGGCCTCGGCTGCCCCGCTGCGCTGTATCTCGCGGCCAGCGGCATCGGCCGCCTGACCATCGCCGACGGTGACAAGGTCGATGCGACCAACCTGCAGCGCCAGATCCTCTATCGCGACAAGTCGATCGGCGCGCCCAAGGCCGACTCGGCGCGTAACGCGCTACACGAAGTGAATCCGGAGGTCGAGGTGATTGCGCTCGGCGAGCGTCTCGAAGGTGGGGCGATCGAGCACGCCGTCGCCTCCGCGGACGTGATCCTCGATTGCACCGACAACTTCGCCACGCGTCACGCGCTCAATCGTGCCTGTGTAATGCATCGCAAGCCGCTGGTGTCCGGGGCCGCCATCCGTTTCGATGGGCAGCTCGCGGTCTTCGACCTGCGCCGCGCGCAGTCGCCCTGCTATGCGTGCCTGTTTCCTGAAGATGCCGCGGCGGAGGACGTGGCCTGCGCGGTCATGGGCGTGTTCTCGCCGTTGACCGGCACGATCGGCGCGCTACAGGCTGCGGAGGCGATCAAGCTGCTGTGCGGGATCGGCAAGCCGCTCGACGGGCGGCTGCAGATGTTCGACGCGCTCGATGGAGAGTGGCGCACCGTGCGTGTGCCTAAGGATCCGGAGTGCCCGGTCTGCGCGCCGCAATCCTGAAGATTCATTTCCCGGAACCCGCTTGCTGAGCGGTCCTCCGGGCAATTGACATTCCAGTTCTGGAATAACGCCTGACGGCTAGCCGATGTAGCGCCAGTGGCCGGCGAGCGACTCGGAGGGCTTCTTGGAGAAGCCGCTGTGCGCGTAGGAGTGCAGGCAGCCGATTGCATAGCGCGTTAGAGCGGCCGCATGCGCCGCCGGGTCCATCGCCTGGTTGCCCGCCGTGGTCCCATCGCCGCCGCCTGAATCGGGCGCATCGTGCGCAGCTGCGAGCTTGAGCGACTGCTTGAGCGTCGACTCGAAGCGCTCGAAGAACTGGTTCATGCGCGCCTGCAGCCGCTCGTGCTCGCCGACCAGCGCCTCGCCGGTGAGTACACGCACCATGCCGGGATTGGTCTCGCCGAACGCGAGCAGCGTTTCGATCAACCGCGGCGCCTGGCGGCGCACGTCGGCTTCTTCTTCGGCAATACGGTTGGCCAGCGAGAAGATCGACGTCTCGATGAACTCGATCAACCCCTCGTACATCTGCGCCTTGGAGGCGAAATGCCGGTAGAGCGCGGCCTCCGACACGTCGAGCTTCTCGGCGAGCGCAGCGGTCGTGATCTTTTCCCAGCGCGGCGATTCGAGGATGCCTGCGAGCGCCTTGAGGATCTCCAGGCGCCTTTCGCCTTTCCTGCGTTCGCTTTTTTCGCGCGGCATTTCGGGATGGACGGTTGCGGGACGCGAGATTGTATCGCTAGTTCAGACGGGAGGGCATTTGCCAGCGCGCGTTGCGAAAGACCGCACGCGGCAACTCAAGTACCGAGGCCACGCGCAGGTCCACGTAGCGAGGCTTGGCCACGCCGCTCGCGACCCACACCGTGGCGATGCCCAGGCGCTTCGCAGCGCGCAGGTTCTCCAGCATGTCGTCGACGAAAACGCAGCGATGCGGATCGAGCTTGTGGGTACGCATCAGCACATGAAAGCCGGCCGATGAGGGCTTGGGGCGGTAGCGCGTACTTTCGATCGAGTACACCGCGTCGAAGTAGCGCCGGAGGCCCATCGCGCCGAGCACCTGCTCGACGTAGTGCCGCGGCGCGTTCGAAAACACCAGCTTCGTGCCGCCCAGCCGTACGAGCGCGTGGCGCAGCGCGTTCTCGTGCACGAGCATGTCGCCAAGTTCCGGAAACTGGTGAGTCGCGTGCAGAAACTCCCTCGGGTCGGTGCCGTGGTGGCGCATCAGGCCGGAGAGCGTCGTCCCGTACTTCGCCCAGAACCCGGAGCGGATCGTGTTTGCGCCGTCGTCGTCGACGCCGAACTTGCGCTTGATGTAGTCGTTGATCTGCACATGCATCGACGGGAAGATGTGCGGGCGCGCGTCGTGCAGGGTGTTGTCGAGATCGAATATCCACACCCGCCGCGACGCGGGCACACGGGCAATGCGCATTACACGATCGGCATCACTTCGAGCGGATCAGCGTGCCTACGCCCTGGTCGGTCAGCACTTCGAGCAGCAGCGCGTGCGGCACGCGCCCGTCGATGATGTGCACCGCCTTGACGCCGCTCCTCGCGGCTTCGAGCGCCGAGGAGATCTTGGGCAGCATGCCGCCCGAAAGCGCGCCGCTCGCGACCATCTCGTCGATCTGGCGGGGCGTCACGCCGGTGAGGAGCCGGCCCTGCGCGTCCAGCACGCCCGGCGTATTGGTGAGCAGCACGAGCTTCTCGGCGCGCAGCACCTCGGCGAGCTTGCCGGCGACCAGGTCGGCGTTGATGTTGTAGCTCTCGCCTTCGTGGCCGACGCCGATCGGCGCCACCACCGGAATGAAACCGCCGGCCTCCAGCGCCGTGATCACCGAAGGCTCGATCGACTCGATCTCCCCGACCTGGCCGATGTCGAGCAGCTCCTCGGGCCTGTCTTTCGAGGGCATCAGCAGTTTTCGCGCGCGGATGAACGCCCCGTCCTGCCCGGTCAGCCCGACCGCCTTGCCGCCGGCCTTGTTGATCAGCGTGACGATGTCCTTGTTGACCGCTCCGCCCAGCACCATCTCGACCACGTCCATGGTCGCGGCGTCGGTCACGCGCATGCCCTGCACGAACTCGCTCTTGATGTTGAGCTCGGTGAGCATCTTCTCGATCTGCGGCCCCCCGCCGTGGACGACGACGGGGTTCATGCCCACGAGCTTGAGCAGCACCACATCGCGCGCGAAATCGGCCTGCAGCGCGGCATCCACCATTGCGTTGCCGCCGAATTTCACGACGATCGTCTTGCCGTGGAAACGGCGGATGTACGGCAGCGCCTCGGCGAGGATGCGCGCCTTGTCCGGCGCCTGGGCGTTCGATTGCGGATTCTGCGAGGAAGAGTTCTGTGTCATGGCGGAGGCGATTCTAAGGGAAAGCAAACAAAAAAGGGCCGGCGCATCGGCGCCGGCCCTTCCCTGTCCTGCCGCGCTGGCCCTGCAGCCAATGCGCCCGTTACTGGATGCTGATGTGCTTGCGCGCGGCAGCGGCTTTCTTCGGCAGCGTCAGCTCGAGCATGCCGTCGGAGAATTTCGCTTGCGCAGTGGCATCGTCGATGTCCTGTGGCAGCAGTGAAACTGCGGCTCACCTTGCCGTAAGCGCGTTCGATGTGCAGCACGCGCGCGCCGTCGTGCTCGAGGTGGGGCCGGTTGCCCCGCCGGATCGCTCGCTACAAAACGTACCGCGCAAGGTCCTCGTTGCGCGCCAGCTCGGCGAGGCGCGCATCCACATACGCGGCGTCGATGACGACCGATTCAGCTCCGCGCTTGCCGGCTTCGAACGAGATTTCCTCGAGCAGTTTCTCGAGCACGGTGTAGAGCCTGCGCGCGCCGATGTTCTCCATCCGCTCGTTCACGGTGAACGCGATTTCGGCCAGCCGCCGGATCGCCTCTGGGCGAAACTCGACCTGGACCGACTCGGTGCCGAGCAGCGCCTCGTACTGTTTCGTAAGGCAGGCGTCGGTGCCCGTGAGAATCTTCTCGAAGTCGTCGACCGAAAGCGAATCGAGCTCGACGCGGATCGGGAAGCGTCCCTGCAGCTCGGGGATCAGGTCGGAAGGCTTGGCGAAGTGGAATGCACCGCTCGCGATGAAGAGGATGTGGTCGGTCTTCACCATGCCGTACTTGGTCGACACCGTGGTGCCCTCGACCAGCGGCAGCAGGTCGCGCTGCACGCCCTGGCGCGAGACGTCGGCGCCGGCCGTTTCGGAACGGCTGGCAATCTTGTCGATCTCGTCGAGGAACACGATCCCGTTCTGCTCGACGTTCTCGAGCGCGCGCGTCTTGAGGTCCTCGTCCGAAACGAGGCGCGCGGCTTCCTCGTCGGTCAAGAGGAGCATGGCCTCGCGGATCTTCATCTTGCGCGTCTTGCGGCGTCCCGACCCCAGGTTCTGGAACATGCCCTGGATCTGCGTTGTGAGCTCTTCCATGCCGGGCGGCGCCATGATCTCCATCTGCGGCTGCGGCGCGGCTACCTCGATGTCGATTTCCTTGGTATCGAGTTCGCCCTCGCGAAGCTTCTTCCTGAATTTCTGTCGCGTCGGGTTCTCGGCCGATGCGTCGTTGTTCGCTGCAAACCCGACTTCACGCGCCGGCGGAAGCAATGCGTCGAGGATTCTTTCCTCAGCGGCTTCCAGCGCGAGGCTGCGCACGCGGCGCATCGCCTGCTCGCGCGCCCCCTTGACCGAAATCTCCACGAGGTCACGGATGATGCTGTCCACGTCGCGCCCCACATAGCCAACCTCGGTGAACTTGGTGGCTTCGACCTTGATGAATGGCGCGTCCGCGAGCCGCGCGAGCCTCCTTGCGATCTCGGTCTTGCCCACGCCGGTCGGCCCGATCATGAGGATGTTCTTCGGCGTGATCTCCTGGCGCAGCGGGTCCGCCACCTGCTGGCGGCGCCAGCGATTGCGAAGCGCAATAGCCACGGCGCGCTTCGCCTTGCCCTGCCCGACGATGTGCTTGTCGAGCTCGTGGACGATTTCCTGCGGCGTCATACTGCTCATTCAAGGACCTCGATCACCCTCTGGTGGTTCGTGTAGATGCACAGGTCGGCGGCAATCGCGAGCGAACGCTCGACCACGTCGCGCGCGCCGAGCTCGGTGTTCTCGACGAGCGCCCTGGCCGCGGCTTGCGCATACGCGCCGCCCGAGCCGATCGCTACAATGCCCAGTTCGGGTTCCAGCACGTCGCCCTGGCCGGTGATCACGAGCGAGTTGTCGCGGTCGGCGACCGCGAGCATCGCTTCCAGCCGTCGAAGCATGCGATCCGTTCGCCAGTCCTTGGCCAGCTCCACGGCCGAGCGCATGAGGTTGCCCTGGTGCTTTTCGAGCTTGGCCTCGAACCGCTCGAACAGCGTGAACGCGTCTGCGGTGCCGCCTGCAAACCCGGCCAGGATGCGGTCGTGGTAGAGCCTTCGTACTTTGCGGGCGCCGCCCTTGATGACGATGTGGCCAAGCGTGACCTGCCCGTCGCCGCCGAGCGCCACCGTCTTGCCTCGCCGTACCGAGAGGATGGTCGTGCCGTGCATCTGTTCCATGGGCATTCCGGAGGTTGGATTTGGGAGGCGGAGAGGAAGGCGGCCGCTTTCGGACCCTGACCGGCAGACGTTGGGGCGCCCCGCAGGCATTACAACCCCCGCCTGGGTACGGGAATTATCGTCGAACCGCGAGGGCCGCGACGATCGCCACGGCCATCATTGCGCAGACGATCATCGGCCCCGACGGCAGGTCGGCCACGGCCGAAGCAACCAGCCCCACCAAATAGCCGAGCACCCCGATCGCATAGGCCTTGGGCAGGCGCCGCCGCTTTACGTAGAACGTGGCCAGCGCCGGGACCACCAGCGTGGCAAAAACAAGGTAGAGCCCGACCAGCTGCACCGAAACCGTGACCGCGCAGGCGAAAAGCAAATAGAAGCCGACGCGTCCCATGCGCTCGCTCAAAGCGAACCAGAGCGCAACGATCACGGCATAGACGACGGCATCGGCCGGCAAGCGGCCCGGATTCACCCAGAGGATCTGCCCGACGAGCAGGTCCTTGAGATGCTCGCCGCCGTGCGGGTTGTGCGCGAGCAGCAGCACCGCCGCGCTCGAAGCGAGCACGAAAGTCGCGCCGATGATCGCCTCCTGCACCTCAGGCCAGCGCCGCTCGGTCCAGGTGAGCAGCAGGGCCGCGCAAAGCGCCGCCGACAACGCGGAGGCCTGCATGGCCCAGCCCTGCGGTTCCCAGCCCAGGGTGTCGGCGAGGATTACACCCAGCCCCGCGATCTGCGCAATCGCAAGGTCGATGAAAACGATGCCGCGGCCGATCACCTGGATGCCGAGCGGCACCAGCGCAGCCGTGATCAGGAGCCCCGCGATCATGGCCGGCCCGAGCAGGCCGATGCTCGCGGCATCGAGATTCATTTCACCGCCGCCAGCAGGCGCGCAAGCGTGTCATCGAACAGTCCGAACAGGTCCTTGGCGCGGTCGGTGCCCCCGACAGTGAACGGCAGCATGACCGATGCGATCCCCGTGCGCGAAGAAAGGAACTCGGCCGGCTTCGGGCTGTTGTACGCCGAATACACGATGACCTTGGCCGGGTCGCGCTTCATGCGCTCGACCAATTCGGTGAGATGCGCGGGTGTCGCGGGCAACCCGGGCTTGGGCTCGAGGCTGCCTGCCTCGCGCAGGCCCATCCAGGCGATGAAGTAAGACATGTCCCGATGGTAGACAACCACCGGGACGCCTTTGAGTCGCGCGCCCTCGCGCTCCCAGCGGACGATTGCCGCCTGCCAGCGCGGCAGAAACTCGGCGAGGCGCTTGCGGTACGCATCCGCGTTGGGTGCGTCGATTTGCGCAAGCCGCGCCGCCAGCGCCTCGGCGACTTTGCCGATATTGCGGGGATCCAGGTGGATGTGCGGATTGCCGCCCGGATGGATGTCGCCCATCGAGCGATCCAACACCTTGGGAATTTCGAGCCGCGAGACAAACTGCGAAGCCTCGAAATATCCGGGCGACCCCGGCTGGATCTTCGCGTTGCCCGATTGCGTGAACAGAAGCGGCAGCCAGCCGACCTCGAGGTCGGCGCCAGTGCACGCCACGAGATCGGCGGAGCGAGCACGCGCAATGAGGCTGGGCCGTGCCTCGATGCGATGCGGATCCTGCAGAGCGGTCGTTGCGGAATACACATTGACCTGGTCGCCGCCCAGCTCGGTGGCGAGGGCCGCCCACTCAGGCTCGCAGGCGAATACGTTGACTGCGGCCGTTGCAGGCGCCGCAAGCAGGAGCGCGGTTATTGCAGCCGGCAATACCTTCAGGAAAAGTTTCATGGTCCGCCTCAGAACTTGTGCGCACCATGGGCCCCGAGGCTCATGATGTACTGGAGGAAAACCTGGGTGTCGGACGCGCCGATCTGCGAGCGGTCGCGCGCGAACTGCAGCCTCAGGCGGCTGAACTCGCTCGGGCTCCAGTCGACCATGAAGGTGTTGCGCGTCGGGTTGTAGGCGTTGAGCAAGGGGAAATCGGCCGCGGTCAGCGCTCCGGAGTTCACCAGGCCGATGCTCGTGGTCCCCGCGCTCAGGCGATCATAGCGGTAACCCGCCCGCCACCGTGGCATGAACTGGTACACGGCCTGTGTGTAGTAACCCGACTGGCGCGAGGCATAGTCCGCGGCCTGCGTGCCAAGCGATGCCGCCGTCGTGTCATAGGTCAGGTTCCCGCTTTCGCTCCGACGGAAGTATTCACCCTGCAGCTTGAAATTCGTTTGGGTGGGGTTGCCGTTCGGCGCCCATTTGAGGACGCCGTCCACGACCATGAGCCGGCTCTTGCCCGTAAACGCGTTCGTCACCGCCGCGCCGGCCGCATCGAGATCATCGTAAGTGCGATCCCGCGGCGAGGTCTGGAAGCGCGACAACCCTACTCGCCACGCAGTGCTTGTCCCGATGTCGCCACCGACATGCGCGAACAGCGTGCCCGAGCCCAAGCCGTTCTTGCTGCGCCCGCCCTGCGGCCCGGCGGGAAACGTGCGCCCCCGGCCTGCCTCGATCCCCACATCCAGGTACAGGTCGGTCGGCGCCACCCATTTCAACTGGACGCCGTCCTCGGCCAGCCGGCCGCCAAGAAAAACCTTGTTCGCGAGGGACGTGTCGGTGAAATCCCAGGCATGTGCATGGATCTCGTTCTGGTAGCCGACGCTGGAGAAGAAGCGTCCCGCCTTCAGGTTAAAGCCGTTTCCGAGACGCAGCGTCTGGATGTACCCCTCTTCGATCGAGATCGCGTCGTCTGGGGCGATTGCCGCGATAAGTGTGCCGCGAAAATTGGAGTCGATGTTCGCGCTCATCACGATCTCCGATTCCCCCAGGCTCAAACCGCGGTTCGGCGGCGCGACCTCGCCTTGCGTCGGCGCAAAGCCGCTGATGCGGTAGTTGGCCGGATCGCGCTTCAGGTTGCCGTAGGTGCCATTGAGGATCAGCGAGATGCCGGGATTGAATGCGCTTTCGCTGGAGGGGCGGGCGCCAGCCTGCGCCGCGGCTTGAACTGCGACTGATTCGGCCTTGCTCGCCTGGGCTTCGGCCTTGCCGGCGGCTTGCTCGGTTTGCTGCAGCCTCTTCTCGAGGGCCTCAATGCGCTTCTCGTAGCTTTCCTTCAACTGGCGAACCTGTTCGCGCAGCTCCTTCAGTTCGTCCGCGCTGGCGGCGGTTGCCGAACCCGGCAACGCGTACGGTCCCGCCATGGCTGCGACAGCAGCAAATGCAATAAGCCTGTGCTTGTACATGATCTCTCCTCGAATCCGTGGGTGACGCTCCCGTGAACGGGTGCGCGACAGGGCCGCGCAAGCGCGGCCGAACAGCGGGATTGCTAGGAGAAGGAGGGCGGGGCGCGCGACTGGAACGCGGCGGCAGGCGATTCGCCGCTGCGAACGGTCGCGATCGAAACGCACTGGTGGGTTGCGTCCGATGCAATGGGGAAAACACCGGGCTCGGCGGCAGTGCCGTCGAGCGCGTGGACGACAAGGCACTGGTCAGTCGCGTGCTTGAGCGGCGCGGGGGCCTTGCCGCCTTTCGCTGCGGCAGCAAGATCGCACTGCGCGTGGGCCAGCGAGTGGAGCTGTGCCGCGCTGCCCGCGAAGGCGAGCGCGAAGGCAAGCAGCAGCCTGAGGAACAGGCGCTTGCTCATTGGTTCTTCATGGCAAAGGCGGATGCTCAGCTACAGGCGGCGCATGCGCCGCGAACCGTGAGGGCCGCGGCCTCGGCGCGGTAGCCGCGTGGCATCTTGAAAGCCAGTCCGCGCGTCGACACGTCCTCGAGGCAGATCGTCTTTCCGCATTGGCTGCACTGGAAATGCGCGTGTGCTTCATGTTCTCGATCTGAAGCCGCATAACGGCTCACTCTGTCGACGCCCGCGAGACGGAAGGCGAAGCCCTGGCTCACCAGCCAGTCGAGGACGCGGTACAGCGTCACCCTATCGATGCCTTGCGGCGCCAACGCGGTTTCGAAGTCGTGGTGCGAAAGCGGGTGCCTGGCCTTCATGAGGCAGGCGAGCACCCGCACGCGCGCGTCGGTCACCCGCTGGCCCGTGGCTTCGAGTTGAGCCCGCGCCCTCACCTTTTCATTTTTCCGGACCATGGGCGCATTCTAGAAGCGCGCGGCAGCAAGTGCAACTATGTTGCATATGGACGGCCTCAATGCGCCACTGCACCCGTAATCCGGTAATACACCCCGCCCGGGTCGTTCGCGATCACCGCCATGCGTCCGCCTATCACGACGGGCTCGAAAGTGAACTTGATCGGCTTGCTCATGAGCACTTCGACGAACTGCTCGGGTCCGCCGGACATGCAGAACATGCACGTCTGCGGCGCGGACGCGAGAATAAAACGGTTCTGCTTTTCACCCGCCTCGAGCGGCATCATGTAGCCCTGGATCTTGACCTCCTTCTTGTCCAGCGAAGCAACGCTGTCGGAGAACTGCGGCACAAAGCGGTCCTTCTGCTTGATCAGATCCACCTGCGCGAGCGTTTTCCACGACACCAGACCCTTGAGCTCCGGCAATGGCTTGGCGCCCGGCGGCGCCGCCGCCTTGCTGCCAGGATTGCCGGGCGCCTGCGCCATCACGGGCGCTGCAACCAGCGCGAGGAAAATGCCGACGATCAATGCGTTGTTCATTCGAACCTCCGGTGCCGTTATATTTCGGGGACCGCTTTGCTCAGTGCCTGTGCCTGTGCTTCATGCCGCAGTGCTTGCCGATGCCCAACCCGCGGCATTCCTGTTCCAGCTGCGTGTGACACGCTTTTTCGTCCTTGCCCTCTTCCAGGCACTTCGCCGCTTTTTCGTGCGCCGCGGCCATCGTCCGATGGGAGGCGATTTCCGAAGCCTTCCTGTCGGTCGCCTTGGCTTGGGCCAGGACGTTGCCTGAGGCTGCGGCACACATCAGCGCCAGAATGCAGATCAATGATGTTTTCAATGAATCACCTTCAGGTTGTCGTTACCCTTCCGCAAGCGTTGCGGCAACGTCGATGCGGGCGGCACGCCAGGCCGGATACAAAGCGGCGAGCACGCCTGTTCCAAGGGCGAGCGCAAGGATCCACAATTCTTCGGCCAGGAACACCGCGCCGCTCACCTCGATCTGGCGCGCTTCGCGCAGGCTCTCGCCGAGGATGGCCGTAACGACGTGGCCGAGGACGAGCCCGGCGACCGCGCCGATCCCGGCGAGCAGCAACGCCTCAAACAGCATGAGGTACAGCACCTTCCAGGGCGGCGCGCCGAGCATTCGCATGACCGCCAGGTCGTAGCGGCGGTCTTCGAGCGCGTTCCACAGCGCGATGAACACCGACAGGCCGGCGGCCAGAACCAGAACGAGGCCGAAAGCGCGCATGACCTCGACGCCGACGCCGAGCATCCTGAACAGCCGCGCGCTTTCGAAGGCGGGTGAGGCAGCCTGCAAGGCCGGCGTCGCGTTGACGTAGCGCGGGAGCGTAACCGCGGCCAGCGGCGATGCGTAGCGCAGCAGGAGCGCCGTCAATTCCTTTTCGTCATCGTCCATCGCGTCGATGAGCTTTTGCGGATCGTCGCCGGGTTCGCCGTGCTGGTGTACGGCCCAGACCGATTCGACGCTGGTGAGCACCAGCCTGTCGAGGAGCGCTGCGCCGGGCGCGAGGATTCCGACCACCGTGTACGGTGCGCCCCCGTGCGTGTCGCCGCCGCCTTCGAGCCCGTGAGCGCCCGCGAACTGGCTGCCCACCGCGAGGCCCGCGACCTTGGCAACGTCGGCACCAATGACCGCTTCCATTGGCTTGGCCCAAAGCCGGCCGGTCGCGGGGCGGCCGCCGTAGAGCGCCGGATAGTCTTGGTTGGTGCCGACGATGCGAAAGCCGCGATAGCTGTCCCCCAACGCGATGGGAATCGCCTGTTTCACCATCGGATGTTTTGCGATCTCATGGGCTGCAGCGAGGGAAATGTTGCCTGTGGGCGCATCGAGATGGAAGACCGCCGAGAGGATGAGCTGCATGGGGCTGCCCTTCCCGCCCACCACCAGGTCGATGCCGCGCACCTCGCGCTGCAGCCGCTCCTCGATCTGGGTCGTAACGAGCAGCATCACCGTGATTGTGCCCACGCCAAGCGCGAGCAGAAGGAGATTGAGCGCGGTCGATAAAGGGCGCGCGCGCAAGTACGCCAGGCTCACGGTCGCGAGGTTCACGCAGCGAGCCTCAACTGGTTGGGCACGCGTTCACGCACGCGCGCATCGTGCGTCGCGATTACGAGTGTCGCGCCGCTCGCACGGGACTGTTCGTGGAGCAGTGCGAGCGCCGCAATGCAACTCGCATCGTCCAGGTTTGCGGTCGGCTCGTCGGCCAGGAGCACCTGCGGGCGATTAACCAGCGCCCGCGCCACGGCGACCCTTTGCGCCTCGCCATGCGAGAGGTCCCGCGGACGGCTGCCGGCGCGTTGCGCAAGCCCGACCCCGGCCAGCGCCGCGTCCAAGCGTGCCTCGTCCTCCGGCAGTCCGGCCAGCATCTGCGCCAGGCGCAGGTTGCCGCAAACGCTCAGGCTCGCGATCAGGTGGAGCTTCTGGGGCACGAGGCCGATGCGCATGCCGCGATGCCGGTCCACGGCCTTTGCGGAGATGCGATCAAGGCGCTCGCCCGCCACGCTGACCGCCCCTTCGGTCGGCCGCAGCAGGCCGGCAAGGATATGCAATAGCGTGGTCTTGCCGCACCCCGACGGTCCAAGCAGCAGCCAAGCCTCGCCCTGCCGCGCTTCGAAGCGCTCCACGCGCAGGACTTCACGTCCGCCATAGCGATGAACGACTCCGGCGACGGCGATCACAGGCGTGTCACCGGTTTGGTCACCATTGACCATGCTGATTTCCCTCGATTCCCATTGCGGCACGCTCCGAGAGGGCGCCTTGGACAGACAAGCCGCGCGCACGCGGCAAGAACACGGGAACTCTAGGAGGCGCTTGGGGGAGCGCGCGACTGGAACGCGGCGGCAGGCGATTCGCCGCTGCGAACGGTCGCGATCGAAACGCACTGGTGGGTAGCGTCCGAAGCAATGGGGAAAGCACCGGGCTCGGCGGCCGTGCCGTCGAGCGCGTGGACGACAAGGCACTGGTCGGTCGCGTGCTTGAGCGGCGCAGGGGCCTTTTGCCCCCGCTCGTCGCCGGCCGCGGCGAGGTCGGCCTGCGCATGCGAGAGCGCATGAAGCTGCGCGGCGCTGCCCGCAAAGGCCAGCGCGAAGGCAAGAAGCAGCCGGAGGAAAAAGCGAGCGCTCATGCGCTGATCATACCTTGCCCGGCCAGAGGCCTGAAACAGGGATCCAGCGGACAGCCAATTGGCAGCATTTTGACTTGGCGCCCGCGCCAGTGCTGGGTCTTGCTAAAAAGATGGCAGCATTTGCCGTCGACCCGGATTCCGGGCGACTGTGCTCGCGCGTCTTACTTCGCCCCCGCCAGGCACTGGTCCAAACCCGCGATGAAAAGGTCCTTCGGCAATTTCTTGCCGATGAACACCATCACTGACTCTTTCTTCTCGCCCTTGACCCAGGGCTTGCCGACGTCGCCGCCCATCATCATGTGCACACCCTGGAACACGACGCGGTTCGGGTTGCCTTTCATCCAAAGCACGCCCTTGTAGCGCAGGAGGTCCGGGCCGTAGACCTGGATCATGCCGCCGAGGAACTGTTCGAGCTTGGCGCCGTCGAACGACTTGTCGCTGCGGTAGACGAACGATTCGACTTCGTCATGGTGCTCGTGGTGCGAGTCGACGAGGAAATCCGGCTCCAGCTCGAGGATCGCGTTGAGGTTGAAGCCGCGGATGTCGAGCACCTCCGCGATCGGCGCATTGCCGAAATGCACCTGCTTGATCGGCGCGCGCGGGTTCATCTTGCGGATCCGCGCCGACAACGCCTTCACCTCGTCTTCCGACACGAGGTCGGTCTTCGACATGAGGATCCGGTCGGCGAACCCCACTTGCGACTGCGCCTCCTGGAATTCGTCCAGCGTCTGGGTCGCATGCTTCGCGTCGACCACCGTGAGGATCGAATCGAGCAGGTAGTTGTTGCCGATCTCCTCGTCCGTGAAAAAGGTCTGCGCCACGGGGCCGGGATCGGCCATGCCCGTGGTCTCGATGATCACGCGGTCGAACTTGAGCGCGCCGCTGTCGCGCTTCTCTTTCAGCGTGCCGAGGATACGAATGAGATCGCCGCGAACCGTGCAGCAGATGCAGCCGTTGTTCATCTCGATGATCTGCTCGTCGCTGGTCTCGAGGATGTCGTTGTCGACGCCGATCTCGCCGAACTCGTTCTCGATCACGGCGATTCTTTGGCCGTGGTCCTCCTTGAGGATGCGGTTGAGCAGCGTGGTTTTGCCGCTGCCGAGAAAGCCGGTGAGGATGGTGACGGGGATCATCTGGTCCTGCTGCATGGCGGCTCCTGGGTACTGCGGTGCGTGGGGAGGCGGGATTCTACTCCGCGCCCGGGCCGGCAAGGAATTTAGGGCGCCTATGTGGAGCGAAGGAAGCGAAACTTTGGCACCCCGCGAGGAGGCGTCCCGCGCGCGGGGGACGGCTCAGTCGCGTTCCCGACGGCACGAATCGATCTGCGCCTAGGCGCTCGCGTGAGCTTTCGCTCGCGCATGCAGATACTCTGGCGCGAGATCGAAACCATTCGACCAAACTACCGTGTCCATCTCCACACGGATCTCGGAAAACACTGCCTTATCCAGAAGCGCGGCAACGATCGGCCGCGTATCCGAGGCGATGAAGGCCTTCAGGTTGATCTCGCCTTCGGTGTCATCCGAAAAGCGGACCCACAGCCGGTAGTCCGGTAGCGTCCTGGCGTCGGTCACCCATATCATTTCGATCTCCTCAAACCAGCGGAGCGAGGCGTTTGAAACTACCGTCAGGGCGGGCCCATTTCGGCGAGCAGCGCAGCAACCTTCGCGTGTAGCGGCGGCAAAGACTCCTTAATGATGCGCCAGACTCTCGGATGCTCTAGGACCGCGTAACCGTGAACCAGCAGATTGCGAAAGGCCACGATGCGAGCCAGGTCCGGAATGCCTTCGGCCAGGGCCGGGTCTGCCTTCGACAGCTGGTTCAGGGCTTCGCCGATGATCTGGAATTTCCGCTCCACGCCGGAGTGAATCAGCTGCGATTCCGCGTAAGTCGATAAATCGATTCCGGCAACGAAATCCAGAATCGCAGCCGCAGCCTGACCCACATCCCAGAGATATGCGCGGGAATCATGCTCCATATACGAGCTCGCGCGTGCGGTTGATGCTGGCGAGTACATAGGGGTTGCGAACGGCGCGTTCCTCCACTAGGTCCACCGAGCGTTCGAGCAGCCGGGAGAGGTCGTCTTGAAATCCGAAGAATTCTTCGAGCGGCGGCAGATTGCTCTCGGGTTCGAACTCGACCAGAAAGTCGGCGTCGCTGCTGGCCGGATCAAAGTCCTCACCGCGCGCGGCGGAACCGAAAACTTCCAGGTGGCGAACGCGATAGCGCCGGCAAAGCGTAGCGATGTCTGCTCGTTTTGCCTGTATCAGAGGGTGCATGGCGCGCTTACTCCGGGTTATCTGTCTAGGATCCTGTCCATTTTGCCTGTTCCTTGCGCTCATCGCAGTTAGCCATCAATCCCGATATACCAGCAGCCCTTTCAGGTAGTCGCCCTCCGGAAACTCGAGCGCAACCGGGTGGTCCGCATCCGGGCCGAACCGCTCGATGATCTTCGCGTCGCCCCCCGCGTCGAGCGCCGCCCCTGCGACGATTTTCTGGAAGAGGTCGGGCGAGATCCCGCCCGAGCACGAAAAGGTCGCGAGCAATCCGCCCGGCGCCAGCAGCTTCAGCCCAAGCAGATTGATGTCCTTGTAAGCGCGCGAGGCATTCTCGACCTGCGCCGCGGTCGGCGCGAACTTGGGCGGATCGAGGATGATGAGGTCGAACTTCTCGCCGCGGTTACGCAACTCCCGCAGGTGCGTGAACACATCCGCCTCCTTGAACTCGAGGCGCGCGGCCTCCAGGGCATTGGCCGCGAGATTCTCGCGCGCCACCGCAATCGCAGGACCCGAGCTGTCGATCGCGCTGATCTCGCGCGCCCCGCCCGCGAGGGACGCAATCGCGAAACCGCCCGTGTAGCAGAAGCAGTCGAGCACGTCGCGGCCCGTGGACAGCTCCCTGATGCGTTGCCGGTTGGCGCGCTGGTCGAGGAAGAAGCCGGTTTTCTGCCCGGCTGCGACGTCGACATGAAAGACGAGTCCGTTCTCACTGATTGCGCAACGCGCCGCGTGGCTGTCGCCGCGCACGAAGCCCGCGCGTTCCGGCAGGCCTTCGAGCGTGCGCACCTCGGCGTCCGAGCGCTCGAACACCGCCTCGCAGCGCGTGAGCTCGACCAGCGCATCGAGGATCTCTTCGCGCCAGTGCTCCATGCCCGCGGAAAGGAACTGCGCGACCAGCACGTCCGCATACCGGTCGACGATCAGGCCGGGCAGCCGATCCGACTCGCCATGAACCAGGCGCATCGCATTCGTATGGCGGCCCAGCGGCAGGTGCTCGCGAAGATCCAGGGCCGCCTTCACGCGACCCCGCAGGAAATCAGCGTCGACCTTGGCGCCCGCGTCGAAAGTCCACATGCGCCCGCGGATCTGGGAGGTCTCGCTGTACGCGGCGAGTCCCAGCGGCGTGCCTTCGGCGGTGCGCACGAGCACCGTCTCGCCGCTCTGCGGTTCGCCAACCACTTTCTCGATCGCACCCGAGAACACCCAAGGGTGCCGGCGCTTGAGCGATCTCTCGCGCCCGGTCTTGAGCACCAGCACCGGCTGCGTTTTCGCGGTGCCCGGCTTGCGCGTGCTCATACGATGCCCGCGATGCCCGCGATCGCGCCGATCGCGATCAGCCAGAGCGGATGGAACTTGGTGCGCCAGCTGATGAGCGCGCAGGCCGCGGTCAGCACCAGCGAGAACACATGGCTCATGTTGGCGCTGGCCACGAGCACGCCCGAGGCCGCGATGAGCCCGACGGTGATCGGCGCGAGGCCGTTGTCGATGATTTCCCGCCAGACCCCGGCGCCCGCGGCACGCCAGAGCATGCGATCCGCGTAGAACGTGAGCACGCTCGAAGGCACCACCATCGCCAGCGTCGTGACGATCGCGCCCGCAATGCCCGCGGCCTGCCATCCGAACAGGCTCACGACCAATACATTGGGACCGGGCGAGGCCTGCGCCAGCGAGTAGAGTTCGGCGAACTCGCGGCTCGACATCCAGCCGTGCACTTCCACCAGGCTGCGATGCATCTCCGGCAGCACCGCGCTGGCGCCGCCCACCGAAAGGAGCGAGAGCATCGCGAAATCGAGCGCGAGGATGCCGAGGCGGTCAGTCATGCCCGCGGCGCCCGGCGAGCGTGCGCGAACCACGCCGCGGCAATCGACAAAGGCACGAGGGCCGCGAGCACCAGCGCGAGCGGCAATCGCATCCAAGACACGGCGGCGAAGGCCGCTACGCCAAACAATGCTCGCCAGGTGCGAAGGCGGGGCGACGCCGCCATGCGAAGCGCGGTGCCGAGGATGAGGCCGGCGGCCACGGCCAACACGCCGCGCAAAGCATTCGACACGGCAGGCACCTGTGCATAACCCGAATAGAGCGCGGCGAGCAGCAGCAACAGCACCAACGGCACGACCAGCAGTCCGGCGCTGGCCGCAATCGCGCCGCGCGCGCCGAAGTGCCGTCCGCCGATGCAGATCGACACGTTGACGATGTTCGGGCCCGGCAGCGCCTGGCAGCGCGAGACGATGTCGGTGAACTCCTCCATCGTGAGCCAGCGGTAGTTATCGACCAGCGCGTGGCGCGCGACCGGAAGCACGCCGCCGAATCCCTGCAGACCGAGCTTCATGAAGGCGTAAAACAGCTCGCCGATCGAGCGCGGTGCAACGGTCTGGCTCATTTCTTTCTCGCGCGCGGATGCGCGGCGTCGTACACCTTGGCCAGCGACTGGAAATCCAGGTGCGTATAGATCTGCGTGGTCGAGATGCTGGCGTGGCCGAGCATCTCCTGGACGGCGCGCAGGTCCTGCGAGGACTGCAGCACGTGGCTGGCGAACGAATGGCGAAGCATGTGCGGGTGTACCCGCCCCTGGACGCCGCTCGCGCGCGCCCAGCTATTGAGGCGATTTCCAAGCACCGAAGCGGACAGGCGGTTGCCGCGCGCGCCGACGAAGAGCGCCTTTTCATCGGCTTTCGCGAGTTGCGCGCGCACCGCGAGCCACGCGGCCAGCGCCTCGCGCGCCTTCGAACCCACCGGGATCGTGCGCGTCTTGCTTGCCTTGCCCGTCACCGTCACGAGCCCTTCGTGCAGGTCGAGCCGCCCGTCACCGCAGTTCAGCGAAAGCACTTCGGCCCGCCGCAGGCCCGACGAATACATCAGCTCGAACATCGCAGCGTCGCGCACGAACTCGACGGTCTCGCCCGGAATCGTCTCCAGCAGCCGTTGTGCGGCTTCGACCGAGAGCGCCTTGGGCAAGGTGCGCGGCGCTTTCGGTGCGCGCACACCCTGGCACGGATTGGATGCGAAGTTCCGATGACGCACAAGCCAGTGGTACAGGCCGCGCCACCCGGAGAGAATGTTTGCAAGGGCGCGCGGCGAGAGGCCGCTCGAGTTCAGCCGCGCGATCAGACGCCGCACCTGCGCGCTGTCGAGCGAATCCAGGCGCGCGGTGCCGAGGAGTCCCATCAGGCGCTCGAGGCTGCGCGTGTAGTTGGTGATCGAGTTCGCGGCAAGCTGCCGCTGGTGCCTGAGCAAGTGCAGATACTCCTGCACCAAGTGGGCGTCGGGATGGCTGGTTGCTGCCACGCCGCCGCTTCAGAACTTCGACGCGATGGCCGCGGCTACGAGTTCACCGATGCGGCGCAGGTACAGCGTGCCCATTTCGGGAAAGAAACGGTGCGGATCCTCGCTTCCCAGAGCGAGCATCCCGAACGCCTTGGTGGAACCGAGCGGGATCAGAGCGATCGAACGCACGTGCTCGGCCGAATCGCGGAACCACGGCAGGAATTCGCTGCCTTGCGCTGGACCGCACTTGGGCGCGCCCATCGTGTCGACCGAGGCGCGCAGCGCGTCGCTGACGGGCTCGCCCTCGAGCGTGCCGTCGAGGAGCGACTGGCCCCAGATCCTCAGCGCCACATGCGGAACGGCGAAATCCTCGCGCAGGTGAAAGTAAAGCGCATGCACCACCGCGGCAAAATTCCTGGCGCCGAGCAAAGCCGAAGAGATGCGATGCACTTTCTCGCTGATCGCATCGTTCTCTTCGCCGAACTCGATGAGCTCGGACAGCTTGCCTTCGAGCAGCTTGACGCGCTCGCGCAGGCTGAGCGTCTGGCGCTCCGAGAGCGGGATGGCATGGCCGCCATACGGATGCGGCACGTGGATGGCTTCGATGAGCTCGGGATGCGACTCGGCCAGGTGCGTGAACACTTGCACAAGGACTTTCGGATTGTCCTTGAGGTACTGCTCGACTTCGTCAGAGTTCAATGTTTCCCTCGAATACGCAGGTTGCCGGACCCTTCATCCAGACCGGATTGTCGCTGCCCGCCCAAGCGATGGTCAATCGCCCGCCGCGGGTCTGCACTGTCACCGGCGAGTCGAGCAGGCCGCGTTCGATGCCGGACACGACGGCCGCGCAGGCACCGGTGCCGCATGCAAGCGTCTCGCCCGCGCCGCGCTCGAACACCCTCAGGCGGATCGAATGCCGGTCGGTCACCTGCATGAAACCGGCGTTTACCCGCTTGGGAAACTGCGGGTGGCGTTCGATCAGCGGGCCCTGCGTGCCCACGGGCGCGGTGTCGACATCCGCCACCACTTGCACTGCATGCGGGTTGCCCATTGAGAGCACTGCGACTTCGATGCTCGCGTCGGACACGCTGAGGGCCTGCACCAACCCCGGCCGGGCCGCTGTGAACGGCACTTCGGACAGGTCGAAGACCGGCGCGCCCATGTTCACGTTGACTTCGCCATCGGCCTCGAGCCGCGGCTCGATGAGGCCCCCGAGCGTCTCGACGCGAAGCGCCTTCTTCGTGGTCAGGCCGCGCAGGTGCACGAACTTCACGAAGCAGCGCGCGCCGTTGCCGCACTGCTCGACCTCGCCGCCATCTGCGTTGAAGATGCGGTAGCGGAAATCGGCCCGCGGGCCAGAAGCCTTTTCGACCACGAGGATCTGATCGCAGCCGACGCCGAAATGGCGGTCGGCAATCGCCTTGAGCTGGGCGCCGGTCAGGTCGAAGGCGCGCGTGGTGGCGTCGAACACCAAGAAATCGTTGCCTGCACCCTCCATCTTGGTAAATGCCTGCTTCATGGCCCGATTCTAGGCGGGTTTCGTTCGAGGCGGCGCCTCATACGGTGAAGGTTCGCCCCCGGGCCGCGTTTTGAAGCGCTTGTGCACCCAGTAGTACTGCTCGGGCATGGTGAGTACCTGCTCTTCGATGAAAGCGTTGATGCGCCGTGTGTCGGCTTCGACGTCCTTCGTCGGGAAGTTCTCGAACGGCGGGAAGACTTTTACGCGGTAGCCCTCCCCGCCGGGCAGGATGCGCGTGATGACAGGCAATACCGTTGCGCCACTGGCCCTTGCGAGCCGGGAAACGCCGGTGATCGTCGCGGCCGGCACGCCGAAGAAGGGCACGAAGACCGCGTCCTGCCGGCCGAAATCGAGGTCGGGGGCGTAGTAGATCGGGATTGCTTTCCTCAACGCCGAGAGGATTGGCCTCACGCCATCCTGCCGCGCGATGGCAATGGCCTCGACGTCGAAACGCGTGCGCCCCTGCAGCAGCAGCGCGTCGTACAAACGATCCTTCTGGCGCGCATAGAGCCCGGCCATATGGATGTCGCACACCAGCCGCGTGCAGCCCGCATCGATGCCGACGAAATGCGGCGCGACCAGGATCACCGGCTTGCCCGCAAGTGCGCGGATGTGCTCGAGACCCTCGAGCTTCATCAGCCGCAAGACGCGTTCCTTCGGTGCCCACCACAGCAGTGATCGCTCGATGAAACTGCGCATGAACACGCGAAAATGCGCGCGCGCCATCCTTTCACGCTCGTCCTCCGGTATCTGCGGGAAGCACTTGGCAAGATTCACGCGGATGACCTTGCGCCGCTCGGGGATCAGCCAGAAGGCCGCGTTGCCGATCGCGTTGCCGATCATTGCGAGCACGCCGAGCGGCAGCCAGTGCGCGAGCCACATGAGAGCGAAGATGATCCGGCTCAAGCCGGGCCGCCGTCCGCAGGCTGCGTCGCGCCGGCCGGCGTCTTGTAACGGTTATAGCCCCAGAGGTATTGCCCCGGGCACTCACGGATCACTTCCTCGAGGCACCGGTTGAGTCGGCGCGCATCCGATTCACCAGGCTGCGCTTGCGCGAGCTTGCGCAGCGACAGCGAGTAACCGCGCCCCGCGGGCAACCGGCGCGCGAATGCAACAAGGCAGGTCACGTCGTCCTTCGAGGCCAGGCGCGGCGCGAGCGTCATCGTGTACGCAGGCCTGCCGAAGAATTCGGTCCACTCCCCCTCCCCGACGCCGGGCACCTGGTCGGGCAGGATGCCGATGGCTTCCTTGCGCTTGAGCGCGCCGAGAAGCTCGCGAACACCTTTTCGATCCGCGGTGGCCAGCCTGACCCCGGGCCGCGCGCGACCCGCGAGCATGAATTCGCCGAGCCATTCGAGGCGCGGCGGCCGGTACAGGATGGTCATCGGGAAATGGAAGGCCCCGTACTGCGCGCTGATCTCGAAACAGCCGTGATGCGGCGTAAGGAATACGATGCCCTTTCCAGCGGCCCGCGCCTCGACAATCAACTCCCAGCCTTTGACTTCGCGCACCAGCGCCACCACTTCGACATGCGGCCGCAGCCAGAGCGCCGGAAGCTCGGTGAGCATGCGGCCGGCGGCGGCGACGGCTTCGCGCCGGACCCGCGCCTGCCCGCCGTAGCCGGCGATTGCGAGGTTTTCGGTCAGGTGCCTGCGATAGCGCGGCGAAATCCAGTACATGAGCCAGCCGAGCAGCCAGCCGGCCGCATGCGCGAGCGGCAAAGGGAGCGCGCTCGCCAGGCGCATGAAGCCTCTTGCCATGCCCTCAGGCCAGCCCCGTAATTGTTTGGGGAATCAACAAAGGTTTGGTATCCTTGCCGCCTCTTTTTTTGGCGACGGCAGCGACATGAGCGATTTTCTATTTACTTCCGAGTCGGTCTCCGAGGGACACCCGGACAAGGTTGCAGACCAGATTTCCGACGCGGTACTCGACGCGATTCTAGCGCAGGACCCGCGCTCCCGCGTCGCGGCAGAAACGCTCGTCAAGGACAACCTCGTGGTCCTCGCGGGCGAGATCACCACGCACGCGAAAGTCGACTACGACAAGATCGCGCGCAAGACCATCAAGCGCATCGGCTACAACGATCCGGCCCTCGGCTTCGACGCCGAGACCTGCCAGGTGCAGATCGCCTACGGCCAGCAATCGCCGAACATCGCGCAGGGCGTCGACGAGGGCAAGGGACTCGACCTCGACCAGGGCGCCGGCGACCAGGGCCTCATGTTCGGTTATGCCTGCGACGAGACCGCCGGGTTCATGCCGATGGCGATCTACCTCTCGCACCGGCTCGTCGAGCGCCAGGCCGAAGTGCGCCGCGACGGGCGCCTGCCCTGGCTGCGCCCGGACGCGAAGTCGCAGGTCACGATCCGCTACGAGAAAGGCAAGCCGCATTCGATCGAAACCGTGGTGCTTTCGACCCAGCATGCGCCCGGCCTCACGCACAAGCAGATCGAAGAGGCGGTGATCGAGCAGATCATCAAGCCGGTGCTGCCCAGGAACCTCGTCAAGCACGAGATCAAGTACCTCGTGAACCCCACGGGCAACTTCGAGATCGGCGGGCCCAAGGGCGACTGCGGCCTCACCGGCCGCAAGATCATCGTCGACACGTACGGCGGCTCAGCCCCGCACGGCGGCGGCGCGTTCTCCGGCAAGGATCCGTCCAAGGTCGACCGTTCCGCTGCTTACGCCGCACGCTATGTTGCGAAGAACATCGTCGCGGCGGGTCTTGCGACCCAGTGCCTCGTGCAAGTCTCGTATGCGATCGGCGTTGCGCAACCCACCAGCGTGATGGTGACGACGCAAGGCACCGGCAAGATTTCCGACGAAGCGCTCTCCAGGCTGGTGCTGGCCAACTTCGACCTGCGCCCGAAAGGCATCATCCAGATGCTGGACCTGTTGCGCCCGATCTACGAGAAGACCGCCTCCTACGGCCACTTCGGCCGCGACGAGCCGGAATTCACCTGGGAAGCGACGGACAAGGCGCTGGCGCTGAAAGCGGCCGCCTGAACTAAACAATTCAAGACAAACGCCCGGGCGATCCCCGGGCTTTTTTTCGCCCGAAAAGCATCCATAATGGGAACTGCGGTTCAGACCGGGACACTGCAAACATGCCTGTCACGCTCACCATCAAAGCGCCCGACAAACTCGCGGCAAAGTTGCGCCTGCTTGCCGAGGTTAACCGGCGGTCGCTTGAAGACGAACTGATGGCCATCATTCGCTCCGCTGCTACGTCCAAGAGGTCTGTAGGGGCGGGCCGGCGGCTGACACTCAAAGAAGCATGGGAGAGATCAGCAGAAAGTTGGACCCATCGTCGACCGCCGAATCTACGCAGATCATCCGCTCGATGCGGGATGAGCGTTACGGTGATTGACGCATAGGCAAGGGCAACGAGGGAACTATGGCAAAAAACCACACGACCCCAAAAATGACCCTCAAGATTGATGGTCAGCGCATCACCGCAGATCGTTTTCTGAAAGCTGTTTCGTCGTTTGTCGCGCTAATTAATGATGTGTCTGACACCGTTACCCAGGAGCGGGGCGCGTTCCGTTGGCTCATTTCCGTCGAATCGGGAAGCGCGGTTGTGCATTTCCGGCCGGAGCCGCGTCACGCGGATGCGGCATTGGTATCGTCGTCCCTAAAGGCGATCAATGACGGATTCAAAACGTTACAAAAGCGCGCCGAACGGCCGCGCTATTGGTCTGACAACGCGTTGCGAAAGGCAAAGGATCTCGCCGAAGTGCTGGATATTGATACTGGAGCGCTGGACCATGTAAGCGTGAAGGCGGATTCGATTCCAATCAGCATAACGCGCAAGGTTAGCGCGAATGTCGATGAGCTAATCGGTTCGGAATATAAGTCGCTCGGAACAGTTGAGGGACGCCTGCGAACCATGACGGAAGCCGGAGGATTGCATTTCGTCGTGCAAGATGCAGTAACTCACAACAACATTCGTTGCTTTTTTGAGGACGAAAACGATGAGATATACATTCGAGCCTTCCGAAAACGGGTCGCTGTGTACGGGGAGATTCGATACCGGAAGGATGGTGAACCGATCAGCATTTCCGTGCAGAAATTCCGCGTACTTAAGGAAAGCCACGAACTTCCCAGCGTAAAGGAGATGCGAGGAATTCTGACCTCGTAATCTATGGCCGCCGACCGCCGATACTGGGACTCGAACGCGTTTCTCGGCTTCCTCAACAATGAGAAAGAAAAAGCTGCTGCGTGCGAGAGCGTTCTGAATGCGGCGGAAGAAGGGAAGATCGATATTGTGACCTCGGCTCTGACGATGACCGAAGTGATAAAAAAGAAGGGCGAAAAGCCGATTCCCAAGGAGAGCGAACGGAAAATTCGGGACTTCTTTGAGCACTCGTGGATCATCGTCCGCGAAGTCGATCGCTTTGTTGCCGAACATGCTCGAGACCTAATCTGGGCGCACGGGCTTAGTTCTCCCGACGCAATCCATTTGGCGACCGCGCTTGGGCTTAAGCTTTCGGTGATGGATACGTTTGATGGCGACTTGATAAAGCTCAGCGGAAAGCTCGGCAATCCGCGACTCGTGATCGGGCATCCGAACATTCCCCACACGCCGGATTTCTTTCCAGCCGAGAAGCACGAAGCCGCGAAAGCGCACGGAAAGAGCAAGAAGAAAAAATAGGAGCAAATCTTTTCGATTCGATGCCTGCTTGATTCAGCTACCTTGTTGCCTTTATGTCCGTCAAAGTCTAGTTTCGCATCAGTAGACTCCAGTGTTGTGTTGCGCATTTCGGAATGCAAATCAGCCTGAAGATCGAAGGGGGGCGCAATGAACCGTCGCGATACGTTGGTCAGCCTGCTTGCGCTTGGCATTGCTCCCGCTTCATTCGCGCAATCAGTATTGAAAGTCCCGCAGATTGCGCTCGTAGACACGGCCGAGCAGATCGCCGATATGGCGGAAGGCCGCCATCCCCAATGGGCGCGTTGTTGGAGGAGTTGAGGCGCCTCGGGTACCTGGAGGGCAAGACAATTGTGATCAACCGCTGGTCCGGAGGCGGAAATATTGGCGCCTATGGCGCGCTTGCGCACAAGATCGTAAACGAGCAACCGCAGCTCATCGTCGCAAGGTCCCGCACCATGGCGACCGCGCTTGCCGCGGCGACGAGGGAGATTCCGATCGTAATGGTCGGCACGATAACCTCCGAGCTTAGCGGCAGCTTCGCGCGTCCGAACCGTAACGTCACGGGCATAAACGTGAGCTACGACGAGCAGCAGATCTACGCCAAGCAAGCGGAGTTCCTCCGGGATATCACCGGTAAGAATGCGCGGATTGCGTGGCTGGGAACGCAGAACCTCTGGGAGGGACCCGTCGGGAAGGCGGCGCGCGAGGGGGCCCGCCAAGCCGGATTGATTTTAGACGCCGTTCTGCTTAGCAGCCCTGTGGACGAGGCCGCAATCCACCGCGCTTTCGTCCCGGTGTTGGCGGGACGCTTCGTCGGCATGTACGTATCACCGGCAACGGAATTGTTCCCGTACCGTTCGATCATCGCAAAACTCGCGCAAGAGGCGAGACTGCCCACGATTGGCAATGGGCGCCCCTGGGCCGAGGCAGGGATACTATTGAGCTACGGGGCAAATCCTGTCGATATGTATCGCCGGGCAGCCTATTTCGTCGATCGAATACTCCGAGGCGCAAAGCCCGCCGACCTGCCAATCGAGCAGCCGGGCGTGATTGAGCTTGTCATCAACCTGAAGACGGCGAAGGCCCTTGGGATTTCGATCCCGCCACCCTTGCTCGTGCGCGCCGACAAGTTGATCGAATAGAGTAATTTGACGCCGCGCGCATTGCGGAGCAAACATGGCTACGAACTCGAAACATGGTGGAAAGAAACTTTCGGATACGGCTTCGAGCGCCTCACCGAGTCGAAAGCCCGGTACCTTGAGCGGGCGGACTGCGCTGAGCTCATCCGAGATCGTCTCCTTGCGGCGAGACAAGAAGACGACGATTGAAAAGGCCCGTTCGGCAAAGCGCTGACTCCGCGGGCTGGGACTCAGGCTACCTGCAAGGCGTCAAGCAGCAACGGGCGAAACGCTCTGAAATTTGCACGAGTAAGCCGGTGCGCTACTGACAAAATGTCGCCCGATGCCTAGATTCGGCGCGGCTCTCCAGCTAACTTACTGACATTTTCAACGAGGCAACAGCCTCCTCGAACAGCGCGACCGGCATCGCGCAAAGGCCGCGGCCCAGCAGGCCGCGCCCGTCGGCCGATACCATACCCGTAGACAGCAGCGGCGATTTCCCGCTGTTCACGACTGCGGCCGCATCGAGCCCAACCGGCACGCCGAGCACCGGATGCATTCCGGGCACGTGCGCGAGCGCGCGTTGCTCGTCGTCCTTCGCGAGCCAAGGCTCGAAGGCCGCCAGCAGGCTTGGCGCACGCCACAGGACCTGACCGCCCAGCCCGAAGGCGTCGATGATCCCGCTGTCGCCCGTCGCCGGGGGAAACTGCGGATTCTCCGGGACGCCTTTCATGAACGGACCCTGCACCAGGGCCGCCGGCGCCGTAAACCAGCGACCGGGCATTCCAGCCAACTGGATACCCGTAACCTGGCCGTTGGCCGAAAGCCGCGTGACGAGCGACGACCCCTCGACGCCGGTAGCCGCGCTCAGCATCAATGCGCACGCAGGCATCCAGAAATTGAGGAAGTAAAGGGGCGCCTCCTGCACGGTGCGCAGCGCAGCTTGCGCCGCGGGCGAGTCGGCCTTGCGCGTGCCCAGCACCGCATGCAGTACCGCGGTCGCGCTGGAAAGCCGGTTATGCAGGTCGTCGCCTTCGGTCAGCGCGGAGCGTGCGATCGACAGCAGGTCGACCGGGTCCGAAAGCAGATCCGTGAACCCGGGCAGCAATTCCTTCTCGCGGAAAGCGAGGCGCTCCAGGATCGCGCGGTCGCGCGCGCCGAAGCGCATCTGCGCGCCGCCGCCGGTCCCGAGGAACGAAAACCACGTGGCCTTCGAAACTGCGTCCTCGATCACGGCCAGCGTAGTGCTGGCCGAAACCATCGAAACGAGGGGCGAGGACACCCGCCGAGTGAAGGTCGGCTCGAGCTTCACGGCGCCGCTGGCAATGAGCTTTTCCGCCTCGGCATCGTCTTTCGCCCAGCCTTCATAAAGGCACGCCAGCACCGCCGAGTTCAGCATCGGGGGCGGGGGGCGCGTCGGGTCCGGCAGGGGCGGTCCCGCATGCAGCAGCACGCGGTCGGGCAGGCCGATCGCCTCGCTGGCGGGCCGGACCGCCGTCCAGCGCGGCTCCACGGCAAGGATGCGCTCGAGGGCGCGCGCGTTGGCGGCGCTGTGGTCGTTTTTCATGGGCGGGCCTTCAGGAAGAGCTTGGATTCGCGTAGAATAGCGGGCTCCCGAGGGGCGTTGCAACGACAGGTTCTGGTGTCTACACACTCCGGTCGCTAGGCTCGGGACATTCCTACCGCAACGGCGCTCACGAACTTTTTTCTTAAACGAAAGGAGCGCGTGATGAGCGCAGTTCTGCAGTCCACAAGGTTCCCCGTCAAGAAAGCCCCCGCGGGGTTCACCGATTTCAAAGTAGCCGATCTTGCCCTCGCCGACTGGGGCCGCAAGGAAATCGCCATTGCCGAGACCGAAATGCCCGGACTCATGGCGATCCGCGACGAATACGCGGCCGTCCAGCCGCTGCGCGGCGCCCGCATCACGGGCTCGCTGCACATGACCATCCAGACCGCGGTCCTGATCGAGACGCTCGAGGCGCTCGGCGCCGATGTTCGCTGGGCCTCGTGCAACATCTACTCGACGCAGGATCATGCCGCGGCCGCGATCGCTGCCGGCGGCACGCCGGTGTTCGCGGTCAAGGGCGAGAACCTCACCGACTACTGGGACTACACGCATCGCATCTTCGAGTGGCCGGGGAACCAGCTCTCGAACATGATCCTCGACGACGGCGGCGACGCCACGCTGCTGCTGCACCTGGGCGCGAAAGCGGAGAGCGATCAATCGGTGATCGGCAAGCCCGGCAGCGAGGAGGAGGAATGCCTCTTCGCCTCGATCAAGGCCAAGCTCGCCAAGGACCCGAAGTGGTACTCGACGCGCCTCGCCGCCATCAAGGGCGTGACGGAAGAAACCACCACCGGCGTGCATCGCCTCTACCAGATGCACAAGGAAGGGCGCCTCGCCTTCCCCGCGATCAACGTGAACGACTCGGTCACCAAGTCCAAGTTCGACAACCTGTACGGCTGCCGCGAATCGCTGGTGGACGGCATTAAGCGGGCCACCGACGTGATGATCGCGGGCAAGGTCGCGCTGGTGTGCGGCTACGGCGACGTGGGCAAGGGCTCGGCGCAGGCGCTGCGCGCCCTGTCGGCGCAGGTGTGGGTCACCGAGATCGACCCGATCTGCGCGCTGCAGGCGGCGATGGAAGGCTATCGCGTCGTGACGATGGACTACGCGGCCGACAAAGCCGACATCTTCGTCTCGGCCACGGGCAACTTCCACGTGATCACGCACGAGCACATGAGGAAGATGAAGGACCAGGCCATCGTCTGCAATATCGGCCACTTCGACAACGAGATCGACGTCGCGTCGCTGTCCCAGTACACGTGGGACGAGATCAAGCCGCAGGTCGACCATGTGATCTTCCCCGATGTCGATGGAAAGCCTGGCAAGCGGATCATCCTGCTGGCCAAGGGGCGCCTGGTGAACCTGGGCTGCGGCACGGGCCACCCGTCGTACGTGATGAGCTCGTCGTTCGCCAACCAGACGATCGCGCAGATCGAACTGTTCACGAACACGGACAAGTACCCGGTCGGCGTCTATACGCTGCCCAAGCACCTCGACGAGAAAGTGGCGCGCCTGCAGCTGAAGAAGCTCAATGCGCAGCTCACCGAGCTCACGGATGCGCAGGCAACGTACATCGGCGTGGCAAAGAGCGGCCCGTACAAAACGGACCATTACCGGTACTAGGAACAGGGGAACCTTACGGCCGGTTCCCCCGTTACCCCCTTTCGCCACAAAGAACCATGGAATCCCAGCGTAAACACGCGCGGGCCTTCAGCTTCGAGTTCTTTCCGCCGAAGACGCCCGAAGGCAAGGCCAAGCTGCGCACGACCTGGCAACAGCTCGCGCAGCTGAAGCCGCGCTTTTTCTCGTGCACCTTCGGCGCGGGCGGCTCGACGCAGCAGGGCACGCTCGACACCGTGCTCGAGATCCGCTCGGCCGGCTACGAAGCCGCGCCGCACCTTTCGTGCGTGGCCTCGTCGAAAGCCGAGATCAAGGACATCCTCGGCCGCTACAAGGAAAACGGCATCCGCCACATCGTCGCGTTGCGCGGCGACCTGCCCTCGGGCGTGGCGATGGCGGGCGAGCTGCGCTATGCCAACGAGCTCGTGTCGTATATCCGCGAGACGACCGGCGACTGGTTCAACATCGAGGTCGCCTGCTACCCCGAGTACCACCCCCAGACGCGCAATGCAGTCGACGAGGTCACCAATTTCAAGCGTAAGGTGGACGCGGGCGCCAACGCGGCAATGACGCAATACTTCTACAACCCGGACGCGTACTTCCGCTTCGTGGACGAATGCGAGGCGGCGCGGATCGCGATCCCGATCGTGCCGGGCATCATGCCGATCGGAAATTTCTCCCAGCTCGCGCGGTTTTCTGATGCATGCGGCGCGGAGATCCCGCGCTGGATGCGCCTCAAGCTCGAGGGCTATCGCGACGACACAGCGTCGATCCGCTCATTCGGGCTGGATGTAGTCACGTCGCTATGCGACAAGCTGCTTTCCGAGGGCGCACCGGGACTGCATTTCTACACCCTGAACCAGGCCGGCGCGGTGAGCACGATCTGGCAAAGGCTGGGCTTGTGAGTTTTGGCTGCCGATCGCCCCGGCCTGTTAACGCGCCGATGACTTGCCGCTTCGGCGCAGCCCTTTCGTAACGCCCCGCTTTGCCGCCGCGCGTGCCTGCCTGCTGCCGGCGAAGCACAGGCTGGAAAAGTTTGACCGAAAACAAGACTGACGTATACATTAACGGCGACATTGATGAATGCCGCCCATGCACGTGCGCCGGCGCGGCGCCCGTGCATTGGAATTACTAGGAGGAGTGAACATGATCCGACTGTTGTCGTTGCTGCTGCTTGTCGCCAGCGCGCTGCCTATCCAGGCCTTTGCGCAGGCCTATCCCTCGAAGCCGGTGCGGGTCATCGTCCCGTTTCCGCCCGGCCAGGCTGCCGACATCTTCGCCCGCATGGTCGGCGAGCGGCTGTCGCAGGTCTGGGGCCAGTCGGTATTCGTCGAGAACCGCGCGGGCGGCGGCGGCGTGCCGGGCGTCATGGCCGGCAAGCAGGCCGCGCCCGACGGCTACACGATCCTGGTCGGCACCAGCGGCACGCTGGGCGTGAACCCGGGCATCTACACGAAACTGCCCTATGACCCGCTCGTGGATTTCCTGCCGGCATCCAACATCTTCATCGTTCCCCTGGTGGTGGTCGCCCATCCGGGCTTCAAGCCCGCGACCATCCAGGAGTTGGTCACGGCGGCGAAGGCGCAGCCTGGCGCGATCAACTACGCTTCCGCGGGTCCGGGCACGGCGCAGCACATGACCGGGGAGCTGTTCAAGTACAAGGCCGGCATCGACCTGGTCCATGTGCCTTACAAGGGCAGCGGGCCGGCCATGACCGACCTCCTGGGCGGCCAGGTGCCGCTGATGGTGGACAGCCTCTCCGCGGCGCTGCCGCACATCAGGTCCGGCAAGATCCGGGCGATCGCTGTCACCACCGCGCGCCGCGCACCGCAACTGCCCGAGGTGCCGACTGTCGCTGAAGCGGGCTATGCGGGCTTCGAGGGTGCTGGCTGGTCGGGTTTCGTTCTCCCCGCGGGTACGCCGCGCGCGCTGGTTGACAAGGTGAGCGCGGACACGCAAGCCGTCCTGCGCGAACCGCAGATGCGCGACCGGATCATCGAGCGCGGCGGCATCCCCGATCCGCGCACGTCGCAGGAGTACGGCGAATTCATCAAGGCGGAAATCGCAAAGTGGGGCGAAGTCGCGCGCGTCGCCAAAGTGCGGCTGGACTGAGGCAATGGCGAAACACGAACAGCAGCTTCAGGGTGAATCGATGGTGGACGCCGCCTACCGGGCGATCCGCCAGAGAATTCTCGATAATCTCTGGGCGCCCGGCTACCAGGCGCTTGAACAGTCGCTCGCGCTGGAACTCGGCATGAGCCGCACGCCGGTGCGCGAAGCCTGCATACGGCTCGCCAACGAGGGCCTGGTCGAAGTAGTGCCGCGCCACGGCATCCGCGTTCTGCCGGTGGCGCCTTCAGACATGCGCGAGATCTACGAGATTCTCACCAGCCTCGAATCCACCGCCGCGGAACTTGTCGCGAATACGCGACCCTCGGCGCTCGAACTCGCGCCGCTGGAGAAGGCCACGCGCGACATGGAAAAGTCCCTGAAGCGCGACGATCTCGACGCCTGGGCCGAGGCCGATGAACGCTTCCACCGGCAGCTGATGCAGCTGTGTGGTAACGCAAAACTCGCTGCGATCGTCTTCAACTACTGGGACCGCGCGCACCGAGCGCGCATGGTGACGCTTCGGCTCCGGCCGAAGCCGGTGAACTCGACGCGCGAGCACCTCGAGATCCTGGGGGCGATCCGGCGCGGCGATGCCGCCGCGGCGGGTGCGCTCTTCCGCGCGCATCGCGAGCGGGCGAGCAAGGAACTCACCGATCTGCTGCAACGCCACCGGCTGAACCAGGTATGAAAACCGCGTTCGACATCTGCGTGCTGCCGGGCGACGGCATCGGTATCGAAGTGATCGAAGCGACGCTGCCGATACTGGAGAAATTGCAGCGTGGCGCGGGATTCGAATTGCGCTTCGAGCACCATCCCGCTGGCGCACTGCATTACAAGGCGACGGGCGAGGCGCTGCCGGAAACGACCTTCGCGGCGGCCAAGGCGGCCGACGCGATCCTGTTCGGCGCCATGGGCTGGCCCGAGATCCGCTATCAGGACGGCACCGAGATCGCGCCGCAGCTCGATTTGCGCTTCCGCCTCGAGCTCTATGCCGGCGTAAGGCCCGCGCGCGCCATCCCCGGTGTGCCCGCCGCGCTCGCCGACCCGCGCGCCAAGGACATCGACCTGGTGCTGATCCGCGAATCGACCGAGGGATTGTTCGCCTCGCGCGGCAAAGGCGTGGTGGAGGCCGATCGCGAGGCGCGCGACACCATGGTGATCACGCGCGCCGGTTCCGAGCGCGTGCATGAATTCGCCTTCCGGCTTGCCGAACGCAGGCGATTGAAGGGGCGCCCCGGGCGTGTCACCTGCGTCGACAAGGCGAACGTGTTCGTCTCGATGGCGTTTTTCCGCAAGGTATTCGATGAGGTGGCTTTGCGCCACCCTGGCGTGGCCGCGAACCACCACTACGTGGATGCGACCGCGTTGGATCTCGTGCGCAAGCCGTGGATGTTCGATGTCATGGTCACCGAGAATATGTTCGGCGACATCCTGTCGGACCAGGCTGCCGCGCTGGTGGGCGGCATGGGCATGGCTCCATCCGCCGACATCGGCGACGCGCATGGCCTGTTCCAGCCCTGCCACGGCTCGGCGCCGGACATCGCCGGCCAGCGCAAGGCCAATCCGACGGCGGCGTTTCTGTCCGCGGCCATGATGCTCGACTGGCTGGCTGAGCGCTCGGGGAACCCGGAGCTCGCTGCCGCGGCGCTCAAGCTGGAGGGTGCGGTGGACGCGGTGTTTGACTCCGGTCGGCTGCGGCCCTTCGAGTTGGGCGGCAAGGACGGCACCACTGCGATCCGTGACGCGGTGCTCTCGAATCTCTAGCCATGAAAGCGCTTCGAGTCGCCGTCGCCGGCGCCGGATACTTCTGCCAGTTCCAGCTGGACGGCTGGCGGCGCATTCCGGGGATTGAGCTCGCCGGAATCTGCAACCGCGACATCGCCAAGGCCGAGGCGCTGGCGAAGCGCTTTGCAGTGCCGCGCGTGTTCGGCGGCGTCGCGGAGATGCTGGATGCGTGTTCGCCCGACATCGTCGATATCGTCACGCCGCCCGTGACGCATCGCGAGTACGTCGACGAAGCGGCGCGCCGGCGCATGACGACCATCTGCCAGAAGCCGTTCGGACAAACCTACGCGCAAGCCAGGGAAATAGCGGCGATTGCCCGGGGCGCGGGCATCACCCTGGCGGTGCACGAGAATTTCCGCTTCATGCCTCATTTCCGCGAGATGAAGCGCTTGCTGGACGCCGGGCGGCTCGGCGCCGTGCACTCGATCGCATTCCGGCTGCGCCCGGGCGACGGCCAGGGCGCAGAGGCCTACCTCGCGCGCCAGGCCTATTTCCAGCAGATGCCGCGCTTCCTGGTCTTCGAGACGGCGATCCACCTGATCGACACGTTCCGGTACTTGGTGGGTGAAGTCCGTTCGGTGACGGCGTGCCTGCGCCGGATCAACCCGGCGATCGCCGGAGAAGACGCCGGCTACATCGTCTTCGAATTCGCGGGCGGTGCCACCGGCCTGTTTGACGGCAACCGCCTGAACGATCACGTCGCGCAGAACCCGCGCCGCACCATGGGCGAATGCTGGCTGGAGGGTTCCGCGGGCGTGCTGCGGCTGGATGGCGATGCGCGCCTGTGGTGGAAACCGCACCAGCAGGCCGAGGCCGAGCACCACTACGAGCGCGGGCGCGACGACACTTTCGGCGGCGGTGCCTGCGACGCATTGCAGGCGCACGTCGTGCGCCACCTGCGCGAGGGCGCGCCGCTCGAGAACAGCGCTGCCGACTATCTTGCCAACATGAAGATCATGGAGGCGGTCTACGCCTCCAGCGAGCAGGGCCGCCGCATCGAGATTGCCAGCTTCAACCCTGATTCTCATGCCGCTGCCTGGCGCCCGATCAACTGACCGTAAAGGCGAGCGATGCTGCTTGGCTGCATAGCGGACGACCTCACCGGCGCGACCGATGTCGCGCTGATGCTGCAGAACGCGGGCATGCGAACGATCCAGACGATCGGACTGCCCGCCGGCCCCGTGCCGGAGGCCACCGACGCGGTGGTGGTGGCGCTGAAGTCGCGCACCATCCGGGCCGCGGATGCCGTGGCGCAGTCGCTCGCGGCGCTGCAGTGGCTGCGGTCCTGCGGCGCCCGCCAGATCCTGTTCAAGTACTGCTCCACCTTCGATTCGACCGATGCGGGCAACATCGGCCCGGTCGCCGATGCGCTGCTTGGCGCGTTGGAGGAAGCCTTCACCGTCGCCTGCCCGGCGTTTCCGACCAACAAGCGCACCGTCTATCTCGGGCACCTCTTCGTGGGTGAGCAGTTGCTTTCCGACTCGCCGATGAAGGACCATCCGCTGACACCGATGCGCGACGCGAACCTCGTTTGCGTGCTTGGACGCCAGAGCGCGGGCAAGGTGGGGTTGGTCGCGTTGCCTACGGTGCGGCAGGGCGCGCCAGCGATACGCGAGGCGTTTGCGGCTCTGAAGAAGTCCGGTCATGCCTATGCCATTGTCGATGCCGTCGCGGACGAAGATCTGCTCGCGCTCGGCGCTGCGTGCGCGGACATGCCTTTGCTTAGCGGCGGCTCCGGCATCGCCATGGGCCTGCCAGCGAATTTCGGCATTCGCAAGGGCGCTGACGCCACGCTGCCCGCCGTCGGCGGGACCGCCGCGGTCCTGTCGGGCAGCTGCTCGGCCCAATCGAATGCGCAGGTGACGCATTGGATGGGAGCGCGCCCGGCGTTTCGTGTCGATCCGTTGCGGCTCGCCGAAGGGGAGGATCTCGCCACTGCTGCACTGGCATGGGCGGGGCCGCTGCTGGCCGCAGGGCCGGTGCTGGTCTATGCCACGGCGGAGCCCGCCGCGGTGCGCGCAGTCCAGTCGCGACTCGGCGCGCAGCGCGCCGGCGAACTGGTGGAAGCCTGTCTCGCGCAGATCGCAAAGGGGCTGGTTGACAGGGGAGTGCGGCGCCTCGTGGTGGCGGGGGGCGAAACTTCGGGCGCCGTTGCTCACGCGCTCGGAGTAATGATGCTTCGAATTGGCCCGCAGATCGATCCCGGGGTCCCTTGGACGGCGACAACGGGCGAGCCCCGCCTCGCGCTCGCGCTCAAATCGGGTAACTTCGGCGCTATCGATTTCTTCACCAAGGCACTGGAGATGCAACCATGAGCGAAGCAAAGCTGCGGGAGGACATCTGCCGGCTGGGCGCTTCGATCTACGAGCGCGGCCTGACGCACGGCTCGACGGGGAACGTCAGCGCGAAGTGCGATGACGGCTGGCTGCTGACCCCGACAGGCTCGAACCTCGGCAGGCTCGATCCGGCGCGACTCTCGAAGCTCGACTGGAAAGGCAAGCTGGTTTCGGGCGATGCACCCTCCAAGGAAGCCTTCCTGCACCTCGCGATGTACCAGGAGCGCGAAAAAAACGCGGCCGTGGTGCACCTCCACTCGACGCATTCGGTCGCCGTGTCGGTACTGGAGGACGTGAATGGCGCCGACGTCCTGCCGCCCCTGACCGCGTATTACGTGATGCGCATCGGCGCACTCCCGCTGGTGCCGTATTTCGCCCCAGGCGACATGGCGCTCGCCGACGCGGTGCGCGGCTTCGCCGGAAGGCACCACGCGCTGCTGCTCGCCAACCATGGACCGGTCGTCGCCGGATCGTCGCTGTCAGCGGCTGCGGAGGCCGTCGAGGAGCTCGAAGCGACCGCGAAACTCTTCCTTCTGCTGCGGCACGAGAAGCTGCGTTGCCTTACGCCCGAGCAGGTCGCCGACCTGCGGCGCAAGTATCCCGTCTGAAAGGCATGCCATGTACATCGTGACCGTAGCATTCGAAATCAAAGCGGAAAAGCTCGAGGCTTTCCGCGCACAAATGGTCGCGAACGCGCGCGCGAGCCGGGACCAGGAACCCGGTTGCCTGCAGTTCGACGTTTGCGCCGATCCGGCGAAGCCGGAATGCATTTTTCTCTATGAGGTCTATGTCGACCGGGCGGCGTTCGACGCGCATCTGGCCGCGGAACACTTCAAGGAATTCGACCGCACCGTAGCGCCCTGGATTGTGGCCAAGAT
>ENA-ORBV01000102-ORBV01000102.1-microbial-mat-metagenome-genome-assembly--contig:-NODE-102-length-170284-cov-19.464810_pt1 | contig 170284 bp, 139 predicted proteins | sample MGYA00237777_ERZ505514 | MGnify/ENA primary metagenome ERZ505514 (study PRJEB26160, sample SAMN06269048) | microbial mat metagenome | isolation source: Oligotrophic lake microbial mat | place...
TCGTATTGCTGCCACTTTAAAATGCAAAATTAATCAGGGTGAGCCATGCATTTTTTATTGCAACCTATTGATAATCAACGTTTTTTGAAAATTATTGCCATCAACTATCGTACTACCGTACTTCACCTTTTACTTAGTCCCTTGGAGGTGCGGGTATATTTGCTTAGTCGGTAGGCTTTACTTACAAAATTATACCTATAAAAATCCGCCTACAAGCACAATTATGCCTGTAAACGGATAGCCTTTATTCTCAGGTTCAAATATAGAGGAAAGTGGGTTATGATACAAGCTTAGGCAGTATTAATTTTTTAATTTAAATATTTCAAGTATGTAATTTGTAATATCCAGGCGGGCTTCGGCAGCACTTGTTTGGTAGATTTATAAATCCTATCTTTGTAAAGCAGCAAATGGAAGAATTTTATGTATATTTATAAAGACATCATCACGATAGAAGCGGGCAAACGCAGCGGGAAACCCTGCATTCGCGGGTTGCGGATTACAGTGGAAGACATTCTACGTCGGTTGGCTTCGGCGATGACGATAGAGGAGATTTTGGAAGATTTTCCTGATCTGACCCGCGAGGACGTGTTCACAGCATTAGAATTTTCGGCAGAACAGCTCAAGCGAGTACAATACGCGGCGGCATGAAAGTGTTGATAGACCAAAATATTTCTCACCGAATTGTGCCTTATCTGCAAAGCAGTTATCAAGAGGTATTTCATTCGATTTAAGACTTATGATTGATATAATTTCCTTCTAACTTTACTTCCCAATTCAATCAAACCATGCCACATCCCACTCCGCCCATACTCTGGCAACCTTCTGCCTCCTTCATCGCCCATTCCAACCTCACTCCATATTTCCATTGGCTGCAACGCGAAAAGGAATTGTATTTCACGGATTATCAGACACTTTGGGCGTGGTCGGTGGCAGGGCCGGCAGCGTTTTGGGAGTCGGTGTGGCAATATTTTCAAATCAAAAGTTATACGCCTTATACACAAGTATTGTCGGAGGATGCGATGCCGAATACCCAATGGTTTGCGGGTAGTACGCTGAATTATGCGGAGCATATTTTTAAAAGTTATAATGAAAAGCATCCGGCTATTTTATTTCAATCGGAACGGCAGCCGTTGACGGAAATTTCGTGGTTGGAATTGAAAAATCAGGTGGCGGCGTTGAGTGCGTATCTACGGGGCTTGGGTGTGCAGCCGGGCAATCGGGTAGTGGCGTACCTGCCGAATATCCCGGAGGCGACGGTGTCATTTTTGGCGGCGTGTGCGATTGGGGCGGTGTGGTCGAGTTGCTCGCCGGATTTTGGTTCGAATAGTGTGCTGGATCGTTTTCAACAGATTGAGCCGACCATTTTTATTACAACAGATGGCTATCAATATAATGGAAAGCCGTTTGATAAAATAGAAGTGGTAAAAGAATTATGCGATAAATTGCCGACGCTGGAAAAAGTAATTGTGATACCCTATTTAAATGAAGATATTGACATTACATCTATTCCAAAAAGTGTAAGTTGGGCAGCAGCAATTTCGGATACTTCAACAGCATTAATATTTGAAGCCGTTCCTTTCGAGCATCCGATTTGGGTACTCTATTCTTCCGGTACGACGGGTTTGCCCAAGGCAATTACGCATTCGCAGGGAGGGGTTTTGTTGGAACATTATAAATATTTAGCGTTTCATAATGATGTGCATCCTGGGGAGCGGTTTTTTTGGTTTGCGACCACAGGTTGGATGATGTGGAATTTTGTGCAAGCCTCGCTGCTCGTGGGTGCTACGGCAGTTTTGTACGATGGCAGTCCGGCTTATCCGAATCTAAATGTGTTGTGGAAATTTACAGAAGAAGCGAAAATTCATCACTTCGGCACGAGTGCGCCGTATCTGGTGGCTTGTATGAAAGCGGAATTAAATCCAGGTAAAATGTTTACTGTCAGTCACTTGCGTTCCATTGGTTCTACGGGTTCGCCGCTGCCGCCGGAGGCATTTGATTGGGTCTATCAAAATGTAAAGTCAGACGTTTGGCTCTGCTCGATGAGTGGCGGGACGGATGTGTGCACGGCATTTGTAGGTGGCAATCCGATAGAACCGGTGTACGAAGGCGAAATTCAATGTAGGGCGTTGGGCTGTGCGCTCTATGCGTATGATGAAAGTGGCAATGTAATAACGGAGGAAGTAGGGGAGATGGTGGTCACGAAACCGATGCCTTCGATGCCGATTTATTTTTGGAAGGATACGGATAAACAGAAATATTTAGATAGTTATTTTGATATGTATCCAAGTATTTGGCGGCATGGGGATTGGGTGAAAATTACAGAACGCGGCACGCTGGTTATCTATGGTCGCTCGGATGCGACGCTGAATCGGCAGGGTGTACGGATTGGTACGAGTGAGATTTATAGCGCGATGCTACAAGTAGCAGCAATAAAAGATTGTTTAATTGTAAATTTGGAATTGAGTCAGGGACGACATTATATGCCTTTATTTGTATTGCTAAATGAAAATCAAGTCTTGGATAATAATTTAAAACAAAAAATCAATCAAACTTTAAAAAATACCTACTCGCCACGCCATGTGCCGGATGAAATTATTGAAGTAAATGATATTCCTTACACCATCAGCAGAAAGAAAATGGAAGCGCCGGTGAAGAAGATTTTGATGGGTTTTCCGATGGAAAAAGCGGCGAATCAAGATTCGATGCGGAACCCGGAGGCGTTACAGTTTTTTGTGGAATTTGCAGGGAAAGTGGGCAGTGGGCGGTAAGCAGTAGGCAGTAGGTAGTGGGCAGTAGGCAGTTTTCGCTATTACTTACACTTATGGCAGTCCTTATTACATTAATGGGAACGTGGATGATCACGCTATATAGTAGGACGGATTCTCGTGGATTTTTTATCGTAAAAAATATAATTCACAACGTATTTATTACAATGTAACAACAAAAAATATTTGACAAACACTGGTTTGAGTCTCAGACTCGAACCCAATATCCGAGCGTCTCTGACGCGGCGTAGCTCTTTAAATTTTTTTGTTCTACGGTATTCATTAGCATTCGGGAAAATTATCCATGCAGGGGCTACAATTGTCCATTTTATAACGCCTCATTTTGCTGCAACTTTGCATTGTTCTTTTTAACCAAATTAAATTATACAACAATGCAAGCATTTAATGTGCCAACCCGCGAGGAAGTCTCTTCGGAGAACCAAGCAACTTTTGACAATCTGAAAAGCGCTTTGGGCTTTGTACCCAATTTGTACGCCGCGATTGCCCATTCCGAAAATGGATTAAACAAATACTTGGCTTTCCAGCAAGCAAAAACGTCCTTGTCTAATCGGGAAAAAGAAGCCGTCAATCTGGTAGTTAGCGAGGTGAATGGCTGCCGGTACTGCCTGAGCGCGCACACTGTGATTGGTAAAATGAATGGATTTTCGGAGGAAGAAATACTGCGCATTCGCAGCGGTCAAAGTTCCAATGATAAACTAAACGCACTGGTACAATTGGCGAAAGCCATTACAGAAAGCAAAGGAAATTTGGACAATGGTACGCTCCAATCATTTTATGACGCAGGGTATAATAAAGGCAATCTGGTGGATGTGATTTTACAAATCAGTGATAAAATTGCCATGAATTATTTACATAACCTGACACAAATTCCGATTGACTTTCCAATAGCGCTGGAATTGGAGGCTTCTGTAACGGTTTAGTGAATCGCAAAATGTAAAATATTGAATTTTAAATGTAAAAGTGCCGCTCTCCTGTGTACAATGACATTTTAAATTGAGCGGTTGTTTATTAAACGTTACTTAATATTTTAAAAACGAAAGAGGAGGAATACATTTTTCCTCCTCTTTGATATAATTTTTTAATCATGGAAAAAAGATTTCCGATTCCGCCATTTACTTTGGAAACCGCTTTACAGAAAGTGCAAGCAGCCGAAGATGCTTGGAATACCAGAGACCCCGAGCGGGTGGCACAGGCTTACACGGTGGACACCGAGTGGAGAAACCGAACTGATTTTATAAACGGACGAGAAGAAGTAAAGCAATTCCTTAAACGTAAATGGGAAAAAGAGCACAGCTATAAACTAAAGAAAGAGTTGTGGGGTTTTCGGGAAAACCGCATGGCGATTCGGTTTGAATATGAATGGCACGACGACGCGGGGCAGTGGTATCGGAGCTATGGCAATGAAATGTGGGAATTTGACGAAAATGGATATATGCAAAAGCGGTTTGCCAGCATCAATGATTTGCCCATTTTGGAAACGGAACGAAAATTAAAGTAAATAATATTTTTGAATATTGTAATGAAAAATAAAGATGATTATTATATAAAACGATGTATGGTATTGGGTGAACAAGCCGCTGCCAGTGGGAATCCGCCGGTTGGTTGTGTTTTAGTTTTAAATGACGTAATCATCAGTGAAGCGCAAGAAGCTGCTAAAAGTAAAATGGATATTACTTGCCATGCGGAACTGGAAGCCATTAGAATGGCGGTAAAAACTTTAAATACCAATAATTTATCAGATGCCGTTCTTTACACAACCCACGAACCTTGTGTAATGTGTGCCTACGCCATTCGCTTTCATCGCATCAAAAAAGTAATATTTCTGCATACGGTTAGCTTTCTGGGCGGCGTTTCTTCGGCTTTACCCTTATTGACGACCACCGCTGTGCCGCCCCACTGGGGTGTTGCGCCCGAAATTGTTCATTACCAAGGGGAGTAAAAGTATTATATTAAAATGTAAAAATATTTTTTATGGTAACTGCAGCTTCTGTTTCTACGCTTATCAATTCGCAAAATGGCAATTTGGCTTTCAAAATTTTTCCTCTTGAAGATAACAATCCTTTCGACCATTTACAACGACATAATTATTACTCAATTATATTGATACAGGAAGGGCAAGGTACGCTCAAAGCAGACCTTGCCGAATATGATTTTGACGGACAGACACTGCTGTTTTTTGCGCCTTACCAGCCCTATGTGCTCCGTAGTAAAGACAATTTAAAGGGATGGGTTATTCATTTTCACCCTGATTTCTTTTGTATTCACAAACATCATAAAGAAGTAGCGTGTAATGGCGTGTTATTTAATAATATTTACGAACCGCCTTTATTAACCCTTGAAGACAAGGAACTTACGCAGTTTTGTACCCTGATAGCGCAAATGAAGGAAGAAATGCAAAATATAGCTTTGGCACAATACGAATTACTGATTGCTTATTTGAAAATACTGCTTATCACCGCTTCGCGTTTAAAAATCGTCCAGCATCCGACTGCACAACCAACCATTACAGATGCTAAAGAGCCATTTATTTTACAAACTTTAAAAGATTCGATTGAACAACATTATAAAACAAAACATAGCGCCAGCGATTATGCCGAATTATTGCATATCTCTCCAAAAGCATTAGGTAAAATTAGTAAATCTCATTTTAATAAAACGATAACCGACTTGATTGTGGAACGAATCATCATAGAAGCCAAGCGCGAATTGTACCTTACTTCCAAAGCGGTGAAAGAGATTGCGTATGAATTGGGTTTTCAGGATGAATACTACTTTAGCCGTTTTTTCAAAAATAATGCCGACATCTCTCCGCAAGGCTACCGCGAAACGGTAGGCTTTGCAAGAGCAGAAGCTTAAAAACGGTTTTCAGTTTAGTAATTGTTAATCGTTGATTGCTAAACTATTTTCATTCAAAAAATTAAAAATTAAAAATTAAAAATTAAAAATTAAAATTTAATGCTGCTTGATTACTTATCCATCCGCACCACTTTCGGTAAAAACGTGCCAATCACTTCCACCAAATCACTCTGAAACGCCATCACTTGCTCAATATTTTTATACGCAAAAGGCGCTTCGTCTATGCCGCCGCCGACTAAATCCACGCCGTGTACTTTTAAATAATTATTCATTTGAGACTGGCTAAACGATTCTTGCGCTTTGCGCCGCGACATTTTACGACCCGCTCCATGCGATGCAGAATTTAATGAAATCGGCTTGCCTTTTCCGCGCACGATGAAGCCCGGCGCAGTCATCGAACCTGGAATAATTCCTAAAACACCTTCGCCCGCAGGCGTTGCGCCCTTGCGGTGCACGATGGCTTCCCGACCGTTGACTTGTTCTTTCCAAGCGAAGTTATGATGATTTTCCACGGTTGCAATCGGCTGTTGTCCAAGGGCTTGCGCTAAACGGCGGTGAATATGCGCATGATTTGCGGAAGCATAATCGCCCGCTAAATTCATTGCCAACCAATATTCCATGCCTTCTTCACTATCTAAAGAGAGCCACGCCAAATTTTTCGCATCCTTCGGCAACGGCGTTTTATCCATCGCTACTTTTGTGAAATGCTGGGCAATATTCGCACCCAAACCACGCGAACCGGAGTGGGAGAGGAGTCCAACATATTCACCAATTGGTAAATGGAATTCATTATTTACATCCGAAATATTAACAATCCCAAATTCGACAAAATGATTACCTGAGCCAGAGGAGCCAATTTGGTCAACCGCTTTTTGTTTTAACTTTTTTAGAATTGGAATCTCTTTAAATTCTGGGCGACTCAACACTTCGTCATCCATCGGTTTATCAAAGACGGATTGCCCGAAGCGCGTGTTTTCCAAAATCAAATCCTTGAGCTTAGCACGATTTTTTTCTAAAAATTCTGGTTTCAAATCATACACCGTCAGGCACATTCTACAACCAATATCCATGCCAACGCCGTAGGGAATCACTGCATTTTCAGTCGCCAACACACCACCAATTGGCAATCCGTAGCCTTCATGCGCATCCGGCATAAGCGCACCCGCGACCGTGACAGGCAGGCGCATTGCCGTTTCCATCTGCGCAATTGCGCCGCGCTCAATGCCTTCGATTCCAAATGATTCGTAAGATTGTGGCGTTTCTGCTAATGCCAAGAGCGTTTCAATCTTTTCTTTTTCTGATTTTTGCAATAACAAACGACTTACTGGCGCGAGTTTATTATCGTTGGTGAATGATTCTGGATTTTCTAAAATATTTTTTAAAATAGAAATAGCATCATCAAAGCTTTTACGCTTGTAATGTTGATGCATCACACTGATAGCCGTGCCGATAGCTGGACCTTCTTGGTAGCCGATGGCGACTAAATCTTTCCCGCGTAATTTTAATTTTGGCATTTTTGGAAAACGTTGATTTGCAGCTTTCCAACGCTTGAAGGTGAGAAATAATTCCCTCAAATAATTAATAGGACACTGATTTTTAGGATTCTGATTGATTTTAAATCATAATAAACCATAAGCCTCCTAAAAATCAGTGTACCATTTTTATTTACCGACTGCCTGAATTCTACGTAGAAACAATTGCGCGTCACTTGTTTCAACTGGCTGAATTTCAAAGGTTTCGCCGTCGGGCATTTTGATGACGAGGTCTTTTGCTTTCATGCCTGCAAGCGCTTCTGTGAATGCCGGATTATTAGAGGTTACACTCAGAATTCCTTGTTTATAACCAAAGTAATAATATAAATCACTGGAGTTTTTGATGTAAATGTAAAGCCGGTCGTCTTCATTGGAAGGCATTCGGCACTCGATGTAACAAGTGAGCGTTTTATGTAATGGTTCGCCAGCTACACTGACTACGCCTATTTTAGAATCGGTGCTTATAAAGGACTGATATTCTACATTCCAAGCCATCTTCGCACGACTGAAAACAAAAGCATACGGATTGTGTTTTTTCGGAATATCCAAGAAGCCAGAACTGATACCGATAATGGAAGTATTCACTTCTTCATTATCTGGAAAAATTTCGGAGGCTGCGTCTTTATAAAAAACAACATCATTTAAATAATTAATGGCTGGTGCATCAAAACTGGCTTGCAAATCATTATAAATTATTTTCATCAACGCTTCTGGTAATGTAAATTGTACGCCCAACATCATATCGCCAGTGACGGGTACAGTGGGTTCTTCCGGTGCTAAACTTGTCAGAGAAGCAGTGTCGCTCACGATTTGAGAAGTATCAGCAGGCGGCGGGAAAACGGTTTTCAAGAAACCTGCGGCATCCAATTTTACATATTTCAAACCGGAACCGAGATTAAATTTACCCTTTGCTTCAATGCTGCCATCTACATTTTTGAACGTAAGGACGTTGCCACGTGTGCTATTAGCCAAAATTTTAGCAGAATCGCCGAAGATGAAATAGTCTTTATTTTGATAATATTTGAACACCCCTTTGGCCGGTAGAATGGCGCGGTCTTTGCGAAAACGCAGCGGCATCATCACGCTAGGATACACGCGGGCGCTCTCTTTGCTCAAGAATAAACCCGTTTCAATCGGGTCGCCCTCTTCACTTTTAGGCGTGTCATAACGGATGGCGAGGTCTTCTTTCGCCGCTTCACTTTGCACCGAAAACCAGTAACGACTTGGCAATTTATCACTTTCCAAACGGGCAAAACCATCAAAACTCAGATTTTTAGACGCTGCATCCAGACTAATTGTGCCGTAAAATTGCGTTTTGTGATCTACATAAAAATTCGCATCCGGCTTTACTTCCCCCCTTGCACGGGTCGCGGTTTTCTTTTCACTATAATTTCCCTTCCCGATGGGTTCGCCCACAATATCCTGAAATTCAATCTCTTGCTTACGCGCTCCAATATTATATTCATAAAAACCACTGGCAGTATAATTTCTTCTGCCTTTAATATTGACCGTCGCTCGATTAATAACGTGGTTTTTATTAATGGTATCACATACGATTTTTGCACTATCTAAAGTAGCCATTACACCGCCGGGTTGCACTTCCACATAACCACTATCCGGGTAAATGAGCGCATCGGCAGTAATGATATAAGGAACACCACCAATTTGTAACTCGCTGGATTTCAAATTGTAAGAAGCTGTTTTTCCTTGAAATAGTAAAGAGTCTTGATCAGGATGAATGGATAAGAAACTGCCGAGTTTATTGGCATCGGATTTGAATTTAATCATTTCCTCCTTCATGTCCCAATTGAACTCATTCATTGAAGTTTCATACTGATTATAAGGAAGCGTGGTTACTAAAAAATCATCATTTGCTTTAAAATTACCCACTTCTTTATCAAAATCTACTTCGCCTTTTACATTCGAGGTTTTTAATGCCAAATCGGCTGCATTCGCGGCTTTTATTTTTAAATCTGTCGTATCAGCTTTGGAAGAAAAAGCACCAAACGCAAAGAGTTTAGAAGTCATACTCGCTTTATCCCAATCCAATAACCCATTACCTTTCAAACCGCCGGGCGTTAAAATTAAAGTACCCGCTAAGGTATGATTTTCTTTATTAAATAATTTAAATGGCGCAGTCTCTGAACTTACATACATACTGTCCCGATACGGTCGCCATGTAATGTTTACATCCACACCTCGCACGCGCGGCACCTGTGTGGCCGAAACGCGGTCTTCTTCCAAGTTGAATTGGTCGGCAAGTGCCAGCATTTCTTGGGGTTTGAAGGTGAGTGTTTTCGCATCTACGGAGGCGCCGAGATATTTTAATTTTCCTTCACCGAGCAAACCTTTATTACTTAAATTTACTTTACCGATATAATTTCCCTTTCCTTTATAAACTGGATACCCTTCTTTAGGCGTGTTACTTATAAAACCCAACGAAAAATCATCACCTTGTAACTTCACGGTTTCTTTAAAATCAGGAAAAATATCAGCAGAATGTAATTCACCTTTAAATTGAATTTCTTCTTTTGTGTAACGGTCTAAATGATTAAAACTAAATGGTGTCATTTTAAAATAAAAAGAATCACGCGCATACGTACCTTTGCTCGTACTATCTCGGTCTTGGTCATAATAAATGTAAGAAGGTTTCTTCGTTTGTAAAGAAGGAAAAATGGGAATGTCTTGTTGTCCAGATTTATTATTAGGCGCATCAATCAGCAAAATGCCGCTCACGTGCTCAATGCGCGAGCCAATCGAATAGGCAATCGGCTGATTATTTTTGTCCAAACTATCCGTCGGAGCGTACAAATCAAAATAGCGAACTGAATCCAATCCAATCTGAAATTTATCATATTCAAAATGAAAATCTTTGCCTTCGAGCGCAGTTAGACCCGCGAATAACTTGCCATCAAAATCCATATCTCGATTGGGTTTCAATATAATCTGATTGCCCAAAGGCTTCAAACCGACTCGCTGGCGCGCACTGAATTCCACACGCGGCACGCCACTAATACTTATATTTTTATTTTTTAAATTTAAAACAGCATTGGTACTATCGGTTTTAGATTGAATTTTCAGGAGGTCATAATCCACTTTTTTCTGGTCGGCATCGGCGTACAAAAACACTTTATCCTTCACTTCTACCAACTGCTTGTCGCTGTCATAATTGATGAAACCCTTTGCCACCAAGTCGTAGAGCAAGCTTTGAATATTATCCACCGTAAATTTAGGTTCAATGCGCTTGGCTAATAAATTGGCATCTATCACGCGCGTTTTTTCCTTTTCCGCCGTGATTTTCATAATAGAAATTGGATTGACGGTACCTACGTTCTGAATCCGCTGGTATTCGCTTTTTTCAAAATATTTAAGCGACTCAAAATTAATACCTTGCTTGAATGAAGATTGAATAGACTTTTTACCAATCAACATCGAATCTTTTTCTAAATAGACACTGATATCTTCCGCATCAATATTGAGCTGGTGCATGGAACTGAAAAATGGATTGCGGTCGCTGCCTCGCTCGCCGCGCGACAGTTGAATTTCTTTTTTATCAATCAAAAACCGAATGTTCACAGAAGGATGATAAATAGAATCTTTTCCAAAATATAATACGGCTTCCACTCGATCGCCCACAATCAACTCGCCCCGCCGGATGACAAACGACTCCGCCGCCCCTCTAAAAACAGCTTGGTCTTTCCCATTTGCCACACTGATATTTGCCTTGTCCTCTTTCGTGCCGATGCCGTACACCGTTGCGCCCTGCAAGCGAAAACCGCCTGTAAATTTCACGCCTTTGCCAATATTTTCAATATCCAAGCGGTTCTCAGCCGATACGAAACGCGGGTACGAACCAAGTGTAGCGTCATTTCCAAATACCAATTTATCGCTCAAAGTGCCGGGAATCGCCTTCGACCCAAAAAACTGCGGGTAGTGTAGGCGAGCACTTTTCACTTCGTACAAACTCTTTTTTGTTTCGAGTTCATAGTCATCAATTTCAGCATATACATCTTTCAAACCCAATCGGTCCCAAGTGATTTTGCCGCCCTTGCCTTTCCACACTTGTTCTACTGGAAAGTACTCACCAGCAGTTTGATATATATAAATAGAATCTTGCTTGTGTCCCGCCATCAAGTCGAGTTTGTCGAAACGCAGGGAGGGTTTTTTATTTTCGTATTTCCACTGATATTTGTCGGTGAGCGCGTACCAAGTCGTGCCCAATTCGGAAACACGCAGGGTTTTATTTTCAAAAAAATGGCTGGAAAATTGTACAAATTCTAAAAACGGATTGACCTTTTGATTTTCAATATCTGCCAGCATGGAGTTTAGAATCTTGTGCCAATCTTTGAAAGTCTGCTCTGGATTCTCGGTTTTTTTCACCACCATCAGCGCCGACAAATACTCGTTGAAAAATGGATTCGCCGTCATGCGCAAGCGCAGCATATCGTTCCCCGTCTTGAGTACCTGTTGGAATTCTTCGTCTGTAAATAAGCCGCCTTTGAAGTTTTTTTCAAATTCTTTGTACAATTCCTCCTGCGTTTTTTGCTTGCTGGCGGTCATGTACGTTTCGAGTTGGGCGGTGAATTCTTCGCGGTTTTCGGAAAATTGCTCTAAGCGTTGTGCGTGCGCACTTGCGAGGCAGCCAATCGTCAGGATTAGCCCAAGGTATAACTTTCTCATCCTCTTCAAAAAGGTTTAAAATGTTGATAAATGTTCATGGTGGTCTCCTTTTTCAGATGGCATCTCCGCAGGAGGTGTCATCTGAAAAAGAAGCATATTAGACTCAACGTAGAAAAAGGGATAAAGTGTATTATTTTAACAATTTTAGGCAAGCCCAATTGCCGCGTGTGAGGCGTTCGTCCACAGTAAAGCGAAAATCATCGGCGAAGGTTTCTATAATAAGCCTATCTTCTTGTAAAATACCCGACAATAGCAGCACGCCGTTGCGCTTGATTTTTTCTGCTAAAACGGGCAGCGCATCCAATATTACATTGCGATTAATATTTGCCAATACTACATCATAAGCCGAGTCCAATATTACATCCAGCGTACCGTGATAGACTTGAATATTATCTACATTATTAATTTGCGCATTTTCTAAAGTATTGTCGTACGCCTCGCGCTCAATGTCCACCGCATCAATGATAGAAGCACCGAGTTTAGAAGCTAAAATCGCCAGAATGCCCGTGCCGCAGCCGAAGTCAAGCACTTTCGCACCCCGAAAGGAGAGTTCCCGCATGGCTTGAATCATCATAAAAGTCGTCTCGTGATGTCCCGTACCAAAAGCCATTTTCGGATTGATTATAATTTCGTGCTTTACATCTTGCATCGGCAGGTGAAAATCAGCTCGAATGCCACAAAAATTAAGCACTTTCACGGGTTGGAAACTGGCTTCCCATTCGGCATTCCAATTGCGGTGAGGGATTATTTCTTTTTCGTAGGTAAATGAATGTCTATCCTGAATGTTGGATAAAGTAGCTTCGATATTGACAACGTCTTCTTTTTCAGAAATATACGCATTAAAACCAACTTCTGTTTCTTCAAAAGTATCAAAGGGTAATTCGCTCAAGAAAGCTAATAGAATGTCCGATTGTCGAGGTTCAACGCTGATTTTATATTGCCAATAATTCATAGAAGAGTTGGGATAAATTGTTCTAATGACTCCAAAGTCACCAGAAAAATTAAATATGATGTTATTCTGAAATCAGGATTCCATTGCGATGCTTCACCGTGGAAGGCGCGACACCTACATTATTATCTAATTGAATCTCTGGCAGTGCTACTTGCAGCCCAATTTTTATCATCGCCAAGTGGTGCAGAGCGTGGTCATACGCAAACATTAATTCCCGACCGACGGACGACGCTAATTCGGGACGCTCCAAGGCTTGAGCTGAAAATTCACCGCGTACATTTATAGGTTGCGTTTCTATAAAATGTGTAATGACTTGTGTAATATTTTGAAATGCCTGTTTAGTAAAATGAACATCCGATTCTGCCAGCGGGTTTCGGTCGCGATTCGCATAATCTACCGTGCCATCTTCAATGCCTTTGATTAAACACAAATAAAAATCCAAAATATGCCGAAAATGCTGCCCGATAGAGGAATCTTTAAAAACGTCAAGCGGCTTTGTATACAATTGATTATCAAGAGAATCCAATAACGTCGTTATTTGCTGAATGATAAACTGATTTCCTTCCCTACAATTCATTTTATGTAATTTGGGATTAGTAATTTGGGATTAGTAATTTGGGATTTGGGATTTGGGATTAGTTATTAGTGATTAGTTATTTGTGATTAGTTATCGTAACATCTGGCATCTCAAAATCTGGCATCTGGCATCTCAAAATCTGGCATCTCTCAAGTATAAATCTCTTTTCGATTCGCCTTCAACGTATTCATCAACAAAGAGACGACCGTCATTTGTCCGACGCCGCCGGGTACCGGAGTGATATAACTTGCTTTGAGCGCAACACTTTCAAAATGAGCATCGCCTTTCAGCACGTAACCTCTCGGATTGAACAAATCTTCTACCCGATTCATACCGACATCAATCACAACGACCCCGTCTTTCACCATATCGCCGGTGATTAAATCTGGGCTACCAATGGCTACGATTAAAATATCGGCTTTCATAGTATGGGCTGCTAAATCCTTGGTGCGGCTGTGGCACATCGTGACCGTCGCGTTGCCGGGATTCGCTTTTCGAGATAATAAAATACTGATAGGCGTACCGACGATATTGCTTCTACCGACCACCACCACTTCTTTTCCGTCCGTTGGAATGTCGTATTGGCGCAGCATTTCTACAATACCAAATGGCGTAGCAGGCAAATACGCAGGCAATCCTTGCGCCATGCGTCCGAAATTGGTCGGGTGAAAACCGTCCACGTCTTTGCGCGGGTCAATGGCGAGCGTCACATTCTGCTCGCTGATGTGGCGTGGGAGCGGCAATTGCACGATAAAGCCATCTATATCGGTATTTTGATTTAAATCAGCTACAATTTCCAATAATTCCGCCTCTGTAATCGTCTCCGGTTTTCGGATGAGCGTTGAATTAAAACCCACTTCCTCGCACGATTTCACTTTGTTGCGCACGTACACCTCGCTAGCAGCATCCTCGCCCACTAACACAGCAGCCAAATGCGGCACTTTCGCCCCCAGCGCGTGAATTCTGCTCACTTCTTCTGCCAATTCTGTTTTAATCGTCTTCGCGACTGACTTTCCATCCAATAAAATCATAAGTTGATGTGCTAATCCCGCTTTGCGGGACAAGTTATGCTGATTTGCTAATGTGTTAATAACACACAGGTAATCAATTAATTGTAAAAATTGATAATGTCAATTATTTGAGTCGAAATACTAGTGATTATTTGAAAAAATTTTGTACGTGCGCGATTTTGAAAAATAGGCTGTCCCAATAAACTTTGAAAATTAACGGCGGATAATACGGAATTTATTTGCATAATCACTAATTATTTGCATATTCATTTCGGTTTGGCACAAATTTATAAATTAAACCCAGATTCAAACTGTCTGTTACACAACATCCGGCATTGAAAAATGGCGCAATTTAAACCGAGTGTTAAATTTTTAAGATTATAAGCACCAGAAGCACCAAAAGTACATTGTTTTTTCTTACATTTGCTACACAGTACAAATTCATAATCTAACACGCAAAACAAGCGACCTTCCGAAATAGACGTAAAACCGACTTTGCAACACCCGGTTTTAGCAAAATCTGTCTATAATCCTATAGAACATCAAAAGTAACTAAGCAACTACACCAATTACATTCTATTCCCGCTTTGGAAAACTAAAAACATCCTGCTCACAAGTGGTTTCGGCGATGACATGGCGTTACTATGCGCTTTCGGTTAGTCCGAGAACCAGCTTAAATCTTTTATTAAACATTGAAAAAAAGTTCAGATGGCGATTACTCTACGTACCAAAGCGCTGCTCTTAGCGGCAGGGTTGTTCAGTGTATTTGTGCTACCTGCGCAAAACCACCTCATTACAGAGCGCAATATTCGGGATTGTGACGGCTTTTTCTTGGACAGTGGCGGTCCGAGAGATAAGTATGAAAATAATGAGAATTACACCACCACGATTTGTCCTGATACGACGGTGGGCACCCATGTACAATTGATTTTTTCCCGACCCGATATTGAAACCAAAGATGCACTCTGCTTTTTTGACGGTCCTACGGTCACTGCGCCTTCCTTGGAATGCATAGACAACGCGACCAATCAAGGCTTCACGATACAAGCCACAGCATCCAACCCGAGTGGATGTATCACGGTGACTTTCAAATCCGATGCCGGAAGCGTTTTTGTGTCCAGTAGAGGCGAAGGTTGGAGTGCGGAGATTAAATGCGTCGCAGCTTGTCAGACGATTTTGGCGGAAATGGTCTCTACGGATCCCATCGTCGTGCCGGCAGATACAGGTTGGATAGATGTGTGTCCTGGCGAGCGCATCTCGTTCACTGCTAGAGGTAAATATCCGCAGAACGGTATATTTTATCAGCATTCCGATGCAAACTCTGAATTCACTTGGTTTTTTGAAGACGGTACAAGAGCAGTCGGCCCCAGTGTGACGCACGCTTACCAGAAGTCGGGCGGTTATATCGTACAAGTACAAATAAAAGATAAACGAGGTTGCACCAGCACCAATCTCATCAGCCAACGGGTGCGCGTATCTAATAAACCAACTTTTGCAATTGGTGATAGTATTCCACAAGAGATTTGCGTGGGCGACACGTTTGCGTTAAGCGCAGTAGTCAATGAAGTGAATCGAACGTACGCAGTCTCCGCAGAAACAGGCGAGGGGTCTTTTCAAGTAGGTGGCGCACGTTCCGACTCTTTGGCACTGCCCGATGGGGACGGTACATCTTACGAAACAATGTTGCGATTCAGTAATTTCTCACCCGGACAAACCCTCACCAATATAAGTGACATCCAAAGTATCTGTGTCAACATGGAGCACAGTTGGATACGCGACCTCAAAATATCCATCACTTGCCCCAATGGACAAACCGATACGCTGCACAATTTTGGCGGTCGCGCAGGTTCTGAAACGTATCTGGGTGTGCCGATAGACTTTGATGGTACAAATCCTACGCCCGGCAAAGGTTTTGATTACTGTTGGGTAATGGGTGCTCCCAACGGTACTTGGTTAGAATATGCCAACCGATTGAGACCCAGAACGTTACCAGCGGGCGATTATGCACCATTTGAATCCTTTGATAAATTAGTCGGCTGTCCGCTCAATGGAGAATGGAAAATCAGAGTAGAAGATTTGTGGAAAATAGACAACGGCTATATCTTCTCTTGGGGTATTAATTTTCAACCTTCTTTGTTTCCAAATTTAGAGAAATTCACCAACCAAATTGTAGACTATTCTTGGAAAAACAATGGCTCTATTTTCAATTTTTCGCAAACCGATATACAAGCTTCGCCACGAAATGCGGGCACTGCCAGCTATGTTTTCAGCATCACCGACGATTTTGGCTGTAATTATGATACCACCGTCAACGTGACCGTACTGCCGCCGACGCACCCGAATTGCCGCAATTGCGAGCAAATTTTAATACCCGAAAAAGATACCGCAGTTTGCGATGTACAACCGATTCCTTTGAATGTAGGCGTTCCGATTACACAACAACAAACGCCCGTTTTATTTGAAACCACCCCTTCTTACACGTTTGGAGCGGATACGCATGGACCTTCCAATCCCTATTTGTCTCCCATCAATGTGTCGGGTATTTTTCCAACTACCATTAACAATGTAAATCAGCAGATTGACTCGGTTTGTATAGATATTGAAACAGATTGGCTCGATGATTTAGATATATTTTTGGTCTCGCCTTCCGGCAAACAATTAGAATTGACGACCGGTAATGGCGCGGATTCTGATTTTTACACGCATACTTGTTTTAGACCTGGTGCTACTAATAATATTCGTGCTGGACAACCGCCTTTCACCGGCACGTATGCGCCCGAAGGCAATTGGAGTGATTTGAATGGCTCACCCACCATCGGCAATTGGAAATTGAGAGTGATTGACCAAAGAGGCGTGGACGGCATGGGTGTGTTGAAATCTTGGTCTATCGCATTCCGCTCTACGAACGCCATCAATTACACCTGGACTCCTTCCGCCGGTTTATCTTGTGCCAATTGTCCGAATCCGACTGCCACGCCTGCCAGAACGACTAATTACGTGGTCACAGCGCGTGACAATTACAGTTGCGTTTCTACCGATACACTTACATTAGGCGTGTTTGGCAATGCGCCGGCTCCTCAAGTGACCTGTTCCATCACAGGCGACACGGCTTTGCAATTTAATTGGTTGCCCGTCAATGGTTTTCCATCCTTTGAAGTAAATCCAATTGTGAATGGCGTACCAATGGGCTGGCAAGGTCCGGTCAACGATATAAAATACATCCTGTCTGGTTTATCCAATAACGATACGGTCACGATGGACGTGCGCTCTTTCACAGGCGGCAACGCAACGAATTGTGTAATAGACAGCGGCTCGGCTACTTGTGCCTTTATCATTTGTGAATTGGTCATTGATTCGATTTCCGCTAAGCCGGCGGATTGTCATGGAAACAGTACAGGTACGGCTTCGGTGTTTGTTTCGCAAGGCGTGGGCGTTTTAAAATATAGTTGGAGTGATACCTTGCAGCAAATCGCACCCAATGCCGTTTTCCTAAAAGCAGGAAATTATAAAGTCACCGTCACCGATGCCAATGAATGTATTGGGGTGGGGAATATTACTGTCCAACAACCGGATTCTATTGCGATTGCCCCAGCTATCACAGATGCGCTTTGCGTAGGCGAATCCAATGGTGTCATCACTGCCAACGTGAGCGGCGGTATCGGAAATTATAATTACGCTTGGAGTACCGGACAAACGAGTAAGACTGCAACTGCTTTAAAAACAGGAACTTATACCGTGAGCGTCACCGATGCTAATGGCTGTAAAAACCAACAAGCAATCTTTGTAGATGAACCCACCACCGCCTTGAGCGTAGCAGTCACCCAAACCCTCTTAGGCTGTAATGGTGCAAAAAAGAACGAAGTCAGGGCAGTAGCAGCAGGCGGCACAGGCAATGCTTATAAATATACTTGGAGCAATGGTCAGACGACTGCCACGGCTACCAATTTAGATTCTATAAGTTATACGGTAATGGCTGCAGATTCTAATGGTTGTAAAGCAGCACAAACTTTAAAAGCGACCGATTTAGCACCGATTACAACGAATCTCATCATTTCTCAACCTACTTGTGATGGTTCCAAAGATGGCGCAATGGGTGTCAATATCGTCACGGGTGGCGTCGGTAAAAATGAGCGAGATTATACCTTCCGTTGGAGTACTGGTCAGACGGGCAATGCAATTAAAAACTTAGCAGGTGGTGCTACATATGCCGTCACTGTTACAGATGCACAAGGTTGCACCGGCATTTCATCGCGCTTGCTCGAGCAGCCACCAGCAGTTGCCTTTGAGGTGGATGTAAAAAATGCACTTTGTTTTGGAAGTGATGACGGCTCGGCTACCGTGCTGAATCCGACTGGACAAGGCACGCGCTATACGTTCCGTTGGGATGAACGCGCCAAGAATCAAGCGACCGCCGCAGCTGCCAGCCTCACCGCCGGTAGTTACAGCGTGACCGTCACCGATGAAAAAGGATGTATCAGCTCCAAAACCATCAGCATCGCACAGCCCACGAAAATCGAAACGAAGTTTGAAATTAAAAATAGTCTTTGTTTTGGAGATGATAAAGGCGCGGTTGCTGTAAAAGCCAATGGTGGCACACCTACTTACACTTATGCTTGGTCAAACAATACTGCCACCGATAAACTCAATGCCATCGTAGCCGGTACGTATCAGCTTACGGTCACCGACGCGAACGGCTGTATCCACACTTCGGCTGCCGAAGTGAAACAACCTACGCAACTCATCGCAGCATTGACCCCGCTCGACCCTGCTTGCAATAAAGGACGCGACGGCAGTATCGCCATCGTCCCGACGGGCGGCACTTCCCCGTACCAGTTTAGCTTAGACAATAAGAATTTCAACAACATCAGCAAGCTCATCGGATTAAAAGCAAATAATTACAACATCTATGTCAAAGACGCGCAAGGCTGCACCATTGTAGATAAAGTAGAAATCAAAGACCCGCCGCGATTCGTCGTAGATGCCGGCAATCTTTCGTACACCGTGCGGCTTGGCGACAGTATTAATCTGAGTGCTGCTTCTATCAATGGAGTTGGTACGGTTTCTTATGTTTGGTCTGCGCCGTATGAAGGTACTTTGAGTTGCTCGGAGTGCGATAGCGTGTTTGCCAAACCCGAAAACATGATCATTTACGAACTGTATGCAATAGACGAAAAAGGCTGCGAAGCAACAGACAAAGTCACGGTCATTGTACAAAAAATACGCGAAGTAGCAGTCCCCACCGGCTTCACACCAAATGCGGATGGCATGAACGACCTGTTGATGGTACACGGCTTATCGGGCACGAAGATTAAGTCCTTCCGCGTCTTCGACCGCTGGGGCGAACTCCTCTACGATTTTGGCGACTTCATGATCAACGACAAAGCGAACGGCTGGGATGGAAACTTCCGCAGCGCACCTGCAAGCGCGGGTGTCTATATCTGGCAACTTGAAGTAGAATACGTAGACGGTATGACGGAGATTTTGAAAGGACAAACAACGTTAATTCGATAAAGGAGGATGGGAAGATAGGAGGATTTATAACGTGTTCCTATCCTACCAGGTTCCAAAAAAAATCATTTTCATTGAAAAGAGGATAGGAAGATGGGAAGATAGGAGGATGTTTAACGTGCTCCTATCCTCCTATCCTCTTATCCTCCCAAAATCCTTATTATGAAATACATCTTTACAATCCTATTTTTCAGCTTTTTAGTGATTCAAATTTCAAAAGCGCAAGACCCACGTTTCGCGCAATTCTACGCGTCGCCCTTGCAACTCAATCCTGCCATGACAGGCGTGTACGAAGGGCAATTCCGCTTCATCGCCAACTATCGCGAGCAATATAATAGTCTGCTTGGCAATCAGCCGTTTCGTACTATCTCAGCGGGCTTTGATATGCGCCACCAAGTGAATCGCGGCAACTATGCAGGTTTTGGTGTAACAGTCCTTCGGGATGCGGCTGGCTTGTCCAATTTCAGTCGGCAGACGGGCGCGTTGAGTGCTTCGTTTATGAAACAACTCGGCGGCGGTCGCTATTCCCACAATGACCAATACCTGATAGCCGGTGCGCAAATCGGATTTGGACAACAAGGCTTGGACTGGAACAAACTCTGGTTCAGCAATCAATATGATACCGATAACGGTGTCATCAACGTAGACAACCCAACGGGTGAAAACTTTGTAACGGACAATTCTAAAATGTACCTCGACTTCAATGCTGGTATCCTGTGGTACGCGCTGTTTGAAGAAAATAGAAGCATTTATTTTGGCGGTGCTTTCCATCACTTGAACTCGCCAAACGTTTCTTTCTTAGAACAATCAAGTGAAATCCCGCGTCGTTGGGTGGTGCATGGTGGTGGAGAAATTCCATTTACCAAAGAACTCAGCCTGCTACCGGCAGTCGCTGTGATGGCACAAAATAAATCCATGAGTACCACGGCGGGTGCGAATTTCCGCTTTACCAATCGCGAGTGGCGAGAGCTGGCATTGCGGGCTGGCGCGTGGGCACACGTTGTGAATCAGTTGGAAAGTGGCTTTGCCTTGGATGCGATTACCGCTACCGCTATTTTAGAATTAGAACGCTGGAACCTCGGCTTCAGCTACGATATAACTGCCTCCAAACTCACCACAGCCAACAATGGGCGCGGTGCTTTTGAAATGTCGCTCATTTATACCCATCCGGCAAAGTCGCGGGCAAGAGTGAATTGTCCAAATTTTTGATAGGGTAGCGGGAATAAGGTAGAGGATACAGAGATGCCCACGCAAGTAAAAGCGTTCTACGGATTGGAGCCGTAGAACGCTTTTTTGCTATGCTATAGTTGTATCCAACACGGGAGGAGCGGTAACTATTACCTTCGCATCGCTTATCGTATTGGAATTGACTTCAAATCCCCACGCGCCCAACTCCTGCTCTCTGCCTCGAAAGCTGCCCAGCAGCACATCACGTACCGAGCGCACCACGTAGGCTACCGTATTCGGGGTTTTAGAATTTTGCCCTCGGTCAATGCCCAGCGCAATATTACGGGTTTGGGTCGCTTTTTCCTTGTCGCGACTGGTCTGTCCGGCTTCGTTTAGTTTCTGTTCGGCTTCATACAGTCGCTGTTGCAGATTGTCTAAATTAAGCGAGGAAAGCAAGCTATTGGCACCGTCGTTGTAGTGTTTTTGCAATACGCTTTTAGCTAAGGCAACCAGCGGCTCGGTTCTGCGAGGAATAATCACCTGCACTGCACCTTTGGGAGAGTTGACCACATAGCCCCAGTCACCGAGTACGCGCTCGTTGCCCCGATACTGCCCCAGTAGGATGTCCCTCGCGGCGGCAAGAAAATAGCGTACCGTGCCTTCGGTAAATGAGTTTTGGGTATCGTGCAATCCCAATATCAGGTTGCGCTCTTCATTCAGCTTTTCTTTTTGGCGGTCGAGTTTGTTGCGGCGCTCATTTTCAGTACGGGCAGTGTTCAATTGAACCTGTAGTTGATCGGCTAAGGTGGGAGATAATTTGCTATTGGGTCCATCTTGCTGATGTTTTTGCAAAATACGGTCCGTGAGTGCAAATAGTCGGTCGGCGTTGGTCGGTATTACGACCTTAAAATACCTTTTGCTCATTATAAATTTGAATTTGTGGTGTTAATAAAAGATTTATCAGGGACAAAATTAGTTGCTTTTTCAATTGAATATAAATAAAATACGATGCGTTGTGACAGGATAAATTGTTGCAATATCGTTTGCCGAATACACCAAAAGCAAGACCGAAAAACAGCTTTTCAAGTAGTCTTTCGCAGCGTGTAATGTTGGTTAATACTTTTGATAATCTGACTTCATTTCATCGTATCAAGTCTTTTTGGCATCAAAACAAGCCATTTTGTTGTCAATTCATCACTACGCGCCTTCGCCGCATGATATTTTGTCGTCGCCGTATCATTGCAGTGAGTCAACTTATCATTGCACGTTGTACAAAGGTCGTTTTATGTTTTCAATCCCCCACTTTTGGAGGAATAAGTATCAAATTGTGACATCATTGCATGATACGTTAAAGCCAAAAAAGGAGTATTTAATTCCATAATATCATGTGGGGACAACAAACAGGGAAGCGGCAACCGCACAATATCATCCGGCGATACCAAAATATCATGCGGCGAAGACCTAGAAACAGCCCGTACACTCTACATTTCGTACTTCATCTGGCAAACGGGTAGCCGTAATAATTAAGTGGTTTTTATTTTCATACTTCCTATCCTCCTATCCTCCCATCTTCCAATTTTTTGCTATATCTTTGCTCGAACGACCTTAAATTCTACTGACAAATCATAACCACACATGAAGAAGATTCTCCTACACAAATCCGTAGTAGCGCTCCTATTGCTATTTGTTTGTTTCAAGCCCGTATATGCTGCACTCGCTGTTGGCGACATCGCCTTCGTAGGTTTTAATGCAGATGGCAATGACGATGTTGCTTTCGTAGCACTGACCAATATTGCCGCAGGTGAAGTGATCATTTTTGAAGACAATGAGTGGAACGGGAGCGCATGGGTAGATGCAAACGAGAACGCTTTCATTTGGACCGCCCCTGCCGGAGGGGTTAGTGCCGGAACGATTGTCCAAATCAGTAGTGTAAATACGGGGTCCCCTACAACCAACCTCGGTACGGTCGCTTTTGGTGCTACTGCAACTTATGGAAATAATAGAGGTATTAGCGGCGGTGATGAAGTCATTTATGCTTATCAAGGTACAAGAGCCAGTCCTTCTTTTATAACCGCAGTAGCTAATGGTGGTTACGTCGCTGCCAACGGTACACTTCCTGCAAGTCTTACGCTTGGTACAAATGCTATCAATCTGGCTGCATTAGACGATGATTTGGATATAGCTTCTTTTACAGGATTACGTAATAACCAAGCAACTTTTGGTGCTTATCGCTCCATTATAAATACGCCGAGTAATTGGAATTTTCAGGATGGGAGTGGTGACCAGTCCACAGATGTCACTGCGCCAGATGTGCCTTTTAGCATGACGGCTTTTACTATATCGGCTACCCCTACCCTTTCCATCAACGACGTTTTGTTGAATGAAGGAAACATGGGCACTACCACCTTTACATTTACGGTTTCACTTTCAGCACCCGCAGGCGCAGGGGGTGTGACTTTTGATATTGCTACTGCCGATGATACAGCTCAAGACGATAACCCTTCGTCGGAAGATAATGATTATGTGGCAAAATCGCTGTCGGGTCAAACGATTCCGGCAGGTGGTAGCACCTACACCTTTGATGTGTCAATCATTGGCGATGTAAGTATAGAATCGAACGAGCCCTTTTTTGTCAATGTAACGAATGTCTCTGGAGCAACGACAAGCGATGGGCAGGGGCAAGGCACGATTTTAAATGACGATGCCGTCAATACCCTACCCACCATCGCCCTCGATGTCACCACCACCACTAATTTCTTAGACGGCGGCGTAGCAATTGCTCCGGCAAGTCCTTACGCGGTGAGCGGCGTTATCAGTGATCCAACCGACCCGGGAGCTACGCTGGGCATTGATTTTACCATCGGTGACGTAGAGACGGCAGCGGCTATTCTTACCTTGACAGCTTTCAGTAGTAATACCAGTGTCGTACCTAATAATGTTGCGAATCTAGTGCTGAGTGGCGCTGGCGCGAATCGCAAATTGAAAATCGTACCGGTCGGTATTGGCTATGCCACCATCACCGTGACGGTGACCGACGGCGGCAGCGCTACCAATAGTTACACCATCGAATACGCAGCTTCGGCAGCATCTACTACGACGAGTACGAGTCGCTTCCATACTGGCGCAAGCGACGCTTCGACTGCCGTAGCCATTGATGCGGATTATATGTTGGTAGCCGATGATGAAGACCAGACGATTCGTTTGTACGATCGGACAGATTCGGGTTTACCATTGGCAGCTTTTACCTTTACCAGTTCGCTGGGCTTGACGGATATTTCTGGTGGCGGCATACCACGGGAGGTGGATATCGAGGCTTCTACCAAAGTGGGCAGTACCATTTATTGGTTGGCTTCGCATGGCAATTCGAGCAGTGGTAATGACCGCCCCAATAGGGAACGTATCTTTTCAACGACTGTGGGTGGTAGCGGTGCTGCTACGACGCTTACCTTTGGTGGATATTATAGGTTTTTAGAAGACGACCTCCTCGCTTGGGACAATGCCAATGGACACGGTTTGGGTGCAGGATTTTTAGGTTTACAAGCCAGTGCAGCGGTTAGCGTTGTTCCCGAAGCAGTCGGTGGCGTAGGATTTAATATCGAAGGCTTGACTTTTGCAGCTGATAATACCACGGCGTACATCGCTTTCCGCGCGCCTATTGAGCCGACGAGCGCTCGCACGAAAGCGTTAATCATACCGGTTACAAATTTTACCACTATTTTGAATGAAATGGGCGGCGCGAGCGGCTCGGCGACGTTTGGCGCACCCATTTTTCTTGATTTAGGTGGACGCGGTATTCGCAGTATCGAAAAAAACAGCAACAACGAATACCTCATCATCGCTGGTCCGGCAACGGGCACAGGCGATTTCAAATTTTATACCTGGACAGGTGTGGCTACGGATGCGCCTATCGAACGGGCTGGAGATTTATCTTTCGTTTACAGCGAAAGTGCGTTTGAATCCATCTTGGAAGTACCCAATCCGCTCACGGCGGCTTCCAGCATTCAAGTGTTGATGGACAATGGCGACCGCATTTGGTACAATGATGCTACCATTTCTAAAGCACTGCCCAGAGTCAATTGGGAAAAATTCCGCAGCGATCTTGTCACGCTCGGCGCAACCGTCATTCCAACGGTAGAATTTACGGCTACCGACAACGGCGCTTCCGAGACTGGTCCTGACGCAGGCACATTCCGCATTACGCGCACGGGCGCGACCACTTCTATGTTGACCGTGAATTACACCATTTCCGGCACGGCGGTAGGCGCAGATTATACGCCGACGCTGACCGGCACGGCGATGTTTAATAATGGGGAGTCTTCGATAGATATTATTGTAACCCCAGTAGATGATAATCTGGTAGAAGGCAACGAAACGCTGATTTTGACGCTCACCGATGCGGCTCCTTATGACCTAGGTGCTAGTGCTGCCGCTACTGTTACTATCATTGATAATGAAGCTGCCGTACCCGTACCCACTACGACGACCATTAGTTCCAATCTAAATCCATCCTTCACGGGTAATAATGTCACATTCACGGCGACGGTAACCAGCGGCGGCAATCCCGTGACCCTCGGAACCGTGACCTTCACGGAAGGGGCAACCATTTTAGCCGCTAATGTAAACCTCAACGGCAGCGGACAAGCCGGTTTTTCAATTAGTACCTTGACCGAAGGCAGTCATAACATTACCGCGACCTACAACGGGACGAGCCAGTTTTCTTACGAGCAACGGCTCGGGCACGCAGACCGTGAACAACGTCACTGTAGTGAATGGCAATAGCTTTTGCAATGTAGGCGTAATCACCCTCAACGACGGGAATCCCGGCGGGATCACAGGGACGCCAGCGACGCCTTATCCTTCCAATATTTTTGTGTCGGGCTTAGTGGGTACAATCCAATCCATAACGGTGGATTTAAACGGTTTGACACATAATAGAGCCAGTGATATTGACCTGCTGCTCGTAGCGCCTACCGGAGGGAAATTCCTTATGATGACAGGCGTTGGGCAGTTCTCTTTATATAGTAATACCAATCTTACGCTGAGCGATGCCGCAGCAAGTGCATTACCCCAAGTTGGTGCGATTCCGAGTGGAACTTACCGTCCTGCCAGCTACGAATTAACTAATATCTTTCCGGCACCCGCACCGGCAAGTCCTTACAATCAGCCAGCGACTCAAGGCGCGGCTACTTTTGCCAGTGTATTTAACGGTTTAGATCCAAATGGTACCTGGAGTCTGTACGCAACAGATGATACGACGAATATTATTGGCAGTATAAGCAAAGGCTGGTGTTTGAATATAAACACACCACCACCTTGTACTCCTCCTGATATCAGCGACGAACCCGATGCGGTTATCGTTTGTGCGGGCAGCGCGACTTCTTTCACCGTAGCCGCCAGCGGCTCGGGTACGCTTTCCTACCAGTGGCAGGAAGATGGTATAGACCTTACGAACACGGGCGTTTATAGCAATGTAACCACCGCTACTTTAAACATTAGCGATGTCACTGGTTTGAATGGTAAACAATACCAGGTCATCATTACCAATGATAATGGTACGTCAGATGATGCCAGCGACGATTGTTCCAGCACCAGTGAGGAAGTGATGCTGACGGTTTTTGACCCACAAGCCGGTACGCTTAGCGCTACCAATCCGGTCATCTGCGCCGGTGAAACAACTACGTTGAATTTTACGCCTACTGCGGGCTTAACGGTCGTTGGTTGGTTTTTGGATGATGCAGCAGCAGGTTGCAATCCGACGGGCTCGAGTTTAAGTACCGGAACGACCTTTAATGTAAGTCCAATCGGAACGACGAGTTATGCCGTAGTGGTACAAAATAGCGATGGTTGCCGAGATACTGCTTGTGTGACGATTAATGTCAATCCAAAACCCAACATCACTGCCAGCGCTACCCAAACCACTATCTGCGCCGGTGAAACAACTACGTTGAATTTCACCCCTACCACTGACCTAACCGTGGTCGGTTGGTTTTTGGATGATGATGATGCAGGTTGCAATCCGATGGGTGCGAGTTTAAGCACCGGTACTACTTTTGACGTAAGTCCCGGTGTCACTACCACTTATGCTGTGGTGGTTGAAACGGATAGTGGTTGCCGCGATACCGCTTGTGTGACGATTACCGTCAATCCTTTACCAACCATCACGCTTGGCGCGAATCCAGTTGTATGCGCAGGTGAAACCAGCGCTAACTTAGCTTTCACCGCTACAACGGGCAGTCCCAATCAATACAGTATTGATTTTGCCGATAACAGTTTTGCTGATGTAACCAATGGAGTATTAGGCAGCAGCCCGATTGTCATCGCTGTTCCAGCAAATGCGGCGGTAGGCACTTACAACGCTACCCTCACGGTGCGCAACAGCACGACTACTTGCGGAAGTCAGACTTACAACATTTCGGTAAGAGTATTGAATTGCAACATCGTCGTCAGTGATCCTTGTAGTTGTAAAAATAATGCCACGACTTTAGTCAATGGGCAGTTCAATGAAACGGTTACCATTATCGCGCCTTCGGGTCAGACCTGGACGGTAAGTGCAGTTAATAATTTATATCAAACCACCAGTCCAGCACCACCTGCTGCGCCTACGCTGATTGCAATCGGCACTGCTTTCACAGAAACACCGAATGGCGATGGTACGAGCACGTACACCCTCGCAGGTTTAACAGTAGATGCAACCAGCTACTCCCTCTCCGCAACCAATGGGATAGGAACCATCCTTTCCATCAACAATATCTGTTATTATCCAAATCCAGCCATTACTGGATTAGACCCTGCTTACTGCGCGGATGAACCAGCAGTGACCCTGACCGGCACGATTGACCGAGGGGATGGACAAACGGCGATCACGCCACAATCAGCAGTATTTGATATAAATGGCACGGTAGCTACCCAGTTTGATCCGCAAGCGCTGGGCGCAGGTACTTACAATGTAGGCTTTACAGTAGATGCGGCGGCAGAAGGTGTCACTTTCCCCGGTTGTGTGCAAGCAGTGAGCCAAGTGGTACGTGTTGACCCGCAAGTAACGGTAGATGCCGGTACACCGCAAACGATTTGTCGCACTAAAACTTTAGCCTTGAGTGCCTTGAATCCAAGTGTGCAATACAGCGGCACGGTTGCTGATTTGATTTACACTTGGAGTTTTGTAGAAGCAGGTAACAATGGCACGTTAACCGGTACCAGCAGCACCGATTTGAATGCGGGCACGTACACCCCCGGACCCGATGCCATTGCGCGCGGTTATGTGACTTTGCGTTTAACGGTGGATAATCCAAATGACGCATGTGAGCCGGTGAGCGATACGGTTCGGGTGAATATTTTAAATGTGGATTGTGGAAAGTTCCCTTGGAATGGGAATTAGGGGGTGATAGGGTGATCGTTTAAAGGGTTCAATGTCTGTTCAAAAGGGCATTGAACCTTTAAATATTCAACCCCAACTATAACCTTCTATTTTTTTCTTATATCTTTGAGGAGACGACCATATATATACTAACAAATCATAACCATGAAACAAGTCATACACAGCCTGCTACGGCTATGCCCTGCAATATCTAACACGAATATACCAGCAGGCAAGCCGCTATTTTCCACTTTCCCGAATGCTTTTCGTTCCCTCTTGCTGGCAATCGTGCTATGTTGTAGCGCTCCGGCATTGCTGGCTCAACCTACCTGGACGGGTATTATAAGTACCAACTGGAATGATCCCGGCAACTGGATGCCCGCTGTGGTGCCCACTGCTGCCGACGATGTGATTATACCAAATACAGCGAACGATCCCGTCATCATGGGCAGCACGGCGGCAGTAGCCCAATCCGTGACAGTGCAAAGCGGCGCTACGCTCACTATCCAAAGCATGGCAAGTTTAAGCATAGAAGGCGATGCCAACTTTGCTATCTACAATGAAGGGAGCGTGAGCAATAGTGGTACGATTACCATTGGAGCGACGGTGAGTCCAGGATTTTATGGCATTCGAAACTTCGATACTTTTGACAATGAGACAGGTGGCACTATTTCCATCAATCTCGGCAATATTGGTATCAATAATGCGCTGGGTACATTGACCAATGCTGGTACTATAAAAATAGGCGATGTCGCTATTCTGAACAGCACAGGCGTTTATAATGAAGCGGATTTTCAAAACCTTGCCACTGGCATACTGGAAATTAGCAGAACCAGCGGTTCGGGTTTCCACAATCTAGCGACTGGTACGCTTACCAATGCTGGTACAATCACCTTTGGTAAAGAAGCGGCTGTTAATGGTCCGGGTTTCTACAACTTCAACGAGATTGAAAACCAGGCAAATGCGGTGATTAATATAGATCGTACCTCAACCGCCATTGATAACCGACCCAATACCAGTTTTACCAATAAGGGACTGATTGTCATCGGCGCTAATTTTAGTGTGGGCGGTGCTGGCATTTACAATCAAGCGGGGGTAACCTTTCTAAATACGGGTGGCGAAATTCGGATTGACCGTAACGGCAGCGCTGCTATTGACAATAGGGAAAATGCTACTTTTACGACTACCGGATTAATTATAATTGGTGCGAACGCTAATGCAGGAGGACTTGGTATTTACAACAGCGGTGCTGACTTTACAAATGACGGAGGCGAAATTCGGATTGATAGGGTCTTTAGTAGTGGTATCCACAATACGTATTCCTCTGTTTTTGTCAATCCAAACTTCATTCGCACACCGGGCTCTTTTTCCAATCTCAATGGTGGGATCATTACCATTGGCGCTAATATGGCTAGTGCTATCAGCGGTCCGGGAATATACAATGAGTCCTATGATGGAAGTGTGATAAGCACCTTCACCAATGCGGGAACAATCAGTATCAATCGGGCTGGTGTTGGTATTCAGAATAATACCTATTCCAGTTTTACGAACGCAGGTGATATCACCATCGGGGATGTCGTTATGAATGGGAATTCTGGTCCGGGTATTACCAACTATGGTACTTTCATGCACAACAGCGGGGACATTCAAATTGATAATACCGGAAGCGGTATTTATAATACGAATAGCTTTACCAGTGCTGGCAATATTATTATTGGTAGTCTTGCCAATATAACTAATGGTCCGGGCATCACCAATTATGGCACTTTTAGTAATAACGGAGGCAATATTGATATAGACCGGGTGGCTAATAATTTCACCTCTGCGATTTACAGTTCCGGTGCCACCAGTATATTTAACAATAGTGGCACTTTGGATATTGGTACACTGGCAAGTATGGCTGGTATAGGAATTTCGGTAGAGTCCAAGGGTACCTTCAATAATCTCGCAGCCGGCAAAATCACCATCGAACGCACTGCCAGCCAGGGTATTTCTAACAATAGCACCTTTAATAATGCAGGAACGATTGATATTGGATTGACCACCAGCATTGGCGAACGAGGAATATTGATGTCGTTTAATGCGGTATTATTTAAAAACGAAGGGACTATTTCTATTGACCGAGCCACGGTGCATGGTATTTATCATGGCACTGGAACTTTCGAGAACTCCGGCACGATTGATATCGGAAAAACCATTGGCATTGGCAACTATGGCATATACATCAGCGGATTCTCTGGTACTAGGATCTTTAACAACCTGGCAGATGGCGAAGTCAATATTGACCGGGCGAACATCACCGGTTTGCGCCATGACAATGGTACGTTCACCAACGACGGTACACTCAATCTGGGAAGTATCGCCAGCATTGGCAGTTGGGGATTTTGGAACCAGGCGACCTTTAATAACAATGCCACCGGTGTAATCCACGTCAACCGCACGAGTATGACCGGCATGATTAATAATGCCAATACTTTTACCAACTCTGGCGAAGTATATATTGGCGACTTGGCGGCAGTGGGCAATCACGCACTTTATAATGCTCTTGGAGCTACCGTTAGCAATAAGGCTTGTGCCTTGCTGTCTATTTTTGCGCCGCTCGATAATCTGGGTACGTTAGTTCAGGAAGGTTTGTTTAAAGTCAATACGCTGGTGGCGCATACTAATACCCCCGGCTTTACCAATAATGGAGTCATCGAATATTTTCAAGGAAATCCCATTCCGAACGTAACGAACAACGACCTCATCGCCGATCCTTTCTCTGGTATCTGTGATGATGGCATTTTGGAATTTGGCGGCATGAACAGCTTTACGGTAGCTACGACCTGGTATCAGGATGAATCCTTGACCATTCCGGCGGGTACTTACGATCCAATGACGAATACTTTCACTCCCTCCGGGATTCCAGCAGGTACCACTACGCTTTATTTCGAGGTCACTGACGATGCCAATAGTTGTACCCGTACCGTTGCACTCCAATATAGTCCGATCGGTGTCTTCAGTATTTCAGATGAGGAAATTTGCGAAGGAGAAGCACCTTTTTTGCAATTTGAAGCAAGCACTGGAACAGGTCCTTACATCATCACCTTTGGTGGTGGTAATATCAATCCGGGTACAACCACTCAAACCGCTGGCAATGGCAATCCCTTCTGGACCCTCAATACGGATTGGTACAACGAAGGACTCAACACTTACACCATCACGAAAATCGAAGACGCCAATGGCTGTATAACGACGCTCAATGAGCAACTTGCGCTAACCGTCAATCCATTACCCACTGGCACTTTCACCATTTCCGATGCTGAGATTTGCGAAGGAGAAGCACCTTTTTTACAATTTGAAGCAACAGTAGGCACGCCTAATTTTATCATCACCTTTGGTGGTGGTAATATCAATCCGGGTACGACCACTCAAACGGTCGGCAATGGCAATCCCTTCTGGACACTCACCACCGATTGGTACAATGCAGGTATCAATATTTATACTATTACTCAAATCGAAGATGCCAATGGTTGTGTTACCATGCTAAATGAACAACTTACTTTAGTCGTCAATACCCCCAATCCGGGGGAGATCGCTGGCAGCCAAACCGTGTGTATCACCAAAGACCCTGCGCCATTTACTTCGGTAGCGCCTGCAACGAGCCCCAATAATCCAATGGCAATCATTACTTATCAATGGGAAAGTAGTACGGTGAATTGTGATACGGGGTTCACCCCAATAGATGGCGCAACTGCGGAAACCTTCGACCCCGCCCAGGGGCAATTCCCGGTGACCACCTACTTCCGCCGCCGCGCGATTTCTACTTTAAATGAGGTGGCTTGTAATGCCATCAGTAATTGTGTAACATTAACTGTGCTAAATGTAGATTGTGGACAGTTTCCGTGGAATGGGAATTAAGGTGATGAGGTGATAGGTTTATTGGGTGATACATTTCAAATACAAGGGGTTCAATGTCTATCTAGCAGACATTGAACCCTTAACCTTTAACGCTAACCCTTTAAACCCATAACCCTTTAAACCCATCCCACCAGCGTGACCTGTGCGCCGCTACTCGCATTCACTTCAAATCCCCACGCGCCCAAGGTGCGTTCGTTGCCACGATATTGCCCCAGCAAGATGTCCCGTGCGGCAGTAACGACATAGCGCACTGTGCCTTCGGCAAACGAGTTTTGGGTGTCGTGCAAGCCCAGTATCAGGTTGCGCTCTTCGTTCCGTTTTTCCTTATCGTTTGCCGAATACATCAGGCATAAGATCGAAAAACAGCTTTTTAAGTAGCCTTTCGCAGTGTGTAATATTGATGAATACTTTTGATACTTTGACTTCATTTCATCACATCAAGTCTTTTTGGCATCAAAACAAGCTATTTTGCTATCAATATATCATTGCACGCCTTCGCCGCATGATATTTTGTCGTCGCCGTATCATTGCAGCGAGTCAACTTATCATTGCACGTTGTACAAAGGTCATCTTTTGGTTTCAATCAGCCACTTTTAGATGAATAAGTATCAAATTGTGACACTATTGTATGATGCGTTAAAGCCAAAAAAGGAGTATTCAATTCCATAATATCATGTGGGGACAACAAAAATGGAAGCGGCGACTGCAAAATATCATGCGGCGATATAAAAATATCATGCGTCGAAGACCTAGAAACAGCCCGTACACTCTACATTTCGTACTTCATCTGGCAAATGGGTAGCCGTAATAAGAAGTGATTTTTATTTTCATACTTCCTATCCTCCTATCCTCCCATCTTCCCATCCTCCCATCTTACTATTTTACTATTTTATAAAAAAAGCCCTGACTAACAACCGCAGCCAGAGCAAGACAATAAGTGCTTTATACAATGCTAATAATCTTGGCGGCAAATTGTTCTGGAAAAGGGTATAATTGAAAGAAAAACGACGAAAGTTGACGAAGGGGGGTGGAGAAACTTAGAGACTTAGAGAGATGAAGAGACGGGGAGATAGGAAGACGCGTGTACTCCCTTTGCTAGAAATAAAAGGAAGAAACTCATTAATAATGAAAAAGACAGCCCATATTGCTTGGACTGTCTTTTTCTATTTACGCTATTAAAATTAGCTGCTTGTCAAGTATTTGCAAAACTGCCTACTTATACTAAAATAAAATTAAAACGACGTATTCAAATCTTTTTAAAATCATGTAAATCAATTGATTACCAACTGCCAACTGCGTACAGGCGACTGCATACTGGTATTACTTGATACTCATTCCTTTATCGAAGGCTTTTTTCAAGTTCTTGCTGACATACGCTTGTGCGTCTTTTGCATTTGGTACGATAGTCGCCATCCCGAAAAACTCGTGCGTTACGCCATTGTAATCTTTATAATCCACGTCTACATTGGCTTCTTTGAGCTTGTCGGAGAGCAGTTTACCGCCGTCGTACAAGGGGTCAATTTCTGCTGCAATAATCGTGGTGGAAGGCAATCCTTTCAAATTAGCACTTACTAAGTCAATACGTGGGTCAGAAGCGGCTGCCATATTCGGCAAATAGTGCTTCATAAACCATTCTAACATCGGCTTATTCAAAGGTTTTGCATTGGCATACTTATTTACGGATTCGGCGTTCAAATCTTTACTTGCTACAGGATATACCAATACTTGATGCACGGGCATCATGATTTTTTTATCTCTTGCCATCATACTTACATTGGCAGCTAAATTGCCACCCGCACTTTCACCTACTACTGCCACGCGCTTTGGGTCGCCTTTCATAGAAGCCGCATTTTTCAACACCCACTGGTAAGCTGCGAATGCATCGTTATGCGCGGTTGGGAATTTAAATTCCGGCGCTTGGCGATAATGTACGGACACAACAATCGCACCCGTCTGCTCTGCCAAACCTTTCGCGGAAGCATCATACGTATTCAAATCTGCAATAACCCAGCCGCCGCCGTGGTAGTAAACGATAACAGGCATCGCACCAGTTGTGTCATTTGCAGCATCGTTATCGTCATTGTCCATTGGGCGAGGGGTGTAAATGCGAGCGTGTACCATGCCGCCTTTCACAGGGATGTCTTTACCCATCGTGTCCACCATCATCGTTGGAGTTGGCATTGGGATGTTCTTTTCCGTCATCAAATCCATGACCGCAGTGGTAGGGCTTGGCTGTATCCGAGCTTCCTGAGGAGTCAATGTTTCGATAGCAGGCGCGCCGTAGCTTTGCAGTTTTTCTATTACGAGCCACATTTTTTTATCCATATCGGGTGCCCAATCTGGTCGGTCACTCATCGGCTCTAAGTCGTCGCCCTGCGTTTTATTTTCCATCGTGTCCTTTCCGCTGGCATCTGTTTCTACATTAGTGTCTGTATTATTTCGGTTATTATTACAGCCAATATTTAGGAATGTAATACTTACTAATAATATCGCCATTACGGCAATCAAATTTACTTTTTTCATAAAAATGGTTTTAAAGAGTTGTTTAACTTTGTTTTAAATATTTTATATAGAATTTTGATACTATGAATTTTGGTGATGCCTTCGATAAGATTAAGTGCGGGAATATTTTTTCTTTTGGGTGCGTGTTTTTAAGGAACGTGGGCACTATACCTTTGTTCAGCTAACAAGTGGGGGAAATTTTAAGTGTGGCGACATAAAACGCCTACTGCATATAAGCTATCGCCCTAAGTTGCGAAGCGTGGATTTCTGATGGTGCTCTACATGATACATTGTAAAATATAACATTTCTCGGAGGGTGAGTTTGCCCAGTAAAGGGTGGGGGAGGATGTAATGGTCTAACTCAGACTCTGTATATTTATTTAAATAGTTGCAGAGTGTTTTAATTGTTTGTAGTAGCTTGTTTTTCAATAGTTTCTGTTCTTCAAATGCGATACTTCTCGGAAGAAATTGCTTGGACACTTTATAATTGCTTTCTAACTTTGTTACATATTTTTTAACCAGATTATCATAATCTTTGGAAGGGCGATTGGCTTTTCCAAATAACAAGCGGGGCACGAATTTTGGAAGTCCCAATGCCATTTTCAAAGGTTTTACACTCCGATAAATATGGTCCAACTGCTGCCCGGCGGTCCATTTATCCGATTTTATAAATAAAAATTCTTCTTGGGAAAGGGAGGTGATAAGTGTTACAAACGTCTGATGTCGTTTGGAGAGTTGTTGTAGAATTTGAGATTTTGTCATATAATTTAGGTTGAGGTTAAGGTTGAGGTTACAGGAATAGATAGTACACTGATTTTGTAAGATAATTATGGGTTTTTTATGATTTTAGGATATCATAAATATCAGTAATCTATTGCAGTTGAGCGATTTTTTGTACCATTTTTAATAATACGCTTTCCTGCATTTTCACTGCCTGATATAAAACCATTTGATTTCGGGCGCGCACTAAGTTATGTTCTTTACACGCTATTTTATAATAAATATCGCCATTTAAATAATCGGTGAGAAAACGCATCATTTGTTCTAAAATAATCCAACGTGCGCCTGTGACGAGGTGATTAATTTCCAAATCGGTTAGTACACTTTTTAAAGGTGGTATGAAGCCTTCCACTAATGCAGTAAACATATTCAAATCTAAACCAACTTTTTTCAAATCGGCTTCATCTTCAGCGCAAGTAGCCGCCATCGTGCGCACCATATCACCAAGATCACTTGCAATCGCGCCTGGCATAATGGTGTCCCAATCCAAAACAGCTACGGCATCATGAGTCGTTTTATCAAATAATAAATTACCGATTTTTGGGTCGGTATGTACGATGCGTTTCGGAAATTGTAATTGTTCTACTAAATAAAAAACATCCGATTCCGCTCTTATAAAATTTATTTCTGGCCGTAAAAATGTTATCCGTTTAGCTCGATTCTCCTCGACGGCTTGTTCAAAATCCTGCAAGCGTTTTAAACTATCATGAAAGCCCGGCAGCGCAGGCACGAGATTTTCGGGCGGTAGACCTTCCAAACTTCGCAAAAAAATACCTACCGCTTCCGCTGCTTGTTGGGTTTGTTGAGGCGTTTCCGCTTGTTCTGCGGCATACGTATTTGCTATAAAAACCAAGGCGCGCCAATAGCTGCCACCAACATCTTTTACTAACCAATTCCCATCAAGCGCAGCAATTGGAGCGGGCAAACGCAATGGAAAATCGGGCTGTGCTGCTAAATGTTGGTACACTTTCAAGTGCGTGTCCATAATGTGCGCGGGCTGCTGGAAAATGTGCGTATTCAAGCGTTGCAACACAAAAGGTGATGCGCTTTCGGAAGTGATTAAAAAAGTATCGTGGATATGTCCAGAGCCGAGGGTGTGGTATTGTAAAGGAGCATTTGTAGGAACAAATTGAGCGGCGATGGTCGAAAAATGTAGGGTGTGATTGTACATTTTTTAAGTAAATTTTGAGTTGAATAGCATTATATATTTCTGTTTGTAAACTTACACAGCACTTCCTAAATAATTTTTTTAGAAAAATACAAAAATATTTTTTGTGTACTATTGTAAAAGCCGAATTTAAGTATTAAATTTGAAGAAAATATCCAAATAACAAGAATAAAATAGGATGATACTCGAATTTAGTGTTGAAAACTACCGCTCTTTTAAGGAAAAGCAAACGCTATCCATGATACCCGACGAAGGTAAAGAAGAATCTATGGATAATATTATCACCATTGATGATAAATTCAAGATACTCAAGTCTGCGGTTATTTATGGTGCGAACGCTTCGGGAAAAAGTAATTTTATAAAGGCATTTCAAGCCCTGCGAGACTTGATAATAAAATCAGCAGACAGCGAGCCGGATAGTGAATTTGATGCCTACGATCCATACGCATTTAGTGCAGAAACCGGCTCCAAAAGTACCGTATTTGAAATTAATTTTCTTTTAGAAAATATACGTTACTTTTATTCTGTTGCCGTTCAATCGTCATTTGTACTTCACGAAAATCTAAGTTTCTATCCAAGGGGTAAAGAGACCAAGCTTTTCTCCAGAAAAAAACAAGAATTTAAATGGGGTGAATCTTTGAAGGGACAAAGAGCAGTGGTAGCCGACTTAACAGCCGAGAATCAGTTATTTCTTTCAAAAGCAGCAAGAAATAACATTACACAACTTGCAAAAATCCATCACTTTTTTAGTCAAAGTTGTTTAGTTATTCCGGTTTTAGATAAATGGCATATAGATACCGTATATTCTAATCGGTTAATGAAAGAATTTTTAGAGGTACAAGATAATGAAACTTTTATTAGTAACTTTAAAAGTTTTTTGAAAAGTTTTGATGTTGGAATTGTAGATATTACAATTGAAAAAAATGAAGACAAATTAAGTTTATCCGACTATAAGATTTCAGCTAAACATTATTTGTATAATGAAAAAAAAGATATAATAGGCTCTTTATTTCGTTCCTTTAACGAAGAATCTACCGGCACTCGGAAGCTATTTGTATTGGGGGGATTAATTTTGCAAGCTTTAATGAATGGAAAAGTGATAATCGTTGATGAATTTGAGCGAAGTCTCCATCCGCTTATCAGTAGCTATATTATTAATATGTTCAATGACCCTAAAATTAATACAAATGGTGCTCAATTAATAATCGCTACTCACGATACCAATCTTTTGACGAATAACGATTTTCGCAGAGACCAAATTTGGATTGTAGAAAAAGATCAGACTGGAGTCTCTAAATTGTTTTCCGTGACGGATATAAAAGGGGTACGCGATGATATACCTTTTGAAAAATGGTATTTATCTGGCAGATTTGGAGGTGTGCCTAATATTGAAAGCCTTAATTTTGAATTGACTTATAAACATGAAGCGGACTAAGCCCAACAAAAACAAACGTGCATTAAGACTCCGTATCCTCATCATGGGTGAAGGAGAAACGGAACGAAATTATTTTCAGGCAATCAAAGAAGATCCCGATTATAAAAAAACTTTATCCGCCGTTAATCCACAAATCGCAGTTGCTAAGAATTCTGCACCTGAATGGGTTGTAAAAGAAGCGATTACGAAGGCAGAACAGGCTTTCAAAGAAGGAAACGAATATGATAAAGTTTGGGTTGTTTTTGACCATGACAATTCTGCCAATCGGCAAGCGGCTTATGAAGCCGCCAAAAAAGAATTATATGAAATAGCTTTTTCTTCTATTGCATTTGAAAAATGGTATTTAATACATTTTGTCCGTTCCACCCGATCTTTTTCTAATGCCGACGAGCTAATTAAGGTATTGAAAAAATATTATAAAGATTATGAAAAAGCTAAACAAAATGATTTTACTAAATTGAAAGATAAATTGGATACGGCTCGTAGTAATGCCATTTGGTTAAGGGCGCAGGTTTTTGAGAATGATTCACATTTGACTGATTGTAATCCTTGGACAGATGTGGATGTCCTGGTTTGGTATCTAATCAGTATCAAAGAGTAGCAATTAGAGAAAGTATATATAAAAAATTAATAAAATATACAAAAGTCAACACTTATAGTGGTAGTCAATACCATTTTACAACTCCATAACACTTCTACAATTTCACTCGATTGAAAACCAAAGCTTTGATCATCCAAGTAGGCAGTGATTTTAGTGGGTCGCGTTTTCGGGTATCGAAGTAGAGATTCCATTTTTTTACCAGCGGTATTTTGTGGGTTTCTACGAATTCGATGAGGGTGCCGTCGGGGTCTTCGATGTAGCTCCAGTGCCCGGCTGCTTCGCCCATTTGAAAGGAGTCTTGGCTGTCTACGCGGAACGGGAAACCTTTGTCTTCGCATTCTTTTTTTAGGGCTTTCATGCCGCTTACATCAAAGCAAAGGTGAATAAAACCGATATCACCCCAGTAGCGGTCTGCAAAAATCTTGATGGGGGTTCGACTCAATACTTGCACCAATTCGACTTGGCTTTTGCCGAATAACTTGCTGAGTCCGCCCACACGTGGTTGGCTGTGTTCGAGTAGGACGCGACGAAACTGTTCGTGTCCACCGGGGAGCGTTTTAAAATCGTCAAAAACGCCGGTTTTATCATAAACAATGGTATCATAGCCTAATACGTCACGGTAAAGCTGCATCGAATTTTCAATGTTGGATACCCCGATCGTAACGCCGCATACGCCGCCCGTGTGTGATTTATTTTCGGAATACCAAGAATCGTATTGCCTGATTTGCAAAATATTCCCGTAAGGGTCTTCCACAAAAAAGAAAGACGTGCCGTCTGGTGCTTTTTCAATGTCGCTCAAGGGTATAATATTACTGTTTTTAAGTATATTATAACTCTGCTGAATGTCTTTGGATTTGACCATAACCGAATAAATACCCAAATCGCCGACTTGAAGCGGTATTTTAGAAACTTGAGGCGTACGATCCATGTATTGCCAAAGCTCATAGCCACTGCCGCCGCGCATATTGATGGCTAAAATCGCCCGTTTTTGGTGGGGCTGCCCGCCCATGTAAGGTGCCATGTGCGTAGCGGTGTTATTATCATCAAATACTAATATATCAGAACACAAATTTTTACCATACCACTTGAATGCAGTGGAAGCATCTGGGACGCCAACGCCGACTTGCTGGATGCCATAAATTACTTTTTTCATCATAAAAGTTTCACATTTTTCTGAGTACCGAGTGAAAGTATAAAAGGTATATTGAAATGTTAGTTGGGCGTAATTTATGGATTGGTACAGTCTTTGCGTTGTTTTTTGTAAAAAAATCTTGAAAATAGGAGGAAATTGGTTGGATTTTAACAAAACGGAACCGCTATTAAAAATAAAAAAGCTATCCGCTTGTCGCGAATAGCTTTGGTAGTCGTCAAATTTTGTGGGTTTTTGACAAACCAAACAAGTTTAGTTGTTACGCTCTTGGCACGTCTTTTTTGTCTTTCGGCAATTTTTTCAAATGCTCCGAACCTTCTATTTCAATATTCAAATTATTCAAATCGCTGAATTTTAAGGCACCTTCTAAACTCAAAAGCGTAAAGCCGTCGTTGCCACTAATGAGTAGGAGCAAATCGGTGATTCTATCGCCTTTTTCGCGGATGAGGAATTCAATTTTTTGTCCGTCTTGCTTTACTTGCATCAGTTCTTCAAAAGCTTCTTGTTTGACGCTTTTTAATAACTGGTTGTACGCATCGGGTGTGACCAAATTGCCATTTTCCATCGTGAGTACGCGTAGACTGGTGATTTTTCGTAGCAAATGTTGGGCATCGTCGTCATCGTCGCTAAAGGAAGAAGCGAGTTTCAAGAGCCAACCTTGTATTTTGATGTCCTCTACGCCTTCCAACTGGTTGTACTGGTTGTAGAAATTTTTGATGGCTTTGGTTTGGGCGAAGAGGGTAGGGGCGGTGGTTAGGAGGAGTAGGATAAAAAATAGGTTTTTCATGATGTTGGATTTTAAGTAGATGATTGATAATCTAAAGATTATGCTTTTGAAATAGTTTTCAACCTAAAGGTTGAGGTACGAGGTCAGCCTAAAGGCTGGGTTACGGTTACACTCTCGGCATATCTTGGTTTTTCTTCTTACGGTTTTGCTTCGGTGTTTCCTTTTTTCGCAGTGGTGTTTTTTTCGTCGCCAGATTGATGAGTTCAGTGATGTCGGTTACTTTAATTCTGGATTTCATTTCAAAAAAGACAAAATCACTACCATCGTTGACCATAATCATTAGTCGTTTGAATTTATCTTTTTTCACTTTGCCCATGATGTTTACGGTCGTTTCGTCGTCGCGCACGTAGATGAGGTCTTCAAAACCGCCCATTCGAGAGTCGGTGACCAGATTTGCAACATCGCTTACTGGAATTGGATTGGTATCTTCGGCAATCATAAATCGCATTTTGCCCACTTTTCGAGCTAATTTTAAGATTGCTTTTGCATCTTCATTTTTTACAATATCATGTGCGATGCCCGTTCCAAACCACATAAACCATCCGGGAATTTTCACGTTTTCCACGCCTTTGAGTCGCTTGTGTTGGCGATAAAAATCAACAGTCGGACTTTGTGCAATACTGATACTGCTTGTAATAAAAATGGTGATTATTATAAAAAGAAACCGTTTCATACACAGAGTTATTTAGAGTCAGGTGAATAAGTAGTCCGTCTTAATGATTTAGTATTATCATTCTTTACCAGTTGAGTAACAACGTGTTATTGACATATTAGCAAATAAGCATATTAGCACATTAACTATTGTTTCCGGATTTTGTCGTCATCATCGTCTTTTTCGATGCTGTGCGCCAATTTGGCTATTTTATCTAAACTAATTCTACCTACAAAACTGATGAGTACAAATTCATCGTCGCCACCCGTGAGTAGGAGTAATTCGCTGATAATGCCACTATCGCTGCCGCCTTCTTCTTTCACCAAAAATTCTACATTATCGCCGTCGTGGTCGCGCACGGTCATCAGCACCTCGTATTCTTTTGTATTAATTTTCGCTTTTGCTTCTTTGAAATAATTTTTCGGATTCACTTCGGTCGTCAAAATCCGTAGTCCGCGCAGGTCTTTTGCAATGTCCAACACTGCATTTGCATCTGCGTCTTTCATGCCATCGAGCTTGAGTTTGTCCAGCATCTGGAACATCTTCGGGCTGATGTACACCACGGTGAAGTTGTTATCGTCAACGTACTGTTTGAAATACTTGTCAATCGCGTTTGGGGTCTCTTGTGCTTGTGCCACTTGCGTAAAAGCAGTTACAAAAAGCACAACCATCATCATCTTTAATAATTTCATAATTTAAAATGGTTTTGAATTTTAATAATAAAAAACAGTCGGGAATAAATTTATTTCTGGTTTCTAGTTTCACGTTTGACGTTCAAAGTCGTAGTCCACGAAACGATGGAACTTCAAATTTTAAACTAATTTAGTACTTCATTCAATTTATTCATTTTTTTTATTTCATGTGCTGCTTTAGAAGCCCCACCATTTAGTTTTGTAGATGCTTTATTTAGCGAAGCTTTCAGCACTCGATAAGCTTCCTCCGGCGTTTCCGGCTCGTATTTTGACCAGTCAATGGCTTGTGCAACAGGTTGATGTTCAGGCTGAGATTGAGGTTGAGTGATAAGCCACCAAGCGCCTATTGCCAAAATCAACACCGCTGCTGCTCGCATTATCCATGTACGCATTGGTATTACACGCCCACGAGAATGTTCCGTCACTTTTAGTTGTTCCAGCAAACGCGCCTCGAACGTCGCATCCAACTTACATTCTTGCTCTTGGCTAAACAATTGAAACAGCGGCTGGTAGGGTCGAAGTGACTCGTGCACAGTTAGTTGGCGAAAGTACGTTTGCAACTGGTGCTCCTCCTGCAAGGACGTTTCTCCCGCAAAATATTTTTCTACCAGTTGATTAATTTTATTATAATCCATACGACTCGGTTTTTATCAAGTGTTCCCGAATATGTTGTCTTGCTCTGAAAAGATTTGTTTTTACTTGTTGCGGCGGCATTTCCAGTGCCTCGCTTATTTCGTCATACGTCATACCTTTGATATCGCGCAATTGCATCACAATGCGGTGTTTCTCAGGCAGTTGCTGCATCAGCTTGCGAATGTAGGCGACTTGGTTCTCACTTTCCATCCTTTCCGCCGGTGTTGCTGCATCGCTGTGCCAGTCATATTGTTCTGGCAAGCTATCGGTGCGAGCGTGTTTGGAGCGCATTTTATCCAACGCTAAGTTTTTCGTCATTTTCATGGTGAGCGCTTCCATATTATCTACCTCGTGCCAAGTGTCGCGGCGTTGCCACACTTTCATCAACACTTCCTGCACCACGTCTTCCGCTTCCGGCGCGTTGCTCAGGAGGCTGCACGCAAAGCGATACAGCTTGTCCTTGTAGGGTAGAATGTGTTTTTGAAAGTGCTCCAAGCTCATTTAATTGTTTCTCGTTTTAGGTTTGACGTTTTTTGTTCTCGTTTGACGTTGACCATTTAAAGTTTGAGCGGTCTGGCATCTAACAATCTGGCATCTGGCATCTTTTTCGCTTGTACAATAGCAGGACGATTCATTTTTAGAAAGGTTACAGCCATAGTTGTGAATTGTGATTTGAAATTTGGGATTTGTAAAATTAATCGTGTTTCCCGTTTCACCAATCCCCATTCCCGTTTCGCAAATCCCCATTCCCGTTTTACCAATCCCCATATTATTAAAGAAATCCTAAAGTGGGCGAATTTTTTATACAAACTGCCGTTTTACTTGTATTTTTGTTAGATAAATTTGTTTGGAAATAAAATTGCCCTGCGCTTTAGCGCGGGGAATTTAAGAACAAGAATCTTGGGCTTTAGCCAAATGAGATGGATTCGACTAAAGCCGTTTGATACATACATTTATATCCCGCGCTAAAGCACGGGGCAATTAGTAGCTTTTATTAAAATTAAAATGATAACAATTGTTGATCGTTTATTGGTAAAAAGTTTCATCGGTCCGTTCATCGTCACGTTTGCCATTGCCGTGTTTTTCTTTCTGATGCAGACGCTTTGGTTTTACATTGACGATATTATTGGGAAAGGACTGGGCTTCTTTTTTATTATCGAATTATTGGCGTACAAGTGCGTTGGCTTGTTTCCGATGGCGCTGCCGCTGGCGATTCTCATTTCCTCGGTGATGGTGATGGGCGGTATGGCGGAGCATTATGAATTGTCGAGTATCAAGTCGGCGGGCGTACCGCTGTTGCGTGTGATGCGACCGCTTATTTTTCTTGGATTGCTTGCTGGATTGCTTTCTTACTATTGTTCTACAACGTTGATTCCGTTGGCAAATTTGAAATTTGGCTCTCGGATGTATGATATTCAACAACAAAAACCTTCTTTAAATTTATCAGAAGGTGTTTTCAATGATGATTTTCAAGGATTTTCGATTCATATTGGCAAAAAAGGCACAGACGGCAAAAGTATCAGTGATGTATTGATTTATGACCAAAGTGAAAGTGCAAAAGGGCAGTATAGTCAGATTACAGCAAAGGATGGCGAGATGTATGCGGCGCAAGACGGCAGGTATTTTGTAATGAATCTGAAAAATGGGTATCAGTACGTAGAAGTCGCTCCGGGCGGCGTGTCCAACACCAGCGGTCGCTATCCGTTTGTACGCACATCATTTAAAAAATATACGAAAGTATTTGATATGAGTGAATTTGCACTCAATCGCACCAACGAAGACCTTTTCAAGTCAAACAAATCCATGATGAGTATCCCGGAATTGAGCGATGCGATTGACTCCATGCAACTCAGAATGCAAGACCGCAGCACTTCTCTGGGCGAGCAAATAAAAGTTTTTTTTACATATTTACCCGCTGATAGTACTTTTCAATACAAACCGTTGGAAAATGAATTACAAACGGATACGATAGCGCAGCCTGTTACACTAAATTTGCAACAAAGTGATACTATAAAATTAAATAAGAAGCCGGTACAAGTCAGTACCTCTTATCAACGTGCCATTCTGGAAGTTTCCTCAGACATAGACCCGCAGACTGGTGAAAAAATAACGCCTAATAAACTGGGTGATGTGCAACGTTTGGCGAAGCGAAAAAAACTGGATTCCACAAAAATAGCACCTATAAATGTTGCATTGCCGGTGGAAATCAATCGCTTGGACACTATTCAAAAATTTGCCAATGTGTTTGCGCAACCCGACCGATTGCGCGTGTACGATCGTGCGAAAACTTTTGTATTGAGTATTCAAAACCAAGCAGAATCCACGATGCGCTCCTTGCAAAGTATGCGCGAACAGCAAGTGAAATACATTTATGAAATGTGGACGAAGTACAGTATTGCAGTGGTGTGTATTATATTTGTGTTTGTAGGCGCGCCGATGGGAGCGATTGTGCGCAAAGGTGGTTTTGGGTATCCGATTTTAGTTTCCATTATTTTTTTCATGTTATTTGTAATTTTGACCATTTTTTGTCGGAAAATAGCGGAAGCATTTGTTTTACCGGCAGCAGTGGCGGCGTGGGTTCCTGCGATGGTACTTTTTCCAATCGGATTGCTGTTAACGCTCAAAGCGATGAATGATTCTAAATTCAACATCGGCGAAGGATTCAAGCGATTTGTAGATAAATTCAAACGCAAACCTGTAAAGGAACTGGTTTAAGAAAATGCTACGTTTTCTTAAACCTTATTCAAGCGCTTATGACCACCTATTTACGAAAACTAATACAACACAACGCTTGGTTCTTTACAAGCTTTTTCCTTTTTCTATTCATTGCGGGAATCATATTGCTACTCACCAAACAAGGAGACGAAATCTTTTTCTTTACCGATAAACGCTCCGTTTTCGCTGATGTTTTCTTCCGATTTGCTACTAATTTAGGCGATGGTATTACTTTTATTTTTGCAGCCATCTTCTTTATTTTTATACGATTTCGCACAGCACTGGTTATTCTTTTGTTAGGTTTTGCTGTGCTTTTTACCTCTGCTTCTACCAAGCGTATGTTTGCCTTGCCGCGTCCGTATAGCTTTTTCGAGGAGACCGATTTTTTTGATAAAATTACCTTTGTGGAAGGTGTGCGCGTCAACCGGGGCGCTACCAGCTTTCCTTCTGGGCATACCATGACTGCTTTTGCGCTATACGGATTTTTGGCTTTGACCCTTTCCAACAAGCGGGGCATCGGGTTACTGCTGTTTCTCACGGCTTTATCGGTGGGCATTTCGCGTATTTATTTGGTGCAACATTTCTTGCGAGACGTGTACTTAGGCGCTATCACCGGCTTGATGTTGGCTATTATTTTCCACTTTTTACACAATCGGTATTTCAAAGGTGACTGGGCGGATAGGGCGTTTTTGAAGAAGCGTATTTAGTATTTAGTACTTGGTATTTAGTTCATGTGAATTTCCACATTCCAATCTTCCATCCTTCACTATTCCAACATTTTTACTATTTTTGGTCGGAGCTTGAAAAACGCTTGAATCCATTTGCAAGTGAATTATTCTGATGCCGAATTGTTAGTACTGTTGAAGGAGGACCCGGATAAGGCGGTTGAAATCCTGTTTCGGCAATATTACAGCTATGTGTGCAAAATGGTGTACCAAGTCGTGCCAGATGCGATGGTGGCGGAAGACATTGCGCAGGATATTTTTTTTGAAATGTGGCGGAAGAAAGAGCAACTCAACATCAACACGTCCTTACGAGCGTACCTGCGCCGCGCCAGCGTGAATCGGACGCTCAATTATTTGCGCAATCGAAAAATTAAATGGGAAGACGATTCCGAATTGCCCAACTTACAAAGTGAGGATGTTTCGATCAATCAAACATTAGAAAATGCTGAATTACAACAGGTTATCGAGCAAGCGATTGACCAGCTACCTGAAAGGTGTCGGGCAGTTTTTATGCTGAGTCGTTTTGAAGAGTTGTCGTATCAAGAGATTGCCAATCAATTGGATATTTCTATCAAAACAGTGGAAAATCAGATTTCAAAGGCGCTAAAACAGTTGAGAATTACATTGAGACCCTATTTGTCGGACACCTTACTTATTTTACTCCTCTTTTTAGGGTGGTAAAGTGGGGGATTCTTCCCAACTTCGTGTCTTGTACGGTGAATGGAAAGTTATAAAATGGATATAGAAAAGTATCTGTCATTGCGGGATAAAGAACGTGCCGGGCGACTCAACGCAGCGGAAACACGGGCATTGCAGCAATGGACGCAAAGTGCAACGGGCGACGCATGGTTGAAAAACATCCAGCAAATAGAGCAGTGGAGCGGTCAGTACAAAAGTGGTTACGAGCCAAATGTAGAAGCAGGATTGCAGCGTTTGAAAGCCCAAATGGCGGAGGCAAAAGCACAAGAAACACCTGTTCGGTACTTGTCCGTAGCATCGCGGCAGCGTTGGTTGAGTGTGGCGGCAGCTATTTTTATTTTGGCAATAGGGGTCGTAGCGATACGCGGTTGGCAGCAGCCGACAAACAAAACCGTTGCCGTTCAAACGCAAACATTAGAGAAAAAAGCAGTCACCTTAACGGATGGTACAACCGTACAATTGAATGAAAATAGCGTACTCGACGTGCCAAAATCATTCAAAAATGCAACAAAACGAGTTGTAAACCTCAGCGGTGAAGCCTATTTTGATGTACAATCCAATTTGGAAAGACCTTTTGAAATTCAAACGGAACAAGCAATCATCGCCGTCTTAGGCACTGCTTTCAATGTACGTGCTTACGCAGACGAACCAACGATAGAAGTAGAAGTAGAGCGCGGCAAAGTATCATTCGCCGTTGGCACGGAAAAAATACTGCTTGTGGCTGGTGAAAAAGGAATTTATAACCGAAATACAAAAGAATTATATCAGAAAAATGCGTCTCAACTCAATGCGCAAGCGTGGCGCAGGCATAGTTTGAAATTTGTCAATACGCCGTTGTCCGAGATTTTAGAAGAATTAGAACGTTATCATAAAGTGCAATTTGAAGTGGAAAATGTGGACGTAACAAACTGCCGCTATACGGGTAATTTTGGAAAAACGGATCTATCAAAAGTATTAGAATCTTTAAAAGTTGGTCTGGAATTAGAAGTTAAAAGGACAGGCACAAACCGATATATTATTCAAGGTGGCAATTGTAAATAAAACGCTCATTACGTTTTAACCGCAGAGCGCGCAAAGCTCTTAAGCGTTATTTGGGTAAAACGCTGTAGTAAGAAAAGTGACGAGCGACTAAGTAATGAAGAGAAAAACGTTGCGGTCTCTGCGGTTAGATTACGCTGCAAGCGCTTAATTTACACAAATTTTACCCTTTTTTTGTACATTCCCCTTCTACCCCTTTCATTCCTGCGGAAATCAATGTATTTTTGACAATTCTTATATATCGTATTTTTTACAATATTTGCTGATGAATGAGGGCAGAAGAGCAATTGCAGTATTTTTGCTACTCTTGCTGTGTGGCATGGCAAGCGCTCAAAACGCATTAGAACAGCCGGTGAGCATCCGTTTGAAAAACGTGTTGCTGGAGCAGGCTTTGCTTACCCTCATCAATGATTCCGGTGTTCGACTTTCCTTTAGCAACGCCATTCTTCCCGCCAAACGTCTCACTTTTAAAGCCAGACAACAACCTTTACAGAGGGTTTTGGAATCCCTTTTGCAAAATACCAACATTACGTACCGCGAAGTAGGCGACCAAATTGTATTGTATAAAATGGTGCTGCTGCCGCCGTCCGAAAAGCGATTTACTATCAGCGGTTTTGTAGAAGACGCGGAGACGGGCGAGCGACTGATTGCCGCCAATGTATTCGACCGAAAACTCGGCAAAGGCATCGCCACCAATGACTACGGCTTTTTTAGCCTCACGCTTCCGGCAGGCGAAGTGCAGCTAAGCGTCAATTATTTAGGATACGAAGCCTCGGAACAAATTTTTTCATTACAACAAAACCAGCGCGTACGCATTCGACTGGAAGCCGCAATGATGTTGCCGCAGGTGGAAATTATCGCGCACGATTCACTCACGCGCGGCTTGCCTTCTGGCGCGACTACTACCTATTTCAATGCAGCGGATATTAAGCAATTGCCTTCGTTGGGCGGTGAGCCTGACTTGATTCGGTCTATTCATTTACTGCCGGGTATTCAAACGGGAACGGATGGTATCGGTGGAATTCACGTGCGCGGTGGGAACTCGGAACATAATTTAATACTCATAGACGGCGTGCCGGTGTACAATGTGGTGCACGCTGGGGGCTTGTTTTCCGTTTTTAATACCGATGCCATTCGCAGTGCGCAGTTGTACAAAGGTGGATTTCCAGCGCGGTATGGTGGGCGCTTGTCTTCGATACTCGATATTCATACCAAAGAAGGCAACATGAAAAAATTCAGTGGACAAGTGGAAGCAGGTTTGCTCACGCTGCGGGCTTCGCTGGAAGGTCCGATTGTGAAAGATAAAGCTTCGTTTTTCGTATCGGCGCGGCGTTCCTATCTCAATTGGTATTTGGATGGTTTTTCCAGAAAAGAAAAGAAACGACAAGGAGAAACTGGCGAAACGGGCTATCAATTCTATGATATCAATGCCAAATTAAATTATACGCTCTCGGAAAAAGATAAAGTTTATTTAAGTTTTTATAGAGGAAATGATCACTTTCATAATAATGGCTTGCAATCGGATAGTATCACGGTGTATCGGAATTATCAGGAAGATACCTTGCGATTTCGGTATGACCAGTGGTATGGCGAGCGACTGAGTTGGGGCAATGCCGTTGGTGCTTTGCGCTGGAATCACTTGTTTAGCAATAAATTATTTGCGAATGCAACGCTGACGTACAGCCGTTTTTGGACCGATATTTATTATGGAACGGTAGATTCGTTGGTTTATATAAATAGAGATACTGTCTTGAGACAATTGGATAATGGATTTTATCAGTCGAGTATCAAGGATTTGGGCGCGCGGCTTGATTTTGATTATCACTGGTCGCCTGCGCACACGCTGCGTTTTGGCGTCAATGCCACGCAACATTTATTTAGTCCAGGAACACTTACGTATGATGAATCTACTGAATATCTGCGCGGACAAACGGTAACTTCTAACGACCCCATTACCTCCCACGAATATGTGGCTTACGCCGAAAGTAACCTCACGCCGGGTACGCAATGGTCCGTCAACATTGGGCTACACGCGGCGTGGCTCGAAGTGCAACAGAAAAATTACTACTCTTTACAACCTCGTTTTTCCACGTATTGGCGGGCACTTCCTAAGTTGGGTTTGAAAGCTTCTGCCGGACGCATGACGCAATTTGTGCATTTATTGTCGAATTCTAATATCGGTTTGCCAACGGATTTGTGGGTTCCTGCTACTGCTAAAGTGCCGCCGCAAGACGCTTGGCAAGTTTCCGCTGGTTTGGATTATAATTTTAAATGGATAGAATTGAGCGTGGAAGGATATTACAAAAAAATGGATAATTTATTGAGTTACACGGAAGGTGCTTTCTTTTTAAATGATTGGGAAGATAATGTTACGAATGGAAACGGACGAGCGTATGGCATCGAATGGCTCTTGCGCAAAAGTGTGGGGAAAAGCACGGGTTGGATTGCCTACACGCTTTCGTGGGCAGACCGGCAGTTTGAGCGGGTGAATCTCGGCAGAACGTATCCATTTAAATATGATAGAAGACATGATTTAAAAATTGTATTTCAGCATAGTTTTAGTAAATGGTTGAATATAAGTGCAGATTGGGTAATGAGTTCTGGCGCAGCGTATAGCTTACCCATTTCGGAATATAATTTTCCGGTATCCACTGGTTCTACCTTGCCAGTGACGAATTTCGGATCTAAAAATCAGTTTCGGATGCCCTTGCATCATCGCTTGGATTTGGGTGCTAATTTTACATTTAAAACCAAAGAGGTGTGGCATACGTTGAATGTAGGCGTTTATAATGTATATAATCGGAGGAATCCATTATATTATGATATAAAAACCAAGTATGTGACAGAGGAAGAAGAGCTTCGGCAAAAGAAGTCGTATGTACAAGTCGTGTTATTGCCATTTTTACCGTCGGCGAGTTATTCGATTCGCTTTTAGGTATTTTTCACGCAAAGACGCAAAGGCGCAAAGTTTTTGCATCTCGTTCATTATTCATTTTTAATTATTCATTTTTAAGCGATGCGAATACATTTATTCTATTTTATAATTGTTCTTTTTGTTGCCGCTTGCGAGCGTCCAGCGGATTTAAATTTGCAGGAATTCGAACCGCAATTAGCGATTGTGAGCAATTTTGCACTCGACCAGCGCGTGGAAGTACAGGTATCCAAAACGCAATCGCCCATCAGCACCAACAATCCAGAATATGTAGCTAATGCGACCGTAGCATTATATCAAAGCAGCCAACTAATTGAAATACTTACACTTGTACCTACTGGAAACAACAATCCGCCTTTTTATATCTCGCAGCAATTCACCCCAACGAGTGGAATCGAATACACCCTTAAAGTACAAGTGCCTGATTTTGAACCAATAAAAGCAAAAAGTATACTTCCAATCCCGACGCCCATTCGCGCACTTTCCATTACAAATGTGAATATTAAACCCGGTAAGAAACCTATTCAGTCTGTGTGCGAATATGAAGTACGTATTACATTTGATGACCCCTTGAAAGTAAAAAATTATTATCACCTCAATTTTTATCAGCAGTTATTTACTTATCGGTTGGAAGGACAAGACACGATTCTTACAGAACAAGTTTTTTTGAAACAAAAATTTAATTCCGCAACGGATGAGAACACGATGATTTCTTATTTTGATGGCGGTGTACTATTTGAAGATAAAAATTTTAACGGAGAACCTATTTCGTTTTCCTTTCCATTGCAAGTAGAAATGGTGCCCAGCCGCCAATTATTGGGCAATATGTACGCCGAATTACGCACCGTCTCCCCAGAATATTATTTGTATCATAATTCTTTGAGTCGCCAGCAAACCAGTCCCGGCGGTCCCTTCTCCGAGCCGGTCATCATCTATAATAACATTGAAAATGGACAGGGAAGTTTCGCCGGTTATAGCCCTGCGTTGGATTCTATCGCTATTCGTTATTGATGCGCTTTATCGGTCAGACGACTCCAAAGTCGTCTGACCGATAGCCCAATTGCTAACTACTCCTTTTCCACTTCTAAAAAAATACCCACAAAAAATAAACCCGCCATAGGGGGGAATCTCAAACATGGTGTCTCTTAGTTACATTACCAAATGTACCACTCTGATTAATCGAACACTACCAAATTTTATTCTTGAAAACAATCTTTTTAAAATTTAAACAGAAGAGGTCATGACAGCAGAATCTAAAACATCTTTTTTGAATCAGTTCCCCCTGTTCAACTCACTTACCGAGGAGCAAAAAATACAATTGGCGGGCATGATGGAACACCGCGTGAAGCCGCGTTATAGCTTCATCTACATGCCGGGCGAGGTATCCGATACTATGTTTTTTCTAGCAAAAGGGCTACTAAAAATCGGCACCCACTCCGTAGATGGAAAAGAAGTCATCAAAGCCTTGATTCATCCAATGGCGATGTTTGGCGAGCTGGGCTTAGTAGGTGAAAACGAACGGCAGGATTTTGCACAGGCATTGCGCGAAGACGTACACTTATATGCACTCAAAGTAGAAGATTTTAAAAAATTGATGAGTGTGAATTTTGAATTGTGTAGCAATGTCATGTCCCTATTTGGCACGCGCCTCATCAGAGCCGAACACAAGTTGGAATCCTTGATTTTCAAAGATGCGCGCACTCGTATTATCGAATTCATCAAAGAATCCGTAGACCTTCAAGGGCGACGTGTAGGTTTTGAGATGTTGCTCAAGCATTCGCTTACCCATCAAGATATTGCAAATATTACGTGTACTTCTCGTCAGACGGTGACGTTGGTTTTGAATGAACTTAAAAAATCCGACCTAATTTATTTCAATCGCGGTAAAATATTGGTGCGCGATATGGCGCGATTAGCGTAATTTTGAAATGAAAAAATGAATCATTAAAGAATGAAAGCATAAAGCGTTACACCCACTCATGGTACACCGATTTTTAAGATAGGTATGTTTTTTTATGATTTTAGGACTACTTTTAAAAAATCATAATCTATCTTAGCCTATCTTAAAAATCAGTGTCCTATCCAACATGAGCCAGAAAATAAAATTACTCCTACTCTTCATCGGTTTTTTTGCCGTACCCATTTTGTATACCTTTGAGTTTGAACATTTTAATCGCACGCTTCACGTCAGTACATTGGCGATGATTGCACTCCTCATCGGTGCGGCGGTCGGAATTGGATTGGGTTATCGCTGGCAAAAAACGGCGGAAGATTCCGTTGGGCGCATTCGCATTTATGCGGCATGTATTATTTCTGCTATGCTTATCATGCCTTTACTGGCGAGTTTGAGCAATCGGCTTTTAGCTTTTCGACCAGCACAAACAATCCAAGTTGAATTTGTAGAAGAATCCCCACGTTATTCCAGTCGCTTCGGTGTAGCCAATGATAAAGCCGCCACTGCCAGTTCATATATTACTTTTTTCTATAAAGAATCAGAACTCTTACGCATCCAAACCCGCGAATCTTACTTTCCAAATGCCCAGCGCGGTGATATGGTAGATTTGCCAATTAAAAAGGGATTGTGGGGTTTTGAGGTAATACCCGTACCACAGCCTTCAGGCTGACTTTGTCCCCCAAACTTTAGTTTGAAAAAAAATGGTGCGTTTTTGAGTTGCTAATGTAGTATCCGATAGCTATTGGAATTATGCTGACCTCGTCCCTCAAACTTTAGTTTGGCAACCACTAACAAACTTTAGTTTGGCAGCTAATCACATCTATCGTAAGTTTGCGACCTCAAACCATTGATATGCAAATCATCGAAAACCAATCCTTAAAACTATACAACACCTTCGCTATCTCCGCCAATGCCCGTTATTTCGCAGAAATTCACTCGGAAGCCGAATTGAAAGAAACATTACAACAAAATACTCAACCCCTCTTCCTTCTCGGCGGCGGCAGTAACATTTTACTCACCCAAGATTTTGACGGACTGGTCATTAAAAATAGCATTCTCGGAAAGGAAATTATAGAATCTATATCTGAACACGTCCTCGTCCGCATCGGTGCAGGCGAAAACTGGCATCAAGCCGTGCTCTGGACGCTGGCACACGATTTCGGCGGTTTAGAAAATCTCTCCCTTATCCCAGGCACAATTGGTGCTTCGCCGATTCAGAATATTGGGGCGTATGGTGTAGAATTGAAAGATACATTTCACAAACTCGAAGCGATGGAAATAGCGACAGGTGACATTCATACTTTTACAAAAGCAGATTGTCAATTCGGTTATCGAGAGAGCATTTTTAAAAAAGCATTAAAAGATAAATACGTTATTACACAGGTTTATTTCCAGTTGACCCAAGCCAATCATAAAATCAATATTTCCTACGGGGCGATTCAAGACGTTTTAAACTCAAAAAATATAAAAAATCCTACGATTCACGATGTGAGCAACGCCGTGATTGCCATTCGCAGCAGTAAATTACCCGACCCCGCCAAAATTGGCAACGCCGGTAGTTTTTTTAAAAATCCAGAAATTCCACAAGCGCAGTTTGACGGTTTAAAACAAAAATTTCCCACTATTCCTTCTTTTCCAAGCGAAAAAGGCGGCGTGAAAGTTCCGGCAGGCTGGCTCATCGAGCAGTGCGGCTGGAAAGGGACGCGACGCGGCGATGCCGGTTGCTACGACAAACAAGCCTTGGTTTTGGTCAATTATGGCAATGCGAAAGGAGCGGAAATCTGGCAATTAGCGATGGATATAGCGGATTCGGTGGAGGAAAAATTTGGGATTCGGCTGCTGCCGGAGGTGAATGTGATTTAACAGGAGGATAAGAGGATAGGAAGATGGGAGTTTGCTATGCTCCTATCTTCCATTACTTTATCGAATCAAGTAGGCGACACTCAAATTCAAACCCGTACCGATGGTATTACTTTCGGCATCGTAGATTCTACCTTTAAATTCTTGCGTTCTTCTATTCACAGAGTTCAAGATATTTTTTGCCAAGAAACTCACTTGATAACGCTCTGCAAAACGCTTTGATAGTTTAAAATTCAACAGCGGAAATGGCTGTTCATATACATCGGGCGTTGCAAACAAAGCAATATTGTACAATTTCTCACCGGAAACGTTGAAGGCAATGGAAGATTCCCAGCCCTTGTCAGGATTGATATACGACAAAATCAAGTTCACAATAAATGGTGCTTGCCCTTGAAAAGGACGCGTCGTCTGGCTGTAACTTGGGTCAATATTTTTTGAATTTTGCACTTCATCCGCCGGAATATCGTAGCTGGAGCCTATAAGCGCCAAGTTGGTGCTGAAATAAAAGTCTTTAAACGTATTGCCAAAAAAGTCCAAATTTTTACGGAATTCCAATTCCACGCCGTACACCGTTGCTTCATCCACATTGATAAAGGACAACTCTGGAATGGTGGCGCGAGGATTAAAGGTGCGGATAATTGGCTTGTCAAATATTTTATAAAAAGCACTCACCGCCAGTAATTCACCGGAGCGTGGATACAACTCATAACGGATATCATAATTTTGAATCAAAGTCCGCTTCAGAGCTGGATTACCTACATTGAAAAAACCATTTTTGGTATCAAATTGAGAGAATGGTGCCAACTCTCGTAAGTTAGGACGCGCCAGCGTTTTAGATGCGGCTACGCGTATATTCGCCTTCTCAGAAAGCGAGTAGATCAAGTTAGCAGAATATAATAAATCCGTCAAATCAATATTACCTTTTGCTGCATTTGGGTCTTCACTTTGCACTTTTAGCTTTGTATTCTCCACGCGTACACCTGCGACGGCTTTAAGCTTAGGCGTGAGATTCAGAATGCTCATCGCGTACAAGGCCAAAATATCTTCCGAACCTGTATAAAAGTTCTGCAAGTTGACTTGATTGATATAATTATAGCCAGTTGTATAGCGCTGTATTGAGCCATCAGGGTTAAGCGTAGTACCAATAATTCCAAAATTACGCGCATCGAAATAACTTGCAAAATCTCCGTTGAAAGTGCTGAATGCAATGCTGGGCGATACGCCTGTATTGTTGAGTTGATAACGATATTCATCAAATTCACGGTCTAAACTGCTATACAAGCCGCCAAATTTAATCCGATTGGAACTACCCGGATTCCCCTTGGTAAGGAAAGGAATGGAAACATCTAATTTACCTTGTACTTGGTCATCCTGCAAATCACGATAGAAATGGAAAGGGAAAGGAAACTCTGCGTTATTGATGTCATAAACGGTCACTGCTTCATTGTCTGCTGAAGGTGCAGTGATATAAGCAAAATACCGTAAATCCGGTTCTTTTTGAAATGAACTGGTGGTACCTGCTAGCCACTGGATTTCGGTATTGTTTAAGCTCGGGAAAACGTGCGTACCACCTAGTTGGTAGGTAAGGAACTGACGCTGTGTAAATTCTTGTGTACGCGTATTGAATATTGCTTCACTATTAGAAACTTGACCCAGATAGCGTCCACTTTGAGCACGACTTACGATTTCGGCATCGTTGTTAAAAATAATATTGCCATTGATAGCATGGTTATCGCCTAACTTATAGGCAACATTGAATAGACCGCCCAATTGTGGATTTTGCGTGCTCTTCGTTTCTCTTAATGCCTGATAATCAAATAATTCAGAAGAAGATGTGTTTATATAAGTACCAATGGCTCCATTTTCATAATGGAAAAAGCTGGAAGCATAATTAATACCTAATGTGAAACCAAGGTCTCTACCAAATACTTTAAACTTATTACCAATGGAGAAATTGACGCTGTTGTTCAAAGGTGTGCTGCGCTCTGTAGGTACAAAATCATTGCCGATTTCTTTAGCGGCGCGGTTAAACAAATCCCGTGAAAATTCATTGCCCGGTGCTGGATTACGAGCAGAAAGATAAAGACCTGGTTCTAACTGGTTGCGCACTTTCGAGTCGAGCAAAAAATCAGGTTGGTCTCTTCCTCCATTGTCAAAACCCAACCAGTCAAGGTCTTCTTTTTGTTGGGTTAGAAAGTTGTCAATTAAAGAAGACTGCGTATTGTATTCCGTACCAATTTGGAAATACAGGTTAAATTTGTCTGGAAATGATTTAGTGTTGATATTTACCAAACCACCGGAAAAGTTGCCAGGTTGGTCGGGCGTAAAAGTTTTGGCAGTGACAATGTTGTCAATCATCTGCGCCGGAATCAAGTCCAAGCTGGTACTATTCCGATAAGGGTCGGTGCTTGGAAGCGTGATACCATTCAACTGCGACAACGAGTAACGGTCGCCCAGACCGCGCATCACAATAAAACGTCCACCTTCTACTACGGCACCGGTCATTTGGCGCATAGCATCCGCAGCGTTGGAGCTACCGGTGCGGCTAATCTGCTGTGAAGAAACCCCATCCTGAATAGCAAAAGCTTTGCGCTGGATGGCAATAAGTGCCGCGTCGGTATTTTTTACCGCCGTAGCTGTTACGACTACTTCCAGCAGCGTCTGAGATTCTGTTTCGAGTGCGATGTCAAGCGCATTGGCGATGTCCGGCTTTACTTCAAAACCAGTAATTGTTTGTTTGCTGTAAGATACGTATGTTGTTATTACATCATACAATCCTGCGGTAGCTTCAATGCTGTAATTTCCATCAAAATCTGTTTGAGCGCCTGTAATCTGGGCTCCATTTTGGAATAGCACGACCGTAGCACCGATGAGGGTCTCACCCGTTTCTTTGTCAATCACTTTACCGGCAACGACTGTTTGCCCAAACATTAAAGTCGGTAGCAACAGGATAAGAGCGAAGAGTTGTATTATTTTTTTCATAAGCTAAAAGTGTAAATCAATAGGGTTTTAAAATGCAAAACAGAAGGTACTGTATTCAGTACCTCCTGCTCGCGCTTATATTTCGGAAATGTAATTATTCTATAATCAATTTCTTAGCTGCAAACTTACCACTTTCGATAGTAAACTTGATAACATAAATACCTCTTTCTAATGACTGGATATCTATACGGGTATTGCCAATCACATTTGCTGGAATGGTGCGCACCAAGCTACCATTCAAGCTGAAGATGTCAATACGTACTTTCTCTGTAAACTCAGACTCTACCGTGAAGAAAGAACCGGCTGGAGTAGGGTTTGGATAAATTTTGAAGTTATTGGCAATTTCTTTTTCCAACACTTCTTCCGTTCCAGTAGTCATAGCGAACAAGTGATTGTTTCTCGCTAAAGTTGTCCAATTCATAATCCACAACTGTGTGCTATCCGCAGCAAATGCGCCTTTGTAATTCACGGCGGTAAAGAAGCCAGTTGAATCATTCGTAGGCAGGGCAGCACGTGGTGTTGTATAAGCTGCGCCCGTCAGACTTGGACGTGGATCTAATTTTTTATCTTGTATGCGGCTGATGCTACGGATACCTGGGTCGAGGACGCTGGTAAGATTAGTAACCAAATGAGCAGCTAGGTCAGACCCTGTTGGATTGTCTTGTGTAGGCTGCCCAGAAGTAACGCGAATCACGCCAGTAGCAGTTGCATCTAAAGCAGCATTGTTGCCATTGCCAAAGAAGATGTTATTGGCGATTTTGATTTCACCTGCCAGCAAGCGTTGGTGCGCATCATTGGCATTACCGCTGTTCTTATCTTGTACTTCAATAACCTTTCCTTTTTGTGCCGTTACAATAGAGTTGGCAATCGTACCCGATGTGCCAGCGCGTAGTAACCAACCGATGGCGTTACCAGCAGCAGCACCAATACCAGAGCCAATGTGCGTCCAGTTATACACCGTACCGTTAGAGTGAAGAGGCGTATCATCCGGCGTAGAACCGTCTAACTCACCTGCGGAGTCTGCAATGTCTGCCCGTTGGATGGAGAACCAGAACTGACCTTTACCTTTGTACACCTCATCCCAGTCATAACAATCGTCTTCGCAAAAAGCGACTACGGCATATTTCAAGTTAGGTGCACCGCCGAAGAATTCGATACCATCATCCGAGTTGGCATACACTTCAATGTATTCTAATATCGTTTTGCTACCTACTGCACCCAGGGTCAAACCGTTCAATTCACTACCCGTAGCAATCAGGCGACCGCCGTGGCGGAGGGAAACATAACGCAGCACACCAGAATCATCATTGTTATCTGTACCGCCGTACAAACCGCGTGGTTCGGTGGCAACAATTCCTTCCACGGATGCCTCCGCGTTACCATTTTTCTGAGTAATACCTTTGCCCAGAATGACCAAGCCACCCCACAAGGAGTTGTCGCTTGGACCTAAGTCACTTGGATTAGCTACATCATCAGCTTGAGCGGTAAAAATGATGGGAGCATCTTTAGTACCACGCGCGAAGATTTTAGAGCCGCGCGCGATAACCAGTGCAGAGGGATTACCCAAGTCAGGACGTGGGGTAAATTTGATAACCGTACCGGCTTCGATGTTCAACACACCGCCATCTTCAAGGAAGACTAGACCGTCTAATACATACGTGTTATTTTTTGTCCAGTTGTATGTCTGCCCACCTACGAGACTAGCGTCGGTGATATTGACAGTCGTTTGTGCTTTCAATCCTATAGCAAAGAAAAAAGTAAGCAATAGAAGAGCGTAGATTCTTTTGTTCATAATAAATGTTTTGGTTGCCAAAATTATTCGAGTGCAAGATTACGGCGTGTATATAAACTGAAAATTAAAGGGAGGTTAATTCTATGTTAACAGCTGGTTTTGCCAGAATTTGACTTTTTATAAAATTTTGTATAATAGGAAGTTAGATAAGTGTTAAGACGCTTATCTGAGAGAAGGAGAAGAATGGGGTGCAGATGCACCCCAATTGATGTGGTTACTTCAATTAGTAAAGTGTTGCAGTTGCAAATGTTCAAACAGAAATGTTAATCCTAATCTAAAATAGACCAGATATACAACCGCTTATTTGGATAGTCAATCGAGCATTTCACCCGTTCAAAAAACGGAAATCCTAATAAACCATCTATATTTAAAAGGGTATTGGACTTCAAGTGAGACAAATCGGCAAAGAGGTATTTCATTTCGCCTATTTCTTGGTCTTGCAATTGTGTTGCCTTGATAAGCGCGCCTTCCACCAAGCTGGATTGCTGATTGATGGTTCTGATTTCTTCTTTTTCCAAAGATACAAGTAGCGATTCTGAAAGAGATGCTTTATAATTGTTATCCATCAAATTCACACCCGCGCCGGTGTCCAAACCAAACCGAAAAGTCTGCCCATCAATTTGTATTTCAATCACAGGCAAATGGTCTTGCAATTCAAATTCCAACGTGGCAATCGGCTCCGCTGCAATGTGCAGCTTGTTCTTGCCGGGCTTCAGCAATAAGAGTTGCGTATGGGAATAATCAATAAACAATTCAAAATTCTTCAAAATATCATAACCGATGATGCCTGCAACGGGTCGCTTGGATGCTTCCTCCAAATGTTGAATGTTTAAAACCAGCACTTCCAATGCTTTCCGCTCGATACCTGCCCAGAGAAATCTTTTCACAGTCGTGCTGTAAATTTCAAAATCAGAAGTAAAGCTGGCGGCTGGAATTGCTTTTTGTTTTGAAAAATTCGTTTGATGCAATACCAAGGACGGCGCGCCAGTATCTAACAAATATCTGCCGTCTATTTGCTCCACGTTGGCATTTACAAATGCCAACCCGCGTATGATTTCTAATGGAATGACAGTGTCCAAAGAACGAATGCGTTTCGAAACGGGCGCACGAGTCACTGGAGTTTTAAGCAGCGAAATAGGATGTTGAGCAAATAAATCAAGCACAAAACCTAATAATAAAAAGGTAGTCCATTTCATTGGCTTTAATTTTTAAACGGTGAAACCATCAAAAAACCAAAATGCTCGCACCCCGACCACCGGTCGGGGAATAAAGCCAACTAATTCCTGTCAAGTAATGGGGCAGGAGACCACCTATCTTTCGCGTCTATCTCTTTACACACGTCTGCGCAAGCGGATATAGTTCAGGTAGGAATATACAAATATACTTAACTTTAAATTTACAAACAATTAACATTGGGTTAATGTTTGAAAAAAGTTTCGTATTACTATCTAAAAACAAAATGGAGGGGAGGAATTGTTGCATGAGAGGAAACTATGTGGCGAAAAGCGTCCGAAACGTAAATTCTACTTTCTCCTCCGAATAATAAATCTTTTCTAAAAATAAACCCGACGGCGGTGCTGTAAAACGTGCCGGGTCATTGTGTAAAGTATTAAAATAAGATTGAATTTGTTTTTCGTCCAGATTGCCGCGTCCCAATTCTACCAACACACCCGTCACCCGGCGCACCATTTTCCACAAAAAATGAGAACCGACGATGTGCACAATCAATAAATCGCCCTGTTGATGCACTTGCAAATGCTGCACTTCCACCGTTTTTGATTCCGTCTCCGCCTTTTCGTTTGTGAAGGACTGATAATTTTTCATCCCTACAAAAAGGGAAGTGGCTTGTTGCATCCGCTTCACATCGAGTTTATCTTTGATCCACCATAAGTGTTTTTTGCCAAAAGCATTACGTCTGGTAGAAATCTGATATACATAACTCCGTGCAATCGCGTCATGCCGTGCATGGAAAGGTTCGCGCACGCGTTCTACCTGCAAAATATTGATGTCATGTGGCAATTGGTCGTTTATTCTTAGTTGAATAATTTCTGGTTTCAACGAGGTTTTTACATCCAAATGTGCCACTTGCCCCAGCGCGTGTACGCCTGCATCGGTGCGCCCTGCGCCATAAAATTCAAAGGTATCCGTCTCAAAAACTTTGCGACAAGCGTCCATACACTCGCCCTGAATGGATTTTTCGCCTTTTTGTAATTGCCAACCAGCGAAGCGGCTGCCGTCGTATTCGAGTGTGATTTTAAATCGAGGCATTTGTTGGATTGTGTTTGTGTGTTAATGTGTTCTTGTGTTCTTGTAACGTGGACATGAATACATGAACACAACGTACATGAATACACTTCTTGCAATGGTAGCAAGATTTTTGTAAATTTGGATAATAAAAATTGGAATGGCGAATTCAGTAGCGAAAGAATTGGAAATAGGGTTTAATGAGATATTGGAACACCAGCGCGTCATCGCTGAATTGATAATAGGTGGGCGTACTTTTTACAATCAAAATAAAATTCAATTAGAACCGCTACCACAAATGGAACTTGACCCCGGCAATTCAGATAGCAAATACCTCGATTTTCTTTTTCACGATAATCAACAATTTATAACGCCTAATTATCATCGAAGTTTCCAGCAATTTTGGGTACAAAACTGATTTTATCAAAGTGCGAAAATTGGTAGATGAAACTGCTTATGGTATTAAAGAAGCTTTTGTCTATAATTACGAAACCAAAAATTGGTATAAATATTCCAAAACACAAGGCATTGTAGAAGAAAATCGCTCCTTCTCGGATATATTACAATTGGATTTAAATAGTTTTCTTCGCTTTGAGAAATAACAGTTGCTAATTTGTTCTAAAATGAAACAAAACGATTCCGAATCTTTGAATAAATTTTCATAAAACCGTTTTTCAACCCAAATCTTCCTACCTTTGCATCCCGTAACGTCAAGTAGGCTTCCGATACTATCGGGACAGTTGGCAGGCAGCAGTTGTATACGTGCGCTGCCTATTGCCCAACGCCTACTGTAAACTCAAAAAAATGACTAAGTATATTTTCGTTACGGGAGGTGTTACCTCATCGCTCGGTAAAGGTATTATTTCGGCGTCCCTTGCCAAGTTATTGCAAGCCCGCGGCTTCTCCGTCACTATCCAAAAGTTCGATCCTTATATCAACATTGACCCCGGTACGCTCAATCCATACGAGCACGGCGAATGCTACGTGACGGACGACGGTGCCGAAACTGATCTTGATTTAGGGCACTACGAACGCTTTTTAAATAGCCCCACTTCTCAGTCGAATAATGTAACGACGGGCAGAATTTATCAAACCGTGATTACCAAAGAACGTGCCGGCGATTATCTCGGTAAAACGGTGCAGGTCGTGCCGCACATCACCGATGAAATTAAGCGGCGGGTGCAGCTATTGGGTATGAATAATCAATTTGAAATTGTTATCAGCGAATTGGGTGGTACGGTGGGCGATATTGAGTCCTTGCCGTATTTGGAAGCCTTGCGGCAACTGCGTTGGGAATTGGGTTCGGATAATTGTTTGGTGATTCATTTGACTTTGGTTCCATATTTGAACGCTGCTGGAGAATTAAAAACAAAACCGACGCAACATTCTGTAAAAGAGCTACTTACGACTGGTATTCAACCCGATATTTTGGTGTGTCGCACGGAGTATCCACTCAATATGGACATTCGCCGGAAGCTGGCATTGTTTTGTAATGTGGATGTGAATTCGGTCATCGAAGCGATTGATGCGTCGAGTATTTATGATGTGCCGCTGCTGATGCAAGAGGAAAAATTGGACAGTGTCGTGATTTCAAAATTGCGCTTGCTCGACCGCCGAGAACCAAATCTAACGGCATGGAAAGATTTTTTGAAACGATTGAAAAACCCGAAAACGGAAATACGTGTCGGTTTGGTCGGAAAGTATAATGAATTACAAGATGCGTATAAGTCTATTTATGAATCATTTGTACACGCCGGTGCAGAAAATCAATGTAAAGTGGTAGTGGAACCCATTCAGTCAGATATCTTAACAACGGATTATGAAAAAGTTGCCCAGCGCTTGCAGCATTTGAATGGTATATTAGTCGCGCCCGGCTTTGGGGAGCGCGGTATTGCTGGTAAAATTCAGGCGATTCGCTACGTGCGCGAACATAACATTCCCTTTTTTGGCATTTGTTTGGGTATGCAATGTGCAGTCGTAGAATTTGCACAACACGTCCTGAAATTGAAAGGCGCGGCTTCCACCGAAGTCAATCCAAAAGCTGCCAATCCAGTGATTGATATGATGCCAGACCAGAAAAAAATCACGAAAAAAGGCGGCACGATGCGCCTCGGAGCTTATGCTTGTGACTTGCGCAAAGGCTCCAAAGCGGCAGAAGCGTATGGCGTCGCGCAGGTAAATGAGCGCCACCGCCATCGCTACGAATTCAATAACGACTACAAAGAACAACTCGAACAAGGCGGATTGCAGCCCGTTGGTATCAACCCAGAATCCGGTTTGGTAGAAATTGTAGAACTGCCGAGTCACCCTTGGTTCGTCGGTGTGCAATTTCATCCAGAATTGAAAAGTACCGTCGAAAATCCGCATCCGCTGTTTGTCGCTTTTGTAAAAGCCTGCGTGGAACATAGCGAAGGGCAGCAGCCCAATGCTGCACCACAAGCCGCTGGAAACTAATGAGGTTCGGCGGTTCAAACAAAAAAAAGGACAACAGCGCGTCAGGAGACGCTCGGATATTGGGTTCAAGTCAGAGACTTGAACCAGTTGGTTTAGTAATTTTTTTCGCACTTGCTTTCCTCGCCACGTACCTCGTGCGCGACCACGTTTTTTTCTGGGATACGGTGCAATTAGGCTCCAAACACGCCCATTTTTACTATGAAACTGGGTTTACACAATTGCTTTTACCGCCTGAATTCGACAGTGGTCATCCACCGACTTTTGGCTTGTATCTTGCCATGATGGGGACTATTTTTGGTAAAACACTGCCCGTCAGTCATTTTGCAATGCTGCCGTTTTTGTTTGGAATTATCTATTTTTTATGGCAATTAGGAAAATATTTAGCTGGAGAGCGGAATGCGGTATTTTTAATTTTGTTGGCAATCGCAGACCCGACACTCGCAGCACAATGCGTACTCGTCAGCCCGGATGTCGTGCTGACTTGCTTTTTTCTGATGGGCGTTTTCGCCATTTTGCAAGATCGAAATATATTGAAAATAGTGGCGATGCTGGGCTTGGCGATGATCAGTATGCGCGGGATGATGACGGTAGCGGCGTTGTTTGTATTTGAAATAACTATTCATTTTAAAACAGGACGAAATTTACCAAAATTGGTATTGCAAAGGATATTTGCATATAGTCCTGCCGGAATTTTTGGATTAACTTTTTTAATTTGGCATTACACCCAGACCGGCTGGATTGGCTACCATTCCGATTCACCGTGGGCATCGAGTTTTGCAAAAGTAAACGCAAGTGGTTTTCTAAAAAATATAGCAATTCTCGGCTGGCGAATGTTGGATTTTGGGCGCGTATTTGTCTGGCTTGTTCTTCTTATAATACTATTTCAAAAAAGAAATTTCCGGCAATGGTGGAAACAGGAGAAATTTAGACAGATATTTATATTATTACTAATTTGTACAATTATTTTATGTTCGACGCTTTTAGTTTATCAAGGCTTGAATGGACACCGATATTTATTACCCATTTTTTTATCCTTGACGCTGCTTTGTTTCACCGCTATTTTTAAAATTCAAACCAAAAAAATAGCCCAGTATCTTAGTATCCTAATCATCTTTCTTGGCTTACTGACTGGCAATTTTTGGATTTACCCAGATAAAATCGCACAAGGCTGGGACTCCACATTGGCGCATTTACCTTATTACAAAGTTCGAACTGAAATGCTTGATTTCATTCAAACCAAAAACCTACCGCTTGATTCCATCGGCACAGCTTTCCCAGAAGTTGGACCTTTAAAATATCGAGATTTATCGGGTAGGGTAGAAGGGTTTCAACAAAAAGACTTGTCGGCACAATCTTATATTCTTTATTCCAATGTAATGAATGACTTTACGGATGCGGAGATAGATCGTTTGCAGCATTGGACAACTATAAAGACCTTCGAGCGACGAGGCGTATGGATGACGCTCTATAGGATTCGGAAACCTTGAAGATTTCCGAAGCCTTTTTAAAAAATCCGTTAAATTTATTTTAACACGCTTTACAATTAGACGCGAATTGCCAACAGATATTATCTTTACATTTTGAATAGAAACGAGCGGACAGCGCAGAGCCGACAGATTGTAATGTTCTGGTATCTATCTATCTGGGATCAAAAAAAAGTATGCAAGCCACCGAAGTAGAAATAACGACGAAAACCGCACGAGACTTAGGACTTATAGAAGCCGAATTTGAACGCATCGTGGAAATCATGGGGCGTACGCCTAATTTCACGGAGTTGAGTATTTTTTCGGTGATGTGGTCAGAGCATTGTTCGTACAAAAATTCGATTGTGTGGCTAAAAACGTTACCCCGCACGGGCAAGCGATTGCTGGTAGGCGCAGGCGAGGAAAATGCGGGTTTGGTGGACATTGGGGACGGATTGGCGTGTGCTTTCAAAATCGAATCGCATAATCATCCCTCGGCGATTGAGCCGTATCAAGGCGCAGCGACGGGCGTGGGCGGCATTCACCGCGATATTTTTACAATGGGTGCTCGACCGATTGCAGCTTTGAATTCCTTGCGTTTTGGCAATTTAGAATCGAATCATACCAAGCATTTGATGCGCGGCGTGGTGAGCGGCATCGGCGATTATGGCAATTGTTTTGGCGTGCCAACCGTAGGCGGCGAGGTTTATTTTCACGATTGTTACAATCAAAATATTTTAGTAAATGCGATGTCGGTGGGCATTGTAAAAGTGGGAGAAACGGTTTCTGCGATTGCAGAAGGTGTTGGAAATCCAGTATTTATCGTTGGTTCAGCGACAGGAAAAGATGGCATTCACGGCGCTACGTTTGCTTCAGCGGATTTGACGGAAGATTCGGCGGAAGATTTACCAGCGGTGCAAGTGGGCGACCCATTTCAAGAAAAATTATTGTTGGAAGCGACTTTAGAAGCCATCAAAACCGGCGCGATTGTTGGAATGCAGGACATGGGCGCGGCGGGCATCATATGTTCTACCTCCGAAATGTCAGCAAAAGGCAATAGTGGGATGCGCATTGATTTGGACAAAGTGCCAACGCGACAGGCAGGCATGAAAGCGTGGGAAATTCTACTGTCCGAAAGTCAGGAGCGAATGCTCATCGTCGGAAAAAAAGGCGAAGAAGATAAGTTGTACGAAGTATTTGAGAAATGGGATTTGGAATGCGCGCAAATTGGTGAAGTGACGGATACCGGGCGGTTGGAATATTTTCAAAATGGCGAACTGGTGGCGGACGTGCCTGCGGAACCCCTCGTGCTGGGCGGTGGTGCTCCCGTGTACAAACGCGATTTTAAAAAACCGAGTTACATGGATAAAGCCGCTAATTTTCGCGGCAATGCCATTGAAAGTTCTACGGATTATATTGAAACGGCTAAAAAGGTTTTCTTTTCTCCAAATATTGTATCAAAACGGTGGGTGTACGAGCAATATGACTCGACGGTACGCGCCGGTACTATGACCACAAATAGCCCCAGCGATGCAGCATTGGTGCGCATTATAGGCACGAAAAAAGCGTTGGCGCTGACGGTGGATTGCAACCCGATGTACGTTTATGCGGACCCTTACATCGGAACGATGATTGCAGTGGCAGAAGCGGCTCGAAATATTGTTTGCTCTGGCGGGGAACCCGTGGCGATTACGAATTGTCTAAATTTTGGGAATCCATATAATCCAGAAGTGTATTGGCAATTTGTACAGGCAATCAAAGGGATGGGCGAGGCTTGCAAGAAATTTGGTACACCGGTGACGGGTGGGAACGTGAGTTTTTATAATCAATCGGTGTTAAAAGATAAAACGGAGCCGGTTTATCCGACGCCAACCATTGGAATGCTGGGTATTTTGGAGAATGCGAGTAAGCACATGACGCTGGATTTTAAAGCTCCGGGACACCCCATTTACATGATTGGTACGCCGCAAAATGATGTGGCTTGTTCCGAATATTTGCGGGTAGTGCATGGAGTAGAATTGTCGCCCGCACCCTATTTTGATTTGGATGAGGAATATCACATTCAACAAAATATTAAAGCGTTGATTAAAAATAATATGATTCAGTCGGCACATGATATTTCGGAAGGTGGTTTATTTACTGCTTTATTGGAAAGTGCGATGGTGAATAACTTGGGCTTTGATATAGAAACGGATAGTAATTTTCGTAAAGATGCTTATTTATTTGGCGAAAGCCAGAGCCGTGTGATTGTATCTTGTACCTTTGAAGTAGAAGACGAATTGGTCAACTATCTGAATTCTCACAATGTTCCGTTTACAAAATTGGGCGAAGTGACAGGCGAGCAAATCGTGATTGACCGCGATGATTTTGGCGCATTGAGCGAATGGAAAACGGGATATGATACTTACTTGGGTGATAAAATGGAAGCATAATCAAATGTGAAATGGGAGATGTGAAGTGTGAAAACTGCTATTTTCTTGTCCCTCATTTCATCTTTTAAGTAAAGCATAAATCAAATTTGAAATGCAAGATTTGAAATATGGAAAAACACTCATTTCTTATCTCACAATTCACAATTCACATTTAAATAAATCCTTTTTGAACATGAGACATATTTTGACACTTTGTATGGTAGCTGCCTTGGCGCTCCTCACTTGGCAGTGCCAGAAAGTCGGCACCACTATCGAAGGCACGATTTCGGATGCCGGCAATATGCAGGCTTACTTGGATAAAGTTATCATCGGGAAAGCCAGTGATATTTTAGAAAAAACGGACATTTCGGCTGCTGGTAAATTTACGATGAATTTCCCGGAAGGCTTGGAACCGGGCGTGTACAATCTTCGCATCGGCACACAGCGCATCAATTTTATCGTAGATGGCTCGGAAGAAGTCATTACCGTAAATGGTAATCTCGCTTCTATGGCAAATTATGATTTCAAATTAGACGGTTCTTCTGACTCACAGGTGTATCAAGTGATGATGCGCGGACTGATAGAGCGCCGCTATTCCGTAAGTGATATTAAAAATTTTGTAGATACGACCAAGAACCCTACAATGGGTGCTTTTGTCGCTTTTCGCGCGGTTGGTAATTTGCCGCAGTTTATAGAGATCCAAAAAGCAGCGCAGATGAAGCTGGCACAAGCCGAACCCAATTCTGAATTTGCGATAGAGTATGGGAAAGTCATCGCCACGATGGAAACCCAAACGATGGCGCAACAGTCGGATGAACTGATACAATTAGGACAACCCGCTCCAGAAATCAGTCTGACCAGTCCTAGCGGAAAAAAATATGCCTTATCAGATTTGAAAGGTAAAGTGGTATTGCTTGATTTTTGGGCGAGCTGGTGCGGTCCTTGTCGGAAAGAAAATCCAAACGTGGTAGAGGTTTACAACAAATATAAAGCCAAAGGTTTTGAAGTATTCAGCGTGTCGTTGGATGGCGTGGATTCCAGAACGGCGGAGCGCCTTGGCTCTGCGGAGGAAGTGAATAAAATGATGGAAAATACGAAACAACGCTGGATTGATGCGATTGCACAAGATGGCTTGATTTGGAAATACCATGTGAGCGACTTGCGTAAATGGGAGGCGGCACCGGCGGCAATGTACGGCGTACACAGCATTCCACGCGCTTTTCTGATTGATCGCAAAGGCAATATCGCGGCGGTAAACGTGCGCGGCGCAGAAATGATAGAAGCGGAATTGCAGAGATTACTGTAATCACCAAACTTTTATCCGCCGCTGGAGGGCGTCGTTTGGTTTATAAAATATAAAAGTGTAATAATGGCCAAACAAACGCAACAACAGGAGCCAGACAAACCCAGCCCATCCTACATCAGCCGTGTGCGCCTGAAAGGGTATAAGTCTATTATTGATACCGAAGTTACCTTTAAGCCGGGTTTGAATATCATTATCGGTGCGAATGGGAGTGGGAAGACGAATTTTGTGGAGTTTTTGAGGCAAGTACTTCACCTAAAAATTAATGAAATTTCAAAAAAATATGAAGTTGATGTAGAATTTGTTTTTAATAGGCATCATTGCCAGTATCAGCTTAGTTATATGATAAGCCCGCCAGATAATTTTAATATTTCAACAGGTAAGATTGATGAAAAATTTATAATAGATTATAAGATTAATTTTCAACGTAATAATGAATATCAACCTAAAATAGCTTCTCAAATTGAATGGAGAAATCTTTATCCTATTTATATTTTATTTGGAATTCCTATTCAATTTAATAATATAGAAAATTTAATTGAATTTGAAATACTGCCGGCATCAGCTATATTTATGGATTCACCAAATCCAGACCTAATAATTTCTTGGGAAACAAAACCTCCCGTAACAGATGGTTTGAATCGCTTTTTAAGAGAAATTTTTCAAAATCATGTTAAGTTAGATCAGGAGACTGAAGAAATTCCTATTTTATTTAAAACCTATTTAAAAAGATTTACTCCCATAAAAGATATTAGACTAGCACCCAATTATAACATCTCAAGAAGTCATAAAGGTGGTTTACTGGTTCAATATATAAAATTTGAATTTTTATTAAATAACCAATGGCTCACTTGGAATCAACTCTCCGATGGTACAAAAAGAATATTTTATATTATTACGGAAGTTACTTTTGCAAATAATGTAATTCTCCTCGAAGAACCCGAACTCGGTATCCACCCGCACCAACTCATTCGCTTAATGGATTTTATTAAAGAACAATCGGAAACCAAGCAAATTATTCTTACCACGCACTCTCCAGAAGTTTTGAATGCTTTGAAAATGAATGAATTAGACCAGATTATTGTAGCTCGTTATGATAAGGAGAAAGGAACGCAAATGAGCCATTTATCAGATGATGACATGGAGCATGCGCGTAGTTACATGAAAGACAAACTTTTTTTGAGTGATTTTTGGGTGATGTCTGGATTTGAAACGGAAGGGGAAGAAGCATGATACGAGTGGGCATCGTCGGCGAAAATTATTATAATGATAGCACTGCCTTGAAAAATTTATTGCAAAGGCAAGACCGGTATCAATACAAAGTAGAATTCGTTCCCTTACTCCGAGGCGCACAAGGCGATAAATTGAAAAGCTTTGGCGTGAAAAGATTATTAGAATTAGATATTAGTAAAGAAAGTAAGAAAGGTACAATCAAGTTTATCATCTTTTTCCACGATTTAGATGGCTTTCCTTCCGATGAAGATAAAATTAATGACTACCGAGATTGGTTTCATTCTATAAGATTGCATAATGATTTAGATGTGTTATTTTTGGTTATTTGGGAGTCCGAGGCATTATTGTTAGCTGATATTGAGGTAGTTAATAAATTTTATAAAGTTAAAATAAATTACGGCAATAAAAATCCGCTTTTTGAAAAGGAGCCAAAAGAATATTTACAACGACAAACCCAAAAGAAATACGTGCAGTCAGATTGTACTGAACTCTTTACATTGATGGATTTTGATACCGTTTATAAAAATCACAAGGGTGAAATTAGCTTCCAATCCTTCATTGACGAACTCGACGAAAAACTTTTCTAAATGACCCGCGCCGAACTCTTTACCCAAATCCAACACAAACAATCCTACCTCTGTATCGGTTTAGACTCCGATATTACAAAAATTCCAAAACATTTATTAGAATATGATGACCCGATTTTTGAATTTAATAAACAAATTATAGATGCAACGCATGACTTGTGCGTAGCATACAAACCGAATCTGGCATTCTACGAAGCGCAAGGTGTAAAAGGTTGGCAATCATTGGAAAAGACGATTCATTATATTCCAAAAGAACATTTTATAATAGCAGATGCGAAACGGGGCGATATTGGCAATACGTCTACTTTATATGCGAAAGCTTTTTTTGAAACCTTGAACGTAGATGCCGTGACGGTCGCGCCATACATGGGCGAGGATTCGGTGAAACCATTTTTGAATTTTGAAAATAAATGGGTCATTTTATTGGCTTTAACATCTAATGTGGGAAGTAATAATTTTCAATTTTTATTACAAGGAAATGGACAACCATTATACGAAAAAGTAATGCGCACGGCGATGGAATGGGGGAGTGCGGAGGAACTAATGTTTGTAATCGGAGCAACACATCCCGAAAAAATGCAGGAAATACGGGCGATTGCGCCAGACTATTTTTTACTCGTGCCGGGCATAGGCGCACAAGGCGGAGAACTGGAAAAAATTAGCCGCTATGGCTTCAACGACCATTGTGGCTTGCTGGTGAATTCTTCCCGTGGGATTATTTTCGCTGGGAATGACGCGGATTTTGCAGAAAAGGCGCGGGAAGTAGCATTGGAAGTGCAGCAGGAGATGGCGAAATTACTAAATGAAAAAATGAAGGAATGAATAATGAAAGAATAGTACTGGATGGCGTTTCACTCCTTCATTCTTCATTAAAAAAGTATCCTTCTACTTTTTTTAAACTAAAATCACTGCAACAAAGAAACTTTCTATATCTTTGCGGGGCTTTTTTAAAAAACGTTTCAGAAGTCGGTCTACAGAAGTCAATCAAGCGTAATTATTGGAGAGAATCTGGCATCTGGCATCTGGCATCTAAAAGAAGAAGATGGCAAAGAAAAAACAAGAAGTAAGGAAAGCGGACGACACGCTGATTGATATTGTGGAAGTACGCGAGCAGGCGGGCGACTTTTTTGAGCGGTATCGCACGATTATTTTGGGCGTGGTAGGAGTGTTGCTATTGGCAATTGTAGGCTGGTTTGCTTATAATCAATTCTACCTGAAACCCAAGCAGCAAGAGGCAATTGACCAAATGTTTCAAGCGCAGATTCAGTTTGAGCGGGATTCGTTCCAATTAGCGTTGGTCAATCCGGGCGGCGGATATATCGGTTTTTTAGATATCATAGATAATTATGGCGGCACACCGGCAGCGAATTTAGCCAATTATTATGCTGGCGTTTGTTATTTACACTTGGGGAAATATGATGCAGCCGTTTCGTACTTAGGTGATTTCAATGCGAAAGGTGAAGTGATGCCCATTATGAAAAATGGTGCGCTGGGCGATGCACATTCCGAGTTGAATGACTTGAGCAAGGCGATGAGTTATTATAAAAAAGCGGTAAACGCTGGTGAAAATGACTTGCTAACGCCTTACTATTGGAAAAAAATCGCGATGCTCAACGAGAAAAACGGCGACATGGACGCAGCATTAGATGCGTACGAAAAAATCAAAAACGACTACCCGAACGCACCCGATGCAAGAGATATTGATAAATATATTGCACGCGTGACTCCAAAGGGATAGTAATATTGAGATTTTAGACTGTAGACGTTAGACTATAGATTTTAAAATGTTTTAGGAAGGTTTTATCTAACGTCTATTGTCTAATATCTAACGTCTAACCAAATGGCTTCTGCTTTAAAAAATCTCTCCAACTACGACGAAAATTCTATTCCTGTTGCTGAAAATATGAGTTTTGGCATTGTCGTATCCGAGTGGAATGCGCACATTACGCACGCTTTATACGATGGCTGTGTAGCAACGCTTTTGAAACATGGCGCGAAGGAAGAAAATATTCATACCATACAAGTACCCGGCTCGTTTGAATTGCCCACTGGTGCTCGACTCATGGCTGCCAAACATAAAGTAGATGCTGTCATCTGCCTTGGTTGTGTCATAAAAGGCGAAACCAAACACGACGAATACATCTGCAATGCAGTAGCGACGGGCTTGATGAATTTGAGTATCGCCTCTGGTCAACCCTTTATTTTTGGCGTACTGACACCTAATAACGAAGAACAAGCATTGGAAAGAGCCGGCGGAAAACATGGCAACAAAGGCGTAGAAGCCGCGGTGAGTGCTATCCACATGGCAGCCTTGCGAAAAGATATGTTGATTAAAACGACGATTGGATTTTAGATAGGACACTGATTTTTATGATTGTTGAGACATTTTATGATTAAAATTGAGATATTTAAATCATAAAGAAAACATAATTAAGCGAGTATATTTAAATTATAGAATTAATACAAGCTAAATAATTGGTTGTCAACATTTTGAATGCCTGCTAACTGCCAACTTTAAACTGCCTACTTACATAATTATCATAACTATCAGTGTCCTGTTCTGTGTAGCGAGTTGCAAGAACAACCTCAAAATTTAAACAATTTTAGTTCACCACCGTCACGTCCCCTTTCACCACCACTAATTCTCCGCCTGCCATTTCCACTTCCGCCACGTAGACGTACACCCCAATCTGCACCCGCGTTCCATTAAAAATGCCATCCCAACCAAAATTCGGGTCATTTGCTTGAAAATTACTTCGGCTGTATACCATTGTACCCCAACGATTTAGAATAAAAAAACGCTTGATCTGCTGTACCTCCTGTCCGGCATTGATGTAAAACATATCATTCACACCATCTCCATTTGGAGAAAAAGCAGTAGGTACGAAAATACGCTCAATCTGTTGTACAAATACCTGCAATTGCGCCGTAGCCATGCAGCCATTCGCATCGGTGACGCGCACGCTATACGTACTGGAAAATTCAGGCTTTACGAAAGTCGTAGTGCAAGTGGCGCAACCAATCGAATCGGGCGACCACACGATATTGGTCAATTGATCGGTCGGTTTGCTGGAAAGAATGGTCAACTGAACGCTGTCGCCGCGTGGCACGGTAGGCGTTTCACCCAAAGCATCCGCTTGTAAGTCTATATCCAAATTTTCTGGTTGTAATAATTCCGCTTGGAGGGTAGTATCACAGCCATTCTGGTCGCGTACGGTGATGGTGTAATTGCCCGGCAACAAGGATTGAAACTCATTTTTAGCACCAAAAGTACCGTCATTCAACGCGTACGTAAACGGTGCTTCACCTGTAGCCGTCACCCGAATCCCACCGTCGCGGGTTTGATTGCAAGTCAATTGTTTTAATTGTAAGGTAGCACTTGGTTTTGTAATATCAGCCATGACTGTTACCGCATCGTCAGCACTACAGCCTGTGGTGGTATTTGTGACTACGAGCGTGTAAGTATCGGGTTGCGTCACTTCCGTCAATGCAATATTATTAATTGCGATCGGGCTACCATTTGCAGCTGTCCAATTGTATCGAATGTTGGAACCCGTTTCAGCCGCGCCCCCAATCGTGACCATATCCAAAAGGCAATTCAATTCCAAATCTTCTCCCGCATCCGCTAATGGCGGGACTGGGATAGTCACATTCACCGTAGTACGCGTATCCGGGCAGGAGCCAGGCGCATCTATATTATATCGAAACACATACGTGCCGGGCTGTTGATTCACTGTTCTAAAAGACCCGAGATTAGCATTGAATGCGCCGCCACTGGAGGTCGGTGCGGGTGCTTCCGTCCAAGTACCGCCAGCATCTTCGCCTTGTAGTAAGTCTGCCAACGAAATAATGGTATCCGTTCCGACACACACTTGCACGGGCGCAAGCGCAATGCCACTATTTGCAGGTGCATTCACGGTGATGTATTGCTCGTCAGATGCTGTACAACCAGCCACGCTTACCGCATAACGCACCAGATAGGTTCCAGTGTCTAATTGCGCTGGATTAAACGTGTTTATGGTATCGCCATCTACGATCCAAACGCCGCCGCGTGTTGCAGTTGAATCCAACAAAGAATCCAATCGAATCGTAGGTTCATTTTTACAATAATTATCGCGTCCGGTCCAAGCCGCATTTACATTTGCCACGGTAATGGTTACCTCATCAGTCGTCACACAAAGTTGCCGAAAGCTCAAGTCATCAATGGCAAAGTCGTTGCCAGCCGCCGTGTTATTGACATTTGCAACACAAATCTGGGCGGTAGAAGCGGTTTGGGAAGTCCAGTTTGTAGTGAATTCTCGCCAATTACAAGTCTGGGAAGAAGCAGTAAAGACATTGCCAATCAGATTTCCATTGATAGAAAACTGTAATTTTGCTGGATTTTGGGACACCATGGAAGCCGCCCAAGCACTAAATAAATACTCGGTATTTGGGGCAACTGTAATGGTTTGACACCATACATTATTAGGCGTACCAGAAGCATTGACCACCATCATAAAACCGTTTCCACTATGGTCGTTACAATTAGTAAAACTATTTTGAATATCTCGCGGGCGACGCAACACCGCATACCGACCCTCTGGGCGAAGGTCCGAATTGGTATAGGTATAATCACTGGTGAAGCCTACATTGCCACCATTAAAATCGCCATTCGTGATCAAGTTTTGGGTGTTGATACTGCGCACCGTCATGGTGTAGGTAGTGGTCGTATCCACCCGCGCGTTGGTTCCCAATATGGAAGTATCAGCAATGCCAGTGGAAGGTGTCCACGCCGCAGAAAGATAAGTGCCAGTGACGGTCGCAACCAAATTCACGACCGCACCGGATTGACAAACGGTTTGGTCTGCACCCGCCGATACCGTCACATTACAAGCGGCAGGTGGTGGAACAGTATGAAATTCAAAGGTAGAAATGGCGGACGCTGCAAGGACAGCCAGCCACAGCCAAGTGATTGAATACACGTTTCTCATCGTATGTGATTTTTGAGATTTGAGATGTGAAATCAAAAATTTGAAACGGTTGTTTATTTCACATTTCTAATTTCAAATCTCCTATTTAACCTAAGGCTGTCCAAAAAAATTTAAGAAGCTCACTTTGAAACGTCAAATATAATTAATTTTTATTAATATGTGGCATAGCGTGTAAAATTTATAATTGAATTTTTATCATTGGAGTAACATAATTATAAATTTTCCAATTATTACATCCCATACACTTCTCCCAAGTCTCATTTTTAGAGGGTAATCTATAAGTTCCTAAAATTGCACCATATCCTAATACTTTTCTTTTATTAACTTCTTTTTCAAAAAAACAATTCTCTTCCCCACATTTTATCCATTCAACAGATACTATGCAACCATAAGTAGGTAAATTTATGGATAACTCTTGCAAATTTACATCTATCCATCCCTTTTTTTTAGCAGGAAAAAAAATAATATTTGAAGAAGTTAATTCTTTAGTAATCTCTTCTTTTTCGTTTATTTCATATATTCTTAGTCTCAAGCAGCATTCAATGTTTTGAACATATTCTAAATATACAGATGCTTTTTTGATTTTAGTGGATAAACTATTAGGATTTTTTATTAGAATACCACGTTGTATACCTACATTACCTAAAATAAATCCGTTAGGTTTTCTTGACGTATTACCTAAAAAAGTGAAAGGTTTCTTTTCTTCATTATTTACTAAAACTTCTGGTAAAATATAATCTTTTTTTGCCAATTTGATTACAACGCTGTCAAATACCCAATCACTATCAAATGAAAGATACTTTGTTGCATAGCCTATTGATGAAAACACTAAAGTGTCTTTTGAAATTACAGAAATTGGTAAAGAAAAATATCCACTTTGATTCGTGTAAGTTCCCTTATCTTTATTTTTTACTGCAATAGTAACATACACCAAAGGTTCTTCATTTTCATCATCTACAACAAGTCCATTTATATTCTGAGAATATATTAGATTGCTGATGCTAGTAATGAAAAATAAAATAAATAAATTTTTTTTACAGTATTTTGGCATTCTCATAGTCTTCTTATCGAAATTGTTTAAAATTAACGATTCATTTAATGAGGGTAGCTACTTAATCTATATATTCTATTATCTAAGAGTTTTCTCTTGAACTAAAATATGAGAATGCAGAGGCTTATTCCGAGAATATATTAATAATTTTTAACAAGTTCATCGTAAGATATACCCGGTACAATTAATTCACAAATATAAACTTATCTTAGTAATACATGCTTCCACATTTAGAGTTTTTTACTGTATATCCGTAATCGTAGCTACCAAAATTTATCCAAAACCTATATCTTGTGCACGACCCATAAAAATGAGCACCTTCCGCAGTGTTTTCACAATTATCACTACATACATCATCCCAAAAAGGACGTCTTTCTGATGCTGCTGCTCCAGTGGTGCTTTCTCCATTTAAAGAAGTCAACACAAAAAAAGAAAGAACGATGAAAAACGACTTTAATATTCTTTTCATAAATTTAGGATTAAAAAGTTACACCTACTCGTTTCGCTTTTCGGCAATCGCGCCACCATCTGGTAGTGGGTTTTAACATTTGGATCGGATATACTTACGATTAATATTTTAATAATATCTCATTTTAAAAATAGTACTCAGTATAGGAATTTTTCAAAGCTCTGGTTTTTTTAGTAAATACTATAAACTTACTGTATAATATTCTAAAATTCTAACTCTAAGTTCAACTTCGCCGAAGACAACTCTGCCAGCGCGTGCTGATCACCTAATTGTCGGGCAATTTGTATGCCTTGCGTATAAATTTTTAATGCCTGTTCGGATTGCTCTTGCTTCTCATACAATTTAGCAAAATGATAATAGGTGCCGACATAATTTGGATCGCTTTGAATTAATCTGCTGTAATAATCCAACGCTTTATCTTCCTCATTCAACTTCTCCTGTTCTTTTGCAATTGCAAATAATAGAAAAGAATCATGTGGACTATTTTTTAACATATTTTCTAATTGTTCTAAACGATTCACAGGCGTTCGTTGTTAGCTTATTTTAAAATTAGCGAATTTTCGCTGGAATAGAATTTCAGTTTTGATTATCTTTGCGTCGCTTTGTCAAAACGTTAAACGGGTAGCGACAAAAACATTTATCCGCCGAAGCAATTGCAAAGGAGGACAAAAACACATAAATACATTAACACAATGAAGCTATTGGTTTGTGTAAGTAAAACGCCGGATACCACCAGCAAAATTGCCTTCAAATCGAATAATACAGAATTTGACCCAGCCGGTGTCCAATTTATTATGAATCCTTATGACGAATGGTACGCGCTGGTGCGTGCCCTTGAGTTGAAAGAAACGCTCGGCGGCACGGTTACGCTCCTTAATGTAGGACCTGCCGATAATGACCAAATCATTCGCAAAGGCTTGGCACTTGGCGCAGATGATGCCGTTCGGATTAATTTAGATGCTAAAAGCTCGCTCAATGTAGCCAAACAAATCGCTGAATTTGCGAAAAGCGAAAACTACGATCTAATTTTTTTGGGTAAAGAAAGCATTGATTATAATGGCTCCGAAGTAGGCGCGATGGTAGCAGAATATTTGGAGATGCCGTTCATTTCTTACGCCAGTAAGTTGGAGGTAAATGGAACGACCGCTACGATTTCCCGCGACATAGAAGGCGGCACGGAAGTATTGGAAGTAGAAACGCCCTTTGTACTCAGTGCAGCCAAAGGACTTGCCGAGCAGCGTATCGCCAATATGAAAGGTATCATGATGGCAAAATCTAAACCGCTGAAAGTAGTCGAACCAGTAGCGTTTGAAGATTTGACAACGGCAGTCCAGTACACTTTACCAAAGCCAAAATCCGCCGTGAAAATGATTCAACCGGATAATATGGAGGAATTGGTAAAGTTGTTGCACGAAGAAGCGAAAGTTATTTAAGGGGGTGATGGGGTGATTGGTTTATAGGGTGATGCGTGACGGAGTGACGAGAGAAACTTTGCGCGCTTGCGTCTTTTGCGTGAAAAATGCTGGTAGCGGACAAAAACACTTTAATACAAAAACACAACAAAAATGGTAATAGTAGTTGTAGAACATCATAAGGGACAATTAAAAAAAGCGGCGTTTGAAGCGGTGACGTATGGATATAAAACAGCGCAAAAGCTTGGCGTAGAATGTGTTACGTTGACACTTGGCTCCGTCTCTGGCGCGGAAGAACTCGGTAAATATGGGGCTTCTAAAATTTATAATATTGCAAATCCGGCATTGGATAGTTTCGATAGTCAGGTACACGCGGCGGTGATTGCCGAAGCGGCTCAAAAATTGGGTGCTACTGTGGTCATTGTGAACCATTCTGCGGATGGAAAATCGGTGCTGGGTCGCTTGGCAGCGCGGCTGAATGCAGCTTCTGCGCCGGGTGTGAATACGCTTCCGATGGTAGAAGACGGGACGTTTAAAGTAAAAAAATCCGTTTTTTCGGGCAAAGCAATCGCGGAATTAGAGTTAAAATCGCCTATGAAAGTGCTTTCCTTGATGGGCAATAGTTTGCAACCGGAAGTAGTGGGCGAAGTTGGAACGATAGAAACATTGGACGTAACTATACCGCAAAGCCGCGTGAAAGTCACAGCAGTGAAGCAAGTGGAAGGCATCGTGCCGCTCCCAGAGGCGGAAGTAGTAGTGTCCGGCGGGCGGGGTTTGAAAGGTCCTGAAAACTGGGGTATCGTCGAGGAACTGGCAGAGACGATTGGCGCGACCACCGCTTGCTCGCGTCCGGTAGCGGATGCGCACTGGCGTCCTCACCACGAGCATGTCGGGCAGACGGGTATTGCAATTCGTCCGAATTTGTACATTGCGATTGGGATTTCCGGTGCGATTCAGCATTTAGCGGGTGTGAATAATTCTAAAACCATTGTTGTCATCAATAAAGACCCGGAAGCACCATTTTTCAAAGCGGCGGATTATGGTGTAGTCGGCGATTTATTTGAAATTGTACCAAAATTGACGGAAGCGTTTAAGAAATTTAAAGCCGATAATTAGAAAGTGGAGGATAGGAAAATGGGAGGATAGGAGGATTCCCTTGTCACTTGGTCACATTTTCGCTTGGTCATCCTATCTTCTTATCCTCGCATCTTCCATTTTTCAAAAAAAACGGTAGGATTTCAACATAAAAATTGTACCTTTGCACCGCTAAAAAATAGAAGAAAGATATTGTTTGAATAATTGAAATAACAAAATGGCTATTTATTTAACGAAAGAAAAGAAAGCGGAGGTACTGGGTCAGTACGCAAAAGCGCCGGGTGATACGGGTTCGGCAGAGGCACAGATTGCCCTTTTTACGTATCGCATTCAGGAATTGTCTAATCATTTGAGAGGCAATCAGAAAGACCACTCTTGCCGTCGCGCCTTGTTGTCGTTGGTAGGTAAGCGCAAGCAATTGTTGCAATACCTCTCGAAAAGAGACTTGCAAAAATATCGGGAAATGCTGGAGAAACTCGGCATTCGTAAGTAGGTTTTTAAAGACGATAGATTTTAGACATAGACGTTAGACTTAAAAGTTAAGCTCGTTCAATTGAAATTACAAGCACATAGTCTACTGTCTAAAATCTATTATCTAACGTCTCCAAAAGTCGTCAGCCGCACGCGTAGTTATCAATTTACAAAAGCGGAAAAAAGCAATTAAGTCAAAATAAGGAACAGTCAAAAGGTAATTTTACATTTAATATTTTACATTTGACTTTCACCGAGTGCGTACCCACCTTGCCTTTTTGCTGACGAATAGTTTAGAAGTAAGTGAGCGAAATTACAATGGATGCAAAATTAGTTGCAAACTGCCTACCTTCCTTCGTTTTACTCCAGCGGGCAAGCTGCTAACTGCATACTGAAAACTGCACCTTGCTCCACACGCAGGACAACACCTTGTTGCTCCGGCGCGTTTGATTTTTGAAACAATCTTAAAGCGTTATTTTTTATGGGACAACAGATTCCAATCAGTACCTCCTTCAACTTACCAGATGGAAGAGAAGTGACCCTCGAAACGGGCAAATTAGCATCGCTGGCAGACGGCTCTGTACTGGTACGCCTAGACAAAACGATGTTACTCGCCACCGTTGTGTCCTCCAGAACAATGCGAGAAGGACAAGATTTTTTTCCACTTTCAGTTGACTATCAAGAGAAATTTGCGGCTGCTGGGCGGGTACCGGGCAACTTTTTTCGACGTGAATCCAGGCTTTCCGATGCTGAAATATTGACTTCTCGTTTGGTAGACCGCGCCATTCGACCGCTTTTTCCAGATGAATATATGTTTGAGACACAGATTATTGTCAATCTGATTTCCGGCGATAAAGAGACGCTTCCTGATGCGTTTGTAGCATTGGCAGCTTCAGCAGCGTTATCGGTTTCTGATATTCCATTTCAAGGACCTATTTCGGAAGTGCGCGTAGCACGTGTGAATGGCGAATTCAAAGTAAACCCAACCCGAAGTGAATTAAAAACTGCCGATATTGACCTTTTAGTAGGTGCAACGGCGGATAGCGTGACGATGGTAGAAGGCGAGGCAAAAGAATGCTCGGAAGCTGACTTGATTGTAGGGATTAAAATCGCACACGAAGCTATTTTAGTACAAATACAAGCACAGCTTGAACTGGCAAAATTAGTAGGTGAAAAAGCAGCAACCAAACGGGAAGTAATTCCAGCAGAAGAGGATGAGGATGTGAAAGCATACGTTGACCGTTCGGCTCGGGAAAAATTGTACGCCACTGCAAAATCTTTTTTAGATAAGCAGAATCGCAAAGCACAATATGAGGAGACGAAAAAAGGAATGGTTGAAGCGCTCAAAACCGAAAAAGGTGAAGAATATTACACGGAAAAGAAAAAATTCGTTGACCGCTATTTTGATAAATTGAAAAAAGAAGTCGTGCGCGACATGGTACTAACGGACGGCGTGCGGCTTGACGGTCGTAAATTGGATGAAATTCGTCCGATTTGGTCAGAGGTAGATTATTTGCCTTCTACACATGGTTCGGCGCTTTTTACACGAGGCGAAACGCAGTCGCTTACTTCCCTCACCTTAGGCACCAAGCTGGATGAAATGATGGTGGATAATGCGATGAACCACCATTTCGATAAATTTATTTTGCATTATAATTTTCCACCCTACTCCGTTGGAGAAGCGAAGCCGATGCGGGGTCCGGGTCGCCGCGAGGTTGGGCACGCTAATTTGGCAGCACGTTCGCTGCGGCAAGTTTTACCAACTGATAATCCTTATACCATCCGTATTGTTTCTGACATTTTAGAATCCAACGGTTCGTCTTCGATGGCAACGGTTTGCGCCGGTTCGATGGCATTGATGGATGGTGGTGTGAAGATAAAAGCGCCCGTTTCTGGTATTGCAATGGGTTTGATTGCAGATGGCAAGCGCACAGCGGTATTATCGGATATTCTCGGCGATGAAGATGCACTGGGCGATATGGATTTTAAAATTACCGGCACAGAAAACGGCATCACAGGTTGTCAGATGGACATCAAGATAGAAGGAATGCCGTATGATGTGTTGGAAAAAGCGTTGGATCAGGCGCGTCAGGGTCGTTTGCACATTCTAAGCAAGATGGCAGAATCAATCGCTGCGCCGCGCGAAGATTACAAACCACACGCACCGCGTATCGTGGAATTAATTATTGAAAAGAGCTTTATTGGTGCAGTGATCGGACCGGGCGGTAAAATTATTCAAGAAATTCAGGCAGAATCTGGTGCTACCATCAATATTGAAGAAGTCGGTGATAAAGGTATCGTAAGTGTTGCGAGTGCCAATAAAGAATCTATTGAAAAAGCATTAAATCGGATTCGTCAAATCGTGTTCATTCCAACAGTAGGCGATGAATATACGGCGATTGTGAAAACAGTAATGCCGTATGGCGTTTTTGTAGATTTCAATGGTAAAAGCGGCTTGCTGCACGTCTCGGAGATGTCCTACTCTCGCATTGACAATGTGGAAGAAGTATTCAAAGAAGGAGACGAAGTGAAAATCAAATTGATTGAAATAGATAAGAAAACTGGCAAATATCGCGTGTCGCGCAAAGCGTTACTACCAGCTCCTCCGGGTGGCGGTGGTAATGGTAGCAGCCGGGATGATGAAGACCGCGGGGAGCGAAGAGACCGGGGAGACCGAGGTGGGGATCGCAGAGGTGGCAGCGACCGGAGAGGCGGTGGCGACCGATACAATCGAGATTAAAAGGGGGAAATGTGAAATGGGAGTTGGGAGATGTGAAATGGGAGTTGGGAGAAGTAGGAGGGAAATTAGAAAGCGTAAATTTTCAAATTTCTCATCTCACATTTTATATTTAAATAGTGTTGCTTTAGGAATAGCCTTGCGTTATAATACGGAAGGCTATTTTAATTTTATAAAAACTGGAACTTTACCGTACCGATTTTTGTACTTGAGTAATGGCTTGTATATAAGCCTTTTTTGTGAAAAAGTCAAGTTTCTTTTTTTAAGCGCAACTTTTGCGAATAAAAGAACGTATATTTCGTCATAATCTAAAAATTCCCAAAATCCCGGACATATGCGGCAGTTAAAAATTACGAATAAAATTACGACTCGAGAGAGCCTTGCGTTGGACAAATACCTCAACGACATCGGCAAAATCTCAATGCTCACGCCTGAACAGGAGGCAGAACTGGCGCGCCGAATCCATGATGGAGACCAAAATGCACTTGGCAAACTGACCGAAGCAAATCTCCGTTTCGTGGTTTCTGTTGCAAAGCAATACCAAAATCAAGGACTTTCTCTTAGCGACCTTATCAACGAAGGCAACGTCGGCTTGATGAAAGCAGCCAAACGATTTGACGAAACGAAAGGTTTTAAATTCATTTCTTATGCCGTCTGGTGGATTCGACAGTCTATTCTACAAGCCATTGTCGAGCACTCGCGCATTGTGCGCTTGCCTTTAAACAAAGTTGGTTCGTACAATAAAGTGAATGAAGCGTATGTATCTTTTGTGCAAAAATTTGAGCGGGAACCTTCGAATGACGAGCTGGGAGAAATTTTAGAGATGACCGGAAAAGAAGTAGGCAATATGCTAAAAGGTAACGGTCGGCACGTGTCAGTAGATGCGCCGATTGGCGGAGAAGATGGCGATTCGACTATGTTGGATGTCATCATTAGCCAAGACGACGTGAGTCCGGATAGTGAATTGATGGAGCAGTCTTTGCGGGATGAAGTGCAACAGGGTTTGTCCATTTTGTCGCCACGAGAGATAGAAGTGCTGTCAGCATATTATGGTTTAAACGAATATAGGCCTTTGACTTTAGAAGAAATTGGCGAAATGTATAACCTGACCCGCGAACGGGTACGCCAGATCAAGGAACGTGCCATTCGGCGCTTGCGCAAATCCTACAATCGAAATGCACTGAGATCGTATCTCGGATAAAAAGAGACTGCCAATTTAGACTGGCAAAGGAGGCGACATCTTTCAACGTAGAGGTGTCGTCTCCTTATTTTTGCGTAGTTTCGCTCCGAAATTGCACGATTTAATGGAAAAATGGATTTTTATAGGCATCCTTTTCTTTCTTTTCGGATGCCAATCGGATAAAAAAGCACAACCAGAAACAGTTTCTACTCGTCTGATAACCAATATCGAAGACGTGCGGCTGCGCGAAGCTCCCGGAGAAAACAGTAAGGTATTAAGTTCGTTGCCAAAAGGAACGGTCTTGTATGATTTGGGCGAAGTGAGCAATTTTACAACAAAAGTACAATTGCGCGGTATCCAGTTTGACGAGCCGTGGCTCAAGGTGCGCACCGAAGATGGCACAGCAGGCTGGGTGTATGGCGGCTCGCTGCATTTCACAATGAGTGACCCCTCAAAATTGGCAACTTTATTGATGGAAAAGCGATTACAAACCTTATTTGGCAAACTGCTGGCAGATAGCATTCGCGCGTATCGGCAGGATTTTCAAGCGGTGCAATCGGCACAAGGATTTGCAGCTATGTATCGGAAAGGTACCACGCTGCGGGACACCATGGTAGGATTGATGGAGGCGCGTATCCCCGTAGGCGACCCCGATGAACGACCCGATTTGTTTTGGTTGGAACAGGCGATGCCCAGTTTTGTACCACAATTGGTAGCAGAAGGAACGATTTATTATCTTTTTTGGGATTATAAACAGTTGATTACCAAAGCAAAAGCGACGAAGGAGACCGACGATGATGACTTTGTAAACTTGGCGATGGCAATTTTTCCAGAAGACAGTATTGAATTCTTTTATCCGGTCTGGTTTATGCAAACGTGGGATTATGGTGGAAGTAGCTTGTTGGGAAGAGGATTACATTATAAAATGCTGGCAAAAATGGACGAAGCATTACAAAAAAGCGACTTGTTCGCACCGGAAATTATGGAATGGAAAAGCTTGTTAGTCAACGATATAACCGATTTTAATGTTACTTATTGGGAAGCAAAAGAGAAAATTGTAGCAGAATTGGATACGATTGTAACAGCCAATTATAAAATATTGACAGCCGCTGATAAAATTGCGCTACAAACGCGCCGAAAGCAATTTGAAATGCCGGTGGAAAATAAAATTCAAGTGAATCAGCAAAGTGGAAATTAAATGGTGGAATGATTTGCTGCGCGATATTTTGATATTTTTTTCAACGGAGTACAGTCTGGCATCTAAAACAGGATCAGTAGTTAAATTTAAAATAAAATGGCAATTTTTGCATTATTTACGCTTGTTACAGTGGGCATTGGTTTTGGAATACTCTCGCGGGTATTGCCACAAGTAGCGCCTAATTATAAGCGGGTACAAAAGGACTTGAAGCAGTTACAAGCCGAGATGCAGGGGTGGTTGAAAGAATCGTTAGTACCCATTGGTCGGCAGGAATTAGAATTATTTTCCGTTAATCAATTGCACCAAACTATCAGCAAAGGCTTGACTTTAAAAGCGAAAGGCGTTTTTGCTACCATTTATAATGAACCCGTATTAGCTTACACATTCAAGCGATATGTGGCTTCGGGTGTGAATGCGTTATTGTTCGCGCGCACCGCTCAAAACGATTATGCTTTTTGGCTCAAAGGCACTGAAATTCAGGTTTTGATTGATAATAAATTATTGGGGACTTTACGCGAAAATGGTATTTTATATAATGAAAAAAATCGCCCCATCGCTCGGATTAATTACAATCATCCTGAATTAGCCGCCGTCATCGTGGGCGAGCGCGAGGTTGCCAGCATCGTAAAAGCCGCCGTGCGCAAAGGGGACATCCTCAGCCCGCGCGCCTTCCAATTTATCAAATCTGACATTACCGACGAAGAAGAAAAGTTATTACTCGCTCTTGCAACGCTCGAACTGGTGCAGCGTTCTATGCCCAAAAAGGGGTAATGAGTTGATGGAGTAATACCGATTTACAATGCAAGAGAGCTTTAAAGGATGATTTTTTAGCTACGAGTTTTGTAAATAACTAAGTAAGTAGGCAGTTTAAAGTAGGCAGTTGGCAGGCATCCAAAACGTTGACAACCAATATTTTAATAAAAATTTTATTATAATTTAAATTTGCTTGATTACTTACTATTGGCTCTGCGTTCTCTGTGCCTCCTTCGTCCGCCTATGGAGGATGTGGTTAAAACAAAAGTGCTTTAGCACTTAATTGCTTGTAAATATTTATTTTAAACGTAAATTTCGTGTTGGCTTTTAAATATTATATATCGGCTATTGGGATTAATAATTTATGCGAATATCGGGTTAACCCCGAAGGGGTGATATATTTATAGACAATTGACAATCAACGGGTTTTGAACCCCGACGGGGTGACACATTATACGTAAATAGTGTCACCCCGTCGGGGTTCAAAGTAAATTTTGTCGGTTTTTTTATAAATATGCCACCCCGTCGGGGTTAATTCCATTCATTTGAAGGGGTTTTTGACCATTTTTAACCCGATATTCGCATAATTTATTCTATTATAATTACATAAAACAAGCACTTAGCATATTTCAACTATTGACAACTTTTTCTGTAACTGTCGCCAACTGAACGAGTTAGCATCTCTCGGTCTCTACTTCTGCCGCATTGCTTCCACTGGGTCCATCTGCGAAGCCTGTAATGCAGGAATCAGTCCAGAAACAACGCCAACGACAACTGACAAGACGACCCCGAAAATAATATTATTCAAAGACACATACAACTCAAAATCAATGATTTGAGTCAGCAGGGTCGTGATAGCAAATACCAAAATCAAGCCTACTACACCGCCCAAAAGACATAAAATGGCAGCTTCTATCAAAAATTCTAATAAGATGATATAGCGCTTGGCACCCAATGCTTTTTTGATGCCGATGATATTAGTCCGCTCTTTCACCGATACAAACATGATATTGGAAACGCTAAACATACCAACCAAAATAGCAAAACCGCCCACAAAGTAACCGACCATATTCAACACACCAAAAAAACTATCCATAAAATTGGAAATAATGGAGATTTCATTGAGCGAAAAATCGCTTTCTTCTCGTGGCTTGAGACGCCGCTCGCCACGCAACGCACCCGTTACATCATCTCGCAGCTCCGGCATTGGCACGCCTTCTGCTGCTTTAATATTGACCGACGAATTTCCAAATGGATGGTTGGGTTTTAAATTGGCAATCTTGCGCGCCAACTCATAGGAGATAACAATAGATTGGTCAAAATTCAATACGTTGATTAAACTTTCGCCCTCTTTTTCCAGCACACCGATGACTTCCATGGGTCTGCCGCCTACTTTGATGGTTTTCCCAATCGGGTCAATATTGCCAAATACTTGGTCGGCTACCTCAAAACCAAGAATTGTTTTATTGGCACCATAAAAATATTCTGCTTGTGAGAAAAAACGTCCGTCTTTGTATTTAAAATTAAACATCTCTCCAAAATCACTCGTCACGCCAATCATAAAGGAGCCTTCCGAGCTATTAGAACGGTATTTTACGGTACGCACCCCTACTTCCACATGGTACGAAACCAACGCCGCCAGTTCTGCCTTTGCTTGCACCGCCTCATAGTCTTTATAGCTAATATTGGGTCGCCGCATGAATTTGTAAAAGTTCTCACCGGGGTCTTCTGCCCATGAAAATTTATTTACATATATTACGTCACTGCCCAGCTTTTCAATACTGCCGCGCACGTTGTCCTCCAGTGAACCCACTGCCGACTGTACGCCGATGATGCAAAAAATGCCAATGGAAACGCCCAGCAACGACAAAAAACTGCGCAGTTTGTTCCCTTGCAATTGTTGTAACGCCTGTAGAATGCTTTCTCCGATAACTTTAAATAAAATGCCCATATATTAAAAATTTCACCCTCGAATGTACTATAATGAATAGGAATCCAACAAATCATTCGATGAAAAGGTGTTATTTTTCTACCAAAGGGTATTGGGTATTGGTTATAAGGTATTTGGACTTTCGCTTGTTGCTTGCATTTGGGTTTTCATCTCCCGCAGATAGCGCAGATTTTTTTAATTAAAGGGCGTACAAAATGCACGGGAGAGATTAAGTGATAGATGGTGAGCAACAAGCGAAAGTCCAAATACCTAATACTAAAAACTAAATGCCTCCAAATGGAACAATTATATCCACTCGCACGTATACAGAACGAAGAGGGAGCAGAATGCAGCCAAGCGTTCTGGCAATCAATTATTTCCCTTAATAAAAACTTTGTAAAAATAACTACACACTGCTTAGAATGATTATCTTTGCGGTCAATTTTTTGAAAACGAAAGGAATGAGAACTAAACTGTCGCAATTTGGGTTTGAACTACCAAAAAAATTAATTGCACAAAATCCTGCTAAGAATCGAGATGACGCACGTTTGATGGTTTTGCACCGGGATACCGGAAAAATAGAGCACAAGATATTTAGAGATGTGATGGATTATTTTGACGATGGTGATGTCATGATTTTCAATAATACCAAAGTATTTCCGGCTCGTTTGTATGGCAAAAAAGAAAAAACTGGGGCTAAGATTGAGGTGTTCCTGTTGCGAGAACTCAACCGCGACGCACGCCTGTGGGACGTACTGGTAGATCCCGCCCGCAAGATTCGGGTAGGTAACAAACTCTATTTCAGCGACGATAACGACAATGATATTCTGGTAGCTGAAGTAGTAGACAACACGACTTCTCGTGGGCGCACGATTCGATTTTTGTATGACGGACCGGAGGAAGAATTTCAAAAAGACCTGAGCGGTTTAGGAAATACGCCGCTGCCCAAGTATATCACGCGCCTTCCAAATGATACCGACCGCGACCGTTATCAGACGGTATATGCCAAAGAAATAGGTGCGGTAGCTGCTCCGACTGCGGGTTTGCATTTTAGTAAAGAATTATTGAAACGACTGGAAATCAAAGGGTTAGAGTTTGCAGAAGTAACCTTACATATTGGCTTAGGTACGTTTCGCACGATTGATGTGGAAGACCTTTCCAAACACAAGATGGACGCAGAGTATTTCAAAGTCGGCGCAGCGGCAGTGAATACCGTCAATAAGGCGAAAGAAAATCGCAACCGCATTTGTGCCGTCGGTACTACGTCTATGCGATCTATAGAATCTGCGGTGTCGGCAGAAGCAATGTTAAAACCGGCAGAGGGCTGGACGAATAAGTTTATCTACCCACCATACGATTTTAGTATTGCCAATGCGATGATTACTAATTTTCACCTTCCCAAGTCGAGTTTGCTCATTATGGTGTGCGCTTTTGGTGGCTATGACTTGATTATGGAAGCGTATGAAGTGGCTATGAAAGAAGAATATAGTTTTTTTAGCTATGGCGATGCGATGATGATTATCTAATGAAAGCGTTTGATATTTGCTGCCCGATACTTTGATATTTTCTCAATAAAGTACAGTCTGGCATCTGGTATCTCTTAATCTGGCATCCAAATCGTTAAGACTATCTTACCGCGAACAAATAATTGCAATATTTAGAGAGAAAAAGCGTATCTTTTCTATGTGAAAGGGTATGCTTTTTGCATTTGCATAAATAAGAATTGCTTTATGAGAGAGATGGGTTGGATTATTGCCCTGTTGCTGTGGGGTAGCGGGTTGTCGGCACACGATATGCCTGCCAAAAACAGCATCGCGTTACAATTTTATTCGGAGCAGCTAAATGTTGTTTATAATATAGATATGCTCACGGCGAGATGTACGAAAGTAGAGGAAAAAAATATCATGGATTTTTATCGCCAATTGGAAAAGACGGATTATCGGACACTGTTGGACAATCTGCAACAACAACAATTAGAACTACAACTGAATGACTGGTTATTTTTTCAATTGATGCGGACGAGTGTGGATGAGATTTTTCAGCAAAAGTCGGAACTGGAGCGCGAATTGATCTGCTGGTTCCTGCTTTCGCAAGCTGGATTTGATACGCGGTTGACGTACTTGGGGCAGCGCGTTTTTGTGTATGTGTACTCGAATGAGGAAATTTTTGAAGTCCCGATTATTGCAGAAGCAGGTAGAAACTATGTCAACCTGACCAGTATTTCTACTACTTCCAAGCCAGAGACTTTATATCTACTCAATTTTGCGCCGCGTGCTAAAGGAAAAATGTTTTCTTTTGCCTTTAAAAAAGTGCCGAAACTGCGTGCTCAAATAAGTACCCGAACCTTACATTTTAAATATAAAGATATCTCGTACCAAATAGAAGCCCAATATGACCAGACACTCATAGACCTGATGCGCAAGTATCCGCTCATTGGAGAAGAAGAATACCTGAAATTTCCAATATCTGATGCCTTATCCGGTTCCATTTTACCACAATTAAAGACCTTATTGCAGGATAAATCGCCCCGACAGTCCCTCGAACTATTGGTTGCATTCACACGTTCTTGCTTTGAATACAAGGAGGATCGGGAAGTGTTTGGAAGGAGTAAGCCTATGATTGCTGAAGAAGTATTGTATTACGAATATTCTGATTGTGAAGATCGTTCGGCGTTATTTTTTGCGTTAGTGAAAGAATTATTGGGTTATCCGATGGTTGTGTTGGCGTATCCGAATCATATCACAGTAGGGGTAGCATTGGAGGAAAAAGGATCCGGCGTATTTGTGGAAACGAAAGGAAAGCGTTATTACATTTGTGACCCGACCGGTCCGGTAAATTCGGCAGCTATCGGTATTTTTCCAGAGGATTATGCAAAAATGCCCTTTGAAATCGTTTTGCAGTACAAGTAATTAAATACCAATCACTTAGCAACAATATTTATTAAAATTTCCTCCTGCTCCACAAAAAATAAGATATATTTTGGGAAGGAATAGTAAAGATTACTTGGTTAATTCATTCCTTTTTTTACTTTTGCCGACAAATGAGGGGAAATGGCAGTTTTGCCGCTGCACTTTCGTTTTATGCTTTTTATATCAAATCACTACAAATCTTGTTTATGTATTGGACTTTAGATCTTGCAAGCCACCTCGAAGATGCTCCTTGGCCCGCTACCCGCGACGAGCTGATTGACTTTGCCATTCGTTCGGGCGCTCCAGTAGAAGTAATCGAAAACCTTCAAAACATGGAAGATGAAGGCGATCTATATGAAAGTATTGAGGACATCTGGCCCGATTATCCACGTAAAGATGACTTCCTATTTAATGAAGACGAGTATTGAATACATTGATATTTTCTATTACCTTGCGAAATTTTATTGAATTTCACGCACTACGTCATTGATTTAGCTGCAAAATACGGCATTACAAGCCCCCGATTTTTTAATAGACAATCGTACTGTTGCACCAAAATTTTGCTACCAAGAAAAAAGGTCTCACATCTATATTTAAATGTGATACCTTTTTTACTTTTTTACGTCTCACCAAATAGTATAATCCTGATAAGGGAAGGGCTTGACCATTTATAATTGACCAACGACCATTGACCATCCGTAATAAAGGGAGAATCAAGTAGATTAGCTATTCGGATGTGCCGATTATTTAGGTCGAACTACTTATACCAGTATGCAGTCGGCTGTACGCAGTTGGCAGTTGGTAATCAATTGATTTACATAACAAAAAAAATATTTATAAAAATATATTGAATTGGTAATACCACTAACGAATATATTTTTATTATATTAGACTAAAATAAGTTAAAGCAACGTATTTTTTATTTCAAACGACTGTCTACCAGCCAATTAATACTTAATAATCTCGCTATCCCGTCATTAAAGGAGGATACGATGCAGCGGCATTAACTGCATACTGATATTGGATGATATAAAAAGCGTAAATAAGTATGAAAAATCTATTAGACATCACAAAAATTCTGACGCAGAAAAAGATAGGCAAAATAGAGATTTTGGACGAACAGACGCTGCGGCAAAAAGATAGTTTGTTTGGAAAATTCTACAAAGGTTTGTGCGCCGAAAAGATTGAAACGGACGAAGAAGCCGCTCAATTGCTGTATGGCACACCCGATATCGGTGATACGTACCGAAAGCTAAAATCTCGGTTTCGGCGACGGCTGCTCAATACCCTGTTTTTTGTGGATATGAACGTCCCACTCGCATCCAACTATGATCAGGCACTACTCACTTGCAGTAAAGAATGGACTATTGTAGAAATCTTGATGGCTTATGAAGCAAAACAAGCTGCCGCTACTATCACTAAAAGAACCTTGGGTATCGCGCTGAAATTTCACTTGACTGATTTGATTGTGAAATGTGCACGTCTGCTATGCGAATATGCAGTGTATGAAGAAAAAGAAAAAGATTTTCGGTATTATAATGCGTATATAATACAATATGTACCCATCCAAGAACTGGAATTGAAAGCAGAAACCTTTGGCAATGAGGCGATTTTGCTTTATCAACAACCAGACTGCGGAAAAAAGTGCATTCAAAAAATAGAAACTATCAGTCATAGCTTGGTGGGGCTTTTAGAAAAAGTATATGCTCCTCCTATCGTACATTATTATATGTACTTGGCATGGACGCTTTATTATGAAGTATCGCAAGATTATGATGGAATGCTGGATGTGTGCCAAAATGGAGAAATATTTGTAAAAGAGAAAGCCAGTTTTTTAGAAAGTCGGAAGCGACCCGTTTTTTTTATCAAGCGTCTTGCCGTTTATTTACACCAACGCCAGTATAATAATGGAAAAACGCATGCGGAGGAAATCTTACAGCACCTCCAAATAGATAGTATTGGATGGTTCGATTTTATGAAATATTATTTACTACTTTCTTTACATACCGATAATTTTATTAATGCGCTCGCTATTTTTAGTCGGGTCGCGGCATCTACTCATTTTCATAAACTGGATGCGCACCGGCAGCAGGAATGGGGACTTTTTGAGGTTGTTTTACACTATTTTATGGAAGTACAAGGCACGAGTCGGTTGCTCTTACCGAAGCAAAGGCGTAAAGTATTTAGCGTGAGCGACTTCATGAGTAGCCCGATTGATCTGCACGCCTCTTTTGCCAATATCGTCGTGCAACGCATTACTTTACAAATACTCTTTTTATTACAAAAACGCAGCCACCAGAGTATATCCGAACGGATGGAACAATTGCGAAATCTGACTAAATACGAATTACAAAAAAAAGGGTACGAACGCCCTTATGCTTTTGTAAACTTATTACTACAATTACAAAAAGCCGATTTGAACCCAAAAAAACTAAATAACCCAGAAAAAAATTTACAAAAACTAAAATTATATCCTTTCATTTATCAAGGTAAATTGATGCAATTAGAAGCACTGCCATACGAGAAATTATGGGAGTTGGTATGCGCGCATTTGGCGTAAGTTGCGCTATCTTTAGCCGCTGAAAGTAGCTGACAACCGCGTGTGAAAAAAATTATTATTGCCATTGATGGTCCTTCCGCTTCTGGGAAAAGTACACTGGCTAAAGACCTTGCCGCTATTTTGGGGTATGCTTATGTAGACTCCGGTGCCATGTATCGGGCAGTGACGCTTTTTTTTCTTCAAAATCACATTCCTTTTCATCACATAGAAGCGATACAACACGCATTAGAACATATTTACATCCGTTTTGAACGGGACGAGCGTGGCAACCGAACCTTTTTGAACAATAAGGATGTAGAAGATGCAATTCGCCAGATGGAAGTGTCGCAAAATGTGAGTCCAGTGGCAGCCATTCCAGCCGTGCGCGTAGCAATGGTGCGCCAACAGCAGGGGATGGGCAATGAAAAAGGCATTGTAATGGATGGGCGAGACATTGGCACGGTCGTTTTTCCAACAGCAGAATTAAAATTTTTCGTGATTGCAGATTTAGAAGCCCGTGCGCAACGACGTTTCGCTGAATTATCAAAGAAAAAAGAAGACGTGACTTTTGAAAAAGTGCTGGAAAATTTGCGCGACCGCGACCAAATTGATTCTACCCGTGCGCTCAGCCCATTGCGACAAGCCGAAGACGCTATTTTAATTGATAATACGAATCTGGGTCGGGACGCACAATTGGAAGTCGCTATGCAATTGGTTCAACAAAAATTAAATCTATCTAACTGAATGAACCCGAAACGATTACGTTCTATTTTACGGTTGCTCACTGCGTTTGTATTGATTGTAATTACATTAATGGTTTGGCGGAATGCTGACCCGACCCTTCGCTTTCGCAATTTGCAAGAAAAATTTAATGCTGATTATCAAAATATTGTATATAAAGATTCGACGGTTTTTATAATAATCGAGCCGAAAAAGATTATTGGCTCCATCACTCGTTTAAAATATTATCAAACAGCATTTCAAGCATTTCAATCCGAAAAATTAAAATCTACACATCAAGAAGAACGAGAACACACGAATCAGTTAATAAAACAGCAACTCCTGCTTTGGCAAAGAACACAACAAGACCCTTCTCTTTACAACATTGGTGAACCAATGCGCCGTATTTTACAAAATGTGGACGTGCCTTTGCAAAATCGCTTACAACAAATTGAAAACTATTTACAATTATCAGAAGAATATTACGCTGCCGCTAAATTAAATCTTATCCATCCTGACGCTACTAAAATTTCATCTGCTATACAGCAGCAATTACAAACCCTTCGTTTCTTACAAAAAGAATTGCCCGATTCTGTACGAAATGCTAATTTGCAAAAACTGCAGCGCGTTGCATTCCTTACCAGTACGAAGAGCGCTACACTTGCGGTGAAAGATTATTTAGCGTTTTGCAGAAGTATTTTATTTGAATATCAAGATTCGGCATTCCAGAAACAACAATAGCTCACAATTGTAATTATGAGCTATTTTTAAAATATTTTACTAATTTCTCTTGTAAGTAGTTCAACCTAAATAATCAGCACATCCGAATAGCTAATCTACTTGATTCTCCCTTTATTATGCGATGGTCAATTATAAATGGTAAATAAGTTACAAATCTTTCACCGAATTCCGATCTACCAAAATATCTTTCAACTCTTTTAAAAAATTATACTGATGTGGTAATACTTTTTTGAAGGCTTCTTTAATGGCGAAGTAAGTGCCTTTATCAGCTTCCTTTATTTTTTCTTTCAAATGCAAGGCATCTTCCAGCAGCATACTTTTGAGCGAGGGAATATCGTGCCACTCCCCTTCTATGGCGTATGCTTCCTGCGTATCTCCATTATCTTCCTGCACAGGGTCAAGAGCGATAAACTTATCTTGTTGAGTATATTTTGGCGAATCTTGTTCGGGTGCATTTCCTGCTGGAATGCTCCAATTTTCTGCATTTTCCGGGTCATTCACCAAAAAGATCTCCAGACCCCGCTCCCGAAAGCGATAGATGACGAGGTTAATTTTTTTCGATAGACTCATTTGCATACAAATCTTTATCTAAAACCAATAGCTGAACAGTGCGCAAGGCAAAAGGTTCATTTAAAAACAGCGGATAAAGAAACGTACTTTTGATGAATTTACAAAGTATAAATCAAGTTAGAGCATCCTATTTTAAATGATCGTCGTCTTGCGCTTTTTTTGTGGGGTTGGTTTGGGAGTCGGTTTTAGTTGGTCTGCATCGTTCTCTTCCGGTTTCGATTTCCATTCTTTTTTAGAGCCATCTTGGTCATATTGTTGCCCAAATTGTTCTAATTGCCGTTGCATCTGTTCCATCATTTCCCCAAACTGCTTGGAGAAATCTTCATTCAGAAAAGAATTCGGCAGTTCATCCGACCCAAAATTTTTGAACTCTTTCAAATAAAACGTGTCCATTTTCATCGGCATATCGCCAAAATTATCCCAGTGAAATTCGCGCACTATCGAGGTATCCAATGGAAAATTATCGCCGTCGAAATTACGAAACTCGAATCGTTTTGCAAAAGCCGAGTCAAATGGCATTCCATCAAATGGTTGCACAAAAGTCGTATCAAAAAAGAAACTATTTCCACCCAATTGCTTATTTAATTGCTCTGCCATGTGTTGCATCTGGCGTTGCATTTGTTCCATTTGCTCGCGCCGTCCCTCCTGGGTTTGCGCAAAACTTATTTGCAAAACGCTGATTGTCAAAATAATAAAAGTGATAATTTTTTTCATAATTTAAAAATTTACATTCTATTGTGTCACTGAAAGGTTGGATTAACCTCATCGGCTTCAAAAAAGCATTGAATGCCTTGAGGCTGGTATTCGCTATCCCGACATTACTAACTCAAATTATTGATTTTGAGTTGTATCCATCTTTAAATAATAAGTAGTGCGCCTTAAATAATTGATATTATTAGTGTTGTCAATTGCCTGATTAATAGCGTATTATTAGCACGTCAACTTATCATTTTCGGGGTCGTAGTATCGGTTATCGGAGGCGTTATATCCAGTTGATGCTCGCATTACAAACTTCACAAATGGGCTAAGTAGAAATAATGCGCCAGAAATATAGGAACAAAACAGAAGACATTTTTCTTAAACGGCATCCTAATCGCCACCTCCACCTCAAATTTCTTCGAGCTACACTATTTTTCTTTTATTCCATTTATTTTTTAATCTTTTGAATTTCAATATATTACAAATAATATTATTTTACTTTATAATCTTGATTCACCCATTCCTAATAAATTTCTAAAAAATAGACCTTGATATAGTGCATTATTCAAAACCAAACACCTAATTTTGACCTTAACAACATACACGACCAAAAAAGAGAGGCTACCCGGGGGAAGGCGCAGTATCTAATTTTGTTAAAATTAGAGAAAAAAAATTTTGAGCATTAATTTTTACTAACTTTGCGCATCTCAAAAACATATCCCATGACGAGGTATCTACTACTTGTGCTAAGCACAGTTTTGCTACTACTGACGACCAAAACACTTAAAGCTCAACAGCTTTCCCTTTTCACCCAATATCGGGAGAATATAAGTGTTATCAATCCTGCCGCGATGGAATCTGATTTCCTTGCGTTCGGGCAGAATCTTACCATCGGAGCTTCGTACCGCGCACAATGGGCGGGTCTGGAAAACGCTCCCCGCACACAAACCGTTCGATTTTCCTACTTCAATTCCGATGCCAGCGGCGTAGCCCTCATGGCAGGTGCGCATCTGATGAACGACCAGACGGGACCTACCGGTTTTACGGGCTTTTATGGCCGCATTGCCGGCGTACTGAGTTCCGACCCGGAGTATGGCGGATTTGTAGTCGGATTGAGTGCTGGTGCCGTACAGTACCGCGTGAATGCTTCTGAACTCTTCGTGCGGGATGCCGGAGACGTAGTTGGTACACAAGATCAAAGCCAGATTTTCCCAGATGTGGGCGTGGGCGTGTACTATTATCAGACCATAGGCGACGGCAACTACTTTTACAGCGGCTTATCGGTGCCACAAGTAGCGGGGTTGGATTTAACCTTTAAAAACGATGCTGGTGAATTTCTCACCAAGCGCGTACGGCACTTCTACGGGCTACTTGGGTTGTACAAATTCTTCGACAATGATAGTTTTATAGAGCCTTCCCTATGGGTAAAATACGCACCTAACGCGCCGGTAAACGTGGATGTAAACATACGTTACCAAACGCCGGGCAGCCTCTGGATTGGTACGGGCGTATCTTCCGCTAAAAATTTTCATATTGAAACGGGCGTTCTGCTGGGCGACGGCGTAGACAATACCTTCCGCATCGGATATGGTTTTGACTACTCCTTTACGTCTTTCGGTCCGTCTGCCGGTACCACACACGAATTGAATGTTTCCTTTTCGCTCGATCGGTAATGTCGTCGCGTTAGGTCATGCCAACACTATGATTGCTTTCATTTAATATTGTAAACCATTTACATAAATAAGACCCTGTGCTTGTCAAAAGGCTATGGGTTATCAATTGTCCCTTTTCCCATGAAGAGAGCTAACTATATGAAATTCAGTGGTCTTATGAAAAGACTACTATCCTTGATGGTCATTATTCTGGCTTGCAAAATAGCCGCTTGGGCACAGCCATCACTCATCTTTCCACCGGCATCTCCCGGCGTAGGCGAAAGCTTCTGCGTAGAGGTGAAGGTGAAAGATTTTACGGATATCCTCTCGATGGAATTCTCGCTACAATGGGACTCTTCCATCATTCAGTTTGAAAGAGTGGAAGGATTCAACCTGCCGAGTTTTAGTGCCACCAACTTCAATACCAGCCTTACTCCTAATGGTAAAATAAGTATAGATTGGGAAATAGCGGCGTGTTCTCCCACCGCCAACGGCGTGACAAGACCCGACGGCACTATCATTTTTCGATTGTGTTTTAAAGCTTTGGCGCAGTACGGCGGTACGTCCGAAATTATTCTATCAGATGATCCAATTCCCATACGAGTCACGCGCGTGAATGCCTGCCCGAATAACATCGGTATGTTCAGCAAAAATGGACTGGTCTCCATCGGTGTGCGTCCACTTATCCTCATTGCCTCGCAAGAGACGGCGAATGAAGGCGACTTGGTGTGCGTGGATTTTAGCGTGAATGGTTTTGACGACCTCACCAGTATGCAATATTCTATGAAATGGGACCCAGCGGTGTTGAAATTTGACGATGTAGTGGTATTGGATAAATTGACCAACTTGGTGGAAAGTAACTTCGGTACGCCCGACCAACCGAACGTGGGGGAGGGGAGGCTTACCTTGTCGTGGACGTTTGTAGAACCCTCCGACCCCGGCATAACCTTACCGGATAGTACCGTCATTTATCAAGTCTGTTTCCGCGTGATTGGAAAATGTGCAACGTCCTCTGTGATAGAATTTGTAGATTCTCCAACGCCCTTTGAATTTACAAATACAGTGGTAGCAGGCTATGAAATCAAAGTCCTACAAGAAGTTGGCAAAGTGCAAGTAAATAAATGCGACCCAGCGGGTTTGAAAATCTTTGCAGATTGTGGCGCTCCCGTAAATCCCAATGAAGAAATTTGTGTAAAAATAAGCACGGCTGATTTTCGTAACATTAGGGAAATGGAATATAATCTGGAGTGGAATGAAAACGTGCTTCGTTTTGTAGGTGTAAAAAATTTCAACGGACAAGTAGTTGGTTTAGACCTCGCAGATTTCAACGTTGGCAATGTGTCCAACGGCGTATTAGGATTAGATTGGTCTACGGTTAACTCCAATGGGGCTTCGCTACCCAACGGTGCCGGTAGTCTATTTGAAGTGTGTTTTAAAGTGATAGGCGTAGATGGCGGCAGTCCGATTACATTTACCGGTTCGCCCCCCCGAGTCGCCACTTTCAACAACCCAAATTTTGGACTCAATCCGACCAACTGTGCCGTAGAAATTATTGAGCCGAGCGGCGTGGTGATGAATCTCAAGAGCGTGGATGCACCCTTGGGCGACACGGCGTGTGTGGACATCAGCGTTACAAATTTCAATCAAATTGTAAATTATCAATTCTCTTTGGCTTGGGAAACCAATCACATGAGTTTTGTGGGTATCAACAACATCAATCTTCCAGGAGCATCGGAAACAGATTTTAATTTCATTGGTGTGGACGGGGGAGCCCTTAGTTTTTCATATACGCCCAGTTCGGCACAAACCATAGTAGATAACACCGTTATTTTTAAAGCTTGTTTTCAGACGACCGGTGCGCCGCAGGACTGCGATAATTTGGAAGTCGTGAACCAACCGGTAGTAACCAAAGCCGTAAATACCACTTCTAACAACAATGACATCGGCGTGGTAAGCCAACCCGGAGAAGTTTGTATCCTATTCCCGGAAGGGTTCTTAATTGATATTGGCGAAGTAACTGCCGACACGGGTACCATTGCTTGCGTGCCGATAAAAGTAGTAAGTTTTGATAATATCACTGCTGCGCAGATTCCGTTTAGCTGGGAACCTTCGGCGCTTGACTTCGTAAGCATCCAAAATACAGGCGCGCTGTCAAGCCTGAGCAATGCGAGTTTCGATACCACTTCTGCTAATGTCGGTTTATTAAAACTAAATTGGACGAATCCTTCTCCTGTCACCGTACCGGATAGCACCATTATTTTCAATGTTTGTTTTAATCTGGTTGGTATTCCTGACTCGTGTTACGACGTTCGGGTTGGTGAACCCAAACCCTTAGTCACAACTGCGAATGGCAGTGGTAGTTTATTATCCAATCCGGGTGAAATTTGTATTCGTCCTAAATTAACTGTAGCGGATACCATTATAAAAGCCGTGAGTTGCCCGGGTACAAATGATGGAGAAATCACACTGGCGGTCAATGGTGGCAGAGGTCCCCTCGGCATTACTTGGGAGACCGTTCCGCCGCGCTTTGGTCCTACTGCACGCAACCTGCCACCCGGTAAAGTCGCCGTTACTATTTTCGACAATTCCAGCCCGGCACTTATCCTGCGCGATACCTTTGACATTCCAACCAATCCGAATTTGCCTTTTGCAGATGCCGGACTCGATAAAGATTTTAGTTGTGCGCCACCTATTGTACCACTCCAAGGACAAGGCTCGGCAGGCGCTCAATACACTTATCTCTGGCGTACGATAGACGGTCAATTGACACCGGATACCAACCGTCTGGCGGTCAGTGCTTTAGCACCCGGCACTTATGTACTCAATGTAAAAAATAGTGAGACAGGTTGTACAGCAGCGGATACGGTTAAAATTATTCCAATTGACTTTCCAAAAGCAGATGCCGGAGAGCAAGCTAATTTTTCTTGTAGCCAAACGACGTTTCCCTTAGATGGTTCTGCCTCTTCCACAGGTGCTAATTTTAGTTATCGTTGGGTAGGTTCAGCAGGTGGTACCGTTGTAGCAGGAAGAGACACATTGCAAGTTTCACAAGCAGCTACACCCGGTACGTTTGTGCTTTCTGTGACCAATAAAACGTCGGGATGCGTAGACCGCGATACCTTTTTGCTTAGAAGTACGCAAGAGTTTCCAAATGCCAATGCGGGTCAGGACATGGAATTATCTTGCGGACAAACGCCTATGGCAGAATTATTTTCACAATCGGTAAACAATGATTCCGTCGCTTATCAATGGCTTAGTTTGACTGGGGAAGTGCTGTCACAAGACGTGCGTTATCAAGCTACCGCAATCGGCGAATACTTATTGCGTGTGACGAATCCAAATAATAATTGCTCGGCAATTGATACAGTGCAAGTGAATGTCAGCACGAAAACGCCAGATATAAAAATAGATAGCTCTCAGCAACTCACTTGTATAGCTGATACCGTGACTTTGACTGCCGTCGTCACCAATGCCACCAATTATATCATACAATGGACGGCGAGCAATGGTGGACAATTCGTACCCGGCACGGATACGACACTTACGCCTCAAGTTGCAAAACCCGGCACGTATCAGTTAGTCGTGCGCGATACCGCCAGCCAATGTTCCGCTTTGGACACGGTGGCAGTCAAAACCAACATCAATCCGCCCACTGCAAAAATTGATAAAACAAATAGTCCAAGCCTGACTTGCCAGAGTAACGCAGTACAACTCAATGGTACAGGTTCTTCCACAGGTGCTAATTTTAAATACGCTTGGAGATTAGATAGCACGGTCGTTGCCAGAGATACGCTGCGACCAAGTGTGAGCAATCCGGGCAAATATATTTTAGAAGTGACTGATACCGCAAACGGCTGTACGGCAATAGATTCGATACAAGTGGCTGCAGACACCAGTTTGGTACGCATTACGTTGCCATTAGAAGAATTAAAATTATCGTGTACCGATAGCGTAAAAACGATTACAGCCACAGTACAACCCGCAAATCCAAATTATAACATCGTCTGGACGCCTTCCAATGGCGGTCAGATTCTAACTGGACAAGGTACGCTTACCATCAGAGCAAATGTGGCAGGCACGTATCAACTAAAAGTAACCAATCCTACCAATGGTTGCTTTAGCAGCAATGAAGCGGTCATAAGAGAAGATAAAGTATTTCCAGCCGCAAAAGCCGGTGAAAATGCAGCCATCACTTGCACCACTACGACCGTACCCCTCAATGGCGCTGGCTCTTCCGTGGGTGCTGATTTTACCTACCGATGGAATGCACTCGCTGGCGGACAAGCGCCTTCACCCAACAATGCCTTGCAAGTAAGTGTAACCAGACCCGGCAGCTACGAACTCGTAGTAACCAATAGTGCCAATCGCTGCGTTGCAAGAGATACGGTGGTCGTAGCCAAAAATGATTCCATACCGCGCATCTCTTTCGGCACGCCGGAACAACTCACTTGTACCGATTCCTTAGCCACAGTGAACGCCTCGGCTACAACTCCAAATGCAAACGTGACCGCTCAGTGGAACGGCTTGGATAGCGGTGTCCCGCAATTGACCAACAATCCTTTGATTATCAATGTCAACCAAGGTGGTCGCTATGAATTATTGATTACCAATAACGACAATGGTTGCGTTGCAAGAGATACCGTTGAAGTATTGAAGAGTGCAGATGTTCCGACCGCAAAAATTGATTCTACCCGACTGCTCACTTGCTTGACCAATACCACTCCGCTGAGTGCTGCCGGTTCTACTGTCATTGGAGCCTTTACCACCCAATGGATCGCGCTCGACGGCGGAAGTGTACAGGTAAGTCCAAATAATCCACTACAAGCCACTGCTACTGGCGCAGGTAAATACCAACTCACCATCACGAGTACCGCCACAGGCTGTAAAGCTACGACCGAAACCGTAGTCAAAAAAGACCCGAATGAACCTGTGGCAAGTGCTATGGCTGCCAAGCCAAGTATAGGCTGTGGGGAGAATACCATGCTCAATAGTGCAGGCTCTTCTTCCGGTACGGGCATCAGCTATCGCTGGTCGGTCGTAAGTGGCACGGGTGCTGTTACAAATCCAACTGCTCAAAGCGTGCAGGTAGATAAAGCAGGTACGTATCAACTCGTGGTTACGAATGCGCAAAACGGCTGTACTGATACTGCCACCGTCGCCATCACTTTCAATGTGCAGTTTGAAAAAGCAAATGCTGGTGCAGATAAAGCCGTGTGTGAACCAACCGCTACGTTAGCCTCGAATTTGCCGGCTGGTACAACTGGACAATGGAGAAGCCTTTCTAATGCAACGATTGCCAATCCAGCGCAAGTGGCTACCAGCGTTGCCAATTTGGCGGCTGGTAACAACCGTTTTGTCTGGGCACTTTCTGCCACGGGCTGTGGCGAGTACAGCGCGGATACCACCAGTATAAAATTAGAATCTAAGCCTGTCGCTGCCGATGATGCCTTCACTTTAAAATCCGGCGAAACACAAGGCACGATCGTAGTCACTGGAAATGATAACCTGAATAACGTCGCCAACTTCTCGGTGAGCATCGCACAAAATCCAACCGTTGGAGGCATTGCAGGTGTGGGTGCAGACGGCAAGGTTGCTTACCTCGTCAAGCCGGGTGCTTTCGGTCAAGATGAATTCTCGTATGCCTTGTGCAGCACTAATTGTCCGAGCTATTGTGACACGGCTTTTGTACAAATCAATATCGAAGAAGACCCGAATTTTGAAGCACCACCGCGCGTCAACGCCATCACTCCCAATGGAGACGGTTTGAATGATAACTTGATGTTTGACGAATTGCTCATCAATGCCGAGCAATATCCTGACAACGAACTCATCGTCTTCAACCGCTGGGGCGACATCGTATACACCGCCCGCCCCTACGCCAACGACTGGAACGGCACGAACGAAACCAATCAAGACCTCCCAGAAGGCACCTATTACTACATCCTCCGACTTGATATTTCCGAAGGGATTATCATTCGCGGCGATGTGACGATTGTACGGTAACAATGTGCCGCACCGCTAAGGTGTGGCACATTTATCGGTATCTAATTTGACGCATTTTCAACAATAAAACGCTCCGCTCGAAATCAAGCGGAGCGTTTTTGTTTTAGCCCTGTACCAGCGTGCTTTTTAACAACCTTTGGCAGTCAGCCGCCGCGTCCCTTGTCTGAACCATGATTCTTGTGATTTTTATGATTTTCCTGATTTTGACGCAGCCCTGCGATTCCATCAAGGCAATCCTATCCATCCAATAAACCAAGGTTCAGACCACCTCGAAGACAACTTCCTACCACTGGAAGGCAACTACCGGCAGTTGGTAAACCTTCTCCGTTGCTTGGTAAACCCTCTCCGTTGCTTGGTAAATCTTCTCCGTTGCTTGGTAAATCTTCTCCATTGCTTGGTAAATCTTCTCCATTGCTTGGTAAATCTTCTCCAGTTGTCGGAGAATGCCTTCCAATGGCTGGAAGGCATTCTCCAAGCATTGGTAAACCTCTTCCGATGACTGGTAAACGTCTTCCAATGACCAAAACACCCCGTATTGTAGCTATACTCTGTCATTTTCTCGGATGACAATATGATGAAAGTCAAAAACTTATTATATTTGAACTTCGACGAGTTTTCCGAAATCTTAAAGATTTCGGAAAACGGACTTTATATGTAAAACGTGACACCAATGCCCCAAGACAGCAAAGCAGGACGAACCCATTCCAATATTCCACCAAAGCCCTCGCCCGAAGGCGTGAACTGGCTATTCGTTATTGCTATTGACGAGTATCACCATTGTGCTAAGCTTGGGAACTGCGTCAATGACGCAAAAAAGGTTATCAAAGTCCTTCAGGAAAAATATCAATTCGAGCAGGTTATTGAATTGTACAATGAAGCCGCTACCAAAACCAACATCGTTACCAAACTGAATCAATTGAGTGAAAAAATTCGCGAGGATGTTGATAATCTGATACTGTATTTCTCCGGGCACGGCGAAACGGAGGGCAATGACACCGAAGATGATGAACAAATTGGGTATCTCATACCTGTGGAAGCTGCTCGCGGCGATGAAAGTCAATATATTCCGCATTTGTTTTTTCGCAGCAAGCTGAATCGCATCCGAACCAAACATACCTTTGTGGTGATAGATGCCTGCTTTGCAGGTTCTTTCTTTTACAACATCCGAAGTGAAAAACGCACCGGCTCGGAAAACTTGCCTTCGCGCTGGGGCATTTCCTCAAGCAGCTCGCACGAGGTAGCGTTTGACGGTGCGCCGGGCGATAACAGCCCCTTTGCGACTTGCCTGCTCGCGGCATTGGAAGCCAACACCACGCCATTAGGCATTCGTGGCTTGGCGGCGGAAGTAGAAAACCGAATGCAAGCACAGCGCGCCAAGCAAACGCCGATTTGTCTGCCTTTCTCCGACCCCAACAGATACAACGGGCAATTCTATTTTCATCCGAAACAAAATGAAGCAAGTGTTTGGGCGCAGGCGCAGCGAGAAAATTCCATTGCTGCTTACGAGGATTTTTTAAAAATATTCCCCAATAGCGACTATGAACATGATGCACTTCTTGCACTTCTTGCTATTACAATTTTAGAAGCGGAAAAAGAATGGCAAGCTATCGAAGTTATGCCTGACGAAAAAGAAAGCCAAGTGCTGGACAAATTGCGTGCTATTGATATTTATTTATCAAAAATAACGGTGGATGTACCTACTTTCCAGAAGGCAGAAAACCTTGGTGAGGTTCTAAATTATAAACAGGATTTTCTCAAAGCCTTTAACAATCTTTTTGCGCTGCGCAAATTTGCCCGCCAAGAAACCCCCTTTCAAACTGCTGCTTCAAAACGAATAACAGAATTAGAAGCACGCCTTAGACAGGACGAGAAAGAAAACGAAAATAAAAGAGCCGCCGAAATACGGCGACAAACAGAAGAAAAAGCTGCCCAAGAAGAAGCAGAGCGTAAACGCCAAGCCGAACAGCAAAAAGAAACACTGCGGCTGCAAGAAACTCAACGCCAAAAACAAGCCCCACTTGGAAAACCTCGAGAATGGGCAATAGAAGAATCTACAATACCTGCGCCCAGAAGGAAAAGCTATCTGCCTTATGGCATTGGCGGTTTCCTCCTACTAATATTTATCTTGACTCTGATAAACAATTGGGGTGGTTCCGATACACCTCCTGAACAAAACAGTACAGAAAATACTACCTCACAAACAAGTGTGATCGAACCCGCTATGGTATCCGTACCCGGCGACACTTTCCAAATGGGTAGCAATAACGGCGAAACCGATGAAAAACCCGTCCACGCCGTCACCGTTTCCGACTTCTACATCAGCAAATACGAAGTGACCTTCGACGAATACGATGCCTTCTGCGAAGCCACCAAGCGCGAAAAGCCCGACGATCGAGGCTGGGGACGCCGCAAGCGCCCGGTCATCAATGTAAGCTAGGAAGATGCCACCGCTTATTGCAAATGGCTCTCGGAAAAAACCGGCAAGAAATACCGCCTACCCACCGAAGCCGAGTGGGAGTATGCAGCGCGCGGTGGAAAGCAGTCGAAAGGATTTGAATACGCGGGTAGTGAAAAGCTGAAGGAGGTAGCTTGGTATGATGACAATTCTGGCAGCAAAACGCACCCCGTAGGGGAGAAAAAAGCGAACGAACTCGGACTGTACGATATGAGTGGCAATGTGTGGGAATGGGTACAGGATTGCTGGAAGGAAAATTATGAAGGCGCACCGACCGATGGCAAAGCTTGGCTCAAAGGCGATTGTGCTTCTGGTCGGGTAGTTCGCGGCGCGTCGTGGAACGCTAACCTTGAGACGGATTGTCGCGTTGCTAATCGGTACAGGTACTACTATCCGTATTACAATGTTGGTTTTCGGGTGGTGCGGGACTAACTTACCCTTTGGCACTTTTACCCTTTTACCCTTTTTTCTTTTTACCGCGCAGCGGTCGAATTTTTTTTTATTTTTACCATATAGGGCGGCTGTGTAAAAATGCTTCTGGTCGGGTAGTTCGCGGCGGGTCGTGGAACAATAACAATGAGACGAATTGTCGCGTTGCTAATCGGAACAGGAACAACAATCCGAATAACAATATTGGTTTTCGGGTGGTGCGGGACTGTGCGCATTGCTTTCCGCCAGAGTCGGCAGGCTGCAAGGGTATCCTGCCGAGCGTGCGTAGAGCATAGTCCGATGGTCGTCCTGCCCCCTCCGTTGGGAGGAAGGCAAATACGTTGAGGAAGGGCGGGGCTAGTAGCCTTCTGGCGAACGTCCCTCCTGACGTATCGGCGAGCTTTTTAACTGCCTCTGGTAGTCAGTCGCCGCACCACAATTGTCTGAACGGTGATGATTATGATTTTTGTGATGGTGGTGATGGGTGCGCGGAGCATCATGGGAATCATTGTCATCACAGAAATCATGGTTCAGACAGCTTTGGCGGCGGGAGGAAGCGGTAAGGAAGTATTCACTTATTAAAAATTTCAACTTCCGCTATATCTCTAAAATCAGCTACATTGAAAGTAGCAACGTGTCGGAGTTGATGCGCCAGCATAACGGATACGATTTCTACATCATACACCCGATTGCCTTTAGGTTCATACTTTTGCAGCAGAAAATGGAAGAATTGCAAACTCGCCTCGCTGGGATATAAAAAGATTACATTCGTAAGCAAATCTTCGTAGAATCCAAACACTTTTTCTCGTTCAATCGCCAGTTTTGAACAAACCGCAAAGTATTCAGAAATATTTTTGGTGGTAATAAAGAGCTGGTTATCTTCCGCTTGTAGTATAGCGACAGAACGCTCATGAAAAGCCGATTGTATATCCAGTGCATAGATGAGCACGTTGGTATCCAACACTATTTTATTCATAGGCGAGGTCTCGAATATTTTGGTAGTCTAATTGGGCATTTAAATGGACCGAACCCAAATAATGCCAAGTTCTTCTGGAAAGCGGCGCTTCCTGCGGTATTTCAACCACGGTGACAATTACTTCTTTGCCAAGAAAATTACTCGCGTTCGGGAGCTGAATGATATTTGTATCCAGTTTTATTTGAAAAGTGATAGCATTCATAAAGTCTGACTTTTTTTCAAAAATACGTATTTTATAAGAAATTTCCAACACAAAGCGCTAACAACATCTCAAATGCCATTAGCGCTTCGTATCACCCTATCACCCCTCAATTCAACAACTCATAAATCCCTGCAATCCCTTGTCCACCACCCACACAAGCTGTGACCATGCCGTATTTTTGATTTCTGCGGCGCAATTCATTGAAGAGTTGAATCGAAAGTTTCGCACCCGTGCAGCCTAAGGGATGCCCGAGCGCAATCGCGCCACCGTTCACATTCACGATGTCTCGATTTAAACCTGCTTCTTGCATTACGGCTAAGGCTTGCGTCGCAAAGGCTTCGTTCAATTCTATCAAATCAATATCTTCCAGCTTCATATTCGCTTGTTTCAGCGCTTTTGGAATGGCAGCACACGGACCAATACCCATGTACAGCGGGTCCACGCCACCCACCGAGCAGGAAACCAAACGTGCAATTGGCTGTAAACCAAGCTGTTTGACCATTGCTTCACTCACCACCAGCACGAATGCCGCACCGTCGGATGTTTGGGAAGAATTACCAGCCGTCACCACGCCACCCATTTGGAAAGCAGAAGGCAGTTTTGCCAGTGCTTCCATGCTGGTGTCGCGGCGCACGCCTTCGTCGGTGTCCACCACGTTATTTTTTTCGACGCGCTTGTTATCTTTTACAAAAACCTCTGGCACGTTGACCGACACGATTTCGCTTTTAAACTTGCCTTCGTCAATGGCTTTCGCCGCCAGCGTGTGCGAACGCACGGAGAATTCATCCGCTTTTTCGCGCGAGATGCCGTATTTGTTGGCGACGGCTTCGGCGGTAATGCCCATGCTCACCATATAATCCGGGGTTTCGCTGGCTACTTTGTAGCTTGGCGCTAGTTTGTAACCCGTCATCGGAATCATACTCATGCTCTCAGTGCCACCTGCGATGTAAATGTCGCCCATGCCCGCGCGGATTTTAGCGACCGCCATCGAAATGGTTTCCAAACCCGATGCGCAATAGCGATTCACGGTCACGCCTGGCACTTCTTTGCCCAAGGCGCGGAGTGAAATTTGTCGCCCGATTTGAAATCCTTGCTCGCCTTCGGGATTGGCACAGCCAACGAACACGTCATCTACGAGTTTGAAATCTAACTCCGGCGTTTGTTCTACCATGTGTTTCAGTACGTCTACCGCCAAATCATCGGAACGGTAGTTGCGGAATCCGCCGCGCTTAGAACGCCCGACGGCAGAACGATATGCTTTTACGATGTATGCTTCCATAATATTGGGAATTTTAGATGCCAGATGCCAGATTGGGAGATGCCAGACGTGGGATGTTGACCGCTCTTTATTTAGACATTTGGCGATTTGTTAAGATGCCAGATTTGGACAACTCCTATATTTAAAAAATTTTATGTTTATGATATTCTATATTTAAATCCATCAATCATCTTTTGTAATGTCGTTACTTTGATGATGAGTACGTCTGTCTTTACTTTATCCAAAAACTGTAGCCGATTCGATAAATACAATTGTGTTTCCAACTCAAAAGCAGAACCTTGTGCAATGTCCAAAAAGTGCGCTAATTGAGGGTCCGTGCCGCGTCCACGACCTTCTGCAATATTGGATGGAACAGAAACAGCACACCTTCTAATTTGCTGTGTCAATCCGTATAGTTCGCTTTTCGGAAAATCATTTGTAACGTCGTATATTTCTTTAACCAGTTCCATAGAAGGATGCCAAATTTTCAATTCTTTAAAATTGTGTCTTTTCATGGTGTAAATTTGATCTAAAATATCATATAAATTAAAATCGTGTAAGTATCACGTCTGGCATCTCCCAATCTCGCATCTGACATCCGTTTTTCTGGCATCTCCTAATCTGGCATCTGGCATCAATTCCTCAAAGGCTTATTATTCTGCAACATATACTGTATTCGCTCTAACGTTTTCTGCTCGCCGCAAAGGCTCAAAAACGCTTCCCGCTCCACATCCAACAAATATTGCTCACTCACCAGTTGTGCGCCCGTTAAGTCGCCGCCACAAAGTACCCAAGCAATTTTGTGGGCGATTTTGATGTCGTGGTCGCTGGCGTAGTTGCCGCGCTTGAGTTCGTTGGCGGCGGTGTAGAGCGCAGCCAAGCCGCCGCGACCGAGTACCAGTACGTCCTCGCGTCGGGTGGGCATCACGTAATTATCCGCAAGTTCAATCACTTTTTGTTTGGCTTCGGCGATATTGCGGTCTTTATTCATCACAATGGTGTCGCGTTCGGGCAGCAAATAGCCGTAATTGAAAGCTTCGTGCGCCGAGGTAGCAACCGATGCCAGCGCAATAGCTTTGAATTTTTCGACCAAAGTGGGAATTTGCACATCTCCTTCAAAAAACGAATCCGAAGCACGAACGGCAAATTCCTTCGTGCCGCCGCCACCTGGAATCACACCAATACCGACTTCTACCAAACCAATGTAGGATTCAGAAGCAACAACTCCAGCGTCGCAGTGCATGAGCGTTTCGCAACCGCCACCAAACACGTAGCCTTGCGTGGCAGCCACCACCGGAATTTTAGAATAGCGGCAACGCATCATGGTTTGTTGAAATAAATTCACTGCTATATTCAGTTGGTCAAATTCTTGTTGGTACGCGAGCATTCCAATCATCATCAGATTCGCACCGACCGAGAAATTCGTCGCATTATTTCCAATGACCAAACCTTTCCAATCGCCGTCTTCTGCCAATTGAATACTCTCGTTGATGCCGCGCAGTACGCCTTCGCCGATGGAATTGTGCGGGCTGGTAAATTCTAAACACAACACACCGTCGCCAATGTCGTGCAACGTGGTTTCGCTATTTGAAAATACAGGGACTTTATCGCGGTAGTTATCCAAAATAATGAACTGGTCGGCACCGGGAATCGGTAAATAACTTTTTGTTGGAATATCGTAAAATAAGCGCTTGCCGCCTTCGCGTTTGTAAAATGAAGTGTTTCCAGCAGCTACAAATTCTTTCACCCAATCCGCCACTTGTTCGCCTTGTGCTTCCGCTAATTCACTGCCTTTTTGGATGCCAATCAAATCCCAATATTCAAATGGACCAAATTCCCAGGCAAAACCGGCGCGCAGCGCATCGTCAATGCTATACAAATTATCGGAAATTTCAGGAATGCGATTGGAAACATACGCAAACAAACCCAGCAACGAGCGGCGCACAAGTTCGCCTCCTTTGTCTTGCGAATCAAATACAGCTTGGACGCGCTTTTTGACATCGTCCATTTGTTTAGAAACTTTTAAACTCGCCAAATCCGACTTTGCAGACGGCTCATATTCAAGCGTTTCTAAATTTAAACCCAAAATAACTGGCCTGCCGTTCGCATCGCGTTCGCTCGTTTTTTTATAAAAACCCTGACCAGATTTGTCGCCGAGAAATTTCTTTTCTAATAAAAACTCAAAATATTTTGGAATCTCAAACGCCGAGGCTTGTTCATCGTTGGGTGCGTTGGCGCGAATGCCTCGAATCACATTGGCAGCCGTGTCGTGACCTACCAAATCACCAAGTCTAAACGTGCCTGTTTTTGGACGACCGATTACTGGACCAGTCAGTTTATCTACATCTTCAATGCGCAAACCCAATTCCGTAGTGAGTTGATAAATTTTAGCCATTGCGTACACACCTACGCGGTTGGCGATGAAAGCCGGTGTGTCTTTACACAAAACGGTTTGCTTGCCAAGATACACGTCGCCGTAATGCATCAAAAAGTCAACGACTTCCGGGTCGGTATCTGGTGTAGGAATAATTTCTAACAAGCGCAAATAACGCGGCGGATTGAAAAAGTGCGTTCCGCAAAAATGTTTTTTAAAATCATCGCTACGTCCTTCGGTCATCAGATGAATTGGAATACCGGACGTGTTGGACGTAATCAATGTCCCTTTGCGACGATGCTGTTCTACTTTTTCAAAAACTTGTTGCTTGATATCCAAGCGTTCGACCACGACTTCGATAATCCAATCGTAGTCTTTTATTTTAGCTAAATCATCGTCGAAATTGCCAATTTTGATGCGGCTGGCAAATTTTTTATCGTACAGCGGCGCGGGTTTCCCTTTCAGTGAGGCTTGTAAGGCATTGAAAGCGATGCGGTTACGAGCGGCAGGATTGCTACTTTCTGCGTCCGTGAGGTTGGACGGCAGGATATCGAGCATGAGCACTTCTAAGCCGATATTGGCAAAATGGCAGGCAATACCGGAGCCCATCACGCCGGAGCCGAGTACGACCGCTTTTTTGATTCTTCTCATAAATTTGGTACTTAGTATTTGGTACTTGGTATTTGGTACACAGCATCCAGCATCTTTTCGAGAACCATTCAAAAATAACAATAGTTCTAAATTAGCGAAAATTCGCTGGACGGGCAAAAATAGGAAAATGGAGGATAGGAGGATGGGAAAATAGGAGGATTTTTTCCAATTATATTAAAATTTTTAAATGCTCCTATCTTCCTATCTTCCAATCCTCCAGAAAATTGTTAAATTTAGCCGTTCAAAATATAATTTGCTGTTTTGAATTCACGTTGATAGACATTGTAAGTTAAACAAACAAAACTTTTAAACCCATTACAATATGCTCTTACTGAATATTCTGTTACTATTCCAGGGATTCCAACCCGATTCGACTACTACTGCTGCCGGAGATGGGGTAGCTTCACAAAGTTTTTTTGACATTATCCTTCAGAGCGGCACGGTCGGTATTATCATTGTCTTGTTGCAGATTATATTGTCAATTATTGGATTATATATATTCGTAGAACGTTATTTGACTATTAGGAAAGCGGTGAAAATTGATGACCACTTCATGAACAATATTCGCGTCAATGTTCAGTCAGGCAATATTCAAGGAGCAAAAGCGCTTTGTCAAGCGACGGACTCGCCAGTGGCACGCATGGTAGAAAAAGGACTGCAACGTATCGGAAAACCTCTACGAGACATTGACGCAGCAATTGAAAATGTGGGAAACTTGGAAGTTTTTAAATTAGAAAGAGGCTTGTCCACGCTGGCAAGTATCGCTGGTGCGACTCCCATGTTGGGTTTCTTAGGTACTGTGACGGGTATGATTTTGTCATTTTATAGCATGGCAACTGCTGAGAATGTAACTCCAGCACTGCTGGCAGGCGGTATTTATCAAGCGTTATTGACAACAGCTTTTGGTTTGATTGTAGGTATTGCTGCATACATTGGTTATAATGTATTGGTTTCCAATGTTGAAAATGTAGTATTTAAAATGGAACGCAGTACGACCGAGTTTATGGATTTGCTACAGGAACCAGGTGTTTAATCTGATTGATTGTTGACCATTGATAGTTGATTATTTAAATTTAAGATAATCAATTGTCTATAATAAATCTAAAATGGCTATCAAAAAACGTAATAAAACCAGCGCAGAATTTAGCATGGCATCGCTGACGGATGTTATTTTTCTACTCCTGATTTTTTTTATGTTGAATTCAGAATTAGTTAATATCAAACCTTTCGATTTGCCAAAGTCGGATTCTAAAACAGTAGCACCAACTAATTTAATTGTAGCCATCGAAAAAGACGGTACGCATACGCTCAACAATAAAGAAATTTCAGTGCGTGCCTTGGAGCAAGCGTTGCGTCAGGAAATTAGTGGATTTCCACCGGAAGAATTGAAGCAATTGACGGTAACGATTGTGGCAGAGACGGGCACCGCATTTGATTATGTAACGGACGTAATGGAAATTGCTTCCAAGCTACGCGCTCGAGCGATCATTGCTACCCAACCAAAAAGTTAAATTTTGTTTCTCATTAAGCGTTTGGAGTTACAAAGAATTTCAAAGCTTACAACCTCAATAAAAATGGCATTACGCAAGAAAAACAAAATCAATGCAGAATTTAGTATGTCGTCGTTGACAGATATCATCTTTCTGCTGCTAATTTTTTTTATGTTAACCTCCGGTTTAGTAGCACCTAATGCACTCAACTTGCTTTTGCCTGGAAGCTCTACTTCTAAAATTCCGAACACATCTCGTATTGACAATGTGCAGATTAGTGAAACTGGAAATTATGCTATCAATGGCAGAAGCACTACGCTGGAACAACTTGATATTCGGTTGAGCCGTCTTGCCAACCGCGATGAAAGCATTACCATTTCTCCTGATTCTGGTACACCAGTGGAAAATGTGGTTGCCATTATGGATTTGGCATTAAAATATAATATTAACGGTATTCTGTCAATAGAGAAAGAGTAAATAATATTCCAAAGTTAGCAGCAAGCAAAATAATGTTAAAAAATTATTAATCTGCTTTCACCTTGAATTTTAAGGATTTAAATTACGTTGAAAAGCAATAAGGATATTGTAATCGATTATTCACGGTAACAATCCTTTCAATTTTAAACGTTGAACTCAAAATACAGAAGCAGTGGAAATAGTAAGCCAACAAGAACAACGCAATAAAAGGTATGGCATGATTACAAGTGTAGTAATGCATACCTTAATTTTGATTATCGGAATCTTACCATTTTTTACATACCCGGATCCGCCACCAGGGCAGGAAGGTATATTGGTAAATCTGGGCTTGCCTGACCAAGGACAAGGCGACGAGAATGCCGCTCCTGCCGAATCATCGCAAGAGCGCGAAGCCGAAACGGAACCTGAAATTGAGCCAGAACCGGTAAAGGAAAAGCCAGTGGAAAAACCACAAAAAACGGAGCCTACCCCGCAGAAAGAAGTCATTAAAACGGAAGACCCTGACGCAATAGCGCTACGCGAACAGAAAAAGCGAACGCAAGCCGAGCAGGATCGAAAACAACGCGAAGAAGATGCCCGTAAAAAAGCGGACGCTGATGCTAAGAAAAAAGATGCGGACGAAGAAGCGCGCAAAAAAGCGGAAGCCGATAAATTTAAAGAAGGTTTGGGTTTAGGTGGTTTGGGCAAAGGAAAGGGCAACACGGGTAAACCAGGCAATCAAGGTGACCCCAATGGCGATCCAAATGCTAAAAACTTAGAAGGGGTCAGTTCTGGTAAGGGAAATGTTGGAGGAGGCTTGGATGCACGTGGTATTCTGGCACGGGGTCCAGGTGTTACGGATAATAGCCAAAGTGTAGGAAATGCGGTTATTCGCGTTTGTATAGATCGGGATGGCAAGGTGACTAGTGCAGAATTTACCCAGAAAGGGTCTTCTATTTCCGATGGCGGTCTAAAAAATAAAGCGATTGCAGATGCTAGACAATGGAAATTTGGCAAAGGAAATGTAGATACCCAATGCGGTACCGTTACGTATCGTTTCCAAGTGCAATAAAAATAGGAGGATAGGGTAGATGGGAGGATAGGACAACGCATCCTCTTTGTTTCGTTCCTTTACTTTATATGATATAGAAGTCAAAAAACAGCAGAAAATAAATTCATTAAGGGTGGATAATGAATCTGCCCTTTTTTATTTGCCACTTTATTGTAGATGTGTTGTCTTTTTTTAAGTATCAAATCTTATTAAAAGTTGTAATGTTAAAATAACTCAATATTTCATTCCAACAAAAAGATATGAAAAACGGTAGCCTCTTTGGGAATTTATCTCCAAAGAGGCTACCGTTTTATAGAAGTCGTTGTTGGAATGACGCAATATTAAAAATTCGTTGGGCAGCCTGTTTTGCTACCACGCCCTCTGCCGCCACCAAACTTTTTACCACCTACTAAGCCACTGTTACCGCCACCACCACCTAAGAAATAAGTGAGGGTGATGCCGCCTACATGATACCAGTCGAGGTGTTTGCCACCTCTCCGGTAAGGTTCGATATCTGCTTCGGGTCCGGGTGCAACGGGGTTGCTAAATTGTGCTGCCAGTTCGCCGTTGCCTTTATACACATCGCTGTAAGTCACGCTGGCGTAGCTAATGTCGTCTAAATGATCGGTAAAAGTTTTGCGCCAACCAAATTCTACGCCCAGCGACCAAGTGTCATTGAAAACAAATTTTACACCTGCTCCAAAAGGAATAGATAATTGGGTCAACTTATAAGGTGCATCATAGCCTTCCAAACCTTGTCCTTCCGTGCCGAGCGGCTGCAAATCTACCCATCCATTATCAAGCCCTGCTTGTGGATTGAAACGATAAACCGCCACGCCACCAAATAAATAAGGTTGGACGAGCCCATACGTTTGCAACGGATAAATTTCGCCGACGAGTGATGCTTCGGCGAGGCTGGACTGGAAACTCGGTCTTGGAATGGCTCGAACGGTGTCTTTTTCAGCACTGCTGAGTCTGCCCGCCGTAATGCCTACGCGCAGCTTGACATAATCACCAATCGGAAATCGTGCAAAAACGCCACCTGCCAGTCGTACGTCTTTGGTGTAAATGCCAAATTCTGCGGGCGACAAATCACCGCTGTAAACCGATCCGCCTACGAGCAAGCCGATTTCTGTGCCTTGTGCAGCCGCAAAAAGAGATGCACAACAAATGTTTAATAAAATTATCCATTTTCTCATGGTAGTTGGGTATATTTTAAATTAATAATAGAGTGCGTTTCAAAACAATTTCTATTCAACGTATAAAAATTGTGTTTTTTTATAACAGCGTCATTTTTTCGACGACTTAAGTCGGCGGGCAAAATAGTAAGTTCCTCAATACGTTAACAACCAATTATTTAAATTATATATAAATTCAATTTAACTACTGACTATCAAGATATGAAGAGACTGCTTACTGCCGACTGAAAACTGCCTACTAACTCACCATTTGCTATAACAAGCCACGGGGTCGCGGAAAGCTTTGCGCAACGCTTCTCCAAAATTGTAAGAAACTAAAATACCAGTCAAATAATACCAATCTTTGTAAGGGCTGCCGCGCCGATACGTGTTATTGACAGGTTCGCCAGCGGCTAAGTTTGGATTGCTTAATTGCGCAGCAAGCGCTCCATTACCATCAAAAATTTCTTTGTAATTAACATCCACCGCGCTCACATCATCCAGATAATCCGTCAGCAAATAACGGGCACCAGCTTCCAGACTCACACTCCAGCGGTCGCTCACAATGAAACGGATACCGACTCCAAAAGGCACATTAAACTGCGTACGAGCATATTTTCGGTCATAACCCGGCAAACCTTGTCCTTCTGTTCCCAGCGGTTGCAATTCTATGAGACTGCCATCTGCTGACCTTGTTTTCGGATTGAAATGAAACATTCCAACGCCGCCAAAAATATACGGATAGGTAAAACTGGACTCAGTGTGGCGAATGCGAATAAGGTGCAATTCCCCGGTAAGATTGACTTCCCAGAGCTTGGATTCAAAACTCAGCCCTCGACTGGCATTGCTGGTACGGGCATCGGAGCCGTCTATACTTCCAAAATTGAACATCAGCTTTGTAGAAAATCGCTGACTAAAACTGGTACGCCCAAAAATGCCAAAAGCCGGACGAATCTGCTGAATCATGTCAAAATAACTGCTGGGAGCTAAGTCTCCATTGTACGCCGTAGCGCCAATAGTGATGCCGATATCAATCGGTTGAGCATGCAATTTCAATAGGCATACGATAGCAACGAACAGGGTAGTAAGTGTTTTTTTCATGGATTATAAATTGTTCTTGGGAAAATAAAATGATACTTTCAAAAAGCAAATATACAAACGGAATTAATATGGGCGTTTATTTTAACATTTCTCTCTTTATTTCTACTTTTTTACAGCAAAATTCTGACCCAAAACTGTTTTTATTTGATAACTAATTGCCTTTGAACGCTGTTTATCGAATGCAAATAGACGTGTCAGGTTTCCAGAAACAAATAGACGTGTCAGGTTTCGAAAACCTGATACGTCTATTTACAAAAAGCATATTTTTATGGCAATGCGCAGACGTGCCTCCGATGGGGGAAATGTCAAAACAAAAGTAACGAGGGAGCAGCTCGTGAAAGCTGGAAAAATTCTTCGGTACATCAAGCCCTACAAGTGGTCTTTTATTTTCGGATTGCTACTACTCACGGTTTCAAGTCTGCTTTTCATGATTTTTCCAGGTGCTGCTGGTGAGATGGCGAATGTGGCAAATGGCAAACCAAAGTTTGACATTTCATTGCAACAGTTTGGCTGGATTTTGCTGGTTTTACTAATCATTCAAGGCGGATTCTCTTACTTACGCACCATTTTATTTGCTAATGTGAGTGAAAAAGGGATGGCAGATATTCGAAAAGCGTTGTACCAAAAGTTGATTACACAAGACCTTACATTTTTTGAGCAGCGTAGGGTAGGGGAGTTGACCAGCCGCATTACATCTGACGTAGAAAAATTACAAACCGCATTTTCTATTACATTAGCGGAATTTATTCGGCAGATTATTACATTAATCGCGGGTTTAATTATTATCGCGTGGCTCACGCCGGCGTTGTCGTACATTATGGTGTTGACGTTTCCAGTGGTCGTAGTGGTAGCAATGGTTTTTGGTAGATACATTCGGCAGGTTTCTAAAAAAAGGCAGGACGAATTGGCAAATACCAACGTCATTGTAGAAGAAACCCTCCAATCTTTCACCGTTGTAAAATCTTTTACCAACGAATGGTATGAGACATTGCGATACGGCAATTCCATTGATAAAGTCGTGCAAATTTCTTTGAAATTTGCACGCACGCGTGGCTTATTTTTCATTTTTATCATTACTGTATTATTTGGCGCGATTTTCTTTATATTATGGCGAGGTGCTATTTTAGTACAAAATGGCGAGATGGAAGTCGGCGACCTGTTTTCCTTCATTTTATACACGGCATTTATTGGCGGTGCGATTGGCGGTTTGGGTAATTTGTACACCGATTTAGCGAGCGCTTTAGGTGCGACCGAACGCATTCAGGAAATCCTCGACCGACCGGGTGAAATAGAACCGCTTAACACGACCTTGCAGCCAAACGAACGTTTTGATGGCAATATAGAATACCGAGATGTGTATTTTAATTACCCAACCCGCAAAGATATTGGCGTTTTGAAAGGTATTGATTTACAAATACAAGCAGGTCAAAAAGTAGCAATCGTGGGCGCAAGTGGTGCCGGAAAATCAACGATTGTACAATTATTATTACAATTTTATAAAGTAGATAATGGTTCCATTATAGTAGACGGCAAATCTATTTACAACTATGATCTTTTGAAATATCGGCAAAATATCGCTATTGTACCGCAAGAAGTGCTGTTATTTGGCGGCACGATTCGGGAAAATATTCTATACGGAAAGCCAAATGCCACAGAAGCAGAAGTGATAGAAGCCGCTAAACAAGCCAATACTTGGGAATTCATTCAGTCTTTTCCCGATGGATTAGAAACGGTGGTGGGCGAGCGCGGCGTAAAGCTTTCTGGCGGACAGCGGCAGCGGGTTGCCATTGCAAGAGCTATTTTGAAAGACCCCGCGATTTTATTGTTAGATGAAGCTACGTCTTCGTTGGATGCAGAATCGGAGCGGCTGGTGCAGGAGGCACTCAACCGACTGATGGAAAATCGAACGTCTATCATCATCGCACATCGCTTGGCAACGATTAAAGATGTAGACCAAATTTATGTCATTGAAAATGGACAAATTGTAGAGCAAGGTACGCACGAAACGCTTTCTATGCTGGAAGATGGTGTTTATAACGCGTTGGCGAAGTTACAATTTGAAGCCGTGCAGTAATAGTATACTGATAGTTATGATTTATTAGGATATTTTTTGATTTTATTTGTAATATCTAAATCATAAAAAACACATAACTATCATAAAAATCAGTGTACTATAAATTATCCGACGGCAATTCCATTAGAATGCGCCAGTTTTTTGGAAAATAATTATTGACACGGTTGCCTACGCCTTTGAGCCAGCCAAGATTATGTCCTTGATAACGCACGAGCGTCCAGCCTGTAGGAATGCTATTCAATATCAAATTATCTTTTTTCAAAAAGTGAAGTGCTTGTTCTTTGTCGAGGTCTATCGCCGGTAAATCCTTTTTGATAGCAATATTCAATGCCAGTGCGTGTGCAGGGATGAAGTCCTGATTTTTGAATGTACCCACTTCGATTCCAAAATCAGCTTTGCGCAAATGCTGCGTAATCAATTGACAGTCTGCAACATGTGATTGTAAAATAGCAAAAACACTTCCAAATTTATCTTGAAAAAAAGCGAACTGCTCCGGCTCTTCCAGCCAATGATTCATAATGGGGATTAATTTGCTATTCAGTGGAGTTAAATGTGGAAAAGGTTTAATTTTAGGTTCTATTGCGACGCCTGTTTTTTTGCGAAAGCAACTGATGTAAAAACCCTCGCCTCGCACTTGATGCGGATAAAATTGATAACCCATTTCTTTGGATGTAATATTCCAGTCGGCTGGAATTTCTAAGGTAAGTCGTTCTACATCAAAGGATTCGACGAACCATTTTGCATTGTCTTCGTTTTCTTCATCATTGTAGGTACAAGTGCAATAAATGAATATTCCATCGGATTTTAGCGTTTTGACCGCGTCCGCCAAAATGCGCTTTTGCCTTGCCGCACAATGTGTTACATGCGTGGGCGACCACTTTGCCATTGCTTTTTTATCTTTGCGAAACAGCCCTTCGCCAGAGCAAGGCGCATCCACCACCACTAAGTCAAAAAAACCTTCTAAACCTGCCAATTCCCGACTATCTGCATTGCCAATGTGTGTATTTGGAACACCCCATTTGACAAGATTTTCCTGCAAAATTTGATACCGCGCTCGTATCACTTCATTCGCAAAGAGTAAGCTATTTTCATTCAAAACAGAAGCCAGTAATGTGCTTTTTCCACCCGGCGCTGCACATAAATCTAAGACTTTGAGCGGTTTATATAAGTCTAATAATTGTCTCGTCGCCTCTGCTACAAACATAGAAGACGCCTCCTGCACATAATACACGCCCGCATGTAAAAGTGGGTCTAATGTAAAAACCGGACGCATTGGCAGATATACTCCTTTGTTAAACCATTTTACTACTTCATTATTTTCTTGAATGACAAAGCCTTTTTGGTTATTCCGTCGAATGCTTGTAGGCGAAATGGTGTCAAACGAATTTCTGAAACTGTCAAAATCAGGACCGAGTTGTGTTTGCATTTGAGCTATGAATGCTATTGGAAGATTCATGGTTGTATTTTAAAATGCCCAAGATATGAAAAGTGGCTTGATGATGTCGCGTCATCAAGCCACTTTTCATATCAATCCCGGTAGCTATTGGGCGTAATATTTGCTATTCGTTCAAAGCCCAATCATACTCCATATATTTTACACTTGCGCCTGTGTTTATTTTTGCTTTAGCATATTTATTCAAAAAAGTAACAAGATTATCGAAATCGCTACCATACCAGTCAAATATTTTAGAAACTTGCACTTCATTTACATTAATTTTATTAAATTTTACATTATTGACGAATGCTTTTGCTTGCTGGTCGAGGTATTTATTTAAATTGTCGGCAGTCCATGCGCGGTTCAGCAGCGGCGGACAAGATTTTGCGGCACAATTGACGGCAAAGTGAATGCGGGCATCTTTGAATTGTGGGCGCAGGATATCATTCTCAATATTATTCAGCGAGTAAGTTTTATCGCCGAGTTTTATCCATTTTACATCCCAAGGCTTGCCATCGTGTAGTTTTGTGATACTAGTAATCGGATAATTATTCACAATGAGTTTGATAGTGAAGGCGTTATACGCATTGATCCAGTACGCCATTTTTTCTGATTTCGCCCAGCTTTCCTGTACCGGATTTTTTCCAAGGTAATCCAGGTAAGCGTCTAACTCGGCTTTGGATTTTTGAAAACCTTTGTAATTGACTTTCCCTTGGGGAGTTACATATTTTTGTAAAAGATTATCCCAGTTATCGTGATTGACAGAAGGTGGGGTCGCCATAGCTATTTGAAAACTTGTAAACACAACAAATGCTGTGCCCAATATCCATTTCGTGATTCGATTCATTGTTTTGTTTTATTGATGAATACGATTTTAACTGCAAAAGTAGTTTGAAAGTTGTACAGCGATTGATACAAGTGTTCCAGCGCGGACATTCTTAACGTAACTATAAGATTTCAGTTACTTTCTTACAAGAAATAGAATATTGTTCACTACTTTATACTTTTTCCGCCTATTTTGTGTTTGGAAAACATGGATTTAATCACTCAAAACCGATGACACGTATGAAAGCTAATATGCTTTTACCAATCGCTATTTTATTGACCGTCAGTCGCTTGGCAGCGCAAGACTGTGCGGCATTTTTTCCTTTTGAAAAAGGAGCTGCCATGGAGTACACCTTCTACGACAGCAAAGGAAAACTCAGTAATGTATCCTCCCAAAAAGTAGTGATCATAGATGACGAAGGGGCGGCAGGTATGACGGCGCAGGTGGAGGTAGTCATGACGGATAAAAACGGCAAGGAACAAACCAAAGGCAACTACAAAGCGACCTGCAAGAATAACACATTATTGATGGACATCACAGCGATCGTGCCGCAAATGACGCAGGCTTTCTCCAGCTTAGAAATGCAAATCTCCGGCGACCAATTGCAGTTACCATCTAAATTGACTGCTGGACAAACCTTGCCCGACGCGCACATGGAAATCAAAGCGGGCAGCGGCGGCGTAAATTTAATGAAAATAACGATAGATATAACGGAACGCAAAGTAGAAGGTAAAGAGTCCATTACTACTGCGCTCGGCACCTATGAAGCGTATAAAATTACTTATGTCACCAACACTAAAACCTTGATGAGCAAGAGCTTCCGCTCAACGGGCTGGTACGCGCCTAAAATCGGACTGATAAAACAAGAAACCTACGATAAAAAAGGGAGCCTTGATAGCTCGATGGTGTTGACGAAATTTAGCAAGTGAGGTAATAACCAAACTTGTTTGGTTAAATAAAACAATCAAACAAGTTTGGTTATTACGTTTACCGAATCAACGCCACGTCCCCCGTCTTCAATTCACTTTTCGCATCTCCTTCTTGGTCGTATGTGACTTTTAATAGATATACATACGCCGAAGCAGCAGCCAGTTGTCCTTTGGACGTGCCGTCCCAACCGTCTTCCGAGTTTTGAGTGGAGAAAATTAGTTGCCCGCTGCGACTAAAAATTTTCAGGTCGAATGCAGTGATGGGGCAGCCAACATTGGGTTGAAAAACGTCATTCACGCCGTCGTCATTGGGTGAGAAAGCGTTGGGAATGTAGACATTGCAAGTAAATTTGTCTTGTGGAAGAGCTGAATAAAACGAAGACAGGCACAAAAATGCACTGATCAGCAAAAGGGTAGATTTTGCGGTCATGTTCACGAGATTTTTGATTTGTTAGCAATTAGAAAAGCAAGGCAAATGTATGAAAATAAAACTAATATTTAAAAATAAAGGTATTAAAAATTAAAATATTTTTTTGCTTTTTGCCAAAGGGAGTCTACCAATTGATTGAAGTCAGGAGCGAGTTTAAAATAAAAGATTGGAATAATGTATAAAATGCTGATAATAATAGATTTGTATAGAATTGTTAGAATCGGATGACCAATGTCAGGAAGTTGGGAAGCAATACCATACACCGCTGCACCAATCATCAATATCCATACGGTAGCCATTGAGAAAGGCTGCATTTTGAATTTTTGCTGAATAAAAATCAATTTGATACCATTAAAAACGATGATAGAAAACAGGGTACCCAACGCTGCACCGTAAATGCCCAGATTAAATATTTTAATAAAAACATAAAGAAAAATGACGTTTAAAGCTGCCAAAGTAAGCACTACATAAAATTGAAATCGAAAATATTTAGAAAAGCCGATAATCTGATTATTAATACTCGTAGCCATATCCACCAGCGATGCCATTCCCAGTACGAATACAATATTCTTATCCGCCCGATATTTATCGCCTTCTTTCATAATATCAAATAAACTATCAATATTTAACCAAATGCCTAAAAATAATAACAAACCAAGAACCAGCAAATTCACCGCACTGCGCTTGTAAAGAATTTCTACTTCTGACCAGTTTTCTTTTACAATAGCATCTGCCACAATGGGTTGCGTTATTTTCTCTAGTGATTTTCGCGGCGTGTCCACCGTGTTACCAATAAAAGCTACAATGGTAAAAATTCCGTTTTGTACCAATCCTTCTTTGCCCATCAGTAGAGGAATCATAAATTTGTCAATGTAGGTCATAAAACTCGCGCCGAGGCTGCCGATAATGCCATAAAATGCAAAAATTCTTATATCCCGAAATAAAGTAGGTTCTTTAATCAATGAATAATCAGGTTGAAGATGTAATTGCCCCAGCCAGCGCGTGTAAATCAACAAGCCAATTGTAACTAATCCATAAGCTATGATAATGCCCGTGATATAACCATAAATGTTCACCAAGGTGTAAGTAAATAATAATGCCATGAATCCAGTAGCAATCTTTAGCCACACGGTATCCAAAAAGGTAGGAATAACAATACGCAGAAAGTTTTTAATATACTGACCTAAAATAGAATTGATGGTAATAAAAAAAGCAAAAGGTAGAAAATACAAAATGAATTGGCGTGCTATCGGGTCTACATCTTGTGCTTTGAGCCAATTTGTAATAGGTTGTTCTAATAAAATGACGGCTATTGCAAAAACAAAAAAACAAATAATAGAAGGTATTAAAAGAATAAATAAAAATCCTTGATGTTTTTTCTCTTCATTTTTAAAAATAGGAAAAAATCGCACTGCCACATTTTGCATTCCCAATTGTAAAAAAGGGGTAACAATGAGCGCCGCACTCACCAAAAATTGGAAAAGCCCCAACACATTGCTGGGCAAATATGGATAAATAACAAGCGTATTCACCACGCCAAACGCAATGCCGATGTAGGTTACGATGCTGTCTTTAATGCCTTGCCGCTGTATAACGCCCACGATTCGTTGAGTTTAAATGTTTGCAAAGAACGGAATTTTGAGAGAATGATTGCCCCTTTTTACGAAACTCCCTGTCAATCGAAAGCGTTCTCTTAAATTAAAATATCCACCTCAAACAGTGCAACAATATAACAATACGGCAGTGTAACAATTTATCAATATAACCATGCAACAATATAACAATATAAAATTAACCGACACCCATACGCACCTGTACGGCAAGCAATTCGACCACGACCGCGATGCAATGGTACAACGTGCAATCCACGCGGGCGTAGAAAAAATGTATCTCCCAAATATTGACAGCTCGTCCATCGAAGGAATGTTGGCACTGGAAGCGGCGTATCCTGACCATTGTTTTGCCATGATGGGCTTGCATCCATGCTCGGTACAGGCGAATTATAAAGAAGAATTGGCAATCGTGCGCGAGTGGTTAGACAAGCGTCCGTTCGTGGCGATTGGCGAGATGGGCATTGATTTGTACTGGGATAAAACGTTTATTGACCAGCAAAAAGAAGCGTTTTTATTGCAATGCGAATGGGCGAAAGACCTCGGCATTCCCATCGTCATTCATGCGCGAGAAGCGACGGATGTGTGTATTAAATTGGTTCGGGAAGCAAAAGACGAACGGCTGCGCGGTATTTTTCATTGTTTCACAGGCGGTGTAGAGCAGGCAGAAGCGATTATCGAACTAAATTTTTACTTGGGCATCGGCGGCGTGTTGACATATCCAAAATCTGGATTGGATAAAACGCTGGAAGCCATTGATTTACAACATATTGTGCTGGAAACTGACTCGGCTTATTTGTCGCCCGTCCCGCATCGCGGCAAACGAAATGAGAGTGCGTATTTGACATTTATCGCTGAAAAATTGGCGAGTGTGAAAGGAGTAGAATTAGAAGAGGTGGCGCGGATTACGACAGAAAATGCAGGAGAAATCTTTAATAAATCGTCTATTTTTTTTAAATAAAAGTAAAATCCATTATATTGTCTTGTAATGGATTTTTATAAACAATTGAAAATCAATGAGTAAGCGGAGAGTGAGAGATTCGAACTCTCGGTACCCTTTTGGAGTACACACACTTTCCAGGCGTGCTCCTTAAACCACTCGGACAACTCTCCAGAACCCGATTTTTTAATTCGGATTGCAAATGTACGTTTTATTTCTACGATTCCAAAATTTTTAAAACCCTCGTTATTCAGTCTCAAAATATTCAACTCACCTCAACCGGTCCATCGAGCGCACCAATTTCTCATCTTTCCGAATAGAACGATTTGCCAACAATTCAAATACAATCGCTATCAAGGGCAAAAATGCACCCACCGAAAGCACGAGACTATTAAAATCTACTTTATTTTGAAATAACAAAAAGAGCGCAAAACCAACACCAATAAGGTTTGCCACCATTGAAATAGAAGCAATTCGCATTTGTGTAGCGCGGTTTTTAAACAAAAAAATACTCGCCAACGCCAGCGCACCTGCCACTATAAAAATCAACAGCAGCGCGATATGGTCATTCAAATTGTAAACGCTATCCGCAAAAATTGGACTGGCAATGGTTTCTTTCGCACTCGCAAATGGCGTGCCCAGCAACGCAAACGACGCAATCGCAGCTATTAATAAAAAAATAGATTGAATTCGTTGTATCATAATTTTTACTTTTAAAACCCAAAGTTAACAAAGTCGCTTAGAGAACCACAAAAAAGATGCCAGATAGTAAGATGCCAGATGCCAGCCGCTCTTTACTTGTCCCCTTTCTAATTTTACCCTCCATCTTCCAAAATCGAGCAAAAAATGCGGGCATTCCAATTTTCCATCATTCCAACTAAAAATCTGTACTTTTACGTTCCTCAAAACTAAAAATTTGTGACCACTTTTCGACCACCGGAAACCCTGAGCTACTGGGAGCGTGAAACGTTTTTTCGACACCTCGATGTCGCTGTCATTGGTAGTGGCATCGTCGGTTTGAATGCGGCGATTCGACTCAAAGAACTGCGCCCTCACTGGAATGTGGCGATGCTGGAGCGCGGCGTGTTACCGTTTGGAGCCAGTACGCGCAATGCGGGTTTTGCTTGCTTTGGCAGCATGACGGAGTTGTTGGATGATTTGGAAAAAAATAGCGAAGCCGAAGTGTGGGCATTGGTGGAGCGGCGTTGGCGTGGCTTGCAACGTTTGCGCGAGCGCGTAGGCGACGACCGATTGGAGTATCAGGAATTGGGTGGCTATGAATTATTTAAACCAGAAGAACGTGTCATTTTTGAACAATGTGCTGATAAAATAGTAGATTTTAATAAAAAACTAAATGAAATAACGGGGCAGCTAAATACGTATCAAATTGTCAGCCCTGCTATCAAAAAATTTGGTTTTAAGAATATCAATCAACTCATTGTCAATCGGTTAGAAGGGCAAATTCATACCGGTAAAATGGTAGAAGCCTTATTAGAAATTGCAGTAGAAAAAGGCGTTCGATTATTTAATGGTGTAATAATTAAAGAATTTCATTATGATACAGAAAAAGTACAATTAATAACAGACGGCGGCTGGGAAATCCATGCCCGACAAGCATTGATTGCAACCAATGGTTTTGCCCGACAATTATTACCAAATTTGGAAGTGCAAGCCGCTCGAAATCAAGTGCTTATCACTCAGCCAATTTCTGATTTGCACTTCAAAGGAACGTTTCATTATGACCGAGGTTACTTCTATTTTAGAAATGTTGGAGACCGAATTTTATTAGGTGGTGGTCGAAATTTGGCGGCACAAGCGGAGCAAACGGATGCCTTTGGTACGACGGAATTGATTCAAAATGCGTTATTAAAATTATTACGAGAAGTTATTATACCCAATCAAGTTTTTGAAATAGATACTTGGTGGAGCGGCATTCTCGGCATTGGCGATGTAAAAAAACCGATTATACAAAAAGTAGCACCGAATGTGGCAGTCGCCGTGCGCATGGGCGGCATGGGCGTGGCGATTGGGAGTTTGGTAGGGGAAGAAGGAGCGGAGCTTCTGTTATGATATTAAGGTTTCAAACGTGAAGTTTATGTTAATGTAACCACTTGGACACCAACAATTTCAAGACGGGCATCGTTGTTACAATGTGAAAAATAATGGAATGAACGGAAGAAAAATAGCCAGTTGGGTGGTACTGCTTTTCTTGGCGACGACTGGAGCGTTTGCGCAGCAGAAAGACGAGAAGAAAAGTCAGGTAAAAGTAGACTTTTCGGACACGTTTGAATATTTGCAAGGCGATGGTAGCAATAAAAATACGGTGCGACAGAAGTTTCGCGGGAATGTAAAACTGCGGCAGGACAGTGTACTCATGTTTTGCGATTCTGCGATTATTACCGATAATATTTTTGTAGTGGCAATGGGCAATGTGGTCATCAAACAAGGCGATACCACGAGCGCTTTTTGCGACTCGCTCCTCTATCGAGGTGATACAAAAAAGGCAACTTTATACAGCAATGTGTCTTTAGTAAATGGTTCTCAAAAGTTATTTACCGAACGACTGGATTATGATTTAAGTACCAAAACCGCTACGTATTTTGAAGGGGCTACGATGACGAATAATTCCACTCAACTGAGCAGTAAACGTGGTTATTATTATGTAAAAAATGATGAAGTTTTCTTTCGAGATAGCGTGGTGGTGATTGACCCGGACTTTAGTTTGCGTTCAGATACTTTAAAATTTAATACCAAAAGTCGGGTCGTTTTCTTCCTCGGTCCTACCCTTATTAAGACCGATAGTAGCCAGATTTATTGCGAAGATGGTTTTTATGATACAAAAAATGAACAGGCAGAATTTCGTAAAAATGCGCAATATCGAAGCGGCGCGCGCGAGGCAGTGGCGGATACGATGAATTATAATGGCAGAAAAAAAGAATATGACTTAAAAGGCAACGCCCGTTTTACCGATAAAAATCAGGAAGCGATTGCCGATCGAATTCGCTACGAGCAAAATAAGAACAAATATTACCTGTCCGGCAATGCTACGTACCGAGATTCTACGCGCAATATCGCCTCGGAAGAAATTATTTACGACCGCAAAAATCAAGTGTATTCTACCAAAGGTCGCTCGCGCATCAGCGACCCGCCGCAAATTCTGGAAGCCGATGCCGTGGCGTATGCGCAAGAAAAAGGAACGGGTGTGGCAACTGGCAACGTCATTTGGCAGGATACCTCCGCTAATTTGACCATTATATCCGAACGAGCCGATTACAATCGAGCGACGAATTACCTGAAAGCCGTTGGTGGCAAGGAAGGGCGACCGCTCTTGATTACCAAAGTAGATGTAGATTCGATGTATTTGTCAGCCGATACCTTGCTGGCATTGCAGACGATTGATACGTTGACGAAGGACACGACTCGAACGCTTTTTGCGCATCATCGCGTTCGGATTTATAAAAGTAATTTGCAAGCGGTATGCGATTCCCTTACTTATATCACTACTGATTCTACTTTTCATTTGTTTGAAGACCCGATTGTGTGGTCGGATACCTCGCAATTTGTGGCGGACACGATTAATATTTTATTAAAAAATAATGCAATAGACCGTGTTTTTTTACTTAGTAATTCTTTTATTGTAAACTCGCCAGATGAAATTTTCTTTAATCAAATCAAAGGGCGTGACATCACCGCGTTTTTTGATAGTACAGAATTGCGGCGCATGGATGTGCAAGGAAATGCCGAAGCGGTTTATTATGCAAGAGATGATAAAGGTGGCTATATCGGGGTAAATAAAACCATTGCCAGTGAAATGTTATTGCATTTTGGGAATAATCAGATTGATAATATTCGGTTTTATGACCAGCCAAAGTCTGAAATTTTACCGATGAAGCAGGCGAAGCACGAGGAACTAAAAATGCCCGGCTTCCGTTGGGAAACGCGATTTCGACCGCGCAAACCGGATGATGTCCTCACCGTTTTTGATAAAATAGTTCCAGAAATACCAGAACCTTCTTTAGGAAAAAGATGAGCAAGTTAAAAGTATTCATAATATTTATTTGTTGTAATTGGGCTTTTGTAGTACACGCAGCAGACCCGTCCGCGCAATTGGCTACTGCAAATCAAGCCTATCAGGCAAATGAATTTAAACGGGCGATTGAGCAATATGAAAATTTATTGCAACAAGATTATCGCTCGGAAGTAATTTATTATAATTTAGGAAATAGTTATTACAGAACAAATGATTTTGGCAAGGCAATTCTAAATTATGAACGCGCATTATTACTCGCCCCAAATGATGCCGATATTCAACACAATTTAGAATTAACCCGCAGCAATTTACAGGATAAAATAGAACCTTTACCACCATTTTTTTTGTCGAACTGGTGGAATGAATTAAGTAGCTGGCTCTCGCCAAATGTGTGGTCAGGAGTAGCATTAGTGCTGCTTTGGAGCGGTATGATAGGCTTGAGTGTGTGGTTATTAGGGAAGTTGCGCACTTACAAAAAATGGGGATTTATTATAGGAATGAGTTTTCTTTTATTGAGTGTAATAAGTTTTGCGTTGGCAAATTCGCGGCAGCAAATGATACAAAATAGTGGTCGGGCAGTCATTTTACAAACTGAAATTCCTTTGCACACCGCACCCGATACAAAAAGTAAAGTCGTTTTGCCTTTACACGCGGGTACAACGATTCGATTTTTAGATAGCATTGGAGACTGGCACAAAGTGGCGTTGGATAATGGCGAGCAAGGTTGGTTGCCGAAAGGCAGCTTTGAGCGAATTTAGTAATAACCAAACTTGTTGGTTAAAATAAAAACCAAACAAGTTTGGTTATTACGAAAAAAAGAAAAACCCTATCTCTTTCTTCAAGAGATAGGGTTGAAAAACATAAAGCTATGAAAACTAATTCATTATTCTTGATCGTCCGCTGTTGGTACAGCTCTTCCACCTTTTAACTCATCCAAATATTTTTCAAATGCTTCCCACTCACCGGCGGCTGCCAATTCTGCTTGTTTTGCCCAAGTAGCAGGGTCGTGCATTTGATAACGGCTACCGGCTTCCGCCAATATTTCCTTCATTTTCTCCACATCTGTAGTAGCGAGTTGTACCCAAGTAGTAATTCCTGCATTGTGGAATAATTCTTCAATTTTTGGACCGATACCTTCTACGATTTTCAAGTCATCAAAGTTAAACTTCTGACCAGAAGATAGCGTAATTTTTTCAGCAGTGGCGGCTCTCGACGTAGTTTCTTCTGCTGGCATTTCTATCGGTGCAGCTTCCAATGGCGTAGCGACTGAATCTTCTACAACTACCACCGGTGCTGAATATTCCAATTCTTCTATCACCGATTCTAATTCTGCATCTACGCCAGTTGGCATTTGTTCTACAAATAAACTGGGTTCTTCTGCTACTTCAGCTACCGCATTTTCTGCTGTGCTTGCCTCGTAGGCACTTGTAAGTGGCTCGGTATATTCAACTATTGGAATTTCTTCATCCGAATCAACTGGTACTTCAAAAATAGACATTGCCTGCTCCTCCGAATCTTCCGCTTCTAGCAGCGAGGCTTCTATCATACGGCTATCCTCCATCGGTGCGTCTACTTCCTCCTGCACGAGTTCCGTTACATCCACCGTATCTTGTAGGTCGGCTGCGGAGGTTTCTTCCGGCAGTTGCTCGGTACGTCCGTATGCTTCTTCTGTGACGACGTTGGTCACTTCTGCTGCATCGGCTACTACTGGCATTTCTTCGGGCCTATCCTGTACAGGCGCAGTTGCTACTGATCTTTTAGACGGCTTAATTTTCGCAACGGTTTCGCTCATTCCTTCCAGTGGCTTGATGCTCACGTAGGTTTTATCCGCTTTGCGCTTGGTGAATACGACGGTGCCCATTACATGAGCGTGGAGGGTAAAATCTTTACCCATATACACGTTTTCACCGGGGTGAAACTTGGTGCCGCGCTGGCGCACGATAATATTGCCTGCTTTGGCAAACTGACCACCGTATAGCTTGACACCCAACATTTTAGGTTTACTGTCCCGACCGTTCTGGGTACTACCTTCGCCTTTTTTATGTGCCATTTCTTGTTAGATTTAAAATGTGAGTAGTGAGGGGTGATTTGTAATTTGTGAGCTATGAATGGTGATCTGTAGAGACGTTTCATCTCCCGTTTCACAAATCACATTTCTCGTTTCACAAATCCTGTTTCCCATTTTACACAGCGATGCTGTCAATTTTGATTAAGGTAAAACGTTGGCGGTGTCCTTTCTTCAATTTGTACCCCTTACGGCGTTTCTTTTTGAAGACGATGACTTTGTCGCCTTTCTGACGACCCAGTACGGTGGCGCTAACACTGGCTCCACTAAGCACCGGCTTGCCGATAGTGATGTCCCCGTCGCCTCTTTCTACCAACAAAACTTGGTCAAAAGACACAGACGCTCCATCTTCGGCTTCTAACTGGTGGACGAAGAGCTCCTGCCCTTCCTCAACTTTGAACTGCTGACCAGCTATGGTTACGATTGCAAACATGAGCGATTTTTTAATTTTTACAAAACAGGTCGCAAAGGTAAGTATTCTATTTTAGAAAAACTATACTTTTTTAAATTGTGTTTTTATGTTTTTGTTTGTTAAGGCGTTTGTTCACATACTACGCCAGCACATCAGCGTAACTTGTCCCGCACGGCGGGATTGGCACAACTTGTCCCGTAAAGCGGGATCCCCATATTGATCACCCTTCCACAAACAACGCATTAATCGAGCGGTGCTCGTGCGTGTTGCGAATGGCTCGGGAAAACAGATTTGCAGTGGACAATACTTTGATTTTCTCCGAATATTTTTGGAGTGGAATGGTGTCGCAGACAATAATCTCGTGTAATTCTGAATTTTCAATATTCTCATACGCCTTGCCTGACAAAATCGGATGGGTACACAATGCCCGCACGCTCCGAGCGCCTTTTTTTATCAAAATATCCGCCGCACGACTCAAAGTGCCCGCGGTATCCACGAGGTCATCTATTAGAATCACATCGCCGCCATCTACATTTCCAATGACGGTCATTTCTGCGATTTCATTGGCTTTTTCGCGGTATTTGTCACAAATCACAAGGTCTCTTTGAAAATATTTAGAATACGCACGCGCCCGTTTCACGCCGCCCACATCGGGCGAAGCAAAAATCACATTCGACAAATCCTGTTTTTCTAAATAAGGAAAATAAATCGCGTTACTTTTCAAATGGTCTACCGGAATGTCGAAAAAACCTTGAATTTGTTCTGCGTGTAAATCCATTGTCATCACTCGATTCGTACCAGCAGCTTGTAGCAAATTGGCAATTAATTTGGCAGAAATAGGCACGCGTGGCTTGTCTTTTCGGTCTTGCCGCGCATATCCAAAATAAGGAATCACCGCCGTGATGTAACCCGCCGAAGCCCGTTTTGCCGCATCTATCATCAACAGCAATTCCATCAAATTCTCCGCCGGTGGAAACGTGGATTGTATAAAAAATACGAACGCCCCGCGCACCGACTCATCAATGACGGGCTGCATCTCGCCATCGCTAAAGCGGTTGATGTGCAGTTTTCCGAGCGGCTGCTCATATTCCCGCGCGATTTCCTTTGCTAAGTAATGAGATTCCGTACAGGAAAATATCTTTACCTGCAATTTTGGACTGGTATTGTACATTTCAATTAGCTCGGTAGCACCATTCATAATCAAGATGTTAGACTTTAGATATTAGACTATACATATCAGAGGCGTGCGGGATTCCGACCTCCGACTTCTGATTTCTTTTTAAACTCTTTGCCTGCTATGGAAATTTTGCACAAAGGTAAAAGAATTTTCTGCTCTGAATTTTGAAGTTTTCAAATTTCTAAAATCTTGGATTCTGGTTCGTTCGACAAAAAGAATGAGTCGTTGGTCGAGACTTTTGCAATCAATCGTGTAACATTGACTTAATTTGTATTTAAGTGCTAAAGCACTTTGTTTTTAACCGCAGAGGCGCAGAGGACGCAGAGCAGATGACCACGGACTTTGCATTTCTTGGTCCTATCACAACTTGTCCCGTTGAATAGAGGGATGGCAAAGAAAATTATAATTTAATACTGCTCGGTTACTTAGAGCAAATATAAAATGCAATGATTGCGTATGGAAAATATGGAGTGGGTGGGCGGTTGGAGTTTTCAGGCTATTTGGTGGACGATTACGATTGTCGCCAGTTTTTTGCTAATTATTTTATTGGTGTATAATCTTTTTTCAGAAGAAGCCGAGCCGGAAAAGCCAGCAGGAAAATCACGCTTTTTTCGATGGGAAGCGCGTAGTGTGCTTTTATTTTTTACGGCGTTTGGCTGGGTGAGTACACTTATTTCTTATTCGTATCTTCCTCACAATCAGGTTATAATATTGGGTGTAATGGGTGGTATGCTTGCCACTTTTGTACCCAGCATTTGGTCGCGTTTTGTAGCAAAAAATAAATCAACGGCTCCTGAAACGGGCAGGGTCTTAGAATCCATTCCGCCGCATCGTGCCGGTATTGGCAAAGTCTATTTGAATCAAAGTAGAAATAGGTTGCAATTGGATGCCATCACGATTGGTCAGGAATTGCCCGTCGGCTCCCCAGTTCGCATCGTGGAAATGATAGATGAAAATACAGCGATTGTAGAATCAATTGATACGATTAACAAAGGGAAAAATAAGGATAGTGCGCCGATATAATGATTTTTTAATCACTGTTCAGCAAAGCTATAATCTCAATCTTTAAAGTTGGAAGATAATTGACAAGTGTAGTCCAAATAATAACATCATCCACTTCATCATAAGTATGGACAATAATATTTCACATTGCTATTATCTCGCGCTTGTTACTAATATTTAAGTCTTTTGATATTTTCAACAATTTACTCACCGCTTCTCCTATAATTGCCAGCAATCGTTCAACCGCTAATTTCGTTTTAAGATTATTCTGATACATTTCAAAATTGTCAATCTCGCTGATAAATTCTTCAATTTTTATAATGCATAATCGAATATCCTCTAAGTATTTATTGGTGTCATGCGGCATAAAGTAGTTGCTTGGTGTTTTCAACAGAAATAGCAAAATACTTGTTGGCAAAAGGTCGAATTCGAATTAAATCTACTTTTTTATGCAGCAAATCTTCCAGTTCATGCTGCATATTCAACAAATTTTCACCCATCTGCTCCGGCAAAAGCCCGGTATGAAATGCTACTAAAAAATCAACATCACTGGTAGCAGCATCAAATTCACCAGTTGTAACAGAGCCAAAAGCGTATAATTGCTTAACAGAATGGGCTTTACAAATTGCTTCAATATTTGCTAAATAAAGTTCTAAAAATACTGCAATCATTTCCAAAAATATTATTAAAAGTAAAATTATTTTAGAACAGATAATTGCTCATACAACGGAAAATTTTCCATAAAAACATTTACTTCCTGCCGAATATCGTGTAATAAATCCTCATCAGCCGCATTTTTAATCACGGCATCCATCCAATGTACGACTTTTACACAATCTTCTTCATTAAAACCACGCGTCGTGATAGCCGGTGTGCCAATACGCATCCCGGAAGTGACCATTGGCGATTCGGTATCAAACGGAACCATATTTTTATTTACGGTAATATCTGCCAAGCCGAGGGCTTCTTCTGCCACTTTTCCAGTTACCCCTTTGCTGCGCAAGTCAATGAGCATGAGGTGATTATCAGTTCCACCAGAAATGAGTTTATAGCCTTTTTCTACAAATGCCTGTGCCATTGCCCGGGCATTTCGAATCACTTGCGAAGAATATTCTTTAAATTCCGGTTGTAACGCCTCTCCAAACGCAATCGCTTTTGCTGCAATGACGTGCTCTAACGGACCGCCCTGCATACCCGGAAAAACGCCACTATTTAGAATGGCTTCCATTTTAATCATCCCACCTTTTTTGGTGGTACGCCCCCACGGATTGTCAAAATTTTTACCCATCATAATCAAGCCGCCGCGTGGACCACGCAGGGTTTTGTGCGTCGTAGAAGTCACGATATGACAGTGTTCCATCGGGCTTTTGAGCAAACCCGCCGCAATTAAACCCGCCGGATGCGCAATATCCGCCAACAACAACGCGCCCACTTTGTCCGCAATAACTCGAAAACGAGCATAATCCCAATCTCGCGCATACGCAGAAGCCCCGCAAATAATGAGTTTTGGCTTCACTTCCATCGCTTTCGCTTCCACATCGTCCATGTCAATCATGCCAGTGGTTTCTCCCACGCCATAAAAGTGCGCCCGATACACCTTGCCAGAATAATTCACGGGAGAACCGTGTGAGAGATGCCCGCCATGCGAAAGGTCAAATCCTAAAATAGAGTCACCGGGTTGCAAAGTTGCCAGAAAAACTGCTGCGTTTGCCTGTGCGCCAGAGTGCGGTTGTACGTTCGCATATTCTGCACCAAATAATTCTTTCAGTCGGTCAATCGCCAATTGCTCGATTTGGTCCACCACTTCGCAGCCGCCGTAGTAGCGCTTGCCTGGATAGCCTTCTGCATATTTATTGGTCAAGCAAGTACCCATCGCATCCAACACGGGCTGGCGGGTAAAATTTTCAGACGCAATTAACTCAATCCCTCTGCGCTGCCGCTCCAATTCCTTTTGAATCAAATCAAAAACCAAAGTATCTCGTTGCATAGAATAGACTTAAAAATTCAAAAAACTATTATGTTACTCAACTGTTAATTCACTGCAAAGGTACAATAAATCCCCTAATTCCAGCTTTTAAAGCAACACAATTCCTACCAAACATGGCATAACTTTACTTTGTTTAAAAGTGACTATTTTCTAATTTGTTCGTTACAATACAAGATTAGATATTTAGATACTTGCTACCGGCAGGCAGGTCGGGATAATATTGTTACTTGTTATTGGTTATTCGAAAAACGGCATTCTTGATACCAATCTACAAATAACAGTGTTCAATCCCCAATCACAATTAACGAATCACAATTTAACCAATAACATTTCCCAGCAATGCAAGATGCTTTTCCATGGACGACCGCTATTTTAAAAAAAGCCCGACCGACCCGTCAGACGACATTTCTATTATTATTCATTTTTCATTTTTCATTCTTTCATTATATTGCAAATGCTGCTACGGTTCGCTTTCGTTGTACGTGGCGCGACAATCCGGCTACGACGATGGTCATTGGCTGGGATCAAGTAACGGGTGCGAATCCAGTGTTTTATTATGATGTAAATGATAATGGGCAGAAAGTAGATTTGTATAAATTATCGAAGAGAGCAGATGTCACAATCGCTTCGCGGGGTATGAATAATCACTTTGTGCGCTTGACGGGTTTGAAACCAAATACGATTTATTATTTTATAATCCGAGATAATGAAGGCGTAAGCAAAAGATTTTCTTTTAAAACTGCTCCTGATAGACCCGAACGATTGTCCATCATAGCTGGCGGAGATTCTCGAAATCACCGCGATGCCCGCCTCAGTGCGAATAAATTAGTAAGCAAACTGCGACCACACGTTATCCTTTTCAATGGCGATATGACCCCTGATGACACTGCTGGTGAATGGAAAAAATGGCTCGACGACTGGCAAGAAACGATTGGCAGCGATGGACGTATTTTTCCGGTCTTGGTCGCAAGAGGCAATCACGAGTCTACAAATCAGTCTTTATTGGAACTCTTTGACGCGCCGCATCCGGGTATTTTTTATGCAATGAATTTCGGTGGCAATCTGTTGCGCATTTATACCCTAAATACGTTGATTCCGACCAACGGCGAACAACTCAACTGGCTGGAACGAGATTTGCAAGCAAATAATAATACAACTTGGAAAATCACGCAGTACCACAACGCGATGCGCCCGCACACGAAAGCAAAACCGGAGCAAGATAATTTGGTCATCCACTGGGCACCTTTATTTTTAAAACATAAAATAAAACTCGCGATTGAATCCGATTCGCACGTCACGAAATGGACGTACCCTATTCGCCCGTCCAACGAAGCGGGAAGCGACGAGGGCTTTATTCGAGATGATTTTGAAGGCACGGTTTACACGGGCGAGGGCTGCTGGGGCGCTCCCCTGCGCGATGCCGATGATGATAAAAGTTGGACGCGCAACAGCGGTAGTTTCAATCAATTTAACTGGATTTTTGTAGACCAAAATAAAATAGAAGTGCGCACTGTGCTGACCGATGTCTCGGAACGAGTAGGACAAGTGAGTGACCGCAATATTTTTGAACCGCCAGTGGGATTGTCTCTGTGGAGTCCAAGCAATGGTGACGTGGTCACGATTTATAAAAATCCGCCGCCCGTAGCAGTTTCTAAGCCAAAACCCGAACCAGCCACTACCCTGAGCGCTGCCCCCGAAAAACAAGTCACAACCGCCGTCAATAACAATAAACCTGCTCGAAACACTGCTACCCAAGCTGCGGAAGAACCCGCCGCCACCAAACTGCGCTGCAATGCGGTCGGTAAAGTCACCATCAAATACACCCTTTCGCGCTCGGAAACCGTACTCATTTTGTTGTTGGATGAAAAATTCACCTTGATCAATCGGCAGCTACTGAAAGACCAAGTCGCCAAAAGCTACGTCAAAGAATTAGATTTGAGTGCCCAAAAAAGTGGTAATTATATCATCGTTGTAAAATGTGGAGATGAAGTGGTGGAGAAGTTTCAGGTGATAAAATAGATTTTGTTTAATGACTTCTGGTGTCTGAAATGGTATAATACGGTTTTTAATACATATTGACGTATTTTATTTTTATAATGAACGGTATTACAATACATTATGGCATCTAAAATAGTGTAATTATTATACCGAACGCCCTAGCATGAGTAGGAAATAAAAGACTAAACCTCAAACAAGAAACCTCAAATTCTCCCATCTTTCAATTCTTCCTGAAAATTTTGAATTTTACAGAACTGTCTTTATCGTTGGAATGTTTACAATTTTGTAACTTTGACTTTTTAGGACGAGGGATAATGGTAGAGAGTAGAGAGACAAGGAAAGTCCAAATACCTAATACCCAATACCCTCTACAAGCATTCACATGGTTAAGTCGTTAAATTCTATCCAGTCACCCATTGACCACGAACTTCGGCAGTTTGAGGGGCACTTCCGCGAGTCCATGCGCAGCCCGGTGCCGTTGTTGGACAAAATCACGTACTACATCGTGCGGCGCAAGGGCAAGCAAGTGCGACCCATGTTTGTGTTTTTGGCTGCCAAACTCTGCGGCGGCGTGACGGACTCCACCTACAATGCAGCTTCGCTGGTAGAATTGCTCCACACCGCTACGCTCGTACATGATGACGTGGTGGACGACAGCTACGAACGGCGCGGCTTTTTCTCGATTAATGCGCTTTGGAAAAATAAAATTGCAGTGCTTGTGGGCGATTATTTACTGTCACAAGGCTTGTTATTATCTTTAAAAAATAAAGAATTTCGACTGTTGGAAATCGTTTCGGAAGCCGTGAAATCCATGAGTGAAGGCGAGTTATTACAAATAGAAAAAGCGCGTCGGTTAGATATTAAAGAAGACATTTATTATGAAATTATTCGTCAGAAAACCGCTTCGCTTATCTCCTCGGCGTGTGGCGCGGGCGCTGCTTCTGCTACAAAAGATGAAGAAATTATAACAAAATTGCGGCTATTTGGAGAGAAAATTGGCATTGCTTTTCAAATCCGGGATGATTTATTTGATTTTGGAACAGATGATGTCGGGAAACCGCTCGGTATTGATATTAAAGAAAAAAAATTGACGCTTCCCCTCATTTACGCCCTTGACAACACCAATCGCTCCGAAAAACGTCACATTATCAACAACATACGTCTCCACCATAATAAGCCCGACAAAGTCCGCGAAGTCATCGAATTCGTACACCAAAGCGGCGGTTTGCAATATGCCGAGGCAGCTATGCTTCGTTTCCGAGCCGAAGCTTTTGAGATTTTACATACATTTCCACCAAGTGAAGTGCGTCAAGCGTTGGAAGATTTGGTGGTGTTTGTGACGGATCGGAAGCATTGATAAATTGATGTGCTGATCCCGCCGTGCGGGACAAGTTATGCTGATAACCCACTGTGAAAACGCCTTCGACATCGTACCTTTCCTAAAATAACTTTCCTTTTTTAACTTTTAAACATTTTATATTTTCCGTTTAAAATTTGGCATTATCCAATTTTATCCATATCTTTAATGTTGGAATAAACAACTAACCAAATAATTTAACGCTTATGCTATCTGTAAAAACACTACTCGAAAGAAAACCCATGCCTATCCTTTGGAGCGTTAGCCCCAATGACACGGTGATGAATGCTCTGGAATTGATGGCTGCCAAAAACATTGGCGCAGTACTCGTGATGGATGGAGCACATTTAGCAGGCATTTTTTCGGAGCGCGATTATGCTCGTAAAGGCATCCTCCAAGGCAGAGAAGCAAAAAGTACGCCGATAACCGAAGTGATGACTGCAAATGTATTTACAGTCACGCCAGACATGACTATTCAGGATTGTATGGAGCTTTTCAGCGAAAAACGTATTCGCCACTTGCCGGTGAAAGATGGGGAAAAAGTGGTGGGATTACTGAGTATTGGAGATATTGTGACGGCTATTATCGAGCAGCAAAGTACCCAAATTGAGTATTTGGAGCAGTATATTAATATGCGCTAACAGATTTGGTGAATTTTTAAGATTTGCTAAGTCTGTATAAGTGGAAGTCGTACTGCTGCATAAAGCGGCGTGAATCAAATAATTACTTTTTTCTTTTGTAAATAATCTTAAAATTCAAGGTTGAATCTACGTAAGTTAATTCCGATTCTTGTTTGAATATTCTCGTATTTGCCTGATATTCAATGAGTAACGTATCAACTGATTGCCACTTGAAAACTACTTCGTTCCCTTGTAGACTAGGATTAGCCACATTAAATATTTCTTGTTCTTTACCTGATTTTCCATTTTCATCCACAGTATGAATGACTACATGAAGCCCCGGATTCACGGTCGCATTTCCTCCAAGTTTAAACAAAGTTACTTCGCGAAGTCCTTCTGTATCCCATTCTTCGGTTATAATTTCCTTGGTGCTGGTGGTAGAATCAAACATCTTAAATATCATGCCAAAAAATATTCCATACGCGATAGCTCCTAATAATAGAAGCGTGCCAACAATAGCTATAATGTATTTGATGATTCCATTCATGTAATTGTAATTTTAGAACTGCCAACTGCGCACTTTCATTCTTTCATTCTTCATTTTTTAATTAAACTCACTTCAACTCCGCCAGCGCCCTTTCCAAAATCGTATCCTTCCCCTTAGTTCTATCGGCTTCCGTCAAATCCACTTTAATATCCGGTGGAATACCGCCTTCAATATTAAAACCATCTGGCGTAAGCGTTTGCGTGGAAGAGTAGCGTACTATCCAGCCGTTTGCGAGTTCTCCGCTTGCAGGCGTACCGCCGCCGCCGCCCGTCCAGTCGCCGATGACTTTCACTTGCGGGAAGTTTTGCATGATGGCAACAAAGAAATTCGTAGCACTATAACACATTCGATTGGTCAAAATAATAACTGGCTTTTTAAATTGATACCGCCCTTCCGGTTCTACAAAAACATTAATCGGGTCGCTAAAATCATTATGTGCCGGCCCATTTTTTACAACAACAGTATAAGCCAGCGTTTTTTGAGCAGCAAATCTCGATGCCAATAAAATTGGAATATCACTAAATCCACCGCCATTGTCTCGCAAATCCAAAATAATCCCTTTTTTCTTTTCAAAACGCGCCAGCACAAAGTCAATCTCACTCCCCGAAATGCGCGAACTAAAACTCGGATAGCGGATGTAACCCACCTCGCCCATGTCCATATTGATGAGTGCGCCAGTGTACCATTGCTCGTCTTTCCAGTAATTGCGCAATAGAATTTCTTCATCAAAATTAGGCGGATAATCTAAAAACCACTGCCAATTGCGCGAGCGATTAAAACCTGCTTGCAAATTGACGTGTCCATCCCGCAGCGTGTACAACATATCCGACATAATATCATACAACTCAATCACTTTCGTGTTTTCTTTTACTTTTGGACGATAAACATTATAAACGCTGTCCCAATCAATATTTTTATATTCAAAAAAAGAATAACCTTCGTCTAATTCTTTCCACAATGCATCAAAGTTGGCGATTGGATTATCCTCCGCCGGGTCGTCCTCAAAAAGTACGGCTTCGCAAGCGGAGAAAGTGAAAATTATCAGTAGTAGTATAATAAAATCCTTCATCATATTCTTTTTTTGCAGATTGCACGGGAAAAGTTATTTAGAAATCTGCGGGAGATATTATAATTTAAAATGTAAATTCAACTGCACCGACTGCATGGATTGCTTCACCGAATGCGGCTCCAGATTTGATTGATAAAAATCCCAATAATACAGCAGTCCAAAGCGATTCCCATTTTTCAATGGGTAAATGAGTTCTAACCTTGACTTTACATTCATTAAAATATTAAACGAGCCAATTTGTGCATCTTTCAATTCCGATTTAAATCCATCAAACTCATCCGGTGGCGCTTCTTCCAAGCCAGAATAATTTGGACGCAAGCCATACGTCAACACTGGCACGATAAATTGCCAGCCCACTTGCCACGAACGTTTGAATAATCGAAAATCATATTCAACAGCCCCTGTCGCTCCAACGGATGCAAAAAAGTCATAAAAATAATCCGAATTCACCAACGAAATATGCTCCCGAAAACTGCCCCACGTCGTCAACGCACCGCCCACATAGCAGTGCCAGCGTGACTCTCGCGTCGGATGCAACAGCCGCAAGTAGCCGCCATTCACCGCAAACGTATAATTGTCCGTGTAAGCACCGCTTTGCTCCGAGTCTGTCTCCCCTAACCAAAATAAGCCATCCACGCGATAAAAACCCTTGGGTCTGCGCCATTCCGCACCCAGCATCGCACCGATTTCCACCCCATCATATAATAATGGTGACATCGCGTCGTCCCGATACGTTTGCAAGCCAACACCTGCACCAAATTTCAGATGAAAAGTGCTTGCTTGAACAGTATCTTCCTGTGCTTGAATCTGCACCAATCCTAATAAACAATAACCAATTAAAAAATACCGCATCCTATTCTATTTGCCCTAAAAGTAAGCAGGAAAGGGGAGAAGTGCAAGTGGATATTTGTCTGCACGTCTACATAATTGCTCAAAGCTTCCTTCGTATTAAATTATTCAACTTGTATAAATATTTGAATAATTGCGAACAATCTAAAAATGTATGACGTTGTAAATACTGAAAATGTAAAATAAATAACCGAATTAAAATCCATTTTTTAAAAATATTTAATTAATTATTTGCTTAAAAATGACTAAAACCAAATAAATATGCTGTATCTAAAAATAGGAATGATTTATGCATTATTGATATATTGTACTGTTTTCGCACAAGCAGACAATTGCACCGTCATCACGAGCCAGCGCGACACACTCATCGGCAAATTCATTAGTGCCGACCAGACGCTTACCATCCACCACACGTTTAGCAACCGCCGATTGGTGCTACACCCGCAGCAAGTACATGAGTTTGCTATCACGCGCACCGACGGCACTCAGGATATTTACCAATTTGTCACCGACCCGCAAACCCAGCAATACAAGCCCATGCGCCGATTGGTAGATGGCTATTTAAAATTGTTTGAAGACAAAATAAAAGTCACAAATAGCGTAAATCCTGGCTTGCCAAAAGGCTCATCCATTATGCCTACTACGTATACTTTTTATATCAGCCACCATAGCAAAGATGTCGCACAAATCACCTCTCAAAATTGGAAAAACATCTTAACCGAACGATTGAAAGATTGCCCTCTATTGGTGCAAAATCTGGGTAGCAAAGACTGCAAATTTTCTCATCTTCCCAGTATTATTGCCGCTTACAATGTTTGCTATCAACGGGAATGAACAGGAGGATAATAAATAAACAAACGTTCGTATGATATAAAATCAAATTATTTTGAAAAATTAACACGCTTTCACTTGCACCGTAACCAACAGATAGTTACATTTGCAACTAATTAATCGAACGACAATGAACAAGCCGTTGAACAAGCAATATTTTTATTTTGGTTTTTACTTTTATGCGCAATCATAAGGGGTAACCAAATTTTGTTTCAAACGCTGAAAAATAAAATGAGGAAGCTCCGCAAGACGGGGCTTTTTTGTTTTAAAAAAATTGGATTTGCTAAATTTCAAAAATTTAGTAAATCTTGCATCCTTTAGTGATAAACCAAATTACAAGCTATGATTCCTAACCGCCAACGTTTTTATTTTTACGGATTTTACTTTTATGCCCAGCATAAAGGAGCGCACTGATTTTGGTTTAAAATTGAAGTAAATCAAGCAGCAAGCTCCGCAAAACGGGGCTTTTTTTGTGACCCAGCCTTTAGACTGAACTCGTAACAGAGGCTTTAGCCTGCAAATAACAATAATATGCTACAACCGGCAACCATCGAACAAGACATCCCCGCCCAGTCCCTTCCGCCCCTGCGCGTATGCATACAAGGCGGCGCAGGCGCATTTCACGACATTGCCGCCCGCAAAATATTTAACGGGCAAGCCATTGAAATCATCCCCGCCATGACCTTCCGCGAGTTGATTGACAAAGTGGAGCAGCAGGAAGAAGCCGACCTCGGCATCATGGCAATTGAAAACACCATCGCCGGTTCGATTTTATTCAACTATCGGCTCATTAATGAGTCCAAATTGCGTATTATCGGAGAAGTTTATTTGCGCATCCAACAAAATCTAATGGCACTGCCTGGAGAAAGTATTGAAAATTTGCAGGAAGTGCATTCGCATCCGGTGGCAATTGAGCAATGCCGCGAGTACTTCCGAAAATACCCGCAAATTCGCTTGGTAGAAACGGAGGACACGGCTCTAAGTGCTAAAAATATTTTAGAAAAAGACTTACAAGGTGTAGGAGCCATCGCCAGCGAAATGGCAGCCGAAATGTACGATATGGAAATCCTCGCCCACAGCATCGAAACCAACAAACAAAATTACACCCGCTTCCTCCTCCTCCAGCCCATCCATCGCAGCAAATTACCAGCCGAATCCAATAAAGTGTCGCTCTGCTTTTCCGTTGACCACCTGATTGGTAGTTTGCACAAGGTATTGGCAGTATTGAGCGCGTATCACGCCAATTTAACCAAAATTGAATCCGCGCCAATCATCGGCAAGCCGTGGGAATATCTATTTTTCGTAGATTTTGTAATGGATGGCGATTTGACGTATCAACAAGCAATCGAAGCCATTCGCCCCATTACCCACGATTTGAAAATATTAGGCATTTATAAACAAGGTAGTCACTTCAATTGACGAGATAGGAAGTACGATTTTTGAAACTATAAATATGTTCTTATGCAATATCTTCTTTTGAAAACGGGTGCGCGGGAGGCTCGGCAAATCCCCCGGAGGGATTGGAGTTGCCTAGCCTTTTTTGGTGACTTTTTGGGGCGATGCCAAAAAGTTACAGAAAATCAAGCGTGAAGGAAAAGCTAAAGCTATAAAGCACTACAATAAAAACATAAAGAAACATGATATGTTACAAATAAAAACCGCCAAACGACTCGACGGCATTCAAGAATACTACTTCTCCCAAAAACTCCGCGAAATAGCGCAGCTCCGTGCCGAAGGCAAAAACATCCTTAATCTCGGCATTGGCAGCCCGGATTTGCCCCCGTCCCAAGAAACAATTGACGAATTATCAAACCAAAGCAATCTTCATAACAACCACGCTTATCAAGGCTATCAAGGCATCCCAGAATTGCGCCAGGCTTTCGCCGAATGGTATAAAACGTGGTTTGATGTGACACTAGACGCGAATAGTGAAATCCTCCCGCTCATCGGCTCGAAGGAAGGGATTGTACACATTTGCATGACTTATCTCGATGCGGGTGACATAGCGCTCGTGCCGAATCCCGGTTATCCGACGTACCGCGCGGCAGTAACGCTGGCAGGTGCGCAAGCACTTGATTATGAATTGAATGAAATAAATAATTGGCTGCCGGATTTAGACACATTAGCAAAACAAGATTTAAGCAAAGTGAAATTAATGTGGGTGAACTATCCGCACATGCCGACGGGGACCCAAGCGCCCAAAAGTTTTTTTACAGAATTGGTGGCTTTCGCCAAACAGCATAACATTCTGCTTTGTAATGACAATCCGTACGCTTTTATTTTGAATGAACATCCGACAAGTTTGTTGGCGGTGGAAGGCGCAAAAGACGTGGCGTTGGAGTTGAATTCTTTAAGCAAATCGCACAATATGGCGGGCTGGCGGGTAGGAATGCTGGCAGGTCGCAAGGAATTTGTACAAGATGTGATTCGCTTCAAAAGCAACATGGATTCTGGAATGTTTAAGCCGGTACAAATGGCTGCGGCGCGCGCTTTGCAAAATCCGCCGGAGTGGTATAAATCACTAAACGAGATTTATCGCGAGCGGCGGGAAAAAGTCTTTGAATTGCTGGATTTGTTAGAATGTACGCATTCGACGGAGCAGGTGGGAATGTTTGTGTGGGCAAAGATTCCAGCGCATTTTAAAAATGGCTATGAATTATCGGATGAAGTGCTGTATAAAGCAAACGTATTTATCGCACCGGGCGGTATTTTTGGTTCGCAAGGAGATGGATTTGTGCGGGTGTCGTTGTGCAGTGAAAGCACGGTTTTTGAAGAAGCGATTCGGAGGATTGAAACCGCAAAACCGCAAAATGTAAAATTTAAAACCGCAAAAGTGGTTTAGAAACCGCAAAATGTAAAACTCTAAATATAAAATGTAAAAGTTTTTAATTCAAATTTAAAACAAGTTTATGCACACAGAAAAAAGAGTATTCGACCTTGAAGAGCGGCTGATAAATTTTTCAGTCATAATTTTGAATGTAGCCGAACAATTGCCCAATAATTATGCTGGAAAACACTTAGCGGGTCAATTGACGCGCTCTGGCACAGCTCCAGCCCTGAATTATGGCGAAGCACAAGGAGCAGAATCCAAAAACGATTTTGTGCATAAAATGAAAATTTGCTTGAAAGAGCTTCGAGAAACACAGATTTGCCTGAAAATTATACAACGAAAACCAATGACGGAATCGAAAGATATTGAAATTGCGATAGCAGAATGTAATCAGTTGGTTGCCATTTTCACAAGTAGTGTAAAGAAAGCAGCTACGCAAATTGCAAAACCGTGAAACTTTATGAAACCGCAAAACCGCAAAATGTAAAATCTAAAACAGCAAAAGTGTGCATCGTGTGAACTTTTACATTTTATATTTAGTGTTTTACATTTTGCAGTTTAAAATAAAAGGTATGGTTATTACAATAGTCGGAATTGGTTTGATTGGTGGCTCGCTTGCCATTACGCTGAAAGAAAACGGCTTCGCAAAACGCATCATCGGTGTGGATGCAAATCCTTTAAATATTGACAAAGCCATTCGACGGCGCTTGATTGACGATGATTTGCCCTTAGAAGATGCCATTGTACAAAGTGACATTATCATCGTTGCAACGCCGGTGGATGTAATGATGCACTTATTACCGCAGATTCTTGACCAAGTGCGCGGAAATCAAGTGGTGATAGATGTCGGCTCAACGAAAGCGCGGCTCATGGAGCGTTTGAAAAATCATCCCAATCGGGGACGCTTGGTGGCGACGCACCCGATGGCAGGGACGGAATATTCGGGTCCGGAGGCAGCGATTCCCAATTTATTTGATCACAAGTGTACCGTACTGTGCGATGTGGAGGATAGTGATGCAGATGCGGTGGAAGTAGCCCGGCGTTTATACGCGAGTATTCCCATGCGGGTGGTAGAGTTGAATGCGGCGGAGCATGACATACACACGGCGTATGTATCTCATATTGCGCATATTAGCTCGTTTGCGCTGGCGCTGACGGTGCTGGAAAAGGAGCGCGACGAGAGCCGGATTTTTGAGTTGGCGAGCGGTGGCTTTGATTCGACGGTGCGACTGGCGAAGAGTTCAGCGGATATGTGGGTGCCCATCTTCCGACAGAACCGCGATAATGTGCTGGATGTGCTGGATGAGCATATCAATCAGTTGTCGCGATTTCGGAGCTTGTTGATTAAGAAGGATTTCGAGACGTTTTATGCGTTGATTTTGGAAGCGAATCGGATACGGGGGGTGCTGAATTCAAAAGCTCAATCATTGAAAAAAGTGTGATTTTGGTTGATAGGGTGATGAGGTGAAAGGTTGATGCGCTCAGGGTAGCCCGTATGGCATTAATTGGACCGCGGATGACGCGGATTGGGCGGATTTTCGCGGATGACATTTTGTCTGAACTGTGATTTATTTGATTTTTGTGATGTTTTTGATTATTTGATGGTGGGTGGGAAATATCATGGGAATCATTGAATCATAAAAATCATGGTTCAGAAAATGGGCGAGCAGAAAACCCCGTAGGGGTGACACATTTATAGAAACAAGGGGAAATTCATATTTTTCAACCCCGGAGGGGTGGCACAAAATGTGGTGCGGGCATTCGGAGTGGTGAATCAATTTTAGGAAAGGGAAAAACGAAGATTTGAATTTGAAAACGTGAAGTGCGTGAGGGATAGAAGCGGTACCGACCTTCCCCTTTGGGGGACTAAGGGGGCTGGAGGTGAGAGCGGATAGCCCGACCCGTAGGGACACGCCCAAATTGTCTGAACGGTGATTTATTTGATTTTTATGATGGTTTTGATTAGTTGATTGTTATAGCGGAATATCATAAAAATCATTTACATCACAAAATCATGGTTCAGACAGTGAGAAAGGCAAAATGTAAAATTCTAAATGTAAAATGTAAAGGTGTATAACGATAAACGTCAAATTAAAAACTAAAAACGATAATCATGGAAATGACTTTTCAACCGATGTTTAAGAAGCGCCCGTTCATCATTGCGGGTCCGTGTAGTGCGGAGACGGAGGAGCAGGTGCTGGAAACCGCGCGGGGCTTAGCGCCGCAGGGAATTGATTTGTTTCGGGCGGGCATTTGGAAGCCGCGTACACGTCCGGGTGAATTTGAGGGCGTGGGTACGATTGGCTTGGGCTGGCTGAAGAAAGTGAAGGAGGAGACGGGCTTGAAGGTGACGACGGAGGTGGCAAATACGCAACACGTGTTTGAGGCGCTGAAGTACGGCATTGATGTGCTGTGGCTGGGGGCGCGCACGACGGTGAATCCGTTTTCGGTGCAGGAGGTGGCGGATGCGCTGAAGGGCGTGGATATTCCGGTGCTGGTGAAGAATCCGGTGAACCCGGATTTGAAGCTGTGGATTGGGGCGATTGAGCGGATTTACAAGGCGGGGATCACGCGGATTGCAGCGATTCACCGAGGCTTTTCGCATCACAGTCCGACGAGTTACCGGAATGTGCCGCGCTGGGAGATTGCGATTGAATTGAAGCGGATTTTCCCGGATTTGGAGATGTTGGTGGACAATAGTCACATTTGCGGTCGGCGCGATACGCTGCTGGAGGTGGCACAGAAGGCGCTGGATTTGAATTATGACGGGATTATGACCGAGGTGCACCCGAATCCCGACGCGGCGTGGAGCGATGCGGCGCAGCAGATTACGCCCATGCAGTTTCAGGAATTGGTGGCAAAGTTGCATATCCGGCAGGCGACTTATGATAGCTCGTATTTGCCGACGCTGGAGCATTTGCGGCACGAGATTGATGAGTTGGATGATGAATTGCTGACTTTATTGCAAAGCCGGATGAAGTTTTCGGAGCAGATTGGAGAATATAAGAAGCGGAATAATATTGCGATTTTGCAGCCTGACCGTTGGGGCGAAATCCTCGAGCGTGGTGTGGCGAAGGGCAAGGCGAAGAACCTGACGGAGGATTTTGTGTATTCGCTGTTTAAGGCAATTCATGAGGAATCTATCAATACGCAGTCGCGGGTGATGGAGGCGAATGAAATAGTGAAAGAGGAATGATGGAATGGTGGAAGATTGGAGGGATGGAATTTTGGAATTGCCCGTCGTACAGTTCTTGGTGATTACAGTATTATAATGTTTGGAAAGTTGCCGTTTCGATGAAGGTCGGGAGGGCAATTTTTTTTATCTTTACCATACTTTTTGATTAAACACATAGGCACATAGATTCGCTAAACGTCGGAGAGACAAGTAACTTGGCGTATTTAAAACTATGTGCCTATGTGTTAAAAATAATGGGCATGACTTACGAAAATCTACTCCTCACCGAAGAAGACAGCATTTTGATTCTGACCATCAATCGTCCGCAGGCGTTGAATGCGTTGAATAATCAGACGATGGAGGAATTGCAGCGTTTTTTTGGAGAAGATGCGCCGAATCGGGCGGATGTGAAGGGAATTATTATAACCGGAGCGGGTGAAAAGGCGTTTGTGGCGGGGGCAGATATTAAAGAATTTATGGGTTTGAATGCGGAGACGGGCGCGATGATGGCGAAGCGTGGGCAGGATGTATTTTTTCTGATTGAACGATTTCCGAAGCCGGTGATAGCCGCGGTGAATGGCTTTGCGCTGGGCGGCGGGTGTGAGTTGGCGATGGCGTGTCACCTACGGGTGGCGAGTGAGCGGGCGAAGTTTGGGCAGCCGGAGGTAAACTTAGGAATTATTCCGGGGTATGGCGGTACGCAGCGGCTGGTGCAGCATATTGGCAAAGGGAAGGCATTGGAATTGATGATGACGGGGGATATGATGGGTGCGGCGGAGGCGTACCAGCGAGGCTTGGTGAATCATGTGGTGCCGGAAGGAGAAGTATTGGCGAAAGCGAAGGAGATTATGATGAAGATTTTGGAAAAAAGTCCGGTGGCGATTGCGAAAGTGATAGAGGCGGTGAATGCGTATTTTGATAAACAGCAAGATGGTTTTGAGCGGGAAGTGAATGCGTTTGGAAATACAGTGGGGACGGAGGATGCGAAGGAAGGGGCGAGTGCGTTTGTGGAGAAAAGGAAGGCGGCATTCAAGGGGAAATAAAAAAAAGGACGAGTCACCCTTAGAGCAACCCATCCGCTAACAAAAAAGTGTAACTGTGGTTATTCTTACACGCGAAATTGGGTTTGGTTTTTTTGATTGACCAAAACAACGGAACGAATTAAACTTTGGGTATTTGGGATGAGTGTGTAGAGTAGGATGGTCTTATTAAGCTCGAATGGAATGACAATATTAGGACGATAGTTACATAATTTCAAATACAAATTTAGATAACTTCCACGTTATTTTTCACATATATACAACATAAATTTAGCTACAATCCTTTAAAATGGCTATTCTATCTTTCTAAAAATCGAAAATTTCCCCCGCAAGATATATGAAATGGCGTTTTCAAAATTGAATTAAAATTTATCCCACAATACTAAGACCCTATTTTTATATCAACTGCTACAATTATTGTTTCTTTCCCCGCAAGATATTGCTTAAAAATTCCCGCATTTGCCTTCTTAATGCTTGGTGATGTCTAAAATGGCGCGTTGTTGATTCTTCTTTGGGAATTTTTCCCCGTGATTAATAATTTTAACAAATGAAAAAAAGTAAATTATTAACGGTGCTGAATGTCCTGACCGAAGAAGAAATAGATGGGTTCACGCGCTATTTGCAAGCTTTTTACGAGCGGCAAGACATTGCACGACGGGTGTGGGCATATCTGCGCGGGGCACATCCTTTTGATAAGGAAAAGGAACTGGAAGCGCAAACGGTTTTTGCCGCTGTCTTCCCGGAAGAAGCGACCTTCAAATATCGCAAACTGATGGATGCGCTGTCTGACCTCTACTTGTGGCTCGAGGAGTATCTGGCTTGGCAGTTTATAAAACAAAATAAAGAGGAATCAGATCGGTGTCTGGCGCAGGTATTTAAAGCCAAAGGAGTAAAAACGTTTTTTAAAAGAAAGGTACTGCAATGGAAAGAGCGTATTACACTCAAAAAGGCTAAAGATATTTGGGATTACAATCAACTTATAGAAGTGAATTATTTATTGTACTATCATCTCACTGCTGATAATCTGAATACACGTATAGAATATGTACAAGATTTAATGAGCAATTTGGATCAATTCTTTCTGGCAGCTAAATTAAAATTTGGTTGCGAATTGATAAATCGGAGTAATTTATATCAAGAAGAGCATACCATTTATTTATTAGAAGAAAGTCTTACACGGATTGCCGGCGATTCATACGGAATCAGTCCTTTGCATCAAGGATATGAAAAAATTGTACGTTTGCTTCAAAATATGGATGATGATTATCATTACTACGATCTTAAAATTTTGTTAGAAAATAACACGGACTCGCTGGCGCGAGAAGATAAGGTGCAGTTGCTGGGCACTTTAATTAGTTATACTGCCAAAAAAATTAGATTGGGAGAAAGTAAGTTTAATACAGAAGCACTTGATTTATATAAATATGGCTGGGAAAATAATATTTTAGATATTAATGGACATTTAGCACCCGTACATTTTTTTAATATCGTGGATTTAGCTTGCAAGCTATCCTTCTATGAATGGGCAGAAGCATTTATTGTAGCAGCAATAAGTACTATTGAAACAGATCATCAGAGAGATGTCACTCATTTAGCGTATGCCCGAATTGCATTTGAACAAAAACAGTTTAAAAATGCAGAAAAACTATTGTCACAACTAACTAATTATGAAAATGATTATTATGCGCTACGGGCGCGGCTACTACTGTTGTGTACTTTATTTGAAATAAATAAAAAAGATGGATTGATAGAATACACAGTGAAGGCTTTTAAACAACAATTGAAAAGAAATACAAAATTAGACGCTGGAGTGTTAAAAAGTTGTCTTGCATTTTGTGATATTTTTACAAAATTGAATAAGCCCAAGTGGAATAAAACGCAATTGCAAAACAGGCTCGAAACCCAACCATTAATTGCCTATAAATCATGGCTTTTAGAAAAAATAAAAGAAAAATAGGCTGCACCCTAAAGCGCAGCCTATAATTTAATTCTTACACTTGAGTCGCAAGTGGCAAAATAATATCTCCACCCACAATTTTGTTCGACTCTACCAACAATTTTGCAAAAAAAGAAGTTTTCATAGCTAAATGTTTTTAATAAATGAAATAATAAAGATGATTCGTTCGGTAAAGCGGCGTTTAAGCGCTTCCGTTATTGCTTTTTCAGTACAGATTGTAGTGTTTGTAATGGTTTTAGGCTGCCAACCTGTTATACAATGGCTTTGCGTTTACACTTTATCGTATTTTTTATTTAGTGCTATTTTAAATGAAGAATTACCTGAAGTGAATGCAAATTTTCTACTTATTGAATGGAAAGGGCAAGACGTTTCGTTACCAAAAAGAAGCGATATATTTGCGCGGCGAGTAAAAATTGTAGGATTTACGGTAGATTTGCGGCTTTAATTTATTTTTTGGCTACATTATGATTTCAAGTTGCTATTTTAAAAATTAGGCTAAAGCCAAAAACTGTGCTCTTTTTATCCCCGCCATTTATGGCGGGGCAATTGATGATCTATGAATTATAGTTGCCCCGCCATTTATGGCGGGGATAAAAGGTAAACTTCGATGTGGACTTTAGTCCAAATTTGTACCAGCAACTTGAATTGTATAATGGAGCCTATTTTTTTATCAATTGTATTGTTATGTCCATCCATCAAAACGCAGTCGCGGAGACGAATTTTAAATTTCCGAACCAGACCGCTTTTTATCGAGGTAAGGTAAGGGATGTGTATACCATTGGCGATAAGCTGGTAGCAGTGGCGAGCGACCGGATTTCGGCGTTTGACTATATTTTGCCGCGACCGATTCCATACAAAGGACAGGTGTTGAACCAAACGGCGGCGCACTTTCTGGAAGCTACGAGCGATATTGTTCCCAATTGGCGCATCAGTTCTCCCGATCCGAATGTGACGATTGGCTATTTATGTGAACCGATTAAGTTAGAAATGGTGATTCGTGGCTACTTATCGGGTCATGCTTGGCGCGAATATCATGCCAGCAAACGAGCAATATGTGGCGTAATCATGCCCGATGGAATGCGCGAAAGTGATAAATTTTACGAACCAATTATTACACCAGCTACCAAAGCAGACGAGGGACACGACGAAGATATTTCAAAAGATGATATTCTAAAACGAAATATTGTAATAGAAAGTGAATATGAGCAACTCGAACATTACACGCGCGCTTTGTTTGAACGTGGTACGCAAATGGCAGCCGAGCGCGGCTTGATTTTAGTGGATACGAAGTATGAATTTGGTAAACGGGATGGTCAGATTTATTTGATTGACGAAATTCACACGCCGGATAGTTCGCGTTATTTTTATGCAGATGGCTACGAAGAGCGGCAGGCGAGGGGAGAGCGACAGCAGCAATTATCTAAAGAATTTGTACGAGAATGGTTGATGGCGCATGGCTTTCAAGGTTTGGAAGACCAAATAATGCCTGTGATGTCGGATGATTTTGTGGAAACGATTAGCAATCGCTATATTGAATTGTATGAAAAAGTGACGGGGAAGGTTTTTCGAAAGGAAAGTAATATTGATATTGAAAGTAGAATTTATAATAATGTAATTAGGAGCATAGGAGGATAGGAGGATGGGAATATAAGAAACTCGCGGCACGAACGCCTTCTATATTGATATTGAAAAGGTAATTTGTAATAAATGTACTTAAAAGAATGAGCGCATCCTCCTATCCTCCCATCTTCCCATCCTCCACATAACTTCGTAGATATTGAAAATGCGCCGTCAATTGACCTTTTTCCGTTACAGTGGCGCGTCGGAGGACTTCACTGTGAGGATTAAAAAATTCGGGTAGAATGTCTTGGATAAATTGCTCGCCGAAATACGCGGAGGCATCGCGCGGCATTTCGCTCGGCAGGTTATCAATGGTCATCATGTCAATATTATTTGCTTGAAAAGGGACGGTTTCTAATTCGGTAAAAGGATTGTAACCAAATACAGGTTCTGCAATCGTGGAGGCTTTCAAAGTGGAAGGAACCGAGGATTCTGGCGCAAGGTCGCAGGTGACATCAGCAATGACGCGGATACTAAAATCTGCTTGGCGCATAGCGGCTTTGGTAAAGAAGGAAGGTGCTTTGGGATTCCAGTAAATGCCGTTGATAAAAATGTCGCTGATTTTTGTAAATGCTGCAAAACTGCTTTCAAATAATTCAGGATGTAAGTAGAAATCGTCGGCGACGAAGGGCGTCCCATCTTTGCGCATCATGTAGTGGCGGCTCCGCAGGTGGGTAAAAATGGCTTCTTCAAACGGCTGCTGTAAAAATGCTTCTGGTAATACTTCTTGAATGCCCATATCGCGCAGCACTTCTGCCGCACCTTCTCCCACGCGACCACTGCCGGTCACGACGATTCTGACGGGCGGAAATTCTATTTTTTTATAATAATCTTTCACTGCTGCATAATCAAAACAATCCTTCATGCGGGGAAATGCGAATGCGCGCGTGCGTTGCCCATACGTCCACAGCGCGTTGTGTGCACCGACCATCCCTGCGAAGCGTCCGAAGGCGATGAGGCGTTGACCGCGTTCATTCGTCAATGCTTCATAATCAATCAAACGGATATTTTTTTGTAAAATAGTTTGTAATAACTTGCGATTATGCGGCTGCGCTTTAATGGTATGCGAGAAAAAGTAATAGGTTTTTCCATCTATTAATTGGGCAGCAGGCACTTCTTTAATGCCCATCAAAATATCGCAGTCGGAAACATCAGTCACCAAAGGAATGCCAGCGGCTTCGTATTCTTTATTTTTGAAGCAACGTACTTCTGAAGGTTGCACTACAATGTCTATCGGAAAATTTGCTACAATCTGCCTGCATTGTTGGGGTGTAAAGGGGACACGAGCGTCGGGCGGATTTTTTCCTTCTTGTATAATTCCAATTTTTATTGTGTTCATGTGTTCTTGTTGTGGAATTGGAAATCAGTACTTTTATTTAGACGATTTTTAATGTTGATTTGTTTGGAAACGGGGTCGCGTGAGGGATGCAACGGGGAAGTGCGTAGCACCGAGCGAAGCGAAGCCCAACGCAGCCCGACCCGTAGGGGCACGCCCAAATACAAATACATTCAACGGTGTAAAATTGTAGAATAAGAAAAGGAAACGCAAAGATTTTGATGGAAACTTTTTTTAGAACTATTTGGTTGTACCTTTGCGAATTAGTGAAAGGTGATTGGTGAAAAGTGATTGGTACACAAACACCTGAACACACGAACACAAATCTTGGGGACGTACTGGAATCGACAGGATTGGATGTTGGTATGTAAGCATGCCGAGGCACGATTGTTCACCTCGTTAATAAATGGCGATCAACAACAACCGGCGAATCTCGTTTCGCTATGGCTGCCTAATTCTAGGAATTAGAAAGCCTTTGTACGCAGTCGCACGCACTCCGGTGCTGACACGCTTCGCCTAACAGCGTCGCGGCTCGTGCATCATCACCGCTTAGGCTGGGAAGGGAATGCGGTCCGAGTTCACTTCCGAGATTCAGGGCTGGATGGGAGACACAGGTGCGTTGGCTAACCTACCCTCCCGTCGAGAACCCAAATAGGTAACTAAGCATGTAGAAAGCTTATGAGCACTTTCGCTGGACGCGGGTTCGAGTCCCGCCGTCTCCACCAATTTTTGATTGTCAAAAGGCTACGAATTTTTTTCGTAGCCTTTTTCTTTTTATAAAATGCGATATGGTGGTTTTAAATGGCTTTTTGAAATTTAACTTTAGTGCGATGATAATCTAACCAATTAATTATAAATAATTATTAATATATGATTATTAATTTAACATGAATTATTAATTATAATATATAGAACCGCCACGCAGGTTTTGCAATAAATTATCAGATCCTTCTATCCTCCTATCCTCCACTTTCCCTATATTCATGCGGAATTAGCTAAACCATTATGAACGGATACAAAATTGCGATTCTCGGACCCATTCCGCGCGACCATATCACGACCAGTAAAGGTCAAATTATTGAGAAATACGGCTGTGTGACGCATCCCGCTATTGCCCTGGCGAAACTGCTCGAGGGTAGGGGAGAGGTGATTCCGATTACCCATATTGCAAAAGTGGATGAAGCTGGTATTCACGCTTTGTTGTCTACTTATTCTAATATTCGGCTCGATGGCATTTATTCTAAACATGATCAGGGCGATGTCATCAAGTTGCATTTCGTGGATCAAAATAATCGCTTGGAACAACAAACCGGCTTTATGCACCCCGTGACTCCAGCGGATGTAGAGCCATTTTTGGATTGTGATGTGTTTGTCTGTATTCCAATTACCGATTATGAAGTGCCGCTTGATACGATTCAATACATTAAAAAAAATGCGAAAAAAGATGCGGTTATCATCTACGATGCACATGGACCGACTACGACAGTGACGATTTCCGGTGAGCGTTTGCGCCGTTTTTGGATAGAACGCGACTTATGGCTACCATATATTGATGTGTTGAAAATGAATATTGAAGAGGCGGGTTGCTCGTGGTTTAAAAAGGAATATTTACCGCACGAATTGCAAGGCGAATACCCCGAACTCAGCGAAGCCGAAATGGATGCTTTTGCACGCCACGTGCTGGCAAATGGTACGAAGGCATTGTACATTACTCTGGATTCGCGGGGCTGTGCGCTATATTCGCAGCCGAATGGCGTGTTTCAAAAAGAATTTGTAAAATCGGTAAAAGTGGAGGAAGTGATTGACACAACCGGTTGTGGCGATTCGTTTGCAGGCGGATTGGCATTTGGCTTTTTGGACGACAAAGATGCTTATGTGAAAGCAGGCTGGTATGCAAATGCGTTGGGCGCGTTGCGTACACAAGGGACGACTTTTGAGGTGTTTCAATCGCTGAAAGCGACGCAGGATTTGATTCGGCGGAACTATGGGGCGGAGGCGGGGGTTTGAAAATTGCTTACTTTCTCGAGCGACTTATTTTTTTAACCGCAGAGAACGCAAAGGTTCGCGCAGAGCGCACAACGCTTTGAGCGTGTCATCTTGGCGTCCTTTGCGAAAATCTCTGCGTCCTCTGCGGTTAAAAAATGCTATACAGGCAAGGCAAAGAAAACCTAAGTGGTTAAAGATGCAAAATTTTATCACCCAATTTCAATCTTTCATCACCAAAAAAGAGCTGTTTGTCAGCGCTGAAAAAGTCCTGCTGGCGGTCAGCGGTGGCGTGGATTCGGTCGTTTTGTGTCACTTATTTTTTCAAGCCAAATTTAATTTTGGAATTGCGCATTGTAATTTTCAGTTGCGGGGTGAAGCGTCGGATGCAGATGAATTATTTGTAAAAAAATTGGCCGAAAACTTTCGGGTTCCCTTCTTTTTCACTCGTTTTGAAACCCAACAATTTGCGAAAACGCACAAGCTTTCCATCCAAATGGCGGCGCGGGACTTGCGCTACGAGTGGTTGGAAAAAATTAGACAATCAAATGATTTTCAATGGATTGCAACAGCACATCATTTGAATGATTCAATTGAAACCTTCTTTTATAATTTTGCCAAAGGCACAGGGATTCGCGGTTTGCACGGTATTCCATTGAAAAATGGCAAGATTATTCGACCGCTTTTATTTTCAACGAAACAAGAGATTTTAGATTTTGCAAGTGCCCACGATATTGCCTATCGAGAAGATGATTCCAACAAAAAAAATACGTACGCTCGAAATAAAATTCGGCATCATATTATCCCAACTTTAAAAGCATTAAATCCTGATTTTGAACGCACGGCTGCGCAGAATTTACAACATATTCGAGAAACGGAATTTTTATATGATTTTGCAATTGCGCACTTGCGAAAAGAAATGGTAATAGAAAGCGAAAATACTTTACAAATTGATTTACCAAAATTATCAAAATATCAAACTGCGGCATCTACTTTATTATTTGAATGGTTGAAGCCATATGGATTTAACGCCGACCAGATTACTCAAATGTTAACAGCAGAAATTGGCGCGCTTTTTTATTCCACAACGCACAAATTATTAGTAGATAGAAATTTATTGATTATTGAAATTATCTCCTCTATTTCACCAACGGAAACCTTTCTGATACCCGCCGACACCCAGAAATTTGAATCAAATGTCGCAATTTTGACATTCGAGTATAAAATAGGGCAACCTAATGCTTTCCCGGATGACCTTTTTATCGTATATTTGGATGCTGAAAAGTTACACTTCCCTTTAACGCTGCGCCACTGGCAGGCGGGCGATGTTTTCTACCCTTTGGGCTTGAGCGGCAATAGCCAAAAGTTACAAGATTTTTTTTCCAATCAGAAACTGTCCCGTTTCGACAAAGAGCGCGTATGGCTATTGGAGTCTGGCGGTGCTATCTGTTGGATTGTAGGCTACCGAATAGACGAGCATTTTAAAATTACACCGCAAACGAAGGGTTATTTTAGTATTCAATTTCAAAAGACATAACATTTTCATTATGAAACCATTCATTTTTACATTATTTCTATTTATTAGTATTGTTGCTGTAAATGCGCAGACTGCCATTGAAGTGCCAACCACCCAAAAATCGTTGGTCACCAAGCATACTGCCACTTGGTGTCCAATTTGTGGAACGTCAGAATCTTGGGATTTACAGCAGTATTTCGTAGACAATCTGGACGGTAAAAATGCGGTCGTGCTTTCGGCACACCAATCTACTACCAGCAAATTATATAGCAAAGCAGGGAAAGACCTACTTGCCAATTTTCAAAATGCGGTGTATCAACCTGAATTTTTCTTTAATACGACTAAATTAAGCGGCAATGAAGAAGCCATCAAAGCCGAAGTAATTGCGAAGGTGAATCAAGCAGCCACTCAAACGGCGGTAGTACAAACTGGTTTGAAAGCAACGTATATCACATCCACTGACAGCTTGGTGGTCGTTACTAAAACCAAGTTTTTTCAAGCTGCAACGGGCGAATACCGATTGGCGATTTTGTTGGTAGAAAAAGTGGTGGAGGAAACGCAAGCTTCCCGCACGGGTTTGCAGGCACACAAACGCATTGTACGCAAAACGTTGACACCTGATGTGACTGGCGTAGTGCTTTCTAATGGAGCGGTTGCTGCGAATGTAGAATTCAATTCCAATTTTTCTATTAAATGGAACAATCAGTATAATTTAAATAATATTGAAATTGTAACGCTGATTTGGAAACGGAACACGACCACGAATAAACTAGAATTTGTAAATACGAATGAAATAACGCAACTGCAACAAGCTACGACGGCTACGCAAAAAGTGGATTTTTTAGCCAATCGTTTTGTAATAACGCCGAATCCAGTGCGCGAACAAACGCAAATTCGCTTGGATTTGCTACAAGCTTATAATAGTGCAGAAATTGTTTTGATGGATATTAAAGGTGCAGTGGTAAAAACATTACATCGCGGTAATTTGAATAGTGGCGCGCAAACCATTGAAGTGAATCGTAATTTGATTGCGAACGGTTTATACTTCGTGCGTCTGCGTGCCGACGGGCAAACTGCTACACGGAAGGTGATTTTCCAATAACCATTTTATCCAAAAACCTATAAGGTTTAGCAACCTTATAGGTTTTCTGCTATCTTGCGGCATGATTGCACTGGATTTGATGGCGTATGAAGCCTCGTTACAAGTCAAAAAACAAGCCGGACAAAACCTCATCTTCGACTGTATCCGTCGGAAGTGGCTCGTGTTGCAGCCTGAAGAACTCGTGCGGCAATTGCTGGTACAATATCTCTTAGCTGAAAAAGGCTATCCAAAAAATCGCTTCGCTTTAGAGCGTGGTTTAAAAGTAAATGAATTACAAAAAAGATATGATATTCTCATTTACGACCATGATTTGAATCCTTTCTTGCTCGCCGAATGTAAAGCTCCGCAAGTGCCGCTCACCGATGCCGCCTGCCGTCAAATTGGAAATTATAACGCTGCTTTACAAGTGCAATATTTACTTATCACGAATGGCATCCAGACTTTTTGTTGTAAAATGGATTATGATAATGAATCCTATGAGTTCGTGCTTAACATTCCTGACTTAATTTTAGTAAACAATGCGAATATCGGGTTAAAAATGGTCAAAAACCCCTTCAAATGAATGGAATTAACCCCGACGGGGTGGCATATTTATAAAAAAACCGACAAAATTTACTTTGAACCCCGACGGGGTGACACTATTTACGTATAATGTGTCACCCCGTCGGGGTTCAAAACCCGTTGATTGTCAATTGTCTATAAATATATCACCCCTTCGGGGTTAACCCGATATTCGCATAAACAGTTAATTTTGAAATAAGGAGTGGCGGCTGCCCGGCAAATCACTGTTCGACGGAGGAGTTTGATTTGCCTAGACTTTTTTGGTGACTTTTTGGGGCGATGCCAAAAAGTTACAAACTCCAAGCGCAAGGCAAAATCAGCAAAAAATATCTTCGAAAATAAAGATTGAAACTAAATTACAGCGGATTAAAAACGCACACCATTCACAAATCCTCATTCCCAAATCGTAATTTTGCTGTGCTAACCAAATATTATGAAAAAAGAACAAATTATCGTCCTCGGTGCTAACGGACAAATCGGCACCGTCCTCACCGAAGAACTCCGCAAAATGTACGGCAGCGACCATGTACTCGCCACCGACCTCCAAAAACACCCCATTCAATCCGGCTTATTCGAACAACTCGACATCCTCAACGCCCAGCGCCTCAACGAAGTCGTCGAAAACCGCCAAATCACTCAAATCTACCACCTCGCCGCTATCCTCTCCGCACGCGGCGAACAAAACCCCAAATGGGCGTGGGACATCAATATGACCGGCTTATTTAATGTATTGGAAGCAGCAAAAAATTATAATTGTCGGGTCTTCTTTCCGAGCTCCATTGCCGTTTTTGGCAGCGAAGCGCCGAAGGAAAATACTCCACAACACGCTGTATTACAGCCAAAAACAGTTTATGGAATTAGTAAAGTAGCAGGAGAACATTGGTGTAATTATTATCATGAAAAATATAATGTGGATGTGCGCTCCGTGCGCTATCCCGGTATCATTGGCTACCAATCCATGCCCGGCGGCGGCACCACCGATTATGCGGTAGAAATTTACCACAAAGCCCTGCAAGGCGAAGCCTACGAGTGCTTCCTCCGCGCCGACACGATGCTCCCCATGCTCTATATGCCCGACGCTATTCGCGCCACGCTTGAACTCATGGCAGCCCCCGCCGAACAAATCAAAGTGCGCACCAGTTACAACATCGCCGGGATGAGTTTCGACCCAAAAACGATTTATGAAACCATCAAAAAAGAAATTCCCGATTTTCAAATCACTTATCAGCCTGACTTTCGGCAAGCCATCGCCGATTCCTGGCCCCACAGCATTGATGACACGCAAGCACAGCAGGATTGGGGCTGGCAGCCGGAATATGATTTGGAAAATATGACGCGGGATATGTTGAAGCATTTGGGGGAGCGGTATCAAAACGCGCAGTAAAAATTCTAAACCGAAAGTTGTGTTTAGTGTTTCGATGCTATGACAAAGACTGCGAATTATCAGCAATTTATTGATCGAATTTTTGATTTTTTCTTTCAAGATAAATTCAAAACAAGATTAGAAAACCTGACTTTGTATTTAGGAATCGGAGGATTTATTATCCACTTATTACTTATTTACGCCACCCAAGCAAAGTATATAACCTTAAGCGCACTGCCAGAAGATATTTTCAAAAGTCCGATTTCCGCTATTTACACACCCTTTTCTTTTATCTTAATTTATGAAGTTTATTTACTTATTTATTACTTGCCGCGTTCTTTTACTAGTTCGGTGGAGAAACAGTATGAAATTGTCGGTTTAATCGTTATCCGACGGATCTTCAAAGACATTGGAAAATTAAACCTGGAAAATAATTTTTTGGACTATGCTGATAATATGCACTTAATCTTTGATATTGTCGGATTCTTATTTTTATTTTTATTGATTTATTTTTTTAATTTATTAATAAAACAGAAACCTACGAGCGAGCCCTCTGACCGGACAGAAGCTTTCATTACGACGAAAAAGTTATTTAGTATTATTTTATTACCCGTGATGTTTGGTTTAGCAATTTATAGTCTCATCGGATGGTTATTAGAAATTCGGCAGTTTAATTTAGGAGAAATTGAGAAATTATCCAATGTTAATAATATTTTTTATTACGACTTTTTTGCCATTTTGATTATTGTAGATGTATTAATTCTCATTATATCTTTCAAATATACGGTCAAGCACAGCCAACTCATTCGCAATTCCGGCTTCGTTATATCTACGATACTCATCCGCCTTTCCTTTTCCATTGAAGGCGTTGCCAATATGGGCATCATCTTATTCAGCACCCTTTTTGGCGTACTTATTTTGACTTTGTATAATATGTTGGAACGATTGGATAAAAAATATGGGGCGTAGGGGAATTTAATAAGAATACGCAGCTTTTGGGTAAAAATTGAACTTTTGAACTGTTTTTTGAGTATTTTTGAGAAAAGAATTTTATGTAATTCGTTGATATTAAAAATGATATTGCCTTTCGCAAGATTTACGACAGGATTATGGTGAAGAGCGGTGGAAAGCGATTGGCGGAATTTTTGGGGTAATTATTTCTATTATTTATACCATGCGAGAAGCAGTAACACGCATTATATCAGCAAGGCGAGCAAGCCAAAAAGAGCGGGACGAATATAATAATCAGTAAATGGAATAAAAATGCAAAAGGTCATCATAAATCAGACAGAAGCGATACAATTACTTAAAGGAAAAGCGGATTTATCCGATTATGAAATACAATTGGATGCAGCGCCGGTAGAGGCTTTGGATGCGATCCTGCTGGGTAGAAATGGTATTTCGATTCCTGAATCTTTGATTTATTATGAAGATGAAGCAATTGACTTCAGTGATGACCCGGATTTGACCGACGAAGATTTATCAAATGGTAAAATAAAATGGCTGGTGTATACAGAACTCGCGCTGGATGAGGAAATTAGAGATTGGGTAAAAAAGGAAAATATCAACCTCTCGGAGTTGTTGTCGAATATGGTTACCAACTTCTATCAAAATGTGCAATCGCTGCGGAAAAATAGTGCGTCGTGATTAAAAATGCTGCTTAATGGTCGCAGGGTAGTGAAATAAAAATCACTGGATGTAAGACGGCGGAAGATATGGATAAAATAATGGATTATACGGGGTTGTCGAAAGAAGAGATTGAGAAATTGTAAAGATTCAACATTATATGAAAGATATTTGGAATGGTCTTTTAGAATTTGAAACAAGTGATTTAGTCTCTAGATTTTTCATAAAAAAATTTAATAGAGAGGCATCGGCTAGAAAAATACGAGAAATAACCTCAAATTTTATTCAAGGAAGGGAATACTTTACAAATGCTAATAGGTCTAATTTTATCGTAAAGCCTCTGCTTCAATACTATGGAGTAGTAGCATTGAGTAGAGGTTTAATCCTTGCATATTCGCCTCTTTTGTCTGAATCAGAACTTAAGCCTTCGCATGGCGTGGATGTAAAGAATTGGCAAAAAGCCTTTAAAGATAAAGATTTTGGAACTCTGGAAATCTCCATTACGAACGGTACTTTGCTAGAGTTAATTAAAGCCACGCAAAATAAAAGTTATCATAAAGCAAATTCTAGTGAAATTAATTTTTGTTTTAATTCAGAAACTCCGAAGGTTGGAGAAACTTTTCTTTTTTAAAAAATTATTCAGTGCTTACCTGATTTATTAGATGAATATGAAATTTGGAGTAACGATAAATTTTATTGTGCAGTTTTAAAATCATTTAGATCAAATGACGAAAATGAAGGATATACCTTTACTTTTGAACCGCAAGTAAGTGGAGAGACTCTAATTTCTTTGTTCCCTTTGGAAGAGTTTGATAATCAAAAGATTATTCATAATAATAGCGAAACTGTACTAACCTACTCAAACTCACTTTTTCCTTACCTTTCTCAAAAATGGGAAGGTTTTGGTTGAATGTTGAAGATATTTATATTGTTCCTTCCATAGGTCATAAAACTTATTTAAGTAATTTAGGATTGATATACATAGTATCTTATGTTTTAGGTATGACAGCAAGATACTTTCCATCAACTTGGGTATCATTAAGCCGGGTTGAGAAAGGCGATAGTATCTATCCTTTGGTGATAAAGATGATTAATTTTATTCAAAACACCTACCCTAAAGCTATCCTTGAATTTTTAAAAGCACCGTATAATTTTGAAATTAAAGAATAAGAATATAAAAACCAAATCATACCATGTTCACAACTATCGAATCCGCATTAGAACAAGAAATAAAAGAAATCCGCGACGCTGGCTTGTACAAAACCGAGCGCATTATTGTGACCCCACAAGGTGCGGAAATCCGCACGGATAAAGGGCTGGAGGTACTGAATTTTTGTGCGAATAATTACCTGGGCTTGTCGTCGCACCCGGCGGTGATTGAGGCGGCGAAGGCAGCGATTGATACGCATGGTTTTGGCTTATCGTCGGTGCGCTTTATTTGCGGTACGCAGGATATTCACAAGGAATTGGAGGCGAAGATTGCCGAATTTCTGGGGCAGGAGGATTCGATTTTGTACGCGGCGGCGTTTGATGCGAATGGCGGTTTGTTTGAACCCTTGTTGGGCGAGGAGGACGCGGTGATTTCCGATGAGCTCAATCATGCGAGTATCATAGATGGCATTCGCTTGTGTAAAGCGCAGCGTTTTCGTTACAAGCATAATGATATGGCGGATTTGGAAGCGCAATTGCAAAAAACGCAAGGCGCACGGCGGAAGTTGATTTTCACGGATGGCGCGTTTTCGATGGATGGAACGATTGCACAGTTGGATAAAATTTGTGACCTCGCCGAAAAATATGATGCAATGGTAGGTATTGACGAGTGCCATGCTACGGGCTTTTTGGGCAAAACTGGTCGCGGTACGCATGAATATCGCAATGTAATGAATCGGGTGGATATTATAACCGGAACGCTTGGTAAGGCAATGGGCGGCGCGAGCGGCGGTTTCACGGCAGCGAAAAAGGAAATTGTGGAAATTTTGCGGCAGCGGTCGCGTCCATATTTGTTTTCTAACACGGTGGCTCCGGCGATTGTGGGTGCTTCCATAAAAGTGATTGATTTGTTGAGTGCTTCTACGGATTTGCGGGATAAACTAGAACGCAATACGACATTTTTCCGGCAGGCGATGACGCAGGCGGGTTTTGATATTATTCCGGGCGAGCATCCGATTGTGCCGATTATGTTGTACGATGCGCCGTTAGCACAGCAGTTTGCAGCGAAATTATTGGAGGAAGGGATTTATGTAATTGGGTTTTTCTTTCCGGTGGTGGCGAAGGGGAAGGCGCGGATTCGGGTGCAGATTTCGGCGGCGCATGAGCAGGGGCATTTGGAGGAGGCGGTGGCGGCGTTTACGAAAGTGGGGCGGGAGTTGGGGGTGTTGAAGTGAATTGTTGGAGATGGTCGTTAAGTGCACGTCGGGAGACGCTTTGATATTGAATTCAAGTCTGGAGACTTGAACCAGTTGGCAGTTTTGGGATTTTTTTGTAACTTGAATTTAAAACAAAAAGTTATGAATATTTTGGAATTAAAAGGGGGTTTGCATGACCTAATCGCAAAAGTAGAAGACGAAGAATTGCTAAATCAGATGTACGAAGCGCTTTTAAAAGTGGTGCATCGAAATTTAGATAAAGCTGATTTTTGGGATGAATTAAGTCCAGAACAGCAGTTTGAATTGGAAGCCAGCCTGAAAGCCAGCGAAGACGAAGCCAACTGGGTATCGCACGAAAACGTAATGAAAAAATACAGCCAATGGCTTGGATGATTGTCTGGAACAAAGATGCGGAGGAAAAATTCGATGATATTGTGACTCGTTTGGAGAAAGAATATTCAGCAAAAACGGCAGAGCGATTCGTCAAGCAGGTTAGCACCAAAATCAATATGCTGAAATCCTATCCAGAAATTGGCAGACCTTCGCAAAAGGTGAAAGAGGTTCGACTACTGAACGTTTACAAGCATTATCGAATGTTCTATCGAATTAAGAATGACTATGTTGTGATAATAGATTTTTTCAACACCAAACAAGACCCAAATAAGAGTCGCTTTTGAAATTAAATTTTGTAAAAAAAAGCACCCCGCTAAACGGAATTTTTTGAGCTTTGCGGTTGTTAAACGTTTTTGTTGCAACAAATTATTTCCTCAATCACCACTGAATATCATGTCGAAACGTACACCCGCGATTGGTTTTATCTTCATTACCCTTTTGATAGATGTTACCGGTTTTGGCATTATCATTCCAGTGATTCCGGCACTGCTGAAAGAGTTGATTGGTGGCGATTTGAGTCAGGCGGCGGTCTATGGCGGCTGGCTTCTATTTGCGTATGCGATTGTGCAATTTTTCTTTTCGCCGGTCATCGGCAATTTGAGCGACCAGTACGGGCGGCGTCCGATTCTGTTATTTTCATTACTTGGTTTTGGCATTGATTATCTCTTGACGGCTTTTGCGCCAACGATTGGCTGGCTGTTTTTGGGGCGCATTTTGGCGGGCATTACGGGTGCGAGTATGACGACAGCGACGGCGTACATTGCGGATGTGAGTCCACCGGAGAAGCGGGCGCAGAATTTTGGGTTGGTCGGTGCGGCGTTTGGACTTGGGTTTATTATTGGTCCGGTGATTGGGGGCTTGTTGGGGCAGTTTGGTCCGCGTGCGCCGTTTATTGCAGCGGCTATTTTGGCGTTTATCAATTGTTTATATGGCTATTTCATTCTACCCGAATCTCTAGCACCTGAAAATCGGCGGAAATTTGAGTGGAAACGGGCGAATCCGGTGGGTTCTTTATTACATATTCAGAAGTATCCGGTTATTTTAGGATTGGTTGGTTCACTCGTGTTGCTGTACATTGCAGCACACGCTACGCAGAGTACGTGGTCTTATTTTACCATGGAACGATTTGGCTGGAATGAGGCTTGGGTGGGTATTTCGCTTGGCGCAGTGGGCATTATGGTAGCGATTGTGCAAGGTGGTTTGATTCGGGTAATTAATCCCTGGCTGGGTCAAAAACGCTCGGTTTATGTGGGTTTAATTTTATACGCGATTGGGTTTTTCCTGTTTGCATTTGCAACGAAAGGCTGGATGATGTTTGCGTTTTTAGTGCCGTATTGTTTGGGTGGAATTGCGGGTCCAGCGTTGCAAGGCATTATTTCCGGGCAAGTACCTGCGAACGAACAAGGCGAATTGCAAGGGACGCTGACGAGTTTAATCAGTTTGACTTCCATTATCGGACCACCGTTGATGACGAATTTATTTGCGTATTACACCAGTGATAAAGCGCCTTTTTACTTTCCGGGGGCGGCATTTTTTGCGGCGGCTTTGTTGACTATCATTAGTGTGCTTTTAGCGATGCGATCGTTGCAGCATTATATTCAGCCAGCGGATGCGAATGCTACCAATGAGGTGGTTTGATATTATAAAACTGGTCAAAATGCCCCTGGCTCATGTTAAACCCAAGCTCCGTAACAAAACGAAAAAATACGTCCTATTTAAAAGTCGTTAGGGATACTGACGAACCGGAAAAGCAACCAAAATCAGGACTATATTTCTTTCTATTTTTAATAATAGTTGGAATATTGGGCGGTTATTACCTGTTTTCAGGCAGTAAGAAATCGCCTATCGTGGTAGATGAAGCCGGTAATATCTCCCTTGCGCCGCACCGGCAAAAGAAACTGGATAAAGAACTGGAGGAGATTGATAATGCGGTGCAATATGCTTTAATTGCTACCGAAAATGGAATTTATCCTTGTTATACTTGTGCCGATGCTGGTTTTACGATATATTTGCATATAGGCGAAGTATGGAAGTATGGCATGACGCGCATCGGCGACAAAAGGCGTTATCCGAAAGGAGATTATGGTGCTGATAAAGTCGTTTTTGTAGAACAGTTTTATGGAACGTATAGCGAATGCCTCAAAATGGAGAAAATTAAACTTTACGGATATCCTTTGTTACTGGAAGCAAGAAAGCGAACCTTCCTTTTGGTATTGCCGCCGGGAAACGCAAAAGCTAATTAATGAGAAATTTTTCGGAAGGACAACATATTTTTGTTTCGGGCAGACTTTGGCACGAGGTGCATCCAAAGGTGAATGTAACGCCTTTTCTTCGTGTTTTAGAGAACAAAATTGACTTAGCGCGCTACGGCGATGCCATTGAAAAATTCTATTTCACCTTTATTGTAATACAGGACGATTTTTTCAAGCCGGCGAAGTTTTACAGCGCTAAAAAGAAAGAAGCGGATATCTCCATTAAAATTCCCTACGAGCAAGTAGAAAATGCGTCAGAACACGAAACCATCCAACTCATGGAAGCGGCTTACCTACAAGGCATTGACCAATTGGCGACCCCGCGGCTGAAAGGCACGTTTGACGTGGCGGCGTTCAAAAAAGACGTGCAAGCTATTTTTGCAAAGGAGAAGTGGTATGAGCCTTACTTGCCGGAGGTGGGCACAGCGGCGGGACAATAATTTAATCTACAAAATGCTTTTTACACGAAAAAATATTTTAATTTGTTTTTATTCTGTAAAATAAAATATACATTTGTGCCATACCTACAAAGTACAGCAACGACGAATATTACTTCCTGCATCATCCCTGAAAAAACGTACCCTAGTAACACATGACACATCCTACCTGTACTATTTCGATTCAAATAAATACAGCTTCTTTTATCAGATAATCAATGACTTTTGCAAGTCTGGTTAATTTCTCAGTCTTTCAAGCAAGGCAACTTTTTTAATGCGAATATTAATGCAACTGCTACTGACTAAGTAAAACACGCAATGCGTTAATACAATAGACTTGTATCCAATTGATTTTCAATAACTTAGAAAAATTTGCTAAATTTGCGTCAATAGTAAATTTTAAAATGAACTGCAAAAAACTATTCAAATCGAAATGATTTTAGTATTAAAAGTAATGGAAAGCTTTTTTCGACACCGTTATTAATGCTTTATTAATAGAATTATATTTTTGCAATTTTCATCAAAATCAATAAGCGTTGAAAATCAAGCACTTACTTTGACACAAGTCTAATAGTTAATCGACATTTTATAAATCAATTCTAATAAAGTATGAAAACATTACTAGCTGCTTTTATCATATTCCTTTCTTTGACAGGGTATTCCCAAACTACACTGATAAGTGGTGATACCTGTCTCTTATACACA